>Ga0102851_10000672_pt1 | contig 17978 bp, 19 predicted proteins | sample Mud3Dept3metaG_FD_79558 | JGI IMG/M metagenome (GOLD analysis project Ga0102851, IMG submission 79558) | Freshwater wetland microbial communities from Ohio, USA, analyzing the effect of biotic and abiotic controls - Mud 3 Core 4 Depth 3... | ecosystem: Environmental > Aquatic > Freshwater >... | reverse complement strand
CACATCATTAAATGTGATGCCCAGGGACTCTTCCATGTATATCTTCGCCTTGCTCTTTCCGACGGTCATAAATCCCTGCTGGGCCCCCATTCTCCGGAAAATGAAATACCATATTCCCGCCAAAAGGAGAACAGGGAATATCCAGCTTATGAGGTCACGAAGAAAGGTGCTCTCAATGACCCCTGTGAATTTGACCCCTTTTTCTACGAGTTTTTTTGTAAGATCGCGATCGTCGACCCGGACTGTGCTGAATGCGCGCTCCTTTTCAACACCCTCCTTAGCGGGTATATATTTCCCCTGAATATGGTTTTGTGTAATCATCACTTCTGCAATCTGGCCATTCTCCAGAGAAGTGAGAAATTCACTATAGGGAATAGTCTTGACCTGAAATGTTTGAACAATAATATTGTGGATAATCAATACCGCCCATATGGCGAGAAAAACATACCATACTGAAAACTTCGTTCTCTTTTCCATCGTTAACCTCTTCTGCTTATGACTAATGCATACATAACATTACACCTTCCTCTTGTTAAAAAGTGGGAATCAATCATAGTAACATAGTTTGTCACTTCTTGCTGAGGACCGTCATTTTGTTCCCCGTATGGGTCGAATACTCTCCGCTCAGATGCACGCTGTATTTTTGCAGGAGCCACAGTTCCGGAAGGATTTCCGCAATCATTTCGCCGTTGTCAAAAACCCTCACGATCGAGCTTTCTGAAACTACGATAGCTATCGCGTTTGTATGCTTGGTAATCGATGCCGCCGCCATATGCCTCGCTCCGAACCCAAGCGGCATATCGATACCCCTGGATGAAGCGTTTATATAACGACATGCGGATATAAAAACACCGTTATCGGAGACAACAAACGCCCCGTCAAGTTGCGCGAGCTCTTTCACTGTCTCACGAAGGTTTGGGTTATCAATATGCTTATCGTCCTCAGAATGACAGCGAAGGGGATCCAGAATAAGACACCGGGAATGCTCCATAACATGCTCGGAATCAGATACGACAAAAAGCGTCCCGATCCTTCTGCCCTCCCGTCCTTCACGAGCTATTTCTATAGCAAGCACAAGGACCTTCTCAAGGGTGTCAAGATTTACGCCTCTTCTTTTGCTGCATATATCCTTAAGGACGTTTACTGTTTGACCTAACATCCTGTTTATGTCCGCCAGCACGTTTTATCCCACGGCACATTGGGTCATCTTATATTTCCGCCATGGGTGAGTATCAGGGGCCCTCCTGCTTTTTCTTCTCCTGTCTTTAGTGTGACATTTCTTTTCTTCACCTAATAATTTTAAATCAAAGGCATACAGATCATGGTCCCTTTTTTGTGACCGTAGAGTTTTATTATGTTCCTTCATCTCTGTTAATGACATCCCGAGCACGCAGACTTCTCATCGATGCCCGCGCTACCGCAGCCAGGTGTACCAGCAGTCTTCTTTTCTGTGCACTTTTCATCTTTCTTCCTGCAGTAACCGTCTGCATACCATCCGCCTCCCTTAAGCTGGAAAGAACTCCTGGATATCAGTTTATGCATCGGTATTTCACAGTCCGGACACTTTTTAGAATCTGCCTCGTATATGCTCTGCCAGAGTTCGCGCACTTCATCGCACTTCTGACAATAGTATTCATAAATTGGCATGTTCAACCTCCTTATTCCTGCAGTAAGACTAATAGGGACGGTGAGCGGACTCTCAATATGACCGCTCACCCATTCAGAGTTTAATGTGCTGCATCGAACTACTCAGCCTTTATGGCGATCTTCTTTTTCTGCTCTACTGCCTTTGCGCTCTTGGGAACCGTAACGGTCAGGACTCCTTTCTTGAAATGTGCTTCAGCCTTGTCACCTTCTATTTCAACAGGAAGGGGGATGGTACGGGTAAATGATCCGTACGAACGTTCCACATGATAGTAGTCTTTACCCTTGTCTTCTTTTTCTTCTTTTTTCTCGCCCCGTATCGTAAGAGAGTCTCTGTTCAGGTTTACCTCTATGTCCTTATCGTCCATGCCCGGCAGCTCTGCTGACACCTTTATTTCTTTGTCAGTTTCAGCTATATCAATGTTCGGGCTGAATGATCTTGCCTGACGCCCTTCAAAGGGTTCTATACTGAACCCTCTGAAGAAGTCGTCAAAGAGGGAATCCATTTCATCGTGCAGGCGCTGAAAGGGATGTCCGTTTTCTCTTCGTACGGGTATGCTTCTTTTTTTAAAGGGAACAATGTCTTTCCATGTCATAATTAACACCTCCTTTTCTGGTCTTACTGAGCTTTAACCGGTATCTTCCGGGTTTTTGCCGCCTCGGCCTTCGGAAGGGTTAATCTCAGCACTCCGTTTTTGACACTCGCTTCTATCTTCTCTCTGTCGATCTCATCGGACAGTGTGAATGTACGCTGGTAGTCTCCAATGCCATACTCAGAGGAAACCAGCCGGTGATTTTCGGGTATTTCCGGTTCAACCGTTCCGTAAATCGTGAGTATATTTTTTTCTAATGTGATATCAACAGAATCCTCGTTTACTCCCGGCATATCGGCAACCAGATAAAGACTGTCCTTTCCTTCGACAATATCAACAGCCGGTGTGTACAGTTTCTTTGACCTTGTCCGCTCTGCCCCTTCTTTGACCTCGGACTCTTTTTTCTTAATATCTTTTGTTGCTGTTTCCATGGACCTCACCTCCTTAGCTGGATTTGATTTCAATCTTTCTTGGTTTCTCTGCTTCTGCCCTTGGCAGAGTAATGTAAAGAACTCCATCTTTGAATCTCGCACTTACTTTACCCGCCTCTATGTTGAAGGGCAGTTCGATTGCTTTGGAAAAATCTCCGCTCCACCGTTCCCTGCGATGAAATGAGAGATCTTCCGGAATGTCATCAGCCTTGCGGGATCCACGAAGTGTAACTGTCCTTCCCGTTACAGAGATATCAATATTCTCAGGATCAACACCAGGAATTTCTGTGGTTACAACCGAGTCATCAGATGATACCCATGTGTTTACCGAAGGGAACTCTGATGAACGCCTTGCTCCGTCACCCCATACCCCCCTGCGCATCTGTTCAAACTCCTCCCATGGGTCCCAAAACCAGTTCCTGTTGGTCGAAAATAACATTGTCATCAACCTCCTTATCTAAAGTTTTCAGTCAGCCGATTATGACAGGCCAGACTTACAAAATTATTTTCGCCAGCCATTTAGCAATCAGAATGCCAGATTAAAAATTATTGAATTTTATTGAATTGATTCAGAAAATCGAACTTGAATTAGGCCAAGTTGACCGACTTTAGAGAGGCCAAAGTGACCCATAGGCCAAACACGCTGAAGCTATCAATCTGTCTGCTTGCGATCAGAAATGGATGGTTATCACGTTTTGAAACAATGTCAAGGTCATTACCACATATCCTGCAGCAGGATGCATTTTCAATCGATATCTGATATATAAAATAGAGAAGGAATATTGACAGCCTTATTCTTTAATTCTGTTATGTCCGGGAACGAAGCTGAACATTTTTATGCCTGTCTGAAGAGAAATGGAACGAGTCCTTATGCTATCCGGAAATTCAGGACTGTCATATACCGATTTTACCGCAAGAATGCCCGTCACACCATGCCGTGGAGAAACACGGGTGATCCGTATCATATCCTCGTTTCAGAGATCATGCTCCAGCAAACACAGATAGAGAGGGTATTAAACAAATATCCTCTTTTCATCACAAAATTCCCCGACTTCCGGTCACTTGCCCGGGCGCCGCTTCGGTCGCTTTATGCGGTCTGGCAGGGAATGGGATACAATCGTCGCGCACTTGCATTAAAGGAAATTGCCCGTACTATTGTAAGGCCCCCTTATAACGGGGTACTCCCCTCCCATGCAGATGAACTCATGTCACTTCCCTTTGTGGGACAGTCAACAGCAGGAGCGGTCGCTGCATTTGCATTTAACAGGCCATCGGTATTTATTGAAACAAATATACGGAGGGTATTCATTCATTTCTTCTTCAGGGAACAGGAGAGGGTATCGGATCATGACATCATTTCGCTGATCGAAAGAACGCTCGACAGAAAAGATCCGCGCAACTGGTACTATGCACTCATGGATTACGGGTCTGCCCTGAAAAGTCTTAAGATAAATCCAAACTTAAAAAGCACCCGGTACAAAAAACAGGGCACCTTTGCAGGCTCAAATCGTCAGATGAGGGGTATGGTATTGCGACTGATAAATAAACCGCGGGGCACATCTGTACAGCAATTAGCAGGACAATTAAATACATCCTGTGATAGAATCAGGAAAATTACAGATCAGCTGTGCGGTGAGGGATTTATTAAAAAGAAGGGGCATCAGCTCATTATGGCCTGATATGATGATCGACAAAAGGGCAAGACTCATTCAGGAAGGAAAAACCATTGAAGGACCTGTTCTCTACTGGATGAGCAGGGACCAGCGCGTGCAGGACAACTGGGCGCTTCTTTATGGCCAGCGTCTTGCACTAAAGAAGAAGTGCTCTTTTGCAGTAGCCTTCTGCCTTGTCCCGGAATTCCTCGGTGCAACCATCCGTCAATATGGATTCATGCTCAAGGGTCTTGAAGAACTTGAGGACGGGCTGCGTAAAAAAAATATCCCTTTCATTCTTGAGACCGGTTCTCCTGAAGAAAAAATTCCCCGGCTTGTCAAAAAGCTCGCTGCTTCCTGTCTGGTCACGGATTTTGATCCTTTAAGGACCAAGCGACAGTGGAAGGCGGCAGTGGCAAAAAAGATCGAGGTCCCCTTTCATGAAGTGGACGCTCACAATATCGTGCCCTGCTGGACCGCGTCACCCAAACAGGAGTACGCTGCATATACATTCCGTCCCAAGATTCACAGACTTCTTCCTGAATTCCTTGAGAATTTCCCTCACATCAAGAAACATCCGTTTATATTAAAGGAGAAAGCGTCTTACATTAAATGGCAGGATGTGCATTCATCTCTCAGGATAGATCATGATGTCAGGGCACCAGACTGGATCAAGCCCGGGGAAAGGGCAGCAGGAAAAGTCCTGTCTGACTTCGTAAAAAACAAATTGCCGTCATATGATAAAAAGCGTAATGATCCGACTGATGACGGTCAGTCAAACCTTTCTCCTTATCTTCATTTCGGGCAGATCTCTGCCCAGAGGATCGCGCTTGAAGTCCAGACAAGTCATGCACCGAAGAAAGACAAAGACGCATTTCTGGAAGAACTCATTGTCCGGCGTGAATTGTCCGACAACTTCTGTTTCTATAATGATCATTACGACACCTTCGAAGGCTTTCCTTCATGGGCCAGGGACTCTCTTGATCAGCACAGGAAGAAACCCCGCGAATACATATATCACCTGGAGCAGTTCGAACACGCGATGACCCACGATGCGTTATGGAACGCGGCCCAGCGGGAGATGCTCACACGGGGCAAAATGCATGGCTACATGAGGATGTACTGGGCCAAGAAGATACTGGAGTGGACGGAATCGCCTGAGCGCGCAATGGAGATCGCGGTTTATTTAAATGACAGATACGAACTTGACGGCAGGGACCCTAACGGGTATACCGGCATTGCCTGGAGCATTGGGGGTGTACATGACAGGGCATGGAATGAAAGGCGGGTCTTCGGGAAAATCAGATATATGAGTTACAATGGATGCAAAGGGAAGTTTGATGTGAGTAAGTATATTGAGGAGAATACAAGGAATGACTAAAATACCATTTAACAAAACAGCAGGGGGAATAGACGTGAAGGAGAGACTGCGGGTCCTGAATAAAGAGCAGCGCCATGCTGTGCTGGCAACAGATGCTGACGGGCAGCCCTATACATCCCTTGTGGCATTCGCCCTTGTGCCTGATATGCAGGGCGCCATTTTTGTAACTCCCCGGAAAACGGCCAAGTACAGAAACATCTTGGGTAACCGTAACGTTTCTCTTATGATCGACTCGCGGACTAATTCAGCAACAGGGTACATGAAATCTGAAGCTGCCACGATTCTCGGAACTGCATGTGCTGTCAGGAAAGGACGGAGCCGCGATGGATTGACCGCCCTGTTTATAAAAAAGCACCCTCAGCTGTCCGGCTTTGTTAAAGCAGCAACTACCGCACTTATATTCATTTCATTTGAGAGAGTCATTCACGCGGGGCAATTTCAGACGGTCACAGTATGGGAACCTCAGAAGGCATAATATATGTTTGCAGATCCATTTAATATGATACAATTTCTGATATGGGCGAACTTGAATTAAAACCGGAAGACAGGGTCCTGATACTCGGGGCAACAGGCTTTATCGGCCAGCGGCTTGTAAGAGAGCTTGCGGCAAGAGACATCAAACTGAGGCTGCTGGCCCGTACTCCTTCTAAAGCAGGGGGGATGCTGCCGCAAGGGAAAGACATTGAGGTTGTTCAGGGCGACCTCATGGAGACAAAGGGACTCAGGGCAGCATTAGAGGGCATTCATTCCGTTTACTATCTGGTCCATTCCATGGGGGGCAAACGTATTGCCAAGGATTCCGGGTTTGCGGAAAGGGACAAAAAGGCAGCGGGCAATTTTATGGATGCTGCCGGGGACACGGGACTAAAACGGGTCATTTACCTCGGCGGGCTGGGAGAAAAAGGGCAGGGCCTTTCAGAACACCTGAGCAGCAGGGCCGAGGTTGCCGAGATTCTCGCATCAGGAAAACCGGCTGCTACCATTCTGCGTGCGGCTGTTATTATAGGCGCAGGCGGTGCTTCATATGAAATGCTCCGGTATCTTGTTGAACGGCTCCCAATAATGATCTGTCCAAAATGGATCAACACGCGTATACAACCGATTGCGGTAAAGGATGTGATTGCGTACCTCTTCGGTTGTCTTATGAATCCTGAGACCGCGGGAAAGACCTTTGACATCGGCGGACCTGAGATACTTACTTATAAGGTCATGATGGAGCAATATGCAGAGGCCCGCGGTCTTGCGAAGCGCATTATTATTGACGTGCCTTTTCTCACACCATCTCTTTCATCCTACTGGGTGGACCTTGTGAGCCCTGTCCCAGCCGGGATTGCGCACCCGCTCATTGAAGGATTAAAAAACGAGGTCATATGCCGTGACAGCAGTATTGATATATATATACCGTTTAAAAAAACAAGTTTTAAGGACGCCGTAAAAACTGCATTCGCTGAGGAGACCTCCGGTCCGGGGGTCACCGGTTTCTGATGATGGATAAAATCAGAATCGGTATCAGTTCCTGCCTGCTTGGCGAAAAGGTCCGTTATGACGGAGGGCACAAACAGGATCGTTATCTGACCGATACACTCGGCAGATATGTTGAATGGGTACCTGTCTGTCCTGAGGTCGAATACGGTCTGCCCATTCCGAGAGAGGCCATGCGTCTTGTGGGTGATCCTGAAGCTCCCCGCCTCGTTACCGTACGAACGGGGAAGGACCACACAGACGGGATGAGGGCATGGGCCCGGGAAAAACTCAGCGCACTGGAGGGTAAAGACCTCTGCGGGTTTATATTCAAAAGCAGATCACCGAGTTCCGGATATAAAGGCGTTAAAGTGTATACTTCTTCAGGCATGCCGGTACAAAAAGGCACGGGCATATTTGCCGGGGCATTCATTCATCATTTCCCTCTCATACCAGTTGAAGATGATGGAAGGCTCTATGACCCTGAGCTGCGGGAGAATTTCATAGAGCGTGTCTTTGTCTATAAACGCTGGAAGGACTTTCTCGGCAATGACGGGACCGCGGGCGGGCTGGTGTCTTTTCATACAGACATCAAACTCCTGTTAATGTCACACAGTCAGAAGCATTACTCGATGCTCGGCCGGATGGTGGCCATGGGGAAGAAGGAAAGAAAAGGAGAACTGCTTGACCGGTACATCAGTCTGCTGATGGAAGGACTCAGGCCCATTGCCACGGTAAAAAAAAACACGAATGTCCTGATGCACATCGCGGGATATTTCAAAAAGGTCCTTACCACTGACGGGAAAGCGGAGCTGCTTCAGATCATTGAGAACTATCATAAAGGACTCATCCCCCTTGTCGCGCCACTTACGCTTGTCAATCATTATGTCCGGATGTATGATGAGCAGTATTTAAAGAGACAGTACTATCTGAATCCGCATCCGGTGGAGCTTATGTTAAGGAATCATGTTTGAGTTGTCCGCATATCCTCTTTCCTTTTTATGGATACAACAGGTCAGCGAAGTCAATAACTTAACCTGACCTGCTGCAAGTAGGCCATCGTTTATAAATAATGCACCAGCTCCGATTACTCAGGATGCTGCATGTTAAAGAAAACCAATACATTCAGCAGGGAGCATCAAGTATGTCGGACACAAAAAAAGGACAGCAGCGTTACTGCTGCTGTCCCTTGATACATATCCATTCATACAATGCACAGGCAGATGCCGATGCTATGCTATTTCTTCACTCCCTCTTTCAAAGCCAGCGCAAAACGCTCATGCTGGAAGGCGTGTATGGCAGGGAACTTGGCGTACAGCCATCCCCACTGACCTGAGGGTGGAAATACGCGTGTCCCGCCTTCAGTGATCGCCACTCCGACTGACGGGTTGTTCGGCTCATTTGAAGATGACGTGATAACCGTGCCGTTCATTTTGAAGTCCGGAAGGAATGGGCCTATCTTGACCGTCAGATTTGAATCGGGTATCTTGAATTCATCACCTATCTTCAGAGTGAATTCCTGTTGTTTATTTGCTTTTTTATCATCAACTACGACGATTACTTTAGACCACATCCCCGCAACTTCCGGAGGCACTACTATCTGGAACTCGGTCTTCTGGGCCGGAGTCCCATGTCCCGGAGGTGCTCCTGCCGGAGTCCCATGCCCGGGAGGTGTTCCTGCCGGTGTGTCTACTATGGGCCCCTGAGGCACCGGGCTTTTCTGTGCAGGAGCAGGCTGCTCCTTTTTCTTGCAGGCCCCGAGGGCAAATAATAAAATTGTTATTGATATTACAACTGTAAATTTCCTCATGCTGATCCTCCTGATATAATGTTTCTGTAATTATTTATCGCCATATCTTACCAAGGCCTGGTTTTCACTGCCAGGGGTCATACAATGGCGGAGAGGCAGGGATTCGAACCCTGGGTGGAGTTTTACCCCCACAACCGCTTAGCAGGCGGTTGCCTTCAGCCTCTCGGCCACCTCTCCAGTATGGAAGGTTTCTGCCCGGAACGGATACCATTGCCAGGGGATTTTCCCTCCTCATGTACCTTAGAATATTACCCAATCCATGTTTGATTTGTAAACCTGTCACCGTGCACTACTTGTCGATCAGCTTCCTGATGGTATTTTTCAGTTCAGCCAGGTCCGAGGATTTTACAATATAGGCCTCGGAGGCCCAGACCGCGAAATCGTCCCTGTAGTCATAAGCGGTTGACATTATTATCGGGATGTTGGGCCGCTGTTCCTTCATTTTTCTCAAAAGGCTTATCCCGTCTATATCAGGCATAAGTATGTCCAGGGTAACGATGTCCGGATGTTCGCTTTCAAACATCTCCAGGGCTTCTTTCCCGGTGCCGGCAATAACAACATTGTACCCTTCCTCCTCCAACTCCTCTTTATAGAGCCGCTGGATATTCGTATCATCATCAACAATGAGAAGTTTCATTGTATGTACTCCTTTCTTTAACAGTCCGTTTATAGATATTATGCTCGTTCATTTTTTACCCCTTCATTGCCGGCTCCTGCAATCAGGTTTCCTTTACCGGCAGATAGATCTTGAATGCGGTACCGCCACCCCATACACTTTCGACTTCAACTTTGCCGTTGTGTTCCTGAATGATTTTGTGTGTTACTGCAAGGCCGAGGCCGGTCCCCTGCGGCTTGGTGGTAAAGAAGGGATTAAAAATGTTCTTGAGGTCCTCTTCTTTAATGCCGCATCCGGAGTCGATAATCTCGATGACCGCTTCATTGCCCTCAAGCCTCGTTTTTACGTTGATAGTTCCGTGGTCGGTTGCCTGGGCAGCGTTTGTAAAGATATTAAGTATCGCCTCCCTTATTCTGTCGGGGTCTATGACCGCAATTATCGGCGTCTCTGAGAATTCCCTTATGACCGTGTTCCGCTTATCGTCCATTTCGGCAGAAACGAAGTCTATTATGCCGGAAAGCAGATCATTTATATTCACATTGCTTTTATTGACCCTTGAGCTTTTTACAAAGCCCAGTATTTCCTTTAGTATATTTTCGAGCCTGCTGACTTCATTGACGATGATCTTTGCGTATTCCTGGATGTCCCCCGAGAGTTTCTTCTCCAGTCTCCGCGCAAACCCTCCTATGGAAATAAGGGGATTCCGGATCTCATGCGCTACCCTTGCGGCCAATTCACCGAGGGCAGCCATCCTTTCCGCGTGAATGACCCTCTCCCTGAGGGTGCGGAGTTCAGTCACATCGCGTGAGATGTGCACGGTCCCTACAAAGTTCCGGGCTGAATCAAAAATGGGAGAATTTGAGACTACAAACGTGCCGTTCATATAAGGGTCTTCAAGCTCGCCTACGAATGGCTGCTGCGATGCCGATGATTTGTGGTGAGGACATAATTCCCAGGGTTCGTCTTTACCATGAAAAATCCTGTAACACTTCTGCCCGATTATCTGTTCTTCCGGTTTACCGATTTTCCTTACAACAGCCTGGTTCACTCGCCGTATGGTGAAATCCCGGTCCGTATAATAGACCATGTCAGATATCGATTCAAAAATATTCTTGAGTTCTGACTGGGCAAGGGTGACGTTCTCGTAGAGCCGTGCATTTTCTATGGCTGAAGCGATATGACTTGAAAAACCCATAAGGAACTGGAGGTCTTCATCTTTTATCGGTCTGCCGGTAAAAAGATTGTCGACCCATATGATGCCTATGATTTTATCTCTCGAAATCAGCGGGACGACCCCGAATGAATCGGCCCCGAGCATCTGAATAAGGTAAGGGGTGACAAAGGGTTCAGCCTTGGCATTGCGTACATTAAAGGGTCTCTTCTCCTTAATGCAGCGGCACAGGATGCAATCCCCGTTGATGTCGATGCTCAGTTTCTGGCTCAGCCTGTCAAGATGGGAATCCAGGAAGACAGGGCCGTTTTCTATTTCATCTATGATGACCCCCAGGCTTTTGCCTTCCATGGAAAGCCATATGTTTTTCGCCTCTTCAGGACTTGCCGGGCCCACCCCCATTTCCCCTTTGAGAACGTTATTTGACTCATCGACAAGAAAAAGTATCGCCCTGTTAAACCCAAGCCCGTCTCCCATGGTGACTACCGTAAGCACCATCTTGAGGAGCTTCTCCAGTTCGAGAGTGCTCCTGACCACGGAATTTATAAAAAACAGTCTGGACAGCTCCTGGTTTTTCCTGATCAATTCCTTTTCGACCAGTTTCTTTTCTGATATGTCCCTCGATATTCCGCTTATCCCGGTGACGTTTTCCGAGGCATCGAGTATGGGCGAGAGGGTCAGGCTCACCTCGATAAGCCTGCCGTTCTTTGTCTGCCGTATGGTCTCCAGATTTCTCAGGGTCTCTTTCTGTTTTATTTTGTTCATGATGCTTCTTTCTTCGTTTTGGAGAAACACGGGCACCATGGGAAGAAACCTGCCGATTACTTCATCTTCCGTGTAGCCGTAAATATTTTCGGCCCCTCTGTTCCATGAGGTGATGAGCCCCCCGATATCAGAGGTGATAATGGCGTCGGCCGAGTCTTCTATAAGGCTTTTCAGGTAGTCTTTTGTCTGGGAGACCTCTTTCTCCTTTTCTATCTCGGCCCGGTACAGCCTCGCGTTCTCAATGGCTATCGATGATACAGAGGCGAACGTCATAAGCGATTTAAGATCATCCTCTGTAAAAGTCGTCATGCCCCATTCATCTTTCTTGTCATAAAGTCCCAGGGTGCCGATGGTCCGTTCACCGACAGACAGCGGGACGCAGATCACGGACGTTGCGTCAATCCCCGGCACGCGTAAATTGTCCGGCATCTTATGGGTGTCATCCACCAATAAGGGAGCGCCCGTGCTGAATACATGTCCAGCGATGCCCTCTCCGATTTGCAGGTCCATGGCCTGTTTTATCCGGTCGGTCAGGCCGAAGGATGCCTTTATCTGAAGGTTGCTGCCCTCAACGAGCCTCAGAATGCAACCTGACACATTGAAAACCTTTGACACCTCTTTGCATATATAGGGCAGCAGCTCATCGATATTCAGAATGGAAGCGATGGCCTTTCCGATTTCATGTATCACTTTCAGTTCATCCAGCTGGGCCTTTACGTTTCTGTACAAGTCGGCATTGCGGACAGCAGCGCTTATATTATATGCGATGATGGTGAGGAGGTTTATCTCTTCCTCGCTGTATATATAAGCGTCTCGTGTCTGGAGCATGAGAATGCCAGAGACCTTAGTGTCCTGAACAATTGGGACCGCGAGCATGGAGAGAAAGCCGTCCGCTCCGGGGTTGAGGATCGTTTTTACATGGGGATACTCTCTTGTGTCTGCGATCACTACAGGCTTGATCTCCTTAAACATTGCATTAATCGTCCCATTGTCGTCCTCAATGCAGAATACGGTAACGGACTCTTTGTTCGTGCCTTTGGCAGCTTCGATACATATGACTTTTCTTTCAGGTTTAAGCAGACAGATCGAACAGAGGTCTTTGTTCAGGGTGTCCGCAAGGACATGGGTTATTGTATCGAGGATTTCTCTCAGTTCAAGGGTTGAACATGCAATGCCCGCAACCTTCTGGAGGATTTCTTTGTGAAGAGAACTGCCCATCATCTGTGTTTTTTCTCTAATTTCAGCCATATCCGATCTGTTGCGTTATCTCAATATGTGCTGCTGTCATGAGACAATAAAAGCTTTCTCATTCAATATTAATATGATCAACCGTTTTACGAACTGTTGATCGGTACGTATACACCCTTAAATTTATTCATGATCATCTTATGAAATATCCGCTTCCCTTAAAAATTTTGCGGCCTCTTCAGGGGGTGTCGGGTTTATATAAAAGCCTGAGCCCCACTCGAAGCCGGCGATTTTCGTCAGCTTGGGAATTATCTCAATGTGCCAGTGATAATAATCGTTTTCCTCGTTTTTAAAAGGAGACGTATGTATCATAAAATTGTATGGGGGCAGATCGAGAACCTTGTCTATCTGCTTCAATGTCTGCTGAAGTATTCCGGCCAGCGAGCCGAAATTGCCGCGCGGGTAAAAACTGGATTCATGCCTTTTGGGTAATATCATTGTTTCAAACGGGGAGCGGGGAGCAAACGGTGCAATGGCGATAAAGCAATCATTTTCAGAAATCACCCTTATCCTGTTTGCGCTCTCCTGGTGTATGATATCGCAGAAAATACATCGTTCCTTGTACTTGTAGTATTGTTCAGCCTGATAGAGTTCCTCCTCCACGAGGTGAGGCACGATAGGCAGTGCGATAAGCTGGGAATGAGTATGTTCAAGGGAGGCCCCGGCCTCATCACCTTCATTTTTAAATACCAGTACGTATTTGAACCGGGTATCTTTTTTCAGGTCTGTGATCCTGTGATGAAACGCCCATAAAACCTCTTCTACGGATCTCAGGGGCATTGATGAAAGCGTCTTGCTATGATCAGGGCATTCAATGATAACTTCATGGGCGCCGACACCGTTCATCCTGTCGAAAATACCTTCTCCGGACCTGTTCAGTTGTCCTTCGACGTTCAGTGCGGGGAACTTGTTGGATACAACCCGCAGGGACCAGCCGGGGGTATTGGGCTTTCCGCCGTCTGACCTGAAGGCCATGATTTCAGGAGGGGTGGTGCGTTCATTCCCTTCACAGAACGCGCAGAACCCTCCCTTCTTCGGAGAAACACGCATACCGAAATCTGACGGACGTTTTCCCCTTTCAATCGAAATGATGACCCATCTTCCGGAAATAGGGTCTTTTCTTAGTTCAGGCATCCAGACCTCCTCGAAAATATAAAAATAACACTAAAATATTCTCGACTAATAAAATACTATGATTATCAGAGAAGCACCGGACATGTCCTGCGCTTTTTGCTTAATACACTCATCAAGGTTGTTTAATTATATATTGTTAATGATTAAAATCAAATTTTGTAAATATTATATCATTAAGTAAGCTATAATTTTCCATGAAACCCTCTTTTCATGTCAGGGCTTTAAACGGGCCTTTTGATGACCCGGGTCTTTATATAAGGGTCCTCAGAGAAGGCCGGGCCATGATTTTTGACCTCGGATTTACGACCGCGCTGTCCCCAAGGGACATCCTCAAGGCTACAGAAATATTTGTATCACACACCCATATAGACCATTTCATCGGGTTTGACAACATATTAAGGACCAGCCTGAAAAAAGAAAGACCGTTAAGATTATATGGCCCGGAAGGGTTTATTGACTGTGTAGAGGGCAAACTGAGAGGTTATACATGGAATCTCATTGAGGATTATCCGCTTGTTATTGAAGTACAGGAGATAAGAGACATATCCGTAAGAAGAGCGGTCTTCAGGGCAGTGAATTCATTTGCACGGGAGGACCGGGAGACAGTCCCTTTCTGCGGTGTATGTATGAAGGACGCTCTTTATACGGTCTGTGCCGCATGTCTTGATCATCAGGTCCCCTGTCTGGCATTCAGTCTTGAAGAGGACTATCACATAAATATCAATAAATCCAGACTCAACAGCCTGGGCCTTACGGTCGGACCATGGCTCAGGCATTTCAAGACCGCTGTCAGGGAAAATAAGGACGACAGTATGTTTACGATTGCAGGGCGGACATATACTTTTCAGGAGATAGAAGGGGTGGCTGATATCACGAGGGGGCAGAAGCTCTGCTATGTCGTTGACGCTGTGGGCAGTGAAGCAAACATCAGGAAAATAGTTGAGCTTGCAAAGGGGGCAGATGTCCTTTACATTGAGACCTACTTTCTGGATGAAGATAGGGACAGGGCCAGGGACCGCTATCATCTGACCGCGAGGGAGGCGGGAAGGATCGCGAGGGAAGCGGGAGTCGGGAGACTCGAAGCCATTCATTTCTCACCGAGATATATGGATGGGCCTGAGAGACTGTATCAGGAGGCAAAAGAGGCATTTGGAAAGTAGGGGCATGGCGTGCCATGCCCCTGCTTTGTACATCAGCTTTTTTTTGATATACTGGTGTTAGTCGGTTAAATTGAACAGGAAGGAGGACACGTTATGCGAATTGAACTGGAAGGCAGCCTGCTTAAAATGACGCCGGAGAATACGAGGGAAAAAGAGGAACTCAACCAGTTATGGACCATTATCATCGGATGCGTCAGCGAAGGAAGGAAACTTGTACCTGTTGGCGAATATATCCCCGGAGTAAAGGAAGTGGCGGTTTTTAATATAGAGTAGGGGAAATTCGTCAATTACCCCTCCGGCAAAAAAAGGCAGGGGCATGGCGCGCCATGCCCCTTCAGATCATCCGACTTTTTCAAACTGGTCTTTTGAGGCCCCACACACCGGGCATACCCAGTCGTCCGGGATTTTCTCAAAAGGAGTATTCGGTTCAATCCCGCCGTCAGGATCTCCTTCTTCGGGATTATAAACATAACCGCAGACTGTACATTTCCATTTTTCCATGATTGCCTCCTTTTTTTGTTTTTAGCCATTTATATTTATACGGCGCCTTCTTTTTTAAGGACTACCCTGACCGTTTTTAATAAGATAACAATATCCAGCCACAGATTCCAGTTCCGCACATACCATGAATCAAGGGTGATCCGGTAATCGTAAGCAGTATTGCTCCTGCCGCTTACCTGCCACAGGCCCGTAACACCGGGTGGAACGCCGAAACAGAGTTTTGCCTGGTCTTTGTAGTATTCGTCTATTTCCTGTCTTGTAACGGGCCGCGGGCCAACAAGGCTCATGTCTCCCTTAAGTACATTGAATATCTGAGGCAATTCATCGAGGGAGGTCTCTCTCAGAAACCTGCCTATTTTGGTGATCCTCGGATCATTTGAAAGCTTCCATCGATGGTCCCACTCGCTTCTGGCCTCACTGCTGTTTTCCAGAAGTGCGCCAAGCCTCTCCTCAGCATCATGATACATGGTCCTGAACTTAAAGCATTTAAACGGCCTGTCATTCCTGCCGATACGTATCTGTGAAAATAAGGCAGGCCCGGGCGATGCAGCTTTTATCACTGCAGCTATGATAATCATCGGGATGGCGAGCAGGACGAGCAGGACGCAGCTGGTTATCAGATCAAAAAGTTTTTTTATCAATATGTTCAAAGGCCGGGCCAGGTTGTTTTTTACCTCAAGGCCTATTGCCTGGTCCTGAAAGAAATGCTGGAGGTCAGTTCCCAATACGGTTATTCCAAAAAGATCGGGGATGATGATGATATTCCGGGCCTTGTGCTGCAGCTGGTTGACCAGAGAGATGAACTTCTTCTTTTCACACCCCGGCATTGCTATCACGATGCTTTCTATACCGCACCTGCCGATATATTTTTCAGCCTTGTCTACCCCGGCATGTATCTTTAACCCCCCGATCGTTCCCCCGATTTTCCCTGGATCATCATCAAGAAAACCGACGACATCCAGACCGAGATTCCGGTCCCTCCTGAGGGCATTGCAGATAAGTTCCCCGGTCTTTCCCGCACCAAGGATCAGGACTTTACTATTAAGCAGTCCTGCAGACAGTAATAGTTTTTTTACACGGGTCCGGATGAACGGGAGCACTGGAAGGGCAATAATGGCCACCAGCACAAGGACGGTCCTTGATACCTGTTCCCCTGTCTTGCCCAGATAAAGAACAGCAAATGTGGCCAGAGTGGAAAAAAAAATGACCTTCCACAACATCTTTACTTCATCCCAGATGGAAAACCTCTTTGCGTACAGCCCCTCATATGCGAAGAAAAAGAGCCAGACCGGAAAGATCCACCAGAAAAACGTATAGTCTATCCGGGGAAACTCCGGAAACGTCCCGAAATGCGGGAGGATATTTTTCCTTGTAAAGATAGCGCCCTGGAGCACTAAAAATATTGTGAGAATGTCTGCCGTAATCAGCAGGACCATACTTACTGTTCTTTTTATCATGTTCTCAATGTGTCCGGTGTTTGACTGAATTCAGGCAGTATTTTCCCTGTCAGTTTTTTACGCCCTGAATTCAGCATATTGTAGAGATTATATGGCAAATAGGTCAATAAGGCCAGCCTCGTAAAAAATATATGAAAACCATCACCTGAACAGTCACGAACATGTGGAAATTACGATATTGCCGTGATAAACTGATGCAATGATTTATCTGAATAATAAACTTGTTCCCCGGGACAGGGCACGGATCTCTGTTTTTGATCACGGGTTTCTCTATGGCGACGGGATATATGAGACCCTCAGGGCGTATAATGGTGTGGTCTTCATGTTTGATAAACATATAGAAAGGCTGTATCGGTCCGCGTCGCTCATTGACCTCAATATTCCCATGTCTCCGGACGCTGTTAAAAGGGCTGTTTATAAAACCATAAAAGCGAACAGGCTCAAGGAGGCGGTCATAAGGATAACGGTATCCAGGGGCGCGGGACCTGTTGGACTGGACCCCGCATTGTGTCCGGAACCGACCTTTGTCATCTTTGCAACTCAGTTTAGAAAATACCCGGAGCAGTTTTATCTGAAAGGGGTCAAAATCACTATTGCTGACACAAGGCGGAACTATAGCGGGGCGATTGATCCCCGGATAAAATCGCTTAACTTCCTGAACAATATTCTTGCAAAAATTGAGGCAAAGAAAAAAGACGCTTATGAGGCGATCATGCTGAATTACAGAGGCTATCTTGCTGAAGGAACGATTTCGAACATATTCTTTATAAAAGACAACGTCCTTCACACCCCTTCCCTGAAGGTCGGGCTCCTGGACGGGATTACCCGGAGGATTATACTTGATGCAGCAAAGGCCTTGCACATAGCGACACGTGAAGGGAGCGTGAAACCGCGCGACATCCAAGGGGCAGAGCGGGGCTTTATCTCAAAGACAACCATGGAGGGCGTGCCTGT
>Ga0102851_10000670_pt1 | contig 17986 bp, 17 predicted proteins | sample Mud3Dept3metaG_FD_79558 | JGI IMG/M metagenome (GOLD analysis project Ga0102851, IMG submission 79558) | Freshwater wetland microbial communities from Ohio, USA, analyzing the effect of biotic and abiotic controls - Mud 3 Core 4 Depth 3... | ecosystem: Environmental > Aquatic > Freshwater >... | reverse complement strand
TCGTCATCGTCGAGGCTACGACCGACATCTACGGGCGGGTACAGAATGTCAAGGTCCTGCGCTCTATTCCCCTGCTCGACCAGTCGGCCATCGATGCCGTCCGGCAGTGGGTCTACGAGCCCATGATCATCAACGGCCGCCCGCGGGGAGTCATCTTCACCGTCACGGTGAGATTCCAACTCAAGTAGAAAAGCTAGGATATGGCTTTCGATATTAAAAGGAGGTATTGATCATGCAATTCGGTCTTATCGAAATGTGGCAGGCCATGGGTCCAGTCGCTCGAGCGGTTTCCATCTTGCTCATCGCGCTCTCCATCATCTCGCTCTATCTGTTTGTCGAACGGCAGCTCGTTTTCCGTAGGGCCCGTTCCAAGTCCAAACAGGTCGCCCCGAAGCTGGCGGACTTGTTGAAGAAGGGGCAGATCAAGGAAGCCTTGGCTCTCTCCACCAAGAAAGAGAACAAGGGAAGCCATCTGGCCCGGGTCACCGCGGCCGGCATCCAGGAATTCCTGGAAGGGAAAGAAGCCAATCTGTCCATCGGAGAGCAGGTTGAGACCGCCCAGAGAGGCTGCGAGCGCGCCTCCACGATCTTCAATCAGGAGCTCAAGAGAGGGTTGAGCACTCTGGCCACGATCGCCACTTCCGCCCCCTTCATCGGCCTTTTCGGGACCATCTCCGGGATCATCAACGCCTTCCGCGGCATGGCCCTGACGGGATCGGGCGGAATCGGCGCGGTCGCCGGCGGAATCGCCGAAGCCCTGGTCACCACGGCCTTCGGCATCGGTGTCGCCATCATCGCCCTCTGGTGCTATAACACACTCAACACCAAGATTGAAGTCTACGACGCCGAGATGTCCAACACCAGCTCTCAGATCGTCGACTTCTTCATCCGCAAGCAAGTCGGATAAGCCGCGCTCCGAGGAATGTCGTCCGAGCCGTATCATACCGGCTTGGGAAGAGAGGCATAAATGTCAATTTCAATCGGCGGCGAAGAAAAGGTCAAGTCCGAACCTAACGTCGTCCCGCTGTGCGACGTCCTGCTCGTCCTGCTGATCATTTTCATGGTGGTGACGCCGCTCGTGCAGAAAGGTGTGGATGTCCGGCTGCCCACGGCCCTGAACACGATTTCCATGCCCGATACTCCCGAAGTCGTCCTGGCCCTCCGGCGAGACGGCACGATGTACGTCAATCAGGACCAGGCCACGATGGACAACCTCCAGACATTGCTCGAGGAGGCCTTCCTGACGGCCAGTGAAAAGAAGCTCTATCTCAAGGCCGACCAGGAACTCGAGTATGGGAAAATTGTGGATGTCATCCAGATCGTGAAGGATGCCGGCATCGAGATCATGGGTATCATCACCGAGGTGAAGACCGAAAAAACCGGATAAACCGCCCGGATTTGAGTGCTGACCTCGAACGCTTGACCCGAGGCGGGAGGACGGAAGAGAAGCCGTCCTCCCGCCTCTTTTTTTTACACTAACCCTAAAATCGTTTCGACCACTCGGGACGGGCGGCTTGGATTCAGCGCGGCTTAGCTGACTTGCGCAAAGGCTCGTTGAGGCTGCCGGTGCGATAGCCCTCGAGGTCAAGAGTGACATAAGCATAACCGAGTCGCTTCAGGCCGTCAATGATCTTGGCGCGGGCCTTGGAGGTCATCAGCCTACCGAACTCCTCGCTGTCGACCTCGATCCGGGCGATCTCGCCGTGGTGTCGCACCCTAACCTGCTTAATACCAAGCTCCCTGACGATGTCCTCGGCCCGGCCGACCCTGAGCAGCGCCCGGCGATCGATCGCCGTGTAATAGGGAAAACGCGAGGCCAGGCAGGCCAGGGAGGGCTTGTCCCAGGTGGGAAGACCCATTTCCCGGGACAGGCGCCGGATCTCCTCCTTGGTCAAACCGGCGTCGCGGAGAGGAGAGCGCACGCCGAGTTCCCGGCCGGCCTTGGAGCCGGGACGGTAATCACCCCGGTCGTCAAAGTTCGAGCCGTCGAGGACATGGGGGATGGACCTCGCCGCCGCTATTTCCTTGAGACGCGAGAAAAGTTCCTGCTTGCAGTGATAGCACCGCAGGGGGGAGTTTTCGGCGAACATGGGGTTGTCGATCTCCTCTGTTTTGATGACGAGATGCTTGACGCCGAGATCTCGGGCCAGGCGGGCGGCGGCCCGGACCTCTCTCTCCGGATAGGTCTCGGAGCGGGCGACGACGGCCAAAACATTCTCACCCAGTTCCTGGGAGGCCACTTTGAGAAGAAGCGTGCTGTCGACGCCTCCCGAAAAAGCAACCAGCGTCTTCCCCATCCGCCGGAGGATGCGGCGGAGTTTCGCCTCCTTCTGCCCTGTCGATATCAACTTTGGGCTGTTTGCGGTCATCTCGCGCCTGTTTTCTTGCCGGCTTTAAGTCGGGCCATTTTTTTCACTTCCCGGATAAACTCGGATATGATTCTCGCCTCTTCAATCCGCCGGACCGGCCGGCCCTTTTTGAACAGGACTCCCACTCCCCGGCCGCAGGCGATCCCGATGTCCGCTTCCCGGGCCTCTCCGGGGCCGTTGACCATACACCCCATGAGCGCCACCTTGAGAGGAGTCCGGATCGAACCCAGGCGATTCTCCACCTCGGGAACGATCTTCAGCATATCCACCTCCGCCCGGCCGCAGGTCGGGCAAGAAATGATATTGATCCCGCGGGAGCGAAGGCCCAGGCTTTCGAGGATGAGATAGGCCGCCCTCACCTCTTCCTCGGGCGGCGCCGTCAGGGACACGCGGATCGTGTCGGCCAACCCTTCGGCCAGCAGCAGGCCCAGACCGACGGCGGACTTGACCGTCCCCGAGTACAGCCCTCCGGCTTCGGTTATCCCGGCATGGAAGGGATAATCCACTTCTTCGGCAAGAAGCCGGTAGGCCTCGACGGTTCGGGGCACGTCCGAGGCTTTCAAAGACACCTTGATCAGGTCGAAGCCGAGGTCCTCGAGCAGGCGGATGTGCCTCAGGGCGCTCTCGACCATCGCCTCCGGGGTGGCTTCCCCGTGCTTGGCCAGGAGGTCTTTTTCGAGCGACCCGGAATTCACGCCGATCCGGATGGGCACTTTCTGCTTCAGGGCGCCCCGGGCAACTTCCTTCACCTTCTCCTTCGAGCCGATCGTCCCGGGATTGAGCCGCAGGCCGTCAACACCGGCCCGGAGCGCCGCCAGGGCGAGCCGGTGGTCGAAATGAACATCGGCGATGACGGGGATCGCGACGCGCTTCCGGATGGCCTTGAGAGCTTCGGCCGACGGCTCGTCAGGAACAGCGAGGCGGACAATCTCACAACCCGCTTTCTCCAGCCGCTTGACCTGGGCGACCGTCCGGCCGACCTCGCGGGTCGGGGTCTTGGTCATCGACTGGACGGCGACCGGCGCCCCTCCCCCGATCGGTACACGGCCGATCATTATGCGCTTCGTCTTCCTCCGCGGAAAAGCAAGAGCGTCCATCTTCACCAAGGGATCAAACTATCCCAGCCGTTGGGCAACCGCTTGACGATGTCGTTAAGGATGATGAAAACGATGAGGAAGATAAAAATCACGAACCCGATCTGCATCCAGACCTGCCGAACCTTGGGGCTGAAATCGCGGCGGAACAGGGCCTCGAGGGCGAGGACGAAGATCTGGCCGCCGTCGAAGACGGGGATGGGGAAAAGGTTGATAACGCCGAGCTGAAGGCTGATGAGCCCGATCCAGCTCAGCAGGGCGAGAAATCCCATCTGCCAGGCCATGTAGGAAACCCGGGCGATCTCCAGCGGCCCGCCAAGCTGCTGGGTTGGCGCCCGCCTAAGGATCAGGTCCCGGATGAAACGGATGATCAGGAAGGTATTCTTGACGTTTTCCCTGACGCTCTGGACAAACGCCTTGACGACGCCGTATTTTTTCTCCACCGATTGGGCTTCCGTATAAGCGCCGATCTTGCCGACTTTGCCCTGGAGCTTCGGAGTGACCCGGAGGGTGATGGTCTGGCCCTGCCGGTTCACCACGAACTCGAGCTCCTGGTTGGGATGCTTTTCCAGGAAGTCGACGAACTGGTAAAGATAGATCGGCCGGCCGTCGACCGAAAGGACGATGTCCCCCTGACGGAGCCCGGCTTTCTCGGCCGGCGAGCCCGGGTTCACCGACCGGATCTGGGTCAGGAACCGGCCTGTGAAACCGGCATAGCCCAAGGCATAGCTGGTTCTCTTTTCCGTCCGGAACTGGATCTCCAGGGGCTCGCCTCCCCGCCGGATTTCGACGGCGATCATCCGGTCCGGCTTGCTTCCCACGGCCACTTCGACGTCGTTCCAGGTGCGGACCTCTTCCTTGTCCACGCTGAGGATCTCGTCGTCGAGGAGGAATCCGGCTTTTTCCGCGGGAGAGCCGGGCTCGATATAGCCGATGACCGGAGCCTCGTCCTGGTAGGCCGGCAAGGTGACGCCGACCATGTTGATGATGGTGAAAATGAGGACGGCCAGCAGGATGTTCATCACCGACCCCATGACCATGACCAGGAACCGTTCCCAGCGGTTCTTGGCCAGAAAATGGTCCGGGGGAAGGCTCACCTTCCCGCCTTCCGAGAACAACTCCCCCTCGCCCAGGAATTTGACATACCCTCCGAGCGGAAACAGGCTGACGCGGTAGTCCGTCTCCTTCCGGCGGATGCCGAATAACCGCTTGCCGTAGCCGAACGAGAAAGTCTCGACCCGGATTCCGACAAGCTTGGCGGTGAAGAAATGCCCGAACTCGTGAATGAAGACCAGGACGCCGAAGACGACCAGGAAGGAGAGGATCGTGCCGAACAGTGTGCCCATATTTAGTGCCTTTGTTCGAGGAGTTTTTCGGTCTGCGCGCGGGTGTCCCGGTCGACGGACAGGACCGCATCGAGCGTGTCCGCCTCGCTCGTCCGGTGCTTCCCCAGGATCTCGCCGACGACGGCGGCGATATCGGTGAACCCTATCCGCCGCTTCAGGAAAGCCTCGACGGCCACCTCGTTGGCGGCGTTGAGCGCCACGGGGAGGCTTTTCTCAGTCTCCAGGGCCTTCCGGGCGAGGCCGATGAGCGGGTAGCGCTCCTCCTCCACTTCGAAAAACTCAAGCGACCGGATCCGGCCCAACTGCAGGGAGGATAGGTCCGACGTCCGCCTCTCGGGATAGGTCAGGGCGTACTGGATGGGGACCCGCATGTCGGTGACGCTCAACTGGGCGAGCGTGGATCCGTCCTTCATCTCGACCAGGGAATGGACGATGCTCTGGGGATGGATGAGGATATCCAACTGGGAAGGCCCCAGCCCGAAAAGCCAGCGCGCCTCGATGAGCTCGAGCCCCTTGTTCAGGAGCGTCGCCGAGTCGATGGTCACCTTCCGCCCCATCTTCCAGCGCGGGTGGGCCAGGGCTTCTTCCGGTGTTTTCCGTCCGAGCTCGGCGAGGGGGGTCTTGAAGAACGGTCCGCCCGAGGCGGTCAGGATCGCCCTCCGGACGTCCTCGCTTTTCTCCTTGGCCAGGCACTGGAAAATGCCGCTGTGCTCGCTATCCACGGGGATGATCTCGGCCCCGGAGGAAGCAGCCCGCGACCTCAAGATGGCGCCGGCCACGACCATGGATTCTTTGTTGGCCAGGGCGACCCGCACCCCCGATTCGACGGCGGCCAGGGTCGGCCTCAGCCCATCGATGCCGGTGATGGCCGCGACGACGATGTCGTTCTCTTCGAACCGGGCCACCTCTTCCGTTCCTTCAGGCCCGTGGACGACCCGGACAGGAAGCCCGCTGAGTTCAGACCTGAGCCGGTCGGCCTCGGTTTTGGTCTTGAGCGAGACGATCTTGGGATTGAACCTCCGCACCTGCTCGCGAAGGAGTTTGATGTTGGACCCGGCGGCCAGGCCGATGACGACATACTCGGCGGCCATACGGCTGATGACTTCCAGGGTATTGGCGCCGATGGAGCCGGTCGAACCCAGGATGGAGATCTTCTTCATTTCCAGAAAAACTTGGTGAAGTAATAAAAAGCGGGCGCGGCCAGGAGGAAGCTGTCGACCCGGTCGAGAAACCCGCCGTGGCCGGGCAGGAAATTGGACGAGTCCTTGACCCCGACCGCCCTTTTGAAAAGGGACTCGAGCGGATCGCTGACCTGGGCGGCGGCATGGACCAGAGCTCCACAGAGGAGGGCCGCCCCAAGGTCGATTTCCCGGAGAAGGAGCTGCCGGGCGGCCAGGGCGCCGAGGACGGCGAAGAGTATGCCCCCCGCGCTCCCCTCCCAGGTTTTGTTGGGGCTCGCCAGAGGGGTCATCTTATGACGACCGAAGAGCTTGCCGAAGAGATACCCTCCGCTGTCCCCGAGAAAGATGACGGAGCAGAGGAAGTAAAAGGCGTAAACTCCTCTTTCGAGCGTGATCAGGTAGAGGTAGTTCATCGGGAAGCTGATATAGAGGGCTCCGAAAAAAGTGACCGTGATGGACTGAGTAAAGTACGGGAGCTGCTCGACGCGCCGGAAAGAGGCGACGAAAAAGACAGCCGTCAGGAGGAAGGAGGCGAAAAGGGCGGCAGCGAGGGGAAAAACGTCCCGGAAGAAAAAAGAAAAGCTGATGAGGAGGGCGATGACGATTCCGAGGGAGGCCTGGGGCACGAGCTTTTTCTTCCGCGCCAGGGCGAAGAACTCGAGCAGCGCCGCCAGGATAAACGCCTGGAGGACGATAAAAAGGAGGAGCGGAGAGCCGTATTGGATGATCAGAAAGAGGGGGACAAGGAGCAGAATCGCGGTGCGCAGGCGTTTGAGGAGGATCATGGGATGGAGCCGGCCGGCGCCGCGGCCCGGCTAGATGCTCTCGGGTGGAAGGGCATGGACGGCGCCAAACCTCCTTTCTCTTTTTTGGAAGTCGACAAGGGCCTGGAGAATGTGCCGACGCCGGAAATCCGGCCAGAAAACCGGGGTGATCCAGATCTCCGAATAGGCAATCTGCCAGAGAAGAAAATTGGAGACCCGGAGCTCGCCGCTCGTCCTTATGAGAAGGTCCGGGTCGGGGATCCCGGCCGTGTAGAGGCGCCGGGCAAAACCCTCCTCGTCCAGGAGGGCAGGGTCCACGTTTCCCTCCCTCAAGATTCTTCGCGCCGCATCCACGATCTCCGTCCGGCCGCTGTAATTGAGGGCCAGGACGATGGTCAGCCGGTCGAAATCCCGGGTGAGGGCCTCGACCCTCTTCAGTTCTCTTTCCGTCGAGTCGGGGATCTCTTCTCTCCGGCCGATGACCAGAACCTTGATCCTGTTTTTTATCAGATCTTTATCCTGCTTCCGGAGGTAATCTTCGAGCAGTCTCCAAAGGAGGGCGACCTCCTTTTTGGGCCTTTTCCAATTCTCGCGTGAAAAGGCGTAGAGGGTCAGGTAGCGGACGCCCAGGCGGGCGCATGACTCGACGGTCTCCTGGACCGCCTTGGACCCGGCCCGGTGGCCCTCCATGCGCGGCTTGTGCCGCTTCTCGGCCCAGCGGCCGTTTCCGTCCATGATGACGGCGACATGCCTGGGCAGACGGGAGAAGTCGAGCTCCCGGACGAGTTTTTCCTCCTCGCTCCCGGGAGAAATGAAGCCTTTAAGGTCGATTTCCACCTCGCCATTATAGGTGCTGACCCTAATCTTGTCAAAAATGAGCTCGGGGTAGTGGCATCGAAACTGCTGTTCTGGTAATCTAGATATCTTAAGTGGAGAACAAAACGAGATGTGCCTGGCGATACCCGCTCAAGTGACCGAAATAGATGCCGACGGAAGGGGGAAAATCGACTACCTGGGTACCAAGGTCAAGGTTGACTTCTCCTTGTTGGAGAATATTCGGCCGGGAGATTGGGTGATCGTCCACGCCGGGTTCGCGATCACGAGGCTCGACGAGGAGGAAGCCCGGGAGACCCTATCCCTGCTCCGCGAGATCGCCGAAGCCCAGGGGGAGTGACGCTTGCCGGGCCCGATGAAGGAACTCCGTGACGGGTCCATCACCCGCGCACTGCTCGGCCAAATAAAGGGAAAGACCTCCCGCCTGGGCAGGCCGGTGCGAATCATGGAGGTCTGCGGCACCCACACCATGACGATCCACCGCTACGGCCTCAAGGTTCCGCTCGAGGAGGCCGGGGTGGACATGGTCTCCGGTCCGGGATGTCCGGTTTGCATTACGCCCAACGAGGTTCACGAGGCCTGCCTCGACTTGGTTACCCAAAAAGAGAACTTCATCCTGGCTTCATTCGGAGACATGACCCGGGTTCCGACAAGAAAGGGGTCTCTCCAGACGGCCGTGCCGGCTCGCTCATCGCTCCTCAAGATCGTCTATTCCCCCGAGGAAGCGCTGGCTTTGGCCAGGGCCCATGCGGATAAGGAGGTGGTCTTTTTCGGCGCGGGCTTCGAGACCACTATTCCGGCGATCGCCGTGACCGTCAAAAGGGCGGCCGCCGAAAGAGTCGGCAACTTTTCGACGCTGACCGCCCTCTGGCTTATCCCACCCGCCCTCCGGGCCATCCTGCTGGCCGGAGAGACCTCCATTTCCGGATTTCTCTATCCCGGCCATGTCAGCGCCATCATCGGCCTCGAGCCGTACCGGTTCATCGCCGAGGAGTTTGGCGTCCCGGGGGCCGTCGCCGGGTTTGAGCCCAACGACATCCTCCTCGGCATAAGCTCCGTCCTGGACCAGATCATGGAGGAGCGTCCGGATGTCCGGCTCGAATACGGACGCGTCGTCAATCCCTCCGGAAACCCGGTGGCCCGGGCCGTGATGGAGGAGATGCTCGAACCCAGGGACGCGCTCTGGAGAGGCCTCGGCCGGATCCCCCGGAGCGGCCTCGTCCTCAAGGATTCCTACCGGGCTTATGACGCCCGGACCCGATACGGCCTCCATGTCAGCGAGGGATCCGGGGACCTCCCCGGGTGCCGCTGCGGCGAGGTCCTCCGCGGCCTGATCTCGCCTCCTCAATGTCCTTTGTTCGGCAAGGCATGCGGCCCGGATTCGCCCTTCGGACCCTGCATGGTCTCTTTCGAGGGGGCCTGCTTCATCCATCATAAATACAAAATCAAGCAAAGGATGGGATAGGATGGAGGCCGGAGGAAAGAGAATCAGCCTCGAGCTCGGGAGCGGCGGGAAGCTGATGCGGGACTTCATCGCCCGCCACATCGTCCCCGCCTTTCGGAACCCTTTACTCGAAGACCTTGGAGACGCGAGCCACTTGCCCTTGGGGATCGCCTTCACGACGGACAGCTACGTGGTCGATCCCATTTTCTTCCCGGGAGGCGACATCGGCACGCTCGCTGTCAACGGGACGGTCAATGACCTGGTTGTCTCGGGCGCGATCCCTCAATACATCTCCCTGGCCCTGATCCTCGAAGAGGGCCTGCCCTGGCCGGACCTCGAAAGAATCCTCAAATCGATAAAACGGGCGGCTACGAAGGCGGATGTCCAAGTGGCCTGCGGAGATACCAAGGTCGTCCGCCGGGGCCAGGCGGATAAGCTCTATATCAACACCTCCGGCGTCGGCCTGACCATCGCCAAGCCCAGGGCTGCTCTCATCCGCCCCGGCGACCGGATCATCCTGACCGGAACGCTCGGAGAGCACAGCCTGGCGGTCATGCTGGCCCGCGAGGAATTCGGGATGGAAGCCCGGGTCAGAAGCGACTGCGCGCCCCTGAGCTACCTCCTCCCTATCTGGGAGATGGGAGCGCTCTGGATGCGCGACGTCACCCGGGGCGGTTTGGCCACGATCCTCTCCGAGCTGGCGGAAAAGATCCCCCACGCCCTGCTCATCGATGAAGAGAAAATACCCCTCTCTCCTGCCGTCAGGGGCGCCAGCGAGCTTTTGGGCATCGACCCGCTTTACCTGGCGTGTGAAGGCCGGGCGGTCATCGTGGCTCCCAGGAAAAAAGCGGACTCGGTCCTCAAGAAGATCCGGCAAAGCCCATTGGGGAAGAGGGCAGCCGATATCGGACAAGTGGATGATCGGACCGGAAGGCCGGGCGAGCTCCTTCTCTCCACGATGACGGGAGGGCTTCGCCTCCTGGAACCGCTGACCTCGGAGCTCCTCCCCCGGATCTGCTGAACAAAGCCATGGCCGGGAAAGCCGAAGGGAAAAGGGCCGGGCTGGCAATCCTCCTTGTATCCATTTGGCTGCTCGAACCCGGCTGCTCATCCGATAGAAAGGCCCAAAACCAGAAAGCCGGCGGCGACTTCGCGGCAAGCATAAAAAGCTCTCTCTCCGGGCTCCGGGCCCTGGAAGGTGGGACGGCCGGTCTCGAGCTTCGGGTCAAGAACCTAGGCAAGAAGGAATGGTCCTCTCAGGATCGCTATCCGAGTCTTCTCTCTTATCACCTGCTCGATAAAACGGGGGAACCCCTGAGATACGATAACGCCCGGACGGTACTTCCTCGGACGGTTCGTCCGGGCGAGGAAATCTCCCTGAGTGTCCGAATCAAGGCGCCCTTGGAGAAGGGAGAATACCGCCTCGAGTTCGACCTCCTTCGCGAGGGCCTGGCCTGGTTCAAAGACTCGGGAAGCCCTACGCTGGTCATGCCTCTCCGCGTTGAAGAAAGGAGCTCCGATGGCGAGACAACGATGGAGTCAAGCATCCCCGAGTTTAAGGAGCTTCTGAAGCTCATCCGGGTTACGCTCGAAACCGACGCCGTCGAATTTGGGGGGAGGACAGGCCCGATCCAGGGATTCACGGCCGGCGCCGGTTATCCGCAGGTCTGGCTCCGCGACGCGGCCACGATCATCCCGGCCTCCCGGTTTTTCTATCCCGAAACTTACCTTGTCTCCTGGCTCGAGGAGCACCTGGCCTTCCAGAAACCCGACGGCGGCCTGGAAGATTGGGTGGATGCCGGGGGCCGCTCGGACAAGAACACTGTCGAAACGGACCAGGAGGCGAGCGCGGTCCATGCGGCCTACCAGGTTTTCCGGCTCAGAGGCAAGGAATGGCTCGATAAAAAGCTCGGCGGCGTGGCCGTCATCGACCGTCTCGAAAGGGCCGTCGAGTTCCCGTTCCAATCCCGTTTCAACAGGGAACGGGGGCTGATAACGGGTGCGCACACCGCCGACTGGGGGGACGTTGACCCCGAGGATGCCGATCAGAGGGCCATCTATGTAGATGAAAAGACCCGGTGGACGGCCGATATCTACGATCAGAGCATGGTCTATGAAGCCTGCCGGGAGCTGGCAGTAATGTGCGCAGCTCTCGGGCTGGAAAAGAAAGCGGACACCTGGCTCCGGAAGGCGGCCGCCCTACGGGATGCCGCGAACCGCAATCTCTGGCAGGAGGATAAGGGATTCTACCGGGTTCATGTCCATCTCGACCCGTTTCCGCACGATATCGATGAAGACGGCATGTTCGCTATGGGAGGGAACGCCCAGGCGATTCTCTCGGGCCTGGCGGAGCGTCGGAAAGCGGACCGAATCATCCAAACCGCCCTTGATCGTCAGGGGGAATTCCGGGTCTCCACCATCTCCGGTTCGCTGCTTCCCCCCTACCCGGCCGGGTTCTTTAAACATCCGGGAATGGACGAGCCCTACGAATACCAGAACGGCGGGCAGTGGGACTGGTTCGGCGGCCGGCTTCTTCTCGCCATGTTCGAGAACGGCTGGAGCGCCCTGGCCAGGGATAAGCTGATCGAGATCGTCCGGAAAGACATCCGGAACGGCGGGCTTTTTGAATGGGATTCCCGGGAAGGAGCGGGCCGGGGAAGCGACTTCTATGCCGGAAGCGCCGGCAGCCTCGCCCGGGCCCTATTCGAGGGTTACTTCGGCTTCAAGCTTAGAGAAAACGGCCTCCATCTTGAGCCCAAGCTCGGAGAGGATTCCGGCCGCGTCGAAATCCGCATCCCCTCATCCGGGCTCGTCCTGTCCTACAATTACCGGCCCGTTGCCAACGAAAAAAAGATCGTGCTTTCGATAGAGAGCAATTATCAAAATCCCGGTGAGGTCAAGCTTCTTGTCCCATGGAAACTATTCGGGCTATCAGGGACAGAAGCAGACCGAACAAAGATCAGGGTATTGGACAACGGGGCGCTGATCTCTTTTGCGTGGGAGAGACGCGGTCAAGACGATTTCATTGTCATAGAGACCAACCTCAAAAAGCGCACGTTGGAGATAGGATTTGGAGATCCGGAGTAGATCCTATTTCCGGCCGATGGAATAGTATTCAAAACCCAGCTTCCGGACCGCCGCCGGCTCAAACACATTCCGGCCGTCGACCATGATCGGGTTGGCGAGCGCCGCCTTTATCTTGTTAAGATCCAGCCCGGCGAACTCCGGCCACTCGGTCATAAGAAGTATGGCGTTCGCCCCCTCGGCGGCCTCATAAGGCGAGGCGCAATACTCCAGCCGTTCCGGCTCGGCCGGGAAAAGGGACTTCATGTTCTCCGCCGCCTGGGGATCGTAGAGACGCAGGCGCGCCCCCTCGCGAAGAAGCTCGCGGATGACGCCGATGCTGGGCGCCTCGCGGATATCGTCGGTCTCCGGCTTGAAAGCCAGACCGAGCACGGCGATGCGCTTGTCTTTGAGGATCCAGAGGGCCTGCTTAACCTTCTCCATGAGGACCCGGATACGGTCCAGGTTGATCTCATCCGCCTGCTTGAGAAGGCTCATGTCGACCCCCAGATCCTCTCCGATCTTGACCAGGGCCTTGATGTCCTTGGGAAAGCAGGAGCCGCCGTAGCCGATCCCCGCCTTCAGGAAGCGGCCGCCGATTCGCGGGTCGAGCCCCATTCCCTCGGCCACCTGCTCCACGTTGGCGTCGGTTTTCTCGCAGATATTGGAAATGAGGTTGATGTAGGAGATCTTCAAGGCCAGGAAGGAGTTCGAGGCGTGCTTGATCAGCTCGGCCGTGTCGATATTGGTGACCACCAGGCGATCCTTGAACTTGCTGTAGATGCCGCAAAGGATGTCCCGGGCCCTTTCCGTCTCGACCCCTACGATGATGCGGTCGGGCTGGAGGAAATCCGAGACCGCCGATCCCTCCCGCAGGAACTCGGGGTTGGAGGCGATGTCGAAGTCCGTGTTCGTCTTCTTGTAGAGGCCGATCGTCCGCTTGATCCAGTGGGATGTCTTGACCGGGACGGTGCTTTTTTCGACGACGAGCTTGTAGCGGTTGAGGTTGTCGGCGATCAGCCGCGAGGCTTCTTCGATCTGGGACATGTCGGCGCTTCCATCGTCATGCTGGGGCGTCCCGACGCAGACGAAGATAACGTCCGCTTCCCGGGTGACCGCGTCGAGGTCGGAGCTGAAGGAGAGCCGCCCTTTCCGGACGTTGGCCGCCAGGAGCTCGTCCAGGCCGGGCTCGTAGATCGGGACGCGGCCGGAGGCGATGCGGCTGATCTTTTCGGCATCCTTGTCCGCCCCGATGATCTGGTGGCCGAGCTCGGCCAGGCCGGCAGCGGTCACCAGGCCCACATAACCGGTTCCCATGACCGCGATCTTCATATCCCTCTCCTCTCAAGCCTTGATGACGTTCTTTCTTTTCTTCTTGACTGCGTTCCGGGTATCCACGACAAGCGGCGCATGACGGACGATCCAATCATAGTCATAGACAGAATGGTCGGTGGCGATGATAACGGCGTCGCTGGCCCGGAGTCTCGCGGCGGTCATGGGCACGGAGCTCAGGTCGAGGCCGGGGTACTCCCTGTGTCCGGCGGAGCGGGGAACATAAGGGTCGTTGTAGGAAACGCGGCCGCCCTTTTCTTTAAACACGCTGATGATCTTGAGAGCCGGAGACTCGCGCTGGTCATCGATGTCCTTTTTATAGGCAATTCCGAGGACGAGTATCCGGGCGTTCTTGATGGACTTGCCCCGCCGGTTCAGGGCTTCGACCGTCTTGTTGACGACGTAGTAGGGCATCCGGGTGTTTATTTCGCCGGCCAGCTCGATGAACTTGGTCGAATAATCGACCTCCTTCGCCTTATAGGTGAGATAATAGGGATCGACGGGGATGCAGTGGCCGCCGAACCCGGGTCCCGGATAAAAGGGCATGTAGCCGAAAGGCTTGGAGGAAGCGGCCCGGATGACTTCCCAGACATCGATATCCAGGCGTTCGAAGATGATCTTGAGCTCGTTGACCAGGGCGATGTTGACCGAACGGAAGATATTCTCCAGAAGCTTGACGGCCTCGGCGACCCGGGTCGAGGAGACCGGAACCGTTCGGACGATTATCTGGTCGTAGAGGAGCTTCGCCAGCCGGCGGCAGGCGGGGGTCAGGCCCCCGACAACCTTGGGGATCGTCCCCGTCGAGAAAGAGGTGTTGCCGGGGTCTTCGCGCTCGGGAGAAAAGGCGAGGAAGAAATCCCGGCCGGGCCGGAGCCCGGTCTCGGCCAGGATGGGAAGCATCTCTTCGTCCGTCGTACCGGGATAAGTCGTGCTCTCCAGGATGACGAGATGGCCTTTTCTCAGATACCGGGCGATGACCCGGGTGGTATCAAGCACGTAAGAGAGGTCGGGATTCTTGTGGGCATCCAGAGGAGTGGGGACACAGATGATAATAACATCGACAAGGCGAAGCCCGGCGAAACCGGTGGTCGCCCGAAAAGCCTTTTTCCCCAGGAACTCCCGGAGCTCCCGGGTCGAGATATGGCGGATATAGCTTCGCCCCTTGTTGAGGGAAGCCACTTTTTTCGGGTCGATATCGAAACCGGTCACCCGGAATCCCTTAGTCAGGAAAAGCTTGACCAGAGGGAGGCCGACATAGCCAAGCCCGATGACTCCGATGCGGGCTTGCCGTGTGCGGATCTTTCTCTCGAGTCCTATGGGCTCCTGGCTCATCCTATCTCCTTTCCCTGTACCAAGCCGCCGTCTTCCTCAGGCCCTGCCTAAAGCTGATTATCGGCTCGTATCCAAGGATCCTTTTGGCCTTCCCGATATCGGCGAAGGAATGAAGAATATCACCCGGCCTGGGATCCGTATAAAACGGCACTACCGAAGCGCCGAGCAATTCACCGATTTCCGTGATCAGGGTGTTGACCGTCGTCCTCTCCCCGCCCGCAATGTTGAAAACCTCACCCAGGGCGTCGTCGGGAGCGTCGAGCGCCCTCAGGTTGGCCTCGACGACATTGGCAATATGAGTGAAGTCCCGCGACTGCTCTCCATCACCGAAAACCTGCGGCCTGTCCTCGTTCAACATGAGAGTGATGAACAGGGGAATGGCCGCGGCGTATTGCGACGCCGGGTCCTGGCGCGGGCCGAAGATGTTGAAGTAGCGAAGGCAGATCGTCCCCAGCCCATAGATGTCATAAAAAACCCGGCAATATTTCTCGGCGATGAGCTTATGAACGGCATAGGGAGAGAGGGGCGTCCCTTCTTTCCCTTCCCGCTTTGGCAGCGCCGGGTCATCCCCGTAGACGGATGACGAGGAGGCGAAGACAAACCGGCTTATCTTGGCCTCAACGGCTGCAACGAGAAGATTCAGGGTGCCGTTGACGTTGATATCATGGGCCAGGAGAGGCTCTTCAATCGACCGGGGAACGGAGGGAAGCGCCGCCTGGTGGAGGACATAATCGACGCCCCGGAGGGCCTTCCGGCAGGTCTCCATATCCCGGATATCTCCCTCGATGAGGTCAATGAAATTCCGGAAGGAGGCCAGGTTCTCCGGCTTGCCGGTGATGAAGTTATCCAGAACCCGGACCCTCTCGCCGCGCCGGACCAGCTCCTCGGCCAGGTGAGAGCCGATGAACCCCGCGCCCCCCGTCACGAGATAGGTCTTCATAGTCACCCCGCTCAGGAAGAGATCAAAGGTATCCCAACTCCTCCAACCTCTTCAGTACGATGCCCACGCTCTCGTCGAGCGTTTCCTTGTCCGTTTGAAGGAGGATTTCGGGGTTTTCCGGCTCCTCATAGGGGTCCGAGATACCCGTGAACTCCTTGATCTCCCCTTTGATGGCTTTCTTGTACATCCCCTTGACGTCCCGGCGCATGCATTCCTCGAGGGAGCACTTGGCATAGACCTCGATGAAACCGCCGATCTGCTCCCGGGAACGGGCCCTGACCTCGCGGTACGGGGAGATAAACGAGGTCAGCACGGCGACGCCGTTCCGGGTCAGGAGCTTGGCCACGAAGGTGACCCGCCGGATGTTCTCATCGCGATCTTTCCGGGAGAAACCCAGGTCGCGGGTCAGGTCCTGCCGGACGATATCCCCGTCCAGCCGCTCGACCCGCATGCCCTTCCCTTTCAGGATTTCGGCGACCTTGTCGGCCACCGCGGATTTACCCGAACAGGGCAATCCCGTGAACCAGAGGGTGAAGCCCTTCTGGCAGCAGTCATTCTTCTCAACCATCGGCACTTGTCTCCTCTCTAGTGTCTTGCCTTTTCCGGCTATTACTCGTTAAAAGGGCTTTCAAACTGCATGATGACCTTGGCCACCTCGGGCCGCATCAGCTCCGCGGGCGGCACCTCGCCCTTGACCAGGAGATCCCTGATCTTGGTCCCGCTGAACTGGATTTGTTCGGAATTCGGATGGGGACAGATCTTCTCGTTCACCACCGACTGGCATTTCTTGCAGAAATAAAACGCCCGGAAAAAGAGGGGCGCTATTCCCAGGTCGGGGAACTCCTCGAAGATGTCCTGGGCGGCGTAGGGATGGTAATAGGTCCCGACGCCGGCGTGGTCCCGGCCGATGATGATGTGGGTGCAGCCGAAATTCTTGCGGACGATGGCATGGTGGATGGCTTCCCGGGGGCCGGCGTAGCGCATCTCCATCTGGAGGATGGCCATGACGGCCCTTTCCTTGAGGTAATAATGCTTGATCAGCTCATCGTAGGAGGCCAGGATGACCTCGTCCTTGAAATCGCCTTTCTTCTTCCGGCCGATGACCGGGTTGACGAAAATGCCGTCGGTGAAGGTTAGGGCCGTCTTCTGCACGTACTCGTGACCGATATGGGGGGTATTCCGGGTCTGGAAGGCGACAATCGTTTTCCAGCCCTTTTCCTTGAACAGGATGCGGGTTTCCTTGGGGCTCAGCTTGTAGCGGTCGAACGGCGTCGGCGAGACCTCGAGGAGGTCGAGCGGACCCGCCAGGAGGATCTTCTTCATCCCGGCGACTTTGGCCACTCCGGGATGGGCCTTGTCCATGGTCAGGAAAACCTTCTCGGCCAGCTCGTCTTTGCTGTATTCGAATTTCTCCTGGAGGTGGAGAACGGCCACCGGCCGGCCGCTCTCGTTCTCGAGAAGGACGTCCTTCCCTTCTTTGAGCCTGGCGGCCTCCTCGGGGGAGGCGTCCAGCACGATGGGGATCGTCCAGGGGAGGTCCGTCCGGAGCCGCATCTCGTTGAGAACGTTCCGGTAATCGGCCCTGCCCATGAACCCCTCCAGGGGGGAAAAGACGCCAGTGGCGACATTTTCGACGTCGGAAACCGACTCGTCGTTGATTGTCAGCTTGGGCAAGGCTCGGGCCGCGGCCAGGATGTCCTGCCGGCATTCCTCGTTAAGAACCCTGTCAACCAGTTTTCCGCCATGGGGTGAAATCATCGCTTCCTCCTGATCAGCGGCTCGGGATGGGGTGAAATCCGGGCGTCAATCGATGTAGCCGAGGGCCTTCAGCCTTTCTTTGACCTTTTCCTCGTCCTCCTGGCTGAAGGAGTCTCCCTTTTTTTCTTCCTGGGCCAGTTTCTCCCTCAACGCCTTGGCGATATAGTCCGAGACGGAGGCGTCGCCGGTGCCTTTGATCGTCTCCTCGATCTTCTTGTAGAGGGACGCAGGGATGGATACGGTCATTACGTCTTTTTCCATGGTATTTCCTCTTCAGGCGGGGGGCTTTGGCCAATCCTCCCGGCCTCTGATCCATATATTAAAGCAAATATATATACGAAACAGGCCATTTTTTCAACACCTGCTCCTCCCGATACCGGGAAAATGTCGAGAAGGCAGGGGTGGCACGACGCCAGTCCCCGCAACGCCCGGAGCGGAAGGGGTTCCCCACGGGGGGATGGGTGGAGCGAGGACGGACGGGGACGCGGAGTGACAGGACCCCTGCCTGCTTGACAATTTCCTCCTTTTA
>Ga0102851_10000669_pt1 | contig 17996 bp, 8 predicted proteins | sample Mud3Dept3metaG_FD_79558 | JGI IMG/M metagenome (GOLD analysis project Ga0102851, IMG submission 79558) | Freshwater wetland microbial communities from Ohio, USA, analyzing the effect of biotic and abiotic controls - Mud 3 Core 4 Depth 3... | ecosystem: Environmental > Aquatic > Freshwater >... | reverse complement strand
TTGAATGGCAAGAATTTTATCCGGGTAGCTTACAAAAGCTTCACGCTGATATTCCACATCTGCCACAGTAAAGCGAACAGTGGAAACAGCTTTCTGAATATTGAGCTCCCTGTAATATTTTGTTGAAGAAGAATCTCTCAGGTGCATCCTGATAATCAGATCGCCCATCGGAAGATATCGTGCAGAATATGGTCCATGAATTTTTTTCCAGGTTTCAGCGGCTTTCAGGTAATCGCCCTGAAATACGGCCTCCCGGGTTTTTTTCAGGATCTCAGGTCCTTCAGGATTATTACCATCCTCCGGATAACCTGACCAGAGTGTAATATCATTCAGCTGGAACCGTTCAGTTGCAATACCACCGAAAACCATTGCTCCTGTTTTTCCATTTCCGAGAGGAAGAGCCTCTTCCCAGACTGAAGCCGGTTTATTGTACCAGAGTGTGAGGTCAGAATTGTCAGTATTTCTTCTCAATGCATCCGGTTTACATGAGTAAAGGAAGATTAAAAGAAGGATGAGAGGTTTAAGTCTTTCAAACATTTTCAATAAAATAAAACTTTAGAGTTCTTTTAAATCATTTGTATTAACCACAGAAATGCACGGAGTTACACGGAACGTATAAGATTAAAGAAGATAATACCCTGGTACCTGTCGCCTGACACCCGCTGCCTGTCTACGAAATTACTTAAACTGCTTAATATACTCAAGGAATTTTCGTGCACAATTATCCAGGTTTTCTACAGATCCGCCTCCATCCAGCACCTCGCACATCTCATAGGCTATATATCCCTGATAGCCGATCTCCTTCAGAGTATTTATAAATGTTTTATAGTCGAGGAATCCTTCACCTATCGGAACTGCTCTCATCTGTGATTGTAATTGGGTGTAGTTTGTATGGTTCAGCTCATACCTGAACCGGGGAAGTTCTTTATAATCAGCTGTCGTGGTATGAACTATATAAGGTTTCATTGTCAGGATTGCCTGCCGGATCTCATCTGATGACAATCCTTCGAGCGTCGGAGACCAGCAATCGAAAGCTGCTTTTACATTCGGCAGGTTTACTTCATCAAGAAGCCATTTCATTGCATCGTGATGGATGGCAATATCGTGATGATTCTGAATAGCAAGAGTGACGCCATACTGAGCCGCTATCTTCCCGGCCATCTTCAATCCTTCGACGACCAGTGCATATTGTTTGTCATAAGGCTGATCAGGGCGTTCATATCCTGTGTAAATACGTACCATATTTGTTCCAAGGTCACGTGCCATGCGTGCCAGTTCACCAACATATATAGCCTGTATTTCAACATTTGGAATACCGGCTTTATCAACACCTGCGGTAAAATCAGTGTATCCTGCAAGACAGACAAGTTCGAGGCCAAGCTCTTTGATCCTAGCCCGGAGTTTTTGCCGCGCTGCATCGTCATAATCAATCAGTGAAACATGGGGCCGTTTTGCTGCCAGCATAATCCCGTCAAATCCAAGTTCCTTTGCTTTGACAAGAAACTCATCGACTGTCAGGGTAGCCTGGCCGCGCCAGACTCCCATATAGCTTACTGAATGAAGACAGGTTTTAACCTTGAAATCTTTCGGATTGCCTGTCGGCACCTTTTGGCCGTTAACGACAACGATTATTACAGTTATTATAATCAGAAATGTGCTCAGTCTTTTCATAAGTAGTTAGTAAATAGTTGAAGCAATAAATATATGCCAAAGACGTAAGAATTGCAAACCCGTGAAAAAATCAGGTCAGTTTCAAAGGATTAAAAACCGGAAGAAAGATGTCGAAACAGTTTGAAGGAGGCTGAGAGGTTTTGAAATAAGTTGAGACAGCATGAAATATGTTGAAATAAATGGTTATTTTTAAAACATCTAACCGGGAATGAAAGCATATGAGCAAGGAAACTATTGTTGCGGTTGCGATAGGCATTGGTCTGGCAGCCAGTTGCGGTTTCAGGGTATTTGTTCCGATGTTTGTGGCAAGCATTGCTGCAAAAATTGGGATATTCCCTGTGAGTGAAGGATTTCAATGGCTGGCGGGGTGGCCTGCAATACTGTGTTTTGGTTCAGCTACCATTGTTGAAATTCTTGCTTACTATATTCCCTTTATCGACAATCTGCTGGACACAATTACGACTCCATTAGCAATAGGTGCGGGGACCCTTCTGCTGACATCTGTGCTCCCTGTTGATAACGATATGCTGAAATGGACTACCGGGTTTATTGTCGGAGGCGGAACTGCCGCAGCTGTACAGGGAGGCAGCGTAATGACCAGACTGGCTTCGTCCAAGCTTACGGCCGGCGCCGGAAATGCAGTTGTTGCAACAGGAGAACATGCCGCAGCTTTCGGTACATCGGTCCTTTCATTGTTTATTCCTTTAATTGTAGTCGTAATTTTTATTTTACTGATTACTTATCTCATTCTGAAATTCGGAAAGAAATTATTTAAACGCAAAGCTTAATTAAACTTGCCAGGAGAAGAGTAAATTTTAACGGATACAGGAAAGACCGGATTTTTTCTGTAGCCGATAAGTTAAATTAATATTTTGTATTGCATTTTTATTTTTTATTTATTAATATTGCTATCAGTTTAAATGCTACCCTAACCTCAAATACTCCTAACCTGGTATTTCTGAAGCATTTATCCTAATTTTTGACTAACCCTGATCAGCTTAATAAGTTGATACTGCTTTTTAGGGAATTTTTTATTTTGTTGTTTTTACATGACAAATAAAGACCTAAAGCACATTTTAATGACTCACTTCAGGAATGAGGTGTGCTTTAGTATTTCGTCACCCGGGAAACTCCTTATAAATATTATTCTATATTAATAACTAACCAACCTAAATCAAATGAAAAACAGACGAAAGCAAAGAAATCCGGGATAACAGAAATTCCGTTAACCTACACGATTAAATCATTAAACAGAATTAATTATTAATGTTTAAACTCTTATAAATGCATGAAAAAAAATAATGAAAAGCGGTTGCAATTTGTCAGGAATCTCTGGTTCAAGCCATTGATTATGACAAAATTGTGCATAATATTTTTATTATGCTCAATTGCATCTGTCTCGGCGGGTATTTCTGATCCTGAAGGTTCAGCTACCTACCAGCAAGTTGCCCTTACAGGAAGGGTAACTGATGCAGCTACTGGTGAAGCCCTTATAGGTGTGACAGTCCTTGTAAAAGGAACCACTGTCGGTGCTCTGACCGATGCCAATGGTAATTTTACGATACCTGTTTCCAGCAGGGAACCGGTAACACTCCAGATCTCATTTATAGGGTATACTACCCAGGATATCCTGGCAACTCCCGGTACACCTATCGCTACTGCGCTTGTTCTTGAAGTAAGCCAGTTACAGGAGGTGGTTGTTGTCGGATATGGCACACAGAAAAAAGAGAGTGTTGTAGGCGCCATCACACAGGTAAACTCCCAGACTCTGATGCAGGCCGGTGAAACAACCATCACAAATGCAATAACCGGTAAGCTATCAGGTGTGCTGACGATCCAGACCGATGCTGAGCCAGGTTCTGACAATGCAAACCTTTATGTACGAGGCCTTTCAAGCTGGAATGGCAGCGCTCCTCTGGTACTCGTCGACGGCGTCGAGCGTGATTTCTCTTCTCTGAATCCAACTGAAATCAACACCATATCGGTACTTAAGGATGCTTCAGCCACTGCAGTCTTCGGAGCAAAAGGTGCAAACGGGGTTATAGTTGTTACAACAAAGCGGGGACAGCTGGGAAAACCTCATATGAGCTTTACTGGTGCATACGGTCTTCAGACTGCAACAAGGAAACCAGAACATATAGATGCTTACACCACGATGAATATGTACAACGTGGCAATGATGAACAAGCAGGATTTCTCACTGCTTAAATCAGAATATCAGCTCTCGCAATGGAAGAATCCCTCAACTCCGCTCAAAGCATATGAGTTTCCGGATGTCAACTGGTTTGATATGTGCACAGAGAATTTTGCACCGGTAAGCAATGCAAACCTCAATATCACCGGTGGAACAGATTTCGCCAAATATTTCCTCTCATTCGGATACCAGTATACAGGAGATTTCTTTGTGGGAACCAAGGATGGCTTTTATGACAAGAGGTATTACAACCATAAGTTCAACTACAGGATAAACCTGGACTTCAACATTACCAAATCTACAATTCTTACAATGAACGTAGGAGGTATCCTGAACCTGAGAAACCTTGGCGGCGGCTCATGGAGAGACCTTTACTCCACGGGTGGAATCTCTGCTCCGGCTTATTTTCCCGCATGGATTCTTGAAATGGTTCCGGACCTTGATTATCCTGATGCAACAGGCGACAGATTCGCATACCCTACTGGTGAATATACAGGGAATCCCTATCGTTCTTTAAAATCCGGTACAATGAATAAGGATCTGGGATCAACCCTTTTTACCGACCTTATTCTCAGACAGAATCTTGATTTTATAACAGAAGGACTCTATGTGGGTGGAAAAATATCTTTGAGCAGCTATTATGTCAACAGACAGCAGACTGGCTCAATTACTTATCCTTTGTATAAATTAGACTTTAGTAAAATAGGTGATGATCCGACCGATATAGTCGGAGGGAATCCATGGTTCAGGCAGGAACCTGCTGAAGGAACCGATACATACAAGTTAGCTCCCTTTGATCTCAACACAAGCGGATTGCAGGGAGGCTACTACAGCGACCTGTATTATGAAATGTCAGTCAACTATGAAAGATCGTTCGGCAAACACAATATTGCTGCACTCGGACTTTTCAATCGCCAGGAAAGAAACTCGGGAACAGATTTCCCATACTATAATGAAGGTCTGGTTGGAAGGTTAACATATGATTATAACCGCAAATACCTGTTTGAGTTTAATATTGGTTATACAGGTTCTGAAAGGTTTGCTCCGGACAACAGGTTTGGTACCTTCCCATCGGTTGCTGTCGGATATGTTCTTTCAGAAGAACAGTTCTTCAAGACTGCTGTTCCGTGGATGAACAGGCTGAAGATCAGATATTCCGATGGTTATGTAGGCAGCGATTATGCCAGAAGCCGCTGGCTCTATACCAGTTCCTACTTTAAAGATAACGGAGGTTATATCCGTGAGGACATGATGGCCAATACAATGGCACAATGGGAAAGAGCCCACAAAAGAGACATCGGTGTGGAAATGAGTCTCTTCAATAACCTTATCTCCCTTACAGTTGACGCTTTTGATGAATACCGCGACAAGATGCTGCTTACTCCAAAAAGCACCACCATGCTCATCGGACAAAACTTTAAGGAGATAAATCTTGGCGAGGTCAAAAAGCATGGCATAGAGGCAGAACTGGAATTCAGGAAGAGCCCTTCACCAAACTTTGAATATTGGGTGAGAGGTGTATTCGGATGGAACGAGAACAGGGTTATTTTCAAAGACGACCCGGCCGCATTCCCCGATCACATGAAACTCGCAGGCAAGCCTCTTACTGAGATGCTCAACGTTGAGTACAGCCTCGAAGGTCTCGAAATTAATGGTGTGGAACTTACAGGTACAGGATATTATACAACAATTGACGACATTCATAACAATGTCTCCCCGATCGACTATACCAAAACATACGTGGGCGATTACCTGTACCTTGATTATAATGCAGACGGAGCAGTCAACACACTTGATAAGCATGCTATCCCGGGTCTGACATATCCTCCGATCACCTATTCATTCTCCGGAGGATTTGCCTGGAAGAACCTTGATTTCAATATCCTTTTCTCAGGCAACCAGGGAAAATATGTTCAGTACAACCAGGCATTTGAAGTTGAGTTCATCAAAGGTGACCTGCGCGTGCATAAATCAGCGCTTGACTACTGGACACCTACAAACCAGGATGCCACGCATGCAACAATGCACTACAGCGGATCTTCAAGCCAGGATAACCTGGTGTGGGGAGGTGGAGAAGCCGACAGGGGGTATCAGACAATCATCAAAGACCGTTACTTCAGGAACGCTTCATACCTCAGGCTGAAAGATGTTTACATCGGTTATAGAATCCAATCCGCAGCTCTTAATAAAGCTATAGGTATTCAAGACTTAACTGTATATATCACAGGAAACAATCTCCTGACTTTTACCCCTTTGATCGAGGGTGACCCTGAAGCAACGAACTTCTACCAGGGATATTATCCCCAGATGACAACATTCAGGGGCGGAATTAAAATTGAATTCTAATCTTCAAGACAGTAATTATGAAAAAACATTTTATACTGCTTATAATATTGGGTGTGAGCCTGGTATTTACCACATCATGCCTTAAGGAATACCTCGACAAGGCCCCTGAATCAGGTCTTACTGAGGATATGGTCTTTACCAAATATGCGAACTTCAGACTGTTTTTTGATGCAGTTTATGACGGAAGAAAGTATTATAACAATGGCTGGCGCGACACATGGAATTATAAATCATGTTGTCCGCTCTATATTGACTGCTGGGATCAGAAGTATTGCATCAACTCAACTACGGATGCATGCGACCAGGGCCGTTATATGGAAGGTCAGGCATGGAAGAGCGGCAATATGTCGGAAACAATAGTAAGCAAATTGTGTTACGACGGATCAAGGCGGCCTGTCCTGGGAGCCTGCTTTGATGATATCAGGATATGCAACATTGCCATCCGGACTGTTGACAGGGTCCAGGATGCTACTCAGGATGTCAAGAATGATTTTCTTGGACAGGCTTATTTCATGAGAGGTTTTTACCACTGGACTCTTTTCAGATTCTGGGGACCGTTTCCATATCTCGATTACGTCATGGGACCATATGACGAGACATGGGATCTTCCACGAATGGGTAAGAACGAGTATCTGGACAGGATTGTTCAGGATTTCGATTCTGCATATTATTTCTTTGAACTGTGTGATAAGGTTCGCAGGGATCCTGTAGGATCTCTCGAATATTCCACTTACGAAATGCACCGTCCCAATGGAATGGCTGCAAAGGCTTACAAATCAAGAGCTCTGCTCTATGCTGCCAGCCCTCTTAACAATAAGAACGGGATTACAGACTGGGAGGAAGCAGCAGATGCTGCATTGGATGCCATTCAGGTAGCTGAAAGCCATGGAGTTGTCATTCTGCCTCTTAAGGATCCGACTCCGACCGGAACTACTGACCGGCATCTCAATTATTATGGTCAGGCTGTATGCAGAGAGAGTATCTGGACACGCTCTCTGGGAAATCTGACCTGGAACTGGGGAGGTGGCAGCGGAGCGATAGCAACCATGTGGGGCGGCCATTTTATGGCACATACGTCGGCTTCCGGCATAAATCCGACTCAAAACTGGGTTGATAAATATGAAACCAAGAATGGATGGCCGCTGAATACTGATGCAGACAGACAGGCTGCAATTGATGCAGGTGAATACAATGATAAACAGATATTCGCAAACAGGGATCCGCGCTTTTACACGGATATTATCTATAACGGAAGCCCGGCTCCCGGGTGGGGCGGAGGAACACAAGGACCAAAAGATACTGCCCCGATCTTCATGGATGGGACAAACGCTTCTGACCTGCTGACCACTGCATTTAACGGCAGAACATACACCGGTTATGCTTTAAGGAAATACTGGGCTGGAAACAGTACAAAACAGCAGGGCATTTCCGGCATCTGGGCCGATGTACTATCACGTCTTTCAGAGCTTTACCTCAACTATGCTGAAGCCGTTAATGAGGCTTACGGTCCGAATGGTACTGCTCCGGGATCAACCATGACTGCGCTGCAGGCATTAAATATTATCAGGGCTAAATCAGGTATGCCTGATGTTCTTTCTGTCTTTACAGGATCAACCGAAGCTTTAAGGCCGAGGATAAAGAATGAGCGCAACGTTGAGCTCGCATTTGAGGGAGAACATTACTACGACGATATCCGCAGGTGGATGGAACTCCCTCAGGTAATGGGAAGCACATTGTATGCAATTATCCCTCAGAAAACAACTGATCCCACCTACCCGGATGGATTTATCTATACCCGTACACCGCTTCCGGCTGACCGCCAGCCGGCATGGGAAGAGGGTATGTACTATCTGCCCTTTCTGAATGCAGATGCTCTCAAGATGAAGAATTTTGTAGCAAATCCAGTCTGGTAACATGAACCATATAAAACGAAAGTTTATGAGATTTAATAGTATATTATACCAAAAAATCAGATATGCCGGGCTATTCCTTCTGCTCGTCCTTATGGCATGGCCAGTCACCGGACAGATTCAGAAAGAGAAGAAAGCCAGGCAGCTGTTCGACGTCGTTCTCAAGGTAGTTGACGAGAACGGAACGCCGATCCAAGGTGCATCAGTAATTGTTGGAGAGGGTATAACCCATGCTCTGACCGATGCAAACGGTTCAGTATCATTCAGGGGTTATCCTGAGGATGTTGTGACCATAACTGCTTTTGAATTTGAAAAGATGGTCGCAGTGGTCGTTGACATTGTCAACAGCAATACTGTTACCCTGTTACGCGGCAAGATACATATGACATCAGATGATAATGTACCCTTGCCCTTTACATCGGTAAAAAGGCGTAATCTGACAGGGCCGGAAGTTGTAATTGACGGATCCTATTTTACGCATTATCCTTCAACAGATCTTCGCAATTCCCTGACCGGAATATCCTCAATGTACAACGTGAGCGAAGCTGACGGATCACCGGGAATGAGCCCTCTGGAGGGACTCCAGCAGTATTCGGGCCTTTCAAACAGCTATGGATCTACCAATAAGTTCAGCGGAATACCCTATGTGATCATTAACGATATGCCGGCAGACCTCCAGGAACTGATTCTGGAACCATCAGAGATCGAATCTGCAACCCTGATGAAAGGAATTCTCGGAACAACCATGTACGGTCCGGCAGCTACCGGGGGAGTTCTCTATATAAAAACCAGGCAGGGTGTGAAAAATGAAAGAATGCTCCATATTGATATTGAAAATGGGGTCAGCATGATTGACAGGATGCCTGGTTATGTTTCCGGTGCTGAGTATGCAGGACTCAGTAACCTGGCACGGGGAAGCAACGGATTGCCTCCACTCTATACTAATGAGGCTATACTTGCTTATAAAAAGAATGATGGCTACGACCTCAGATACCCCAACACTAATTTCAGGGATTTGATGCTGGATAATACAATGGAATTCAGGAGAGTAAACGTATCATCATCCGGCGGTAACGACGTAGTACAATATTATTCATACCTCGGCTATGCAGGTGAAGGCGATATAATTAAACTGGGATCAAAATCCGACTACAACAGGATTATTGCAAGGCAAAATGTCAATGTCAAGATCAATGACCAGCTCAGTGCCCAGTTCGGTTTTTACGGCAATCTTACCTTCCGTCGTTCACCCTCTTACGGATATGACTCGGATTATTCATCTGAAGGAACAGGCAACGCAGCACTTACTCTTACTGAATTGCCTTCAATACTGGACGACATTCGCACTGTTCCGCCAGTAGCCTTCCCGATATGGGCCTATTTTGATGAATCAAGCAACACACCATGGTATGGGATCACTTCTGTTTATACGAACAATCCGATAGGCAACCTTGTCGACCAGGGCTTTTATACCGACAGAGGACGTACGGGCGTTTCCAATCTTAAGCTCATCTATGATGCAGGCAACTTTGTAAAAGGCCTTAAATCTGAAACCTATTTTGGATTCAACATCCACAATACGGTACGTGTCGGGAAGACCAATGACTACCTGGCATATACAGTAGATGTTTCTCCTGCCGATACGATTCTTACAAAACAATCCAGTCATTCACTCTTCAAGATGACTGATCTTTACAAGCTGATGGACTACTATTTCCAGCGTTGGATGTTCTATGAAAGAGTCAGCTATGAAAAGTCGTTTTCAAACAGCTCTCTTCAGGCATCAGCAATGTATCATCAGACACTGTCGTATATCAACGGGATTGAAGAGCCCCAGCGCCAACGGAGTATACTGGGAACGCTGATGTTTAATCTTCAGGACAAATATCAATTCCAGGGAGTTTTGAATTATGCCGGGAACTCCAGTTTTGCAAAAGATTACCGTATGATACTGAACTGGGCTGTCGGCGGCGCCTGGGTAGTTACGGACGAGAGCTTTATGCCTGATATCAAATTCCTTAATTACCTCAAGCTGCGGATGCAGGGCGGAGTATCAGGAAACGAGACATACTTCCCCAACCTGTACGATGTTGACAGGTGGTCAAGCACATCCACTACCAGCACTTCCACACCTTACGGTTTCGGTCCATATACTTCAAACAGATGGTTCGGGACCTCAACCGAAGCTGCTGTGAACAGGTCTTACCTTTCAAGGACGGGGAATCCTGAGCTCACCTGGGAAAAAAGAGCAGAAATAAACGCCGGTCTTGATGCCGTACTCTTCGGTGAAAAGGTCACATTAGGCATCAATTATTATAACTGGCTGGAGGATGGCTCTCTTACACAGATAACTTATAATATGCCTTACGTAGCAGGATATAACGGAACAAGGCCGTATTACAACTATAACCAGGCCAGGTACAATGCCCTCGGTGCTGATCTTGTTTTTACCCAGAAAGTTGGTAGTCTGATAGTTTCGGTTGGAGCCAATGCGACCACTTTAAAAGGCAAAAGGGTAAAATATGATGAGCCTCAATACAGGGACGATTACCAGTTGAGGACAGGCAAAATTCCCGATGCTATTTTCGGCCTTACATATCTTGGTAAGTTTATAACCGACGCGGAAGCACAGGGAGGCAGCGGAACACCAATACAAAAGTTTGACGCCGAGCTTCTTGCAGGCGACCTTAAATATAAGGATATGAATAATGATCAGGTAGTTGATGAAAATGATATGTCAGTTATAGGGAATTCCTCACCACGCCTCTATTATGGTTTGAATGTATCGCTGAAATACAAAAACTTCGATCTGTTCGTACTTGGCGCCGGGAGAGCATTTTACGACATCCAGCTGACGAATGCCTGGTACTGGAACGGGTGGGGAGATAATACCTACTCAAATTTTGTGGCTGAGAATATCGGAGGAGCATACCCGAGGCTGACATATTACAGGGTGTATAATAATTTTCAATCATCTGAATTCTGGCTGACAAAGGGAGGTTACTTTAAACTCCAGAATGTCGAGCTTGCCTATACAATTCCGGCAAAGATGCTCCAGTTCATGGGAGGCCGTGCAATTCGAATCTACGTAAGGGGAGCCAACCTTCTTACTCTTTCAGGAGTAAAAGATGTTGATCCTGAATCAATAAATTCAGGCGTTGAAGTATATCCGTTGTTCAGGACCTTCTCAGGCGGAGTTAAATTTAATTTCTAATATATGGCGATTATGAAGACGAGGAAAATGATTATATTATTCGGAGCATTAGTAGTTTTTATCAGCTCCTGCAAGGATTACCTCGAACCGTGGCCAAACGGAAACTACGACAATGAGAATATCTGGGAATACCAGGCCATGGTACAGGGTATTATAAACAGGTGTTATGATAATATTGATGCTTATTCGGTGGGTAACTCGTACCGATGCTACAATGATAACGAAGGAGCTTTCCTGGATGGTGCTACAGACGATGCTGTAATTACAAGCACAGCTCATCAGTTACGCAGGTATGCTGTTAATGCCATGACAAGCTCTAACGATCCTTTTGCCACGTACTGGGACCGCGACTACAGGTCAATTTCCCAGTGTAATATTTTCCTGAAGGACAGGCGCGGGTACAATACCAGGTTTATGGTGAAGCAAGTCCATAACGACCAGGTCAGAAATCGTCTCCAGGGTGAGGCATTTGCTCTCCGTGCCTATTTTGAGTGGGACCTTCTCCAGAAATTCGGAGGAAAGGGAGAAAAGACCGGGACAATGCTTGGCTTTCCCATCATTACAGATGTGATCGATCCGTACAGTACTATCAATTATGCCCGTAATACCTACGCAGAATGTGCTGCACAGATAATCAAGGACTGTGATTCAGCTTTGTTTTACCTGCCGACAGCATACAGGGATTTCCTTTACCCCGGGGTAAGCGATATGACTTTCCTTGGAGGCAAATACTGGAACCGTTTCGACGATACAGGAGTATGGGCAATCAAGGCTACACTTTACCTTACCTGGGCCAGCCCGAGATTCAATACTGCAAACAATATGGCCTTATGGGACAGTGCTGCGAAATATGCCAAGAAGCTCATTGATTTCAAACTTATCACCGACAATCTTGCCGGCAACAATACCAGCTTCAAACCAACAGCCAGGGTTGACTGGTTTAATCCGAACTCACCGGAGATCGTGTTTTCAACCCGCTATATCACAGGCCAAACCTATATGGAAAGAATGTTCTATCCGGGCGGATTCCAGGGGAATGGCGAGCTGGGAGCAACGCAGGAGCTTGTAAATTCTTTTGGCATGGCAAACGGTTACCCGATAGACCATACATTAAGCGGTTACGATCCGGCAAATCCATATGCAAACCGTGACCCGAGGTTCTATTCAGTGATATTTTATAATGGTGCAAAAGCCAACAGACTGGACAAGACGGCGAATCCGATGTATACTTTTGAAAACTGGAACGTTGGCGTTACAGATTTCGGCAAGGATGCTGCAGGAACAAGTTCAGATAACAGCCGTACAAACTACTATATTAAAAAATATGTTTATATGGATGTTAACTGGTCTGATGCCAGTGTTAAATCAGCACCGCACTCTAAATTCATTTACCGCTGGGCACATTTTGTCCTGGCATTTGCAGAAGCTGCCAACCAGGTGACTGGCGATCCCAATATTGCGCTCTATGGTCTTACACCAAAGAATGCTATCAAATATCTCAGGGCCAGGAACACTTATGACAATGTTGTTCCCGGGTTCAAGACAACAGAGCCATATCTTGATGAAGTTGCAGCCGCAGGTAAGGATGCATTTGATGCTTTCGTAAAGAATGAACGCAGGATCGAGACATGCTTTGAGGGATTGAGATTCTATGATCTTCGCCGCTGGACTACAGGAGACTTACCCGGCCAGGGTAACTGGGAATCCGTAATCAACCAGCCTGTGCATGGTGCCTACGTTACAGAAACTGCTGCATCCACATATACCTACAACCTGAACTGGGAAGTAGAAAAGAGATCACTTCCTTCTCCCTACAATCCGATTCCATACTATGAAATTCTAAGGATGAAGGATCTTGAACAGAACGTAGGATGGTCTACATGGAACTAAAACTTTTAAAAGGAACAGTTATGAAAAAATTAATAGCTTTTATAGTAGTTTCGATAGCGATGGTTTCATGCTACGAAGAGTATCTTCTTGACTACCCCTATACCGGCATTTACTTCCCTAACCAGATGGATGTCCGCACATTTGTTGTAGGTGAGGGTATGCAATTTAAAGTAGGTGCCACACTGGGCGGAGTCAGACAGAATACTGTGGACCGTAATGTCACCTTCAGCCTGAATTCCGAACTGATCACAGCTGCAAGACTTGCCAGCATGCAATCTTCATCGTGGAACCATGTCAAGAATCCAACAGCCGCAGTTACTGCTCTGGAGCTGTTACCGGCATCTCATTACAGCCTGTCTCACAATTCGACCATGGTGATCAAATCCGGCCTGCATACCGGAACTGTAACGGTGAAAGCAGATTCAGTGGCTTACCTTGCAGACTCGTTAAAAACCTGCAGGATTTCGACCTATGTTCTGCCTTTCTACATTACCAGTGCAGATGCTGATACAGTTCTCGAATCGAGGAGGTATAATGTTGTTGGCACCATGTTTGAGAACATGCTCTTTGGCAATTACTGGCATGGAGGATCATCTGTGGTTGACCGCAGTGTTGCAGGAAAAGCCGATACGACAATTAAGTATTATACTACGATTCCGGTCCCGGAGAACAGGATATGGACTCTGACAACCACCGGTCCGACAACGCTTTCCTGCAACGGGTACTTTAATGCAACAGTTGGTGCAGGGAAGAATTATATGAATCTTGTCCTTAAGGGAACAAAGATCTATCTGAGCGACGGAACAGATGCAGCCAACACTTTCGCACCTGACGGAGCGTGCACCTTTAATAACTCCAAACTGCTTCAGGACAGGAGAATATACCTGAAGTACCAGTTTACCGATGCAGCAGGGTATATATATCATTGCACCGATACCCTGCGCTTCCGTAACAGGATCCGCGATGGTATAAATGAGTGGCAGGATGAGCATCCGTCACACTATGAGAATTAACCACTCCTAACCCTCCCCTTCAGGGGAGGGCTAAAATACTAAGAAGCACCGCTGCCGGAAGGAGCGGTGCTTTCTTTATCTGACCCCCCAACCTTTTTCCCAGTGTCTCTGATTCCGGAATACATGTACTCACCCCCTTCTTTTCCCCCTCTCTGCTGGCGCAAAGAGGGGGAATGATTGATATACAATGTGTTAGAAAGTATATTCCTTTATAATCTATCTACGTATTATAAAACGTATTATAATACGTTTTTTACGTTTACAAGACATATAATTAGCTTAATATTAATGTATTACAATCCCTTTCCACTGGCGCAAAGAGGGAGAGTATCTTGATATAATAAGTTGTATTTTATATATTTACATTAGGATAATTATCGATATGTCTGATCTTAGAAAGTTCGATTTTAGGGTAATAAAGAAGCATGCTCAGGAACTCAGAACAAACCTGACTGACTCTGAAAAAATCTTATGGAAAGAATTAAGGGGAAGAAAGCTTTCAGGTTGCAAGTTTTTGCGCCAGCATCCCATCCTATATAAGGGGAACTTAGTCAGGTTCAATTATTCTATTGCAGATTTTTATTGTAATGAAAAAAAGGTTGTTATTGAACTTGACGGTCCAGTTCATGATGTAAATGAAGAATATGATATGTTCAGGGATTCTGAATTACAAAATCTTGGGATTCGCATTTTAAGGATAAAAAATGAAGAGATAATAAATATGAATGAAGTCTTACCTAAAATAAAAGTATTCATAGATTCAATTCATTAATATTCAATGATCTACTATAATTAAAACGCCCCCTCTTTCCGTAGCAGAGAGGGGGTTGGGGGGTGAGTACATGTGATAATATCTAATTTCTAAATACACCTGAAATCTTTTTTGTCAGTAAATTAACATTGAGTATTTTTATTGGAGGAAAAACTTCATTAATGAGAGCACTTTTTACCATTTATTTATTGCTATACTGTTTTGCGTTTTCTAATGCACAATTCAAATCTGCAAATACTGTTAAGACCCCCCGTACAGAAAAAATCATAAACTCACAATGGACATTCAATTACTACCCTGACGAAAAAGCAGACCAGGGATATGAATCTTACAGTTTTGATGATTCAAAGTGGCCGGTGATCAGCATCCCTCATACCTGGATGACCTACGAAACAACAGGCGATATCCACCCGTTCATCAGAAATGCTGCAGAGAGCGATGACCCTTATTGGTGGATAGGCTGGGGCTGGTACCGCAAACATTTCTCAATAAATAAGGAATTCAGCGGAAAGAAGGTTTTTATCGAATTTGAAGGCGTCCAGAAATATTGTAAAATCTGGATCAACGGGAAATACCTTGGTGATCATAAAGGTGGTTATGGATCATTTGATTTTGACCTTACCGGATTTATTAATGAAGGTAAAGATAATGTCATTGCCGTTGCCGTTAATAATAAACAGAATGATCAGTTCAGAATTCCACCTATGGCAGCAGGCAATTTTAATGTTTATGGTGGAATTTACCGTGATGTAACCATCGTTCTTAAAGATAAACTTTATATACCTATGCAGGGATCCGCAGCTCATGAAGGAGGCACTTTTGTGACCACACCGAAGGTCTCAGTAAAAGAGGGAGTTGTCCGGATACAAACATGGGTAAAAAATGATTACTCTCAGCCTAAGGAGTGCATCCTTAACACCTATATTCTTGATGCATCAGATAAAGTGGTCCAGGTACTGACATCAAGAAATACCATTAATGCAGGACAGCTGTTCAGGTTTGATCAGACTTCAAAACCTGTTAAAAATCCTCGTTTATGGTCAAATGAGAATCCATACCTGTACAAGATTCGATCCGAAGTGGTTGACGGGAAAACGATTGTTGACAACTATTCCAGCCCTCTTGGCTTCCGATGGTTCCGTTGGGACTACAAGGAAAATTACCTGTATGTGAACGACAAAAAAATGGTTATCCATGGTGGTAACCGCCACCAGGAATATCCCTGGCTTGGTGATGCAATTCCCAAATGGATCACTGAAATGGATTTCAGCGATATTGCAGAGAACCTGAATTATAACTTTATGAGGACGGCACACTATCCTAATGACAGGCTGGTCTATGATCTTACCGATAAGTATGGAATTATAATAAATGAAGAATCTCCAAGTATAAAGAACCAGGATTTTTCTCCTGAAGTTCAGGAACAACAGATGAAGGAGATGATACGGCGAGACCGTAACCACCCGTCAATAATGTTCTGGAGCATGGGGAACGAGACAAACCATGCGGTTGATTCAAAATTTGCAATCGCCGAGGATACAACCAGAATTCTGACAGCCCGCCGGGTTTTGGATGGATCGGCGGGTGCATATGTCAGACATACAGATGAGAATCTGGCAATTGAAAACCTGCTTCGGTGCACAATACGCGGCTGGTACAATAAGGATGTTAAAGATCTGGAGCCATCCGATCAGCAGCATTGCGGAACTGAGGAGTCTCAGCAGAATATGCTTAAGGCAAGCGGCCGGTTCGGTACAGGAAACCTGTGCACCTGGCTTTACGAAGATCATGGTGCCGACCGCGAATACCTGAATGCCCCTCTTCTGCATGTAAATCCAAAAGGGTATGTAGATGTTTACAGGATCCCAAAATATGCTTATTATTTCTGGCAGGCTACTTATTATGAAAAACCAATGGTTTTCATACAACCTCATTTCTGGCGTTCCCAATATCTTGGACAGAAAAAAGATATTGTTGTTAATTCCAACTGCGACAGGGTTGAACTAAAAGTGAATGGAGTCAGCAAAGGACTTCAGACACCTGATGAGACGAATTTCCACAGTGTGATATTCAACGATATAGTAATTGAGAAAGGGACCTTGAGCGCTGTGGCAAGCAAAGGCGGGAAGATGGTTACAGCACAGGTAGTTATGGCAGGAGATCCGGCAAAGATTGTACTTACCTGTTCACACCAGAAGATTAAAGCCGATCGTGGTTCAGTGGCAATAGTAACTGCAAATATTGTTGATTCAAAAGGAAATCACATTTATGGTGCCACCAACACTATAAAATGGGCAGTTACAGGTCCTGCAACCCTGGCCGGCCCTCCTGTATACGAATCGGATATTGACAAGCATCACCAGATGGATGGGGTATGGTATATTGACATGCCGGTATCCAATGTCGTCAGATCAACAGGTAAGCCCGGCACGATCCATATCACAGTGTCAGCAAGCGGACTGGCATCCGGTTCAATCGATATTGAAGCAGAAGGGATAATGCCGGATAATTCCGTTATAGTTGAACCGGTTCCGGGTGATGAAGGACGAAAACCGGTTGCAAAAGCAACACTGACTTTTGAAAGGCTGGAAGAGGTGCCCAAGGAGATCAGGTTAACATATAATGAATTCAATGCCGGTTCTTCAGATAAATCAGGATATGCCAGACTTATCAGTGAACATGTTATAAAAAATAATCCTTCAGTTGATACTTCATCAATAGAATTTAAATCGCTTATAGATCTTTTTACATATCATCTTTTAAACAATAATGGCCGTCTGGTTGCCGACGATTATAATTTCAATGCAGAACATTATAATATATGCAGGCTGATTTCAGGGTATATCAATGCTACCAAACTCCCGCCTGTATTTAAAGATGGCCTGAAGAAATACTATACCGATGCAATTATACTTAAGGGCAGCGAAAAAAATGCCGGTGATGAGATGAACTGGATGAACTGGATACCATCTGGCGGAACGGTTGT
>Ga0102851_10000668_pt1 | contig 18010 bp, 18 predicted proteins | sample Mud3Dept3metaG_FD_79558 | JGI IMG/M metagenome (GOLD analysis project Ga0102851, IMG submission 79558) | Freshwater wetland microbial communities from Ohio, USA, analyzing the effect of biotic and abiotic controls - Mud 3 Core 4 Depth 3... | ecosystem: Environmental > Aquatic > Freshwater >... | reverse complement strand
GCGATGACGCGGCCCGTCGAGCTTGCGGGTAGGTGGCTTGAGCCTTGGAGCAATTCAAGGCCTAGAGGAATGGCTGTCCACGACAGAACCCGGCTTATCGGCCAGCTTCATTTTCAATTTCCGAGTGTTGCTGTTCTGCAACACTTTAAAGCATGATCTAATTTCCTGATTATTAAGCTTAAATAAGCTTAAAGTATTACTTTTAGTTCAAACTTTATCATTATGTTTTTACTGTCTAAATGTGATTTCGGGAAAAGCTTAAAACTGGCCTGAAATATCTGACATAAGTCTTTGTCACAGAAACAGAAAACGCGAATCCTCCCCTTGACCCACTAATTGTTTTTAAATATAGTGGGAATAAGTGGTAGAAAGTGGGAAATGGAGCGGCTTTCCAACGGAAAGCGCCATTTGCCGCCAAAGGGGGATTTGTGTTTCGCGGTATCGCGCAACTCAATCTGGACAGTAAAGGCAGGCTCGCAGTGCCTTCGCGGCACCGCGATACGCTGCTCGAGCGTTGCGGCGGGCATCTGGTCATCACGGCAGATGCCGATCACTGCCTGCTCGTCTATCCGCTCCCGGACTGGGAACTCATCCAGCAAAAACTTGAAAGCCTGTCGAACCTCGATCCGCGCGTGCGCGAGTTGCAGCGCCGGCTGATCGGTTTCGCTGTCGACGTGGACATCGATGGCGCGGGGCGCATTCTGATTTCGCCGGAGCTGCGCGCGTTCGCCCAGCTCGAGAAAAACGTGGTGCTGGTAGGGCAGGGCAGGAAGTTTGAATTATGGAACCAGGAGCGCTGGGAGCAGCTGATAGAACAGGCCGGGGGTCTCGGAGCGGGCGGGCTGCCGCCCGAACTGGAGGGATTCTCCTTGTGAGCGCAGGCTCACACGCCCCGGTCATGTTGGAGCAGGCGGTAGACGGGCTGAATGTCCGAGCAAATGGCATTTATGTGGACTGCACGTTTGGGCGCGGCGGACACAGCAGACGGATTCTGGAGCGGCTGGGGCAATCCGGGCGCCTGATCGCGATCGATCGGGATCTGGATGCGGTGGCGGCAGGAGGAGAAATAGTTGATGAGCGATTCTCGATCGTGCATGGCGCTTTCGGGCAGTTGCTGGATATCGCGTTGCGCGCCGGTGTGGAACGCGTGGACGGCATCCTGCTCGATCTTGGCGTGTCGTCCCCGCAGTTCGACCACGCCGGGCGCGGCTTCAGTTTCCGCTTTGATGCTCCGCTCGACATGCGCATGGATGCAAGCCGCGGCGTCACGGCCGCGCAATGGCTCGCGCAGGCAGACGAGTCCGAGATCAGGGAGGTCATAAAAAACTATGGCGAAGAACGGTTTGCTAAACAGATTGCAGCAGCGATTGTTGCGGCTCGAGCGCGGGGACCTCTTGGCACCACACGACAACTTGCCGCGCTCGTGGCAGAAGCCGTTCCCACGCGCGAACCACGCCAGGATCCGGCGACGCGCACGTTTCAGGCTTTACGGATTCACATCAATCAGGAGCTTGAGGAGTTGTCGATAGTTCTGCCGCAATGTGTCGAGTTGCTGGCGCCAAGCGGACGCCTGGTGGTGATCAGTTTTCACTCGCTCGAAGACCGTATCGTCAAGCGTTTCCTGCGTGACCACGCGCGAGCCGACCATCTTCCACCCCGGCTGCCGGTCAAGGCGAAAGATATTGCGTCGCCGCCGCTCACGCTCATCGGCCGCGCGCGGCGCCCGGACTATGCCGAAGTCGCCGCCAACCCGCGTTCACGCAGCGCCGTAATGAGGATCGCAGAACGGTCTTCGGGAAGCGCCGATCGTGCGGGGGCGGCAGCGTGATCATGCGGTTTAATCTGCTGTTGCTGGCCATCCTTGTGGCCTGCGCCTTGTCGCTGGTCAGTTCCCAGCACAAAGCGCGCAAGCTCTACGTCGAGTTGCAGAAGGAACACGAGCTTGCCAAGCAGCTCGATGTCGAGTGGGGGCAGCTGCAGCTCGAGCAGAGCACGTGGGCGATGCATGGGCGCGTCGAAAAAATAGCAACGCAGAAACTCAATATGCGCGTGCCGCCCGCCACTCGCATCCAAAATGTGCCGCCGACATCCGTTGGAAGCAATCCATGAACATATCCGCGGGCGCGGCGCTCGATCTTAAGCTGCCGGTGTGGCGCTCGCGCCTGCTGCTCGCGGGCCTGATGCTGTGGTTCATCGCGCTCATTGTGCGCGCGCTCTACCTTCAGGGACTCAATAACGATTTCCTGCGGCAGAAAGGCGAGTCCCGCTACTCGCGCGTGATTGAGATGAGTGCCACGCGCGGCATGATTGTCGACCGCAATAACGAACCGCTTGCGATTTCCACGCCGGTCGAATCCGTGGCCGCCAGCCCGGCAGACATCGACATTACGCCGCAGCAGATACTCAGGCTGGCGAAGCTGCTCGAAATGAATGCGGGTGAAATAAAAAATAAACTCGCCGATACCAAGCGCGAATTCACGTATCTGCGGCGCCAGCTTCCGCCGGAGCAGGCAGCCAAGGTGGTGGAGCTCGGCATCCCGGGCGTCTTCCTGCAGCGCGAATACCGCCGCTACTATCCGGCCGGGGATGTCATGGCGCATCTGATTGGTTTCACCGGCGTCGACGATAACGGACAGGAGGCGCTCGAGCTCGCGTTCGAGGGTGTGCTGGGCGGAAAGCCCGGGAGCCGGCGCGTGATCAAGGACCGCCTCGGCCGCATCGTCGAGGATGTCGAAAGTATCCGCCTGCCGCAGCAGGGAAAGACGATCCGGCTGTCGATCGATACCAAGATCCAGTATCTGGCTTTTCGCGAACTGAAGGCCGCCGTTGCCCTGCATCGCGCCAAGGCCGGGGGGATCGTGGTGCTCGACGCGGTCAGCGGCGAAGTGCTGGCGATGGCGAACATGCCCACATACAACCCCAATAATCGCGACAAGCTTGATCCCAGGCGCATGCGCAACCGCGCGGTGACCGACCTGTTCGAGCCCGGCTCGACACTCAAGCCTTTTACCGCGGCGGCGGCGCTCGAGGCCGGCTCGGTCAGGCCGGATTCGGTGATCCAGACTGCGCCGGGACAGATGACGATAGGCAACCGCGTGATACACGATGCGCACCCCCAGGGCGCATTGACGGTGGCGCAGGTGATCCAGAAATCGTCAAATGTCGGCGCTGCGAAAATAGCGCTTACGCTGCCCGCGGAAACGCTGTGGAACCTGTTTTCTCATGTGGGATTCGGCGTGCCGCCGCAATCGGGATTCCCGGGCGAAGTTTCGGGCAAGCTGCGCGCGTTCAAGACCTGGCGGCCGATAGAGCAGGCCACCATGTCCTACGGGCATGGCATTTCGGTATCCCTGTTGCAGATGGCGCGCGCCTATACCATCTTCACGGCGAACGGGGAACTGATGCCGGTAACGCTGCTCAAGCGGGATACCCCGGCCGCAGGCCTGCCGGTGATTTCGCCCGGGACGGCGCAGGCGGTGCGCCGGATGCTGGAAATGGCGGTGCAAACGGGTGGAACCGCGCCGCGCGCACAAATCCCCGGATATCGCGTTGCCGGAAAGACCGGCACCGCGCACAAGATCGAAGGCAAGGGCTACGCGGCGAGCAAGTATATCGCTTCATTCGTCGGCTTCGCGCCCATGTCCAATCCACGGCTGGTGGTGGCGGTGATGATCGACGAGCCGTCGGCCGGCCAGTATTACGGGGGCGCTGTGGCTGCGCCGGTGTTCAGCCAGGTCATGACGGGCGCGCTCAGACTGCTCGGCGTGCCGCCCGATGCGCCCGTGGACAATGTCGTGCTGCCGCCGCCGAACGTGCCTGAAATCAAGGAGGAGGTGTGATGCCGGCCGCAGCGGGCATGCGCCGGCCGCGCCTGAACCTGCGTGCGGTCGATGCGCTCGGCGTCAAACGGCTATCCTCCGACAGCCGGAGCATAGTGCGCGGCGACACTTTCGTCGCCTATCCGGGCGAAGCCCGTGACGGCCGCGATTTTATTCCGGCCGCGATTGCCAATGGCGCCTCATCCGTGCTGTGGGAGAGCACGGATTTTGCGTGGAATCCATCGTGGCGGGCCGCCAATCTCGGGATAGGCAACCTGCAACGCCATGCCGGCGATATCGCGAGCCACGTCTATGGCAGGCCGAGCGCGAAATTGTGGATGATCGGCATCACCGGCACCAACGGCAAGACGTCGTGCGGTCAATGGATTGCGCAATCCCTGACGCGTGCCGGCAGGCGATGCGCGGTGATCGGCACCCTGGGTTGCGGTTTTCCGGGCGCGCTGGAGCCGTCGCTGAACACGACGCCGGACGCGGTATGGACTCATGGCGCGCTCAGCGATTTTCTCCGGCGCGGAGCGCGAAGCGCCTGCATGGAAGTGTCGTCTCACGGGCTGGAGCAGCACCGCGTTTCCGGCGTCGAGTTTGACGTCGCGCTGCTTACGAATATTTCCCGTGATCACCTTGATTACCACGGCAGCATGCGCAGCTATCGCGCGGCCAAGGCAAAGCTCTTCAAATGGCCCTCCCTCAGATATGCAGTGCTCAATCTTGACGACGAATTCGGCGCGGCACTTGCCGCGCGCATACCGCGCCGCAACTTGAGCGTGATCGGTTACGGGTTCGGCCGCACCACAGCTGCGCGTGGCCGCGGGTTGTTGCGGATGCAGGGCCGCAATTTGCGTGTTAACGCTGACGGCCTGTCGTTCGATGTGTCGACGCCGTGGGGCTCGGCATCGCTGGCCAGCACCCTGATCGGGCGCTTCAACGCGGACAACCTTCTGGGCTCGCTTGCCACGCTGCTCGCAAGCGAAGTCAGCCTGGATGATGCCGTCAGCGCTTTGCAGCGGGTGAAAGCGGTGCCCGGGCGTACCGAGCGTTACGGTGGCGGCCGGCGGCCATTGGTCGTGGTCGACTATGCGCACACTCCGGATGCGCTCGAAAAGGTGCTGACGGCGCTGCGCGAACTGATTGAGGGTTCAAGGTTCAAGGTTCAAGGTTCAAGGTTGCGCGAGAAAGGGAATCGAAGCAAGAACTTCAAACCTCAAACCTCAAACCCGAAACTGATTTGTGTTTTTGGCTGTGGCGGAGACCGTGATCGCGGCAAGCGTCCGCTGATGGGCCGTATCGCGACACGGCTGGCAGACCAGGTCATTATCACCAGCGACAACCCGCGCAGCGAGGACCCGTTTGCGATCATCACGGACATTCTCGAGGGCGTCGAGGCCGAATGCGCTGTAACAGCTGATCGCGCCCTGGCGATAAGGCAGGCAATTTCGGCCGCTCGCCGCGGCGACGTCGTGCTGATCGCAGGCAAGGGCCACGAAGCCTACCAGGAAATCGGCGGGGTCAGGCACCCGTTCAGCGATGCCGCAGCGGCAAAAGCTGCATTGAGGGGCGCATGACCATGATGGCGATTGCCGAAGCGGCGCGCGCACTCGATGCCGGAATACGCGGCAACGACGTCGCGTTCGATGCCGTCAACACCGACAGCCGGGCCATCAAGCGCGGCGACTTGTTCGTCGCGCTCAAGGGCGAGCGCTTCGACGGCCATCGGTTCGTGTCGCAGGCGGCGGCGGCCGGCGCAGCAGCGGCCATGGTGGAGGATTCGGCCTCCGGGATCCAGGATACGGATACAAAACTGCCGTTGATCGTAGTCAAGGACACCCGCTTGGCGCTGGGGAAACTCGCGTCCTGCTGGCGTAAAAAATTCACGATGCCGCTGGTCGCGCTCACCGGCAGCAGCGGCAAGACCACGGTCAAAGAGATGCTGGCCTTGATTTTGCGCGAGGCGGTGGGCACCGAATTCCGGAGCCCGGAGGCCGGATCCTGCGTTCTGGCCACGCGCGGCAACCTCAACAATGACATCGGGGTGCCGCTGATGCTGCTCGAGTTGCGCCCCGAGCATCGTTATGCGGTGATCGAGATGGGCATGAATCACGCCGGCGAGATTCGTTACCTCGCCCAGATCGCTGCGCCGGATGTCGCGCTGATCAATAACGCCGGCCATGCCCACATCGAGTATCTCGGGTCCGAGGAGGCGATCGCGCGCGCCAAAGGCGAAATTTTCGAAGGGCTCGCGCACGGGGGTGTCGCCGTCATCAACGCGGATGACCGCTTTGCCGGCCTGTGGCGCGAACTCGCCGCCGGCAAGCGTCAGCTTGAGTTCGGGATCGAGAGCCGCGCTGCCGTCACCGCGACCAGCCGGCTGCGGTATCTGGAAAGCGAAATTATCGTGAGGACGCCGCATGGAGAGGCACCGGCAACGCTCAGGGCGGGAGGGCTGCACAACGTGAGGAACGCGCTGGCGGCAAGCGCGGCGGCGGTGGCGCTCAACATTGCGCCGCACGTGATTTCCAGAGGGCTCGCCGCTTATGCGGGAGTCAAGGGGCGGTTGCAGAAAAAAGCGTGCGTTCATGATGCAACGCTGATCGACGATACCTATAACGCGAATCCCGAGTCGGTGCAGGCGGCGATCGCAGTGCTGGCGCAGGCGCCCGGACGCAAACTGCTGGTGCTCGGTGACATGGGGGAACTCGGCGCGGGCGCGCCGGCGCTTCATGCCGAATCAGGATTGCTTGCGCGCGAGGCGGGCATCGACCAGCTCTTCACGCTTGGCGAGCTGTCGGCGCACGCGTCGCAGGCTTTTGGCGCAGGCGCGCGCCATTTTTCCCGCATCGAGGATCTGCTGGCGGAGATCGAGAACGCGCTTTCACCCGGCGCAACGATGCTGGTCAAGGGGTCGCGCTTCATGCAGATGGAGCGTGTGGTTAAAGGTTTCGAAATTGTGCCCGGCGCTGCTGCGGCCGGACAAGGGTAATCGATGCTGCTCGAGCTCGCGCAATACCTGGCTAAAGATTTCCGCGCGTTCAACGTGTTCGGCTACATCACGCTGCGGGCGGTCCTGGCGTGTCTTACGGCGCTGCACATCACGTTTCTTATCGGGCCGCTGATGATAAGGAAACTGACATCATACAAGATCGGGCAGGCGGTGCGAGACGACGGTCCGCAGACCCATTTCTCCAAGGCTGGCACGCCGACCATGGGCGGTGCGCTGATTCTGGTTTCGATCGTCGTCACCACTTTGCTGTGGGCGGATTTGCAGAACCGCCTGGTCTGGATCGTGCTGTGGGTGATGCTGGGTTTCGGCGCCATCGGATGGATCGACGACTATCGCAAGGTTGTGGCGCGCAACCCGAAAGGGCTGCCGGCAAGGACCAAATTTTTCTGGCAGTCGGTGATCGGCATCGCCGCGGCGATCTACATCGCCTATTACAGCAATCTGCCGGCGCAAACGGAATTCATCGTGCCGTTCTTCAAGCAGGCTGCCTATCCGCTCGGCGCGATCGGTTTCATCGTCATGACCTATCTCGTGATCGTCGGCACCAGCAATGCCGTGAACCTGACCGACGGGCTCGACGGCCTGGCGATCCTGCCCACCGTAATGATAGCCAGTGCGCTCGGTGTGTTCGCCTACGTTGCCGGCAATGCGGTGTTTTCGAAATATCTCGGTTTTCCATTTATTCCGGGCGCCGGTGAACTCACCGTGTTTTGCGGCGCTATCGCAGGCGCGGGGCTGGCATTTTTGTGGTTCAACGCCTATCCGGCCGAAGTATTCATGGGCGACGTCGGCGCCCTCGCGCTGGGCGCGGCACTCGGAACCATTGCCGTGATCGTGAGGCAGGAGATCGTGCTGTTCATCATGGGCGGGGTATTTGTGGTTGAAACCCTGTCGGTGGTGTTCCAGGTCGCGTCGTTCAAGCTGACGGGAAAGAGGATTTTTCGCATGGCGCCGCTACACCACCATTACGAGTTGAAAGGGTGGAAGGAAAACCAGGTCGTCGTGAGGTTCTGGATTATTACGATGATGCTGGTGCTGGTGGGCTTGTCGACCCTGAAACTACGGTGAGGAGCGAGGAGTGAGGAGTGAGGTGTGAAAAGCGCAGCGAAGCAAGCGGGTTGGGGTTGCACCTTTCCACTCGGGTCGTATGTCTCGCGATAATTTTCGATGTTGAATCTCAATGGCAAGAGGGTTCTGGTGCTGGGACTCGGTGATACCGGATTGTCGATGACGCGCTGGCTGACACGCCACGGGGCGGAGGTTCGCGTCGCCGACACTCGCGCGGACCCTCCTCACGCGGCGCTGCTGGCGGAGGAAATGCCGCACGTCGCGGTGGCCACCGGCACGTTTGACGACTCAGCCTTTCATGACGTGGACCTGATCGCGATCAGCCCCGGGATAGACCGCCGGGAGCGCCCTGTTGCCGCTGCCGCCCGGCGCGGCGTACCCGTCGTCGGCGATATCGAACTGTTTGCGCGGGCGCTTGCAACACTCAACGAACACCCAACACCCGGTATCCCGAAGGTGCTCGCCATCACCGGTTCCAACGGAAAAAGCACGGTTACCGCCATGGCTGGCGACATGTGCCGTGCAGCCGGTCTTGCCACCGTAGTTGCGGGCAATATCGGTTTGCCGGTACTGGACGCGCTGGCCGCGGCAGAAAACGATGACATGATGCCGCAGGCGTTCGTTCTCGAACTTTCGAGTTTTCAGCTCGAGAGCACCTCAAGCCTCAGGCCCGCGGCGGCGACGGTGCTCAATCTGAGCGAAGATCATCTCGACCGCTATGACGGAATGGCCGGATACGCGGCGGCCAAAGCCCGCATCTTCGCCGGGGACGGGCGGCAGGTTATCAACCGAGATGACCGCTGGAGCATGGGCATGGCGTTACCGGGGCGCGAGATATCGACATTCGGACTGGGGGCGCCGGGCAACGACAGTGAATGGGGCATCAGGGAAATGCAGGGCACGCGTTGCCTGGCGCAAGGCGGACGCAGCCTGATGCCAGTCGATGAATTGACGGTCGCCGGGTTGCACAATGCCGCCAACGCGCTTGCGGCGCTTGCGCTGGTCAGCGCTATCGATTTGCCCGAGGCGCCGCTGCTCGAGGCGCTGCGCCGTTATCAGGGGCTGCCGCACCGCGTGCAGAAGATTGCGGAAATCGGGGGTGTCGAGTTCTTTGACGACTCCAAGGGCACCAACGTCGGCGCAACGGTCGCCGCGCTCAACGGCCTGGCGCAGCCCGTGGTTCTGATCGCCGGCGGCGACGGCAAAGGACAGGATTTCACGCCGCTGGCGCCCGCCGTCGCCCAGCATGCCCGCGCGGTAGTGCTGATCGGTCGCGACGCCGGGATGATCGCCCGGGCGCTGGCCGGCTGCGGCGTGCCGCTCGTGCGCGCGCATGATATGGACGACGCGGTGCAAGCGGCATTCAACGCGAGCCGTCCGGGCGATGCCGTGGTGCTGTCGCCGGCTTGCGCCAGTTACGACATGTTCCGTAATTATGTGCACCGCGCGGAAATCTTCGTGCAGGCGGTGACGCGGCTGGCGCAGGGGCGGAGCTGACGATGTTCTACACCGACGTAAAACAGCGTGCGCCGCTTGCGGATTATGACCAGATTCTGCTCTGGATCACGATCGTGCTGCTGGGCCTGGGACTGGTGATGGTCTATTCGGCATCGATAGCGATAGCCGAGGGCAGCCGCGCCACTGCGCATCAGCCTATGCATTACCTGGTGCGCCACGGCATTTTCATCGCGATCAGCCTGGTCATGGCGGTGGTCGCGTTTCAGATTCCGATAAAGCTGTGGCAGCAGTCTGCGCTTTACCTGTTCCTGTTCGGGCTGTTGATGCTTGCGCTGGTGCTGATTCCCGGCGTAGGGCGCGAAGTCAACGGCAGTCAGCGCTGGCTGTCGCTTTATTTCATGAATCTTCAGCCTTCGGAGTTCATGAAGCTGTTTGTGGTGGTCTATGCAGCGGACTACACGGTGCGCAAGGCCGCTTACATGCACAGCCTGCGCAAGGGATTCCTTCCGATGTTCTCGGTCATGCTGCTGACCGGGGGATTGCTGCTGCGCGAACCCGATTTCGGCGCGTTCGCGGTGATCACCGTCATTGCAATGGGCATCCTGTTTCTGGGCGGGATGAACTGGCGTTTGTTTGCGGGATTGCTGCTGATGCTGGTGATCAGTTTCCTGCTGCTGATCTGGATTTCGCCGTACCGTATGCAGCGGGTAATCGGCTTCATGGACCCATGGGCCGATCCTTATGGCAAGGGTTATCAGTTGTCGCACGCGCTGATTGCCTTCGGACGCGGAGAGTGGTTCGGCGTCGGGCTCGGCGGCAGTATCGAGAAACTGTTCTATTTGCCGGAGGCGCACACCGATTTCCTGCTTGCGGTGATCGCCGAGGAACTCGGTTTTGCCGGCGTGGCGGCGATCGCGCTGCTGTTTGCATGGATTGTGATCCGGGCATTTGCGATCGGCCTTCGCGCGTCTTCCCTCGAACGCCATTTCGCGGCGCTGGTCGCCCACGGTATCGGCTTGTGGTTGGGGGTGCAGGCCATCATCAATATGGGCGTGAACATGGGGGTGTTGCCGACCAAGGGGCTTACGCTGCCGCTGCTGTCTTTCGGCGGCAGCGCCATCGCCGCCACCTGCTGCGCCATCGCAGTGCTGCTGCGTGTCGATTGGGAAAACCGCCAGTTGATGAGAGGACTGACAGTATGACGGTGCATACAGTCCACTTCTATATCCAGTGCATTAGGCAACTGGCGGTTTCAGTGAAGGCTAATGTTCGCGAAGCGAACGTTATGCCGGAGCTAAAACAGGCAGCTTATGAGGGGAATGCAGGTGTGAAGACTCCAGCTTGCCTCTACACGTTTGCGCAAGGTGATTGCTGCCTGTTTCGGTGGAGACTTACTTTCGCGCAGCGAAAGTTATGTCGGAGCCAAAATCGACAGCTCATGAGAGGGCTCACAGTATGAGCCGCACCATCATGATCATGGCCGGCGGCACCGGAGGCCATATTTTTGGTTTTGGCGTAACGCGCACTGCGCGCGCATTAGCCTGCACCGAAAATATGGCCGTTATGCGAGTGGGCTCTGGAGGCGCTCGTGTCTAAAACCATCATGATCATGGCCGGCGGTACCGGGGGCCATATTTTTCCGGCCCTGGCAGTGGCCGAGTACCTGCGCGGCCAAGACTGGAACGTAGTGTGGCTGGGTTCCCGTGCCGGCATGGAGGCGCGGGTGATCCCCCCTAAGGGCTATACCATGGCCTGGGTCCGTTTCTCCGGAGTGCGCGGCAAGGGATGGTTGCGCATGCTGCAGCTGCCGTTCAATCTGCTGGTGGCGTTCTGGCAAAGCGCGCGGGCGATTTTCCTGCACCGCCCCGACGTCGTGCTGGGCATGGGCGGTTACGTGGCGTTCCCCGGCGGCATGATGGCTTCGTTCCTCAATCGCCCGCTGGTTATTCATGAGCAGAACTCGATCGCCGGGCTGACCAACCGCGTGCTGGCCAGGCTCGCCGACAGGATTCTGGTTGCATTTCCCAATGCCTTCGCCCCGTCGACCGCGGTGATCTGGACCGGCAATCCGGTGCGCGGCGAGATCACGGCGCTCAAGGGCCCGGAGATCCGCTACGCCGCCCGCTCCGGCCGGTTGCAGCTGCTGGTGATCGGCGGCAGTCTCGGTGCGCGCGTGCTCAATGAGATCGTGCCGCAGGCTCTGGCTCTGCTCGGCGCGGATGCCCGTCCGCAGGTCACCCATCAGTCGGGCGCGCTCCATGCCGAGGCGCTGCGCGAGCACTACCGGCAGGCCGGCGTGAACGCGGAACTCATCCCCTTCATCGACGACATGGCTGCCCGTTATGCCGCGGCCGATCTCATCATCTGCCGTGCCGGTGCCTCGACGGTAACCGAACTCGCAGCCGTTGGCGTTGCCAGCGTGCTGGTGCCGTACCCGCACGCCGTCGATGACCATCAGACCCACAATGCGCGTTACCTTGCCGAGCGCGGCGCAGCGGTGCTGATTCCCCAGCGCGAATTTACGCCCGAAATGCTTGCCCGGTTGCTTGGCGAGTTCACGCGCCAAAAGCTGCTGGTGATGGCACAGGCGGCGCGTGCGGCGGGAAAACCCGAAGCCACCCGCGCAGTGGCTGAAGTCTGCATGGAGCTGGCCGCGTGAAACACAAGGTCAAACATGTGCACTTCGTGGGCAGAGGCGGGGCGGCCATGAGCAGGGAGCAGGGGCCCGTCGTTTTGGCGACGGGATGCGACCGGCCGCGAATGGCGCCGGCCGCCGATTCCGCTGAGCTGACCAAACGGGATGGCCGCGTATGAAACACAAGGTCAAACATGTGCACTTCGTGGGCATCGGCGGCTCCGGCATGAGCGGCATCGCCGAGGTCATGCTCAATCTAGGCTATCAGGTCAGCGGTTCGGACCTGGCCGACAACGCAGCGACACGGCGCATGCAGGAACTCGGGGCAAAAGTGAGCACAGGCCATGCTGCGGAGCATATCGCCGGCGCTGATGTCGTGGTGATTTCGAGCGCGGTCAAGGAAGACAATCCCGAGGTGGTCGCCGCGCGTGCGAAACGGATTCCGGTGGTGCCGCGCGCGCTGATGCTGGCCGAATTAATGCGGCTCAAACAGGGCATCGCGGTGGCGGGTACCCATGGCAAGACCACCACCACCAGCCTGGTGGCGAGCGTGCTGGCCGAGGGGGGCATGGATCCGACCTTCGTGATCGGCGGCCGCCTGGTGAGCGCCGGGGTGCACGCCAAACTGGGCGGCGGTGAATTCATTGTGGCCGAAGCTGACGAGTCGGATGCTTCTTTCCTTTACCTGCAGCCGGTGCTGGCAGTAGTGACCAACATCGACGCCGATCACATGGAGACCTACGACCATTCCCTGGACAAGCTCAAGCAGGCATTCGTCGATTTCGTGCAGCGGCTGCCGTTCTACGGGATGGCGGTGCTGTGCGCCGACGATGCCAACGTGCGCGAGATCATGCCCCGGCTGACCAAACCGATCATGACGTACGGCCTGTCGCAACAAGCGCAGGTCCGGGCAGTCGACATCGAGCACCGCGGGGGACAGATGAAATTCCGGGTTACCCGGGCCGGCAACGGTAAAACACCCGGCGATCTCGTGGTCATGCTGAACCTGCCGGGCGTGCATAACGTGCAAAACGCGCTGGCGGCTATCGCGGTCGGCATGGAAGTGGGCGTGGCTGATGCGCAAATCGTGAAAGCGCTTGCCGAGTTCAAGGGCGTAGGACGCCGTTTTCAGCAGTATGGCGAAGTGCGTTTGACCACCGGGGACAGTTTTACGCTGATAGATGATTACGGGCATCACCCGGCTGAAATGGCGGCAACGATCGCTGCGGCGCGAGGCGCCTATCCCGGGCGCCGCCTGCTGCTGGTCTTTCAGCCGCATCGCTATACCCGTACCCGGGATTGCTTCGAGGATTTTGTCAGCGTGCTGTCCACGGTTGATGCGCTGGTGTTGACCGACGTCTATGCGGCCGGTGAGGCGCCTATCGTCGCCGCCGACGGCAGGGCGCTGGCGCGTGCGGTGCGGGTAATGGGCAGGGTCGAGCCGGTTTTCGTGGAGCACGTCGCTGAACTGCCGGACGCGATCCGCAGTGCGATACGCGGCGGCGACGTGGTGTTGGTCATGGGAGCCGGTTCTATCGGCAACGTGCCGCCGGTTTTGGCAAGGATGAAGGATGAAGGATGAGGGTAGAAACGCAAACGCGGACTACACGGCAGTCGCACGGGAGGGGAATTCGTTTTTCCGCTTCCATCTTTCCGCCTGGGTCGGTGGGCATGAAGGTCGTGGGTGATGAGATGCGGACAGGAGCCGGTTTGCGCGGAGAAATGAAACACAACGAGTCGATGGCCTGCCACGTGAGTTGGCGCGCCGGCGGCGCCGCCGACCGTGCCTATTTCCCGGCCGATCTGGCCGATCTGCGTGAATTCCTGCGGGCGCTACCGGCGGCCGAGCCGCTATATTTCGTCGGTCTCGGCAGCAATCTTCTGGTGCGCGACGGCGGCTTGCGCGGCACGGTGATATTCACGCATCGGGCGCTGCAGCACCTACGCATTGCGGACCACGGGCGCGACGAGGTCTATGCCGAGGCCGGCGTCGCCAGTCCCAAGGTGGCGCGCTTCGCCGCGCTGCACGACCTGGCGGGCGCGGAGTTTCTCGCCGGCATTCCCGGGACGGTCGGCGGGGCATTGGCGATGAATGCCGGATGTTATGGCAGTGAAACCTGGAATATCGTGGCCGGGGTGACGACGATCGACCGCGCCGGCACGTTACATGAGCGTACGCCGGCGCAGTACCAGATCGGCTATCGCGCGGTGGCTTTGAAGGCGGAAGGCATTCATCCCTCATCCTTCATCCCGCATCCTTCGGAGGAGTGGTTCGTCGCGGCGACATTCCGGCTGCTCGCCGGAAATAAGGACATTTCTCGCAATAAAATCAAGGAGTTGCTGTCTGCGCGCATCGCCAGCCAGCCGCTCAGCCAGCCCAACGCCGGCTCGGTGTTTCGCAACCCGCGCGGCGATTACGCAGCACGCCTGATCGAGGCCTGCGGCCTCAAGGGCCACGCCGTCGGCGGGGCGGTCATTTCGCCCAAGCACGCGAATTTCATCGTGAATACCGGCAATGCCAGCGCGGCGGACATCGAATCTCTGATCGACACCGCGCAGGCTGCGGTAAAGCGCGAGTTCGGCGTCGAACTCGAGCGCGAAGTGCGTATTGTCGGAGAGGCTAAATGAACAGGAAGCACTTCACCGCAGAGGCGCAGAGGCGCAAAGGAATTGCAAAAGAGGCATTGTCTTTGTGCGGCCATTTCTCTGCGCCTCTGCGCTTCCGCGGTGAGGATTTTTTCGGCTGGAGCGACGCAACGTGAACAACTTCGGGAAAGTTGCGGTACTGATGGGCGGACGCTCCGCCGAAAGGGAAATTTCGCTCAAAAGCGGTGCCATGGTACTGGGCGCGCTGAAGAAAAGCGGCATCGATGCGCATGCCTTCGACCCGCGTGACCTGGGGCTGGAGCAATTGCTCGCACAGCATTTTGACCGCGTTTTTATCGCACTGCACGGCCGTTTCGGCGAGGACGGCACGGTACAAGGCGCGCTCGAATATCTCGGCATCCCGTATACGGGAAGCGGGGTGATGGCGAGCGCCTTGGCGATGGATAAATGGCGTACCAAGCTGCTGTGGCAGGCCGCTGGCATCCCGACCCCGCCGTATGAGCTGCTGTCGCAGGACAGCGACTTCGCGGGTGTGGGCGAGCGATTGGGGCTGCCGCTGATGGTAAAGCCCGCGCGCGAGGGCTCGAGCATCGGCATGAGCAAGGTGACCTCGATTGAAAAAATCGCAGCTGCGTTCGAGCTTGCCGCTCAGTACGACCAGACCATCATCGCCGAGCGCTTCATCCAGGGCGTGGAACTGACCGCGGCGGTGCTCGATGACGAGCCGCTGCCGCTGATCCGGCTCGAAACGCCGCGGGTGTTTTACGATTACCAGGCCAAGTACTTCGCCGACGATACCCGTTACATCTGCCCGTGCGGTCTGCCGCAGTCGCAGGAACGCGCGGTGCAGGACCAGGCGCTTGCGGCATTCCGGCTGCTGGGCTGCAGCGGCTGGGGGCGTGTCGATCTCATGCTCGATGAGGCCGGCCGCCCGTATTTTCTGGAAGTGAACACCATTCCCGGCATGACCGACCACAGCCTGGTGCCGATGGCAGCGCGTGCCCGGGGCATCTCGTTCGAGGACCTGGTCATACGGATTCTGGAGTCGGCGCATGTGGCATAAACCCGACGCCCTGAACCGCATCTCCGATCTGCTGCTCACGCTTGCGATACTGCTGATGATCTACGGCGCGGCGCATTTCGTGGTCCATCTGCCGGCCTTTGCGCTGCGCGAGGTGCGGGTCGACGGCGCGCTTTCCCATGTCACGGGCGAACAGCTTGAGGCTATCGTCAAACGCGAGCTCAAAGGCAACTTCTTCACGCTCAAGCTTGCGGCAGCCCGGACGTCGTTCGAAAAGCTGCCCTGGGTAAGGCAGGTTCAGGTGCGGCGCCAGTGGCCCGACCGTCTGGAAATCACGCTCGAGGAACACCTGCCGCTCGCGCGCTGGGGCGCCGCCGCGCTCGTCAATAGTTATGGTGAAGTATTCCAGGCGGCGTATGACGGCAAGTTGCCGCTGTTCGTCGGCCCCGACGGTGCCGCCAAGGAGGTCGTGATTCAGTACGACTATTTCCGCCGCAGCCTGGCGGCGATCGGCAAGGTTCCGCTTCGGGTGCAGGTTTCGCCGCGGCGCGCCTGGCAGATACAGCTCGAGGACGGCCTGACGCTCGAACTTGGCCGCGAGCAGGTCGAGGCCCGGCTTGAGCGGTTCGTTGCCGCATACGAACGCACGCTGGGCCGGCTCGGCCGGCGCATCGATTACGTCGATCTGCGCTACGCCAATGGGTTTGCGGTGCGCATCCCGGAGCTGAAATACGAAAAAACTCTGCCCAAAGGGCCCAAGGGGGCGGCATGAGCCACCGGGCAGAGGCCGCGTTTGACGCCGGACGCCGATCCGGAGACAGGGAGATATGAGGAAGGCCAAAGACAACAAGGAATTGATCGTCGGACTGGATATCGGCACTTCGAAAATTGCCGCGATCGTCGCCGAGATCAGGCCGGAAGGCGGGTTTGAAATCATCGGCATGGGGAGCCATCCCTCGCGCGGGCTTAAAAAAGGCGTGGTCGTCAATATCGAGACTACGGTCAACGCCATTCAGCGCGCGCTTGAGGAAGCGGAACTGATGGCCGACTGCAAGATTCGCGATGTGTATACCGGCATCGCCGGCAGCCACATCAAGAGCTTTAATTCGCAGGGCATGGTCGCGATCAAGGACAAGGAAGTCGCGCAGATGGATATCGATCGCGTGATTGAAACCGCAAAGGCGGTGCAGATCCCGAACGACCAGCAGATCCTGCACATCCTGAATCAGGAGTTCATCATCGACGGCCAGGAGGATGTGCGCGAGCCGCTGGGGATGAGCGGCGTGCGCCTGGAGGTCAAGGTGCACATCGTGACCGGCGCCGTATCTTCAGCGCAGAACATCATCAAGTGCGTTCGGCGCTGCGGACTGGAAGTGCGCGACCTGATACTCCAGCCGCTGGCCTCGGCCATGGCCGTGGTGTCCGACGATGAAAAGGATCTCGGCGTGTGCCTGGTCGACATCGGCGGCGGCACCACCGACATGGCGGTTTTTACCCACGGTGCGATACGCCATACCGCGGTGATTCCGATAGCCGGCGACCAGATCACCAACGACATCGCGATGGCGTTGCGCACGCCGACCAAGGATGCCGACGATATCAAGATCAAGCGCGGCTGCGCGTTGTCGCAGCTGGCCGATCCGCAGGAAATGATAGAAGTTCCGGGCGTGGGAGACCGCGGCTCGAGGCAGCTTTCGCGCAAGACGCTTGCCGAAGTGATAGAGCCGCGCGTCGAGGAACTCTACTCGCTGGTGCAATCAGAGCTGCGGCGCAGCGGATACGAGGAACTGCTGTCTTCCGGAATCGTGATCACCGGCGGCAGCAGCGCGATGCAGGGCATGGTCGAGCTGGGCGAAGAGATTTTCCACATGCCGGTGCGCATCGGACAGCCGAATTATGTCGGTGGTCTTGCCGAAGTGGTGCGCAATCCGCGTTACTCGACCGCTGTCGGGCTGCTTCTTGCCGGCATGCAGCAGCATCGCCAGCATCAGATCGCGCGCATGCAGATCAGCTCGTTTCAGCAACTGCTGGAGCGGATGAAGTCTTGGTTCACGGGAAATTTTTAGGGGCGGCCCTGAGGTGGGCGAAATGAATGCAATGCAATCGGGACTGAATTAATTTTATTTTTTTGAATATGACAACAGGAGGTCAATATGATTGAACTGATCGATACTCAAACCCAGGAAGCGGTAATCAAGGTGGTGGGCGTAGGCGGCTGTGGCGGCAATGCAATCGATCATATGATTGCGCAGGGGGTGCAGGGGGTGGAGTTCATCTGCGCCAACACTGATGCGCAGGCGCTCAAGCGCAACCAGGCCAAAATCCAGTTGCAGCTCGGCGCCTGTTTTACCAAGGGCCTGGGCGCCGGCGCCGATCCGGAGATC
>Ga0102851_10000667_pt1 | contig 18016 bp, 19 predicted proteins | sample Mud3Dept3metaG_FD_79558 | JGI IMG/M metagenome (GOLD analysis project Ga0102851, IMG submission 79558) | Freshwater wetland microbial communities from Ohio, USA, analyzing the effect of biotic and abiotic controls - Mud 3 Core 4 Depth 3... | ecosystem: Environmental > Aquatic > Freshwater >... | reverse complement strand
GCGTGTGCCCAACCGGAAACAGGTCGTGATCGGCGTGGACAGCTACCAGGACGGCAAGCTCATCCTGACGCTCCAGCCCGATTACTAGGCCGTGGTTGCCAGGCAATCGGCTAGCCCCACCGGGCCAAGAAAAAAAACAGCGCGGACTCAAAAAAAATCAGAAATCCGTGACACCTCCCCTCTCGAACCGGCACTTCACTAGCAGACAGCATGAATACATCCCCTTCCCAGGGAGGCCCGGCGCCGAAAGGTGCCGGGCCCTTGCTTTGTGGGCTTCGCTTTGCGCGCTGGCAGTTTCTCCGCTCTCCGCTCAGCGGACGTGCCTGATTGGGAGGCAGCTCGGAGTCGGCGTCAGGAGCCGGTGCAGCAGAAAATGTCGGCCGGCTGTCACTCCCGCCCGAAAATCGAAGCGATCGAGCGGGAATCAGGATAAAGTGGCGGAAGTTCGGTGGCCCAGGAGGTGCGGGGGATCGCTTCCGGGCGGGGCCGCAAAACCGGCGGAGACATCAAATCATGCGCAGTCTCGTACTTCCCTCACCCGCTCGGGGGTGGTTGTGGAGCGCGCTCGGCGCGCTGGCCATGGTGTTCGGAGTCGTGACTGCGAGTCCCGCGGAGCTCCTCTCGAGCACGATCTTCCCGGCCAATCTCGGGATCGTGATCACCGTCGTTCCTCCGCTTCCTCCAATCGGGCTTCCGCTGGGTGCACCTGTGGCTCCGACGCGGGCGCGGCGCGACGGATCGGGTCAGCTCACCAAGGTCGGCTTTCCGGCGTCGGCCTTCCGGACCACGGGCCTGACGGTCGTGGTGAGTGGAACCGCTCCCACAGTTGGCGGGCTCCAGATGACTGCGAAGAACGCTCCAGGCAACTTCACTCGCCTCGGCGGTAAGTTCCACGGGGTGATGCCCCTCATAGGCAACACCCGGGTGTGCGCGTTCGGAGACTGTCCCAATGCAGCACTGAACATCACCGTGCCGCTCAGCATCGTGGGTGGCGCGGGTGTTCCGCCGGACGCCACGAAGTTCGTTGGGACGGGGACGGGCGGGAACCCCAACGCCCCCATCCTGATCACCGTGAAAGGTGCTCCCTGGACCCAAGGCGCTGTGACGCTCACCACGCCGGATGCTGGCACGGTGATGGCCACGGGCAACTTCGCCGCCCAGACGCAGACGACGATGGGCGCCACCTACATGAACGTCGTCGAGCTGGTGACGCCGATCTTCATCTCGACCAGCGTCTCCCTCTCGTCGGTGGTTCCGGCGTACGGTTCGTTCAAGTTCACGCTCAATAGCCCGGAACCGGGAACGGTTGCTGCCCTCGGAGCGGCGATCATCAGTCTGGTCGCGATGGGAGTTGCGCGGCGCCGCTGATACGTCGCCGCGGGTCCATTTCGCAGCCGCGCGACCTGCCGTCGCGCCAGCCGAAAGTACACGCTGTCGATGCAGCGGCCGGATGCAATCGAGCATTTCGCGGCAGCCGCTTGGGAGGCGCGCCGATGAGCAGCGCCGAGCCGACCGCCGCAGCGTGTGCCCGGCGAGGAACGTCGGGCCCTGGCGAAGGCCCTCGCACGCTGCGCGAAGCGATCCCGGTGTTCTCGCGCCACGCAAGCCCGCGATTCCTGATCGCGTGTTTCGGGGTCGCGCTGGGTGTGCGCATTCTCGTGGGCCGGTGGTCGGCATGGGACGCCGCGCCGCTCGCGGGTCTGCTGCTCTACTGGCCGATCCAGGAGTGGTTGATCCACGTCTTCATCCTGCACGCCCGGCCGAAGCGAATCTTCGGCCACACGATCGACTTTCGCGTGCCGCGCAAGCATCGCGCGCATCACCGCGAGCCCTGGCGGCTCGACCTGGTCTTCATTCCCATCCACTCATTCGTCTACTCGCTCCCGCTGCTGATCGGGACCTGGTTCGCGCTGGCGCCCTCTGCGCCGTTGGCGCTCACCGGGATCGCCGGGCACCTGGCGCTGGCGCTTCACTACGAATGGGTGCACTTCCTGGTCCACACGCGCGTGCAGCCACGGCACGCCCATTACCGGCGGCTGCGCGACAATCACCGCCGGCACCACTTCAAGAACGAGCACTACTGGTTCGGAGTGACGATGTTGGGCGGCGATCGCCTGCTGCGCACGGCTCCATCCGTCGCTGCGGTGCCGGCGTCTCCCACCGCGCGCAGCCTCGAGCAGGGCGGTCGCGATGCCGCCTAGCAACCGGCGCACTCCTCTGCGCCGCATCGCTCGCGGCGTCGCGATGCTGCTCGCGTTCGGTATCGCGATCGTCGCCGTGCTCTTGTTGCACGCGCACCTCCAGATCCGCGGAATCGACCCGGAGCTGCCCTCGCTCGAGGCGGTGCGCGCGCAGGCCGATCTCGCCGGCCTGCCGATCCGGGTCTCCACCTGGAACACCGCGAGCCAGGGGATGCCGCGCAAGCAGGTCCTCGAAGCGGGTCTCGATCCCGATCCGCAAGCGCCCTACGTGATGAGCCACGCGGCGTTTCTGCTCGAATGGGCCGATGGACGCGCGCTGCTCGTGGACGCGGGGATGGACCGCGAGCAGGCGCGGTCGTTCGGACGTCCCATCGAGTGGGTCGGCGGCGAGCCGATCGTGCCGCACGGGGGAGTCGCCGAGCGCCTCGCTTCCGCTCTTGCGGGGCGCCCGCTCGCGATCGTCTTCACGCACCTGCACACCGATCACGTCGGGGGCGTCGTCTCGCTGTGTGGCGCCCTGTCGGGCGGCGCACGCCCGCTGCTGTTCCAGACGCCGGCGCAGATGGATCTGGTGAACTTCAGCACCTACCCGGGGCGGGCCGCACTCGATCGCGCCGGCTGCCTCGTGCGCGAGCGACTCCCCGATGTGTCGCTCGCCGCGCTCCCCGGTTACCCGGGGGCCTTCGTGATCCGCGCCGCAGGACACACGCCGGGCAGCCAGATGGTGGGCGCATGGGTGCGCGAGAGTTCCGGCGTGCGCGGCTTCCTCTTCGCGGGCGACGCCGCGAACGCCATCGACGGCGTGCGGCGCGACGTTCCGAAACCGCGCGCGTACCGGTTCTTCGTCGTACCCGAGTCCGAGCACCGGCAGACGCGCATGCGCGGCTTCCTGCGCGAAGCCGAGCAGGCGGGGATCGTCGTTGCGCTCGCGCACGACGAGCGCCACCTCGCGACCACCGGGATTCCCGTCTTCGGCGACTGATCCGGCTGTCGCCGGGCCGCTCTACGCGCCGCGGCGCGCGTCGAGTTGCACCGCGATCTCGGCCCAGCGCTCGGGCGTGAGGGGAAAACGGCGGAAGACGAGCCACGCGGCGACGATCAGGAACGTCGTCGGAACCGCGAAGAGCAGTTTGATGCCGAGCAACGTCGCGTCGCTCTGCACCGCGTGGGGCCGATAGCCGATCAGGTCGAGCCCGATGCCGACGCTGCCCGCGGCGAATGCGAAGGCGCACTTGCGCAGCAACGCCGCGAAGCCGGCGAAGAGACCCTCGCGGCGCTCGCCGGTTTCGAGTTCGTCGAGTTCGGCGATGTCGGCGTTCAGCGCGTACAGCAGCGTCCAGAAACCGACGTTCGCGGCGCCCGCGAAGGTCATCACGGCGACCAGCGGCGCCAGCGCGCCAGGGCGCAGCGCGAACACGCTCATGAACGCGAGCGACGAGACCACGAGCCCGAGCCGGAACGCGAACGCCTTGCCCCGGCGCCGCGCAACGGACACCCAGAACGGATACGAGGCGAGGGCGCCCGCGATGTTCGCGATGAACATCGATCCCTGTATGAGCGGATCGGAGATGCCCGCGACGTACTCGAGTACGAAGAGGAAGAGCGCCGAGACGAACGCCAGCGAGAGTGCCGCGAGCGCGCTCGCCACCGAGAGCACGCGGAACGCCTGATTGCGGCGCAGCGCGGCGATTCCCTCGCGAAACGAAACCGTCGTCGGGCGGCGGAACCGCGGGTCTTCGTAGCTGCCGCGATACGTCCACAGCAGCGCCGCGATCGCCAGCATGCCGCCGCAGAGGCCGGTGAGGCCGTAGGCGCCGCGCGCGACGACCGCGTCCGCACCGGAACTTGCGTCGTCGCCGGCCAGGGCGGCGCGCAGCGCGAACGGCAGCAGCAGGCCGACCAGGTCGCCGACGTTGCCGAGCGCCTCGCGCCACGCCGCCATGCGCGTGCGTTCGTGGTAGGACTGCGCCATCTCGGGAATCAGCCCGAGCACCGGCACGTGTACGACGTTGGCGGCGCTGAACTGGAGCAGCAACAGCACGCCGAGGTAGAGACCGAGCATCGCGCCATCGAGCGACTCGGGTGGCGCCAGCACGGCTGCGAAGCTGAGGCCAAAGGGCAGCGCGCCGAGCAGGATGTATGGGCGTCGCCGTCCCCACCTCCAGCGCGTTCGATCCGAAATCTGGCCCATCACGATGCCGAAGACGGCGTCCCAGAGCGTCGCCACGAAGAGCGCCGCGCTGATCCAAAGCGGCGCCAGTCCCACCGCGTCGGTGTAGAAGATGAACAGGTGCACGCCGAGGCAGGTGCCGATGACGTTCTGCGCGAAACCGGACGAACCAAAGGCGGCGAGCGCGCGCGTGGGGACGCGATGGAAGTCGCGCGGAACCGCCATGCTCGTCGTCACCCTCCCCACGCAGCGCGCGCAGCATAGGTGCTTCGCGCCGCTTCGCGCGTGGCCGCGGGAAGAATCTCGGCTGCGTCGCCGGGCTCCGCGGCTATGCTGCGCCGGCGCTGCCGCGCGGAGGAGCCGATGAACGAAGCTGCGAGCCACGCCGCCGCGCCCGATGCCGCGGATCGCACGCGGGCGTTCCTCTGGATCACCGTCGCGTATCTCGCCGCGATGGTGGCCGCCCTCGTCACCGGGATCGTGTGCGGCGAGCGCCATCCGATCGCCGTGGCATTTGCGGCCGACGTCGCGGCGACGCTCGCGATCTTCGCGTTCAGCTTCGCGTTCGGGAACTCGAGCTTCTACGACGCGTACTGGAGCGTCGCGCCGCCGCTCGTCGCGCTGTGGTTCGTGGTTGCGCCCGGGTCGGAAGGCGTCGCCACGCGGCAGTGCCTCGTCGTCGCGCTGGTCCTGCTCTGGGCGCTGCGCCTCACCTTCAACTGGGCGCGCGGCTGGAGCGGGCTCGATCACGAAGATTGGCGCTACGTCGACCTGCGCCGCAAGGCCGGCCGCATCGGCTACTGGTTCGTCAGTCTGTTCGGGCTGCACGGGATGCCGACCGCGATCGTGTTCCTCGGTGTGCTGCCGTTGTGGCCGGCGCTCGCGAGCGGAACACGCCCGCTCGGCTGGCTCGACGGGGTCGCCGCCGCGGTGACGCTCGCGGGTGTCGGATTCGAGTTCTTTGCCGACAACACGCTGCGCCGCTTCCGCCTCTCGAACCCGCCGTCCGACGCGATCCTCGAACGCGGCCTGTGGGCGTGGTCGCGCAACCCGAACTATCTCGGCGAGATGCTCTTCTGGTTCGGGCTCGCGCTCTTCTCGTTCGCCGCCGCGGGCTTCGTGTGGTGGGCGTGGCTCGGTGCGCCGGCGATGGTGGCGATGTTCCTCGGCACCAGCATCCCGATGAAGGAGGCGCGCATGCTCGCGCGGCGACCCGCGTACGCCGAGCGCCAGCGCCGCGTGAGCCTCGTGATCCCGCGTCCGCCGCGGCGCTAGCCGTCGAGGTTCACGACACCGGCGAATGCCAACGCGCCGAGTACCACGCAGAGCGCGATGCGATACCAGCCGAACGGCGCGAGTCCGTGGCGCTGCAGGAATCCCACCAGCCAGCGTACGGCGATCGCCGCGGACAACGCTGCGACCGCGAAGCCGAGCACGACCGGCGCGATCCCGAGCTGCTCGAAGAGGTTCGGCGCGCCGGTCTGCTGGGCGGCGACGAGATTTTTCAGGAGCTTGTAACCGCACGCCGCGCCGAGTGTGGGAACACCGAGCAGGAACGAAAACTCCGCAGCGTCGCGTGCGCGCAAGCCGAGCAGCACGCCGCCCGCAATCGTCATCATCGAGCGCGAAGTGCCGGGCCACATCGCCGCGCATTGGAAGAGCCCGATCGCGAGCGCGCGCTGCCAGGTCAGTGACTCGATGCTGCTGCCTTGCCCGGGCGCGTGATGGCGATCGAGCCAGATCATCCACAGACCGCCCGCGAGGAGCGCTGCCAGTACCGGCGCGGCGTGGAAAAGATGTCGTTCGATGGGATCGTCGAGCAGCGGGCCGAGTGCCGCGGCCGGCAGAAACGCCACCGCGAGATGGCCGAGCAGGCGGCGTCCCGCGGCGTCGCGACCGGCCAGACCGCGCAACATCTGGAGCACGCGGTTCCAGTAGAGGCCGATTACCGCGAGGATCGCGCCGCCCTGGATCGCGATCTCGAAGGCCGCGACGGATTCCCGGCTCGCGGGCGTCACCAGGCCGAGTAGCGACGACGTGAGGATCAGATGTCCCGTCGAAGAGATCGGCAGATACTCGGTGATGCCCTCGACCAGTCCGAGGACGACGGCGTGCCACCACTCCAACGGAGATCCCCCGCGATCGCCGCGCGCTCTCTATCGCATTCTCGGCACCCCTGCACTGGGAGGCGCCGGTTCGGGCGCCCACAATCTCCTCAGTACGACCTGCCGTTCTGCCGATTCGCTGCCGTAGCGGGGGGGCGACATGGCAGGGCTCGGCACGGCCGCGGCGATTGCATTGGGCCTCTCGCAGCTCGCGTACCTCTGCGCGATGGCGACGCTGGGCGTGCGCCTCGCTTTGCTTGCCCGTCGCACGCGTCAGGTTCCCGAGCTGCTGCTCGCGGCTCACTTCCTGCTCTGCTGCACGTTCGGCTATGCGCTCCAGGGATCCGGGCATGCGCTCGCGATCGAGCCCGGTGCGTCGCGCCCTCTGGTCGCGACCTTGCTGAGTCTCGGGCACGGGGCGTCGGTGCTGGGCGTCGCGAGCGTGCTCGCCTTCAACTACTGGGTGTTTCGGCGTGGTACGAGGCTCGGGCGGGGGCTGCTCGCGGGCGGCGTCGCGTGGCTCGTCGTCGGTTACATCGGTTGCGCCGCGAGCGGCGCCTTCTGGCACGGGCGGCCGGAGGGGCTTTGGTTCTGGCTGCTCTATTCCGGATTCACGGCGGCATCACTCTGGACGCTCAGCGAGCCGCTCCTCTACTTTGCGGCGCTGCGCAAGCGGCTGCGCCTCGGTCTCGCCGAACCGCTCGTGGTCGACCGCTTCCTGCTTTGGGGCGTCGGTTCGGTGGCGCGCTTCGCGATGCTCGCAATCGGCGCCTTCTCGATGCTGAGCATGTCGGGCGACACGTCCGACCTCGCCGCGATCGCCGCGCCGACGTTCCTCGCGTCGGGTCTGGCCGGAATCGTCGTGGCGGTGAGCTACGGCCTCGCGTTCTTCCCGCCGCGCAGCTACGTCGCGTTCGTGGCGGGGCGCGCCGGGTCGCGGCGCTAGAAACGACCCCTTCGGAGCGGGGCGTTGCGCCCCAGCTCTGTGACTCAGAGGTCCAAGCTCGAGCCTGGCGCGGCACGCCGCGCGGCTGCGGCCGGGAGGCACGCCGTTTGCGAATCTAACGGCGATGTATTGGACGCGGGCGGTGGTAGCGATCGGGCTGATCGGGCAGGCGGGAGCTGTCGCCCGGATCGGGGATCTCGGCATCGCCGCGACGCTGCTCCTGCTCGTCGCCGCCGTGGTTGCTGCGATCTTGCTCACGCGAGCCGCGCCGGCGACGGCCTTGATGATTGGTTGGGGCGGCCTCGGCATGACGCTCGGGTGGTGGGCGGATCTCGGCTTCCGCAGCGCGGTCGAGGTCGCCCAGCACAGCGGGATCGACGCGATCTGGTGTCGTGCGCCGGCGCTCGGAAGCGCGTGGCACGTCGTGCCAGGCGTCGGGCATCTCGTATCGTGGATGAACGCCGGGATGCTCCTGTTCGGAGTGCCTGCTGCGGCTTTCCTTCTGCGACCGTCGTCTCTGCTGCGCTGCACGCTCGGGATGATCCTCGGGATGAGCGCCGGCTCGCGACTCGCGGCGGCCGTCGCGTCGGGACTGGATCCGGCAGCGGCGGTGCTCGTCGACCATGCGCTCATGAGTGCGGGGATGATTGGCGGCATGCTCGGTATCGAGCACCTGCCCTGGCCGCGCGCTCAGATGCCGCGGAACGCGGCGATCGCGACCAGCGCGCAACCGGCGATCGTCACGAGGAAGCCAGCCGCGCCCGCGTAGCACCAGCCGAGCACACGCGTGCGGACCGTGTCCGGCAATGCGTCGTGCAACGAGGTGGGATTCAGCCACCAGCGTGCGGGCAGGCGCTGCGCGCGGAGCAGGGCGTTTCGCAGCGCGAGGTGGTAGACGGCGCCGGCTGGCACGCCGAACGCGAGCCCGGCCGCGGTAGTCCAGAACCCCATCACCGCCAGCGTCGCCGGCGAGATCGCGAGGAGTGCGGCGAGCGCGCCGAAGGCCACGAGCAGCGTCAATGCGATCAACGCCTCGCCCATCGCCTCCCGTATCGACCGGCGCCGTTGCGCACTCGAGCGCTAGCGTGACTTGGGGACGTTCCTGAAGGCAACAAAGGCAACGGAGCAGGAACGTCCCCAAAGCAACGGGAGGGCGCATGAGAGCAGCGGTGTTGGAGCGGGCGGGGGAGGGGATTCGGGTCTGGGAGGACGTCGCGATTGCGGAGCCGGGGATCGGGCAGGTGCGGGTGCGGGTTTCGCATTGCGGGGTCTGTCACTCGGATCTGAGTATCGCCGACGGCGTGTTCCCGGCGCCGCTGCCGATCGTGCTGGGGCACGAGGCGGCGGGCGTCGTCGATGCGATCGGCCCCGGCGTCACGGGGCTCACGCCGGGCGATGCGGTCGTACTCACGCCCGCGCCGCCCTGCGGTCGGTGCTACTGGTGCGTGCGCGGCGAGACAGCACTCTGTGTCGACGCCCTGGGCATCGTGACCAACACCTTCGCCGACGGGACGACCGGTCTCTCGCGCGGCGGCGCGATCGTCTACCGCGGGCTCAACGTCGGCGCCTTCGCCGAGTACGTGGTGACGACCGCGAACGGCGCGGTGAAGGTGGGCCGCGACGTGCCGCTCGACGTCGCGTGCGTGATCGGCTGCGCGGTGCAGACGGGCGTCGGCGCGGTGCTCAACACGGCGCGCGTGCCCGAAGGCGCGACGGTGCTGGTGATGGGGCTCGGCGGCATCGGCCTGTCGACGGTGCAGGGCGCGCGGCTCGCAGGCGCGGCGCGCATCTTCGCGTCGGACCCGCTGCCCGAGCGCCGCAAGGCGGCCGAGACCTTCGGCGCGACCGACCTGCTCGACCCGAACGCCGAAGATGTGGCGGTGCGTGTGCGCGAGGCGACGGGGGTGGGCGCCGACTTCGCGTTCGAGACGGCGGGTCGCGCGAGCCTCGTGTCGGTGGGACTCGCGGCGACGCGCAACGGTGGCACCGTGGTGTGTGTCGGTGCGCCGCCGATCACCGAGAAGATCGAGATCGCCCCTGCCGCGCTGTTCACCGTCAGCGAGAAGAAACTCGTCGGCTGCATCCTCGGCTCGTCGAACTCGCTGTTCGAGATCCCGCGCCTCGTCGCGCTGTGGCGCGCGGGGCGACTCGATCTCGAGGGGCTGATCACCGCGCGCCGCCCGCTCGCGGAAGTGGATCGCGCGCTTGCAGACCTGCGCGAGGGCCGCGGCATTCGCACGGTGTTGGAGGTGTGAGGGGCCGCTCTCCTCGCTAGGCTGAGCCGTCATGAAACAATACTGGGCGCGACACCAGGGCAAGTTTCGCTGGGGCGTGCGCACGCCGCTCGAGACTTCGGGCGATTTCTACAAGACCGCCGCTGGCTTGTTCTTCGTGTGGGCGGATCGCGTCGAGCTGCGCGACGGGAGCCTCGTGTTCATGAACGACACGGGCGCAATCCAGGGCGCGATTGCGGCAGGGCGCTGGGACGCGTTCTTCGAAGCCGGCGCCGACGATTCGCCCCAGTCGGTCGAAACCAGGCGCTAGGAGGAGTCGACGATGCGGACCCGTTCTCCCATTTCTCGGTTTCAATTTTCCCTTGTGGCCTTCGCGCTCGCCGGCGCGCTGCTTTCCGGTTGCGCGTCCACGAAGATCACTTCGGTCTGGCGCGATCCCGCCGTGGGGCCGGTGCAGTTCCACAAGGTGGTCGGCGTCGCGATGAGCCAGGACGCAACACTGCGACGCCTCGCCGAGGACGAGTTCGTGCGGGCCGTCGGACCCGCGATCGCGCTGGCGGGCTACTCGGTGATTCCGGACGACGAGATCCAGGACAAAGAGAAGGCGAAGGCACGCGTCGAGGCCGCCGGGGCGGACGGCGCCGTGGTGTTCCGCCTGGTCGGCGTCGAGAAGCAGGAGCGCTGGGTTCCGCCGACCTACTACGGCAACGCCTGGGGCTACTGGGGCTACGCGGCGCCGATGGTCTACGAGCCGGGCTATCTCACGACGGATCGGATCGTGCAAATCGAAACGGCCGCGTACGCAGTCGCCACCGCGCGACTCGTGTGGGCCGCGCACAGCGACACGCTGAATCCCTCGGACGCGAAGCAACTCGTCGGCGATGTGGTGCGCGCCGCCGTCGAGCGGTTGCGCAAGGACGGCTTGCTGCCCGCGAAGTAGTGCGCGCGACCCGCGCGTTACCTCCCGCTGCGACCTTCCTGGACGCCTTGCTGGTAGGCGCGTTGTTCGGCTTCCTTGGATTTCCCGTAGAGGAACCCGCCGCCCGCCCCGACCGCGCCGCCAATCGCGGCTCCGAGGCCCGCGTTGCCGGCGATCGCGCCGATGATCGCGCCCCCAGCCGCGCCACCCGCGGCGCCCGTCAGGGTTCGCTGTTCGGTCTGGGACATGTTCGCGCAGCCCGCGGTGGAGAACGCGCCGATCAGCAGAATGGAGAGGATGCTGCGCTTCACTTCGAGCCCCCCTTCTTCGCGGGTGCCGCCGCGGGGCACGGATACTTCTCGGTCAGGAATCGGAACAGGGCTTCGACGGCCGGCTCCGTCATGCGATCGGCGTGTGTGCCCGACCACGTGACGAACATCGCGACCGCCTCGTCGCGCGTGGGCGGCGGCTCGGGCGGGCAGACGAGTCGCAATCCCTTCGGCCCGTTCGCCTGCGCCTGGTGGTACTGCCAGGCGCCGGTGACGAAGCCCTCGCAGAAATGGATCGCAGCGGAATAGAGCGGATCGTCGTTCTTCGCGGCGCACAGATCGACGAGATCCTGCGCGCTGCGGATCCGAAAGTCCTCCCTTTCGAACTCGGCGCGCGCGGCGCTCGGCGCGACGGTCGCCGCGAGGGCGAGCGCGAATCCGCTGCAGCTCAGTGCTCGGATCGTCGTCCGGACCGTCTGTCGCATTGCATCCCCCCGAAGCCGCGAGAACGCTGAATTAGCGAATTCCGCTTGCGATGTCCCGGCATCGCGTGGGCGTATGGCGGCCGACTCAGCGCGTGGCGGCCGCGAGCGGCACCGCATCGGGATCGTAGTAGGGCGAAAGCTGATTGAGGACGACGCGCACGGCGGTCGCCTTCTGCTGGACGTCCGCCGTGGAGAAGACCTGCTGTGCGTCACGACGCGCAGCGCGCACCATCTCCATCAGCGATTCGTAGCTCGGCAGTGTTTCCTCGTAGCCCTCGCCCTTCGCGAGCGAGGACGAGAGCGAACCGGCCTCCATGCGGATCGCGCGGATCTTCTGCCGGAGCTGTTGGTAGGCGCGCGACTGCATCGAACCCGCACCCGGCGGCGGCTGCTTGTAGAAGGTGTCGTTCAGCGCCTGGGTCGCGTCGGCGAGCTGCTTGGCGAGATCGGCGACCTTCGTCTGGTCCCACTTCGCGAGATCGGCTTCGGCCGGTGCGCTGGCACCGAGAACGCCACACGCGGTCACTGCGACGAGAAGGCGGAGAGTGCGGGTCATGGGATGGACTCCTGGTAAGCAGATCGGAGCAGGCTATCAGAGGCTTTGCCGCCGCGACGGAGAATTCTCCGGGATCGGGATAAGCTGCAGGACGGCGCAGGGGATGCGCCCCGGGCAGGGGGTTGGAGTTGAGAGGCGGCTCCGTCGCGGCGGCTGTGTGTGGGCTCGCTCTCGCGTGCGCGACCGGCTGTTCGGCGAAGCGGATGGCGGTGGGTGCGGTCGCAGATGCGCTGGGTGGGGCGGGCGGCGGCTCCTTCGCCAGCGACGACGACCCGGAACTGGTGCGCGACGCGATCCCCTTTGGCCTGAAGCTCTACGAGACGCTGCTCGAGTCGACGCCCGAGCACCGCGGTCTGCTCGTCGCGGCGGCGCGCGGCTTCGCGTCCTACGCGTACCTGTTGCAGGACGACGCGAGCCGTCTCGAAGCGAGCGACCGCGAGAGCGCTCGCGTGCTGCGCCAGCGCGCGAGCCGCCTCTACCTGCGCGGCCGGGACTACGCGCTGCGCGGTCTCGAAGTGGCGCACTCCGGTTTTCGCGCGGCACTCGCCACGGATTTCGCCGCCGCACTCGCGCGCACCGATCGCGACGACGTGGCCTTGCTGTACTGGGTCGCCGCCGGGCAAGCCGGTGCGCTCAGCGCGGCCAAGGGCGACGCCGAGCTGATCGCCGACCTGCCGCGCGCGGGCGCCTGCATGCAGCGCGTCCTCGATCTCGACGAAAGCTACGAAGCGGGTGCGGCGCACGAGTTCTTCGTGAGCTACGAGGCGAGTCGCCCCGGTGGCAGCGTCGCGCGTGCCCGCGAACACTTTGCGCGCGCGGACGCGCTGGCGCACGGCGAGCGGGCGTCACTCTATCTGTCGCTCGCCGAGAGCGTGAGCGTGCCGGAGCAGAACCTCGCCGAGTTCCAGTCGCTGCTCGACGAGACGCTCGCGGTCGACCTCGAACGCGCGCCGCAGAGCCGGATGGTGAACGTGTTGGCGCAGCGGCGCGCGCAGTGGCTGCGCGCGCACGTAGCGGACCTCTTTCTCGATGCGGAACCCACCGGAGGCACTCCTTGATCTGGCGCACGCGGATCGCGGCCGCTCTGTTCGTTCTCGCGGGCGCCGCGGCGCCGCCCGTCTCGGCGCAGGTGATCAAGCTCGGCACGATTGCCCCCGACGGTTCGCCGTGGCTCGACGCGATTCGCGGCATGGCCGAGGAGTGGAAGGCGGCGACGGGCGGCACGATCGAGTTCCGTATCTACCCGGGCGGCGTCGTCGGCGACGATCCCGACATGGTGCGCAAGATGCGCATCGGCCAGCTGCAGGCCGCGGCGCTCTCCAACACCGGCCTGTACGACATCGCGCACGAGATGCAGGCGTTGCAGATGCCGATGATGATCACCTCGTACGAGGAACTCGACTACGTGCGCGACCGCATGGCGCCGAAGCTCGAGGCGATCCTCGAGGCCAGGGGCTTCAAGGTGCTGAACTGGGGCGACGCGGGTTGGATCCACTTCTTCTCGCAGCAGCCGTTGCTGCGTCCCGCCGACTTGAAGCCGATGAAGCTCTGGGTGTGGGCCGGGTATCCGGCGTACGTCGAGGCGTGGAAGGACGCTGGCTACCACCCCGTCGAGCTGGCCTCGACCGACATCCTCACGGGCCTGCAGGCGGGACTGATCAACGCCTTCCCGGCGCCGCCGCTGCTGGCGCTCGCGAACCAGTGGTTCGGCGCCGCGAAGCAGATGTGCGACGTGAAGTGGGCGCCCGCGATCGGCGCCACCATCATCACCACGAAGGCCTGGCAGGCGATCGATCCCAGCGTGCGCGAAAAGCTGCTCGACGCGTCGCGTGCAGCCGGGCTCCGGCTCCGCGCCGAGGTGCGCAAACTCGACGACGAAGCGATCGGCGCGATGGTGAAGCGCGGGCTCGTGGTGAACCACATCCCACCCGAGGGCGTCGCCGAGTTCGAGCGTGTCGCGATCGACTACGCCTATCCGAAACTGATCGGACACGTCGTGCCGGCGGGCATCGTGGCCGAGGTGCAGAAGCTCCGCGACGAGTTCCGCGCGCGCGCGCCGGGCAGCGCGAGCCCGTGACCGTGACGCCGGCCGGGCGCGGATCCGGCGCGCTCACGCGGGTCGAACGGATCGTTTCGGCGAGCGCGCTGCTGCTCGCGGCGCTGCTACCGGCCGTCGAGCTGCTGTTGCGCGCGCTCTTCGGGAGCGGCATTCCGGGTTCGACGGGTTACGTGCAGAACCTCGCGCTGTGGATCGCCTTCCTCGGCGCAATGGCGGCGTCGCGCGAGGGCGCGCACCTGGCGCTCGCGACCGGCGAGATGCTGCCGCCCGCGTGGCAGCGTCACACGCGCGTTTTCACGAACACGCTCTCGGCCGGGGTGGCGGCGGCGCTCGCCTGGGCGTCGCTCGATTTCGTGCGCTCGGAGCTGGAGTCGCCGGGGAGGATCGGCGGCTGGCTGCCACAGTGGGTGGTCGAAGCGATCCTGCCGTTTGCGTTCGCGGTGATCGCGTTCCGCTTCTTGCTGCGAACGGGTGGGCGTCGCGAGCGCGGGATCGCGCTGCTCGGTCTGCTGGTGCTCGGCGCCGCGCTGTGGATTGCGCCCGCGGAAACGGCGTGGGTGCGCTGGAGCGGGATCGCGCTGCTGGTCGTGGCGCTGCCGTTCGGCGCGCCGATCTTCGTCGTGCTCGGCGGCGTCGCGCTGGTGCTGTTCTACGCCGAGGGCGTGCCGATCGCCTCGATCCCCGTCGAGACATATCGAAGTGTCGTGTCGCCGTCGATTCCGACGCTGCCGCTCTTCACGCTGACCGGCTTCCTGCTCGCTGAGGGCGGTTCGAGCGATCGTCTGGTGCGCCTCTTCAACGCGCTCTTCGGCTGGCTGCCGGGCGGGCTCGCGATCGCCGCGACGCTGGTCTGCGCGTTCTTCACCAGCTTCACCGGCGCCTCGGGCGTGACGATCCTCGCGCTCGGCGGGTTGCTGATGCCGGTGTTGGTGCGCAGCGGCTACCGCGAGGGATTCTCGCTCGGCCTCGTCACGGCGACCGGATCGATCGGGCTGCTGTTCCCGCCGAGCCTGCCGGTGATCCTGTACGCGGTCGTCGCGCACGTGCCGATTCCCGATCTGTTCCGCGCCGCGGCGCTGCCGGGGCTGCTGCTGGTCGCCGCGGTCGTGATGCTCGGCGTGCGCGAAGCGATCGCGACGCGCACCGAGCGCCCCGCCTTTCGCGCGCGCGAAGCGCTCGCCGCGCTCTGGGAGTGCAAGTGGGAATTGCTGTTGCCGTTGATCGTGCTCGGCGGGATGTTCGGGGGCTTCTGCACCCTGGTGGAGGCGGCCGCGCTGACGGCCGTCTACGCGCTCGTCGTCGAGACGCTCGTGCACCGCGAACTCGATCTCGTCGGTGACCTGCCGCGCGTGCTGGCGCGCTGCATGGTGATGGTCGGCAGCGTGCTGGTGATCCTGGGTGTCGCGATGGGGCTCACCAACTACCTCGTCGACGCCGAGATTCCGATGAAGGCGGCCGCGTGGGTCGAGGCAACGGTCCACTCGCGGGCGCTCTTCCTGCTGGCGCTGAACGGATTCCTGCTACTCGTCGGCTGTCTGATGGACATCTTCTCGGCGATCGTCGTCGTGGTGCCGCTGATCCTGCCGATCAGTCAGGTGTTCGGGATCGACCCGCTGCACCTGGGCGTGATCTTTCTCGCGAACCTGGAGCTCGGGTACCTCACGCCGCCCGTCGGCTTGAACCTGTTCCTCGCGTCGTCGCGCTTCGAGCGGCCGTTGTGGACCGTGTGCGTGGAGACTTTTCCGTTCCTGCTCGCTCTGCTCGCGGTGGTGCTGCTCGTCACCTACGTCCCTGCGATCACACTCGGCGCCGTCGCACCCTAGCGCTTCCGCAAGTTCTGTCGGTTGGCCGACAGTGCGAGGGGGCAAGCGGCGGCGTCGGCAACTCGGTTGCTTGAACTTTCGGAATTGGACGCCTAAATTGAAACCTGCGATCACGGCCGTGTGGTTCCAGAGCCGAGAAATCGACGCGGGCATGCGAGAACCAGTTCGAAAGGCGCCGACTGCGGTGCCCCATCGTTTTCGGAACGTTTCTGTGTGGAGTGCGCTCACCGGATCTCGACTGATACGCAGGCACGCATCGGCCGAGTGGAACCACGCGGGCCAAGTCTTGAAAGGAGCCATCTTGTCATCACGGCGGCCGATTCTGGTCCTCGCGAGTGTCTTCGTTCCGTTCGTCTTCGGTTTGGGCTGGGCGGGGGTCGCCACCGCAAGGCCCAGCTATGCAACATCGGCTGGGAACAGCTGCAGCGGCTGTCACACGACTCCGGAGTCGGGTCGACTTCAGATAGACGGAACCGATGGCGTCCTCGACCTCGGCACGCAGCTCGACGGGAATACGCGCGGGGCACTCCAGTTGTTCCAGGTCGTTCCGGGCAACACGGTCACCTTGTCGATGCAGGTCCTGAGCTGGGACGGCGTCTTCGCGGTGCAGTTCAAGCGCCTCGAGAAGTCTGGTCAGCAGAGCAGTCTGACGAACTTCCTGTCGTGGTTGGAGGACAACGCCCCGGGCAACACATGGACGCTCCAGGAGGTCTCGAATCCCCCGTACTACACGAAGGACGACGGGAGCAACGGAGGCCTGCCCGCGTCCTCGGCCGGTCCCTTCAGCTTCGATCTCTTCATCGATCCGGCCACGCCGCCCGACGTCTACGACCTCGAGTTCGCCATCGGCGGCATGAACACCAACTTCGATTTGACCTACCAGGACCAGCACTTCTATCTGGAAGTCGTTCCGGAGCCCGCGCTGGGAGCATCGGCCCTGACGATGCTCGCGTCGCTCGGCGCCGTCTACGCTTCGAGGCGGCGGCTCGGACCGTCGTAGCCCGAGCGTGAGCATGGGAGGCGTCGATCGTGTCAGGCCGTCGCTTCCCAGCATGCGCAGTGTTCAGGGGATTCCATCGAACGCCACGAATTGCACGGCGCAGATTCGTCGCGAGTTTCGAAATCCAGGAAGAGGAGTTCCAATGCGTGCAATGAAACTTTCCGGATGGCTCATCGGTCTTGTCGCCACGCTCGGGCTGGGGTCCGCGGCGATGGCGGGTCCGGGACCCGGTCCCACGTTCGTCGGGTTCGACTTCAACGCCGACGGGAAGGGTGACATCGCCCGGTCGAGTTCGGGGAACATCCGCGTCGATATTCTCGACGGGACATCGAGTACTGCGAACGGGAGCTTCCCGACCGGCGGCGGCGTGTTCATCTTGAGGGCCGCGGGGAATCTCGACAACGACGCCAACGCAGATCTCGTCGCGCAAGGCGGTGGGACCGTGCGCGTGACCTTCGTGAACGCGGCGGGGACCGGCACCAAGGGAACGCTCTTCATTCCGGATGGCGGCGGGGCCTGGCAGGTCGTCGACGCGGCGGATGTGAACGGCGACGGGATCGACGAGATCATCTTCAGCGGCAGCGGAAGTGCGGCGGGTGCCGTGCGCATCGCCAACATCGCCACCGGCTCGCCGGTCTACACGTTCCTCTCGACGGCGGGTGGTGCGTGGGTGTACGCCTTCGCGATCGACGTGAACGGCGACAACAGCAAGGACCTGGTGTTCCGCGGTACGGGGGGTGCGGCCGGCACGTCGCGCGCCAATCTCGCCGGTACGGCGACCGCGAAGTTCTACGCCCAGGGCGGCACCTCGTGGGTCTTGACGCGGGCTGGCGACGTCGATGGCAATGGCACGGATGACCTGGTCGACACGGGCGCGGGCCCGGGCCTGGGCTTCAACCGGGTGCGGACGCTCAACACGAGCGGGGATCCGACGGCCAGCGGCTTCGTTCCCAACGGCGGGAACTCGTTCGTGCTGAAGAGCGTTGCGGACTTCACGAATGACGGGAACGCCGATCTCGCCTACCAGGGCGCCGCATCGCTTCGCGTCACGCCGATGACGGGCACGACGGCCGGAACGAGCGTGTTTCCCCCGAACGGCGGCGGTGCCTTCACGCTGCAGGGGACGGAAGACACGAATGCCGACAGTTTCTTCGATCTGGTCGTGACGAACGGCAGCAACGATGTGCGCATCCAGCTGTCGAACGGAACGGGTTCGACCACCAACGGGGCGCTGATCCCGAGCGGTGGT
>Ga0102851_10000666_pt1 | contig 18025 bp, 16 predicted proteins | sample Mud3Dept3metaG_FD_79558 | JGI IMG/M metagenome (GOLD analysis project Ga0102851, IMG submission 79558) | Freshwater wetland microbial communities from Ohio, USA, analyzing the effect of biotic and abiotic controls - Mud 3 Core 4 Depth 3... | ecosystem: Environmental > Aquatic > Freshwater >... | reverse complement strand
TCGAACGTGAGGATCACCATGAAGGCACCGAACGATCTGTCCGTGTGGAGCATCATCGAGCGCCTGCAGCGCCGGCTCGAGCGTCAAGGGATGAGCGCCGCCGCGGCCGACAAAGCCGTCGCGATGGTCATCAGCCGCCTCGCCACGAGCACGCGGTAGCACGCTCGGTTCGCCGAGCGTGCTCGAGCTACGTGGTTGGTAGCTCGGCGATCGGGATCTTCGGATCGAGGTACTTCGCGAGCTTGCCCTGGATGTAATCCTTGGCGCGCCCTCGCAGGAGGAAGCCCGGATCCTCGCCCTTGAACTGGGCGCGGCTGTTGCCGAGCGACAGCTCCCCCTCGATCTTGACGAGGAGGTACTTGCCCGAGAACCGCGCGCGGTTCTCGTCCTGCCACGTCACCTTGATGCCGTGCCGGTTGACGAGGTACTGGCCGAGAAGCTCGAGTCGGGACCGAGCCTCCTGGTCGGAGAGGACGTACGGAAAGTCGATCTCCATCAGATTACCCTCGGTGGTTTACCACGGAACGCGTCACTTGGACTCGCTGGAGGCGCTGTCCTCGCCTCGGGACGAGCGGTCGAGCGCGCGCCGCTGCACATCCGTCAGCTGCTGCTCGCAGGCCTCGAAGGCGAGGTGATCGTTCGCCTCGACGAGGCACGTGCGCACCGCGCCACTCCACTTCGACTCACCGCACACGCTGACGAGCGAATCGCGCATCGCGGGCAGCGACTCGAGGACCCCGCGCCGCATGTCCTCGCCGAGGGTCGACTTGGTCAGCGAGTCCTTGGTCAGCGCCAGGAACTTCGCGCCGACGGCCCCGCACGGCGGCGCATCGGCCGTGCCTCGGTTACACGCGACGAGCGCGAGTGCCAGCACGGCGGCGAGGCGAATCACTCCGACGTTTTCCGCTCCGTGTGCGCGCGTGTCAAGGCCGGTATAGTGCCCGCGTGCCGCCGATGCGATCGCTGCCCCTGGTCGCGCTCGCGCTCGCCGTCGCCGTGATCGTCGTCCACGCGCGGGTCGTGATCGGCGGCCAGACGTGGGACGACGTCCGCTACCACACCGAGATCTCGCCGCCGCGGCTCGCCGCCGCGGACCTCGTGCAGGGCGGCACGCTGCCCGCATGGTGGGACGGCACCGGCCTCGGCGTGCCGCTCGCCGCCGAGCCGAGCCACGGGGCGATGTATCCGCCGCTGTGGATCGCGGCGACGCCGCGCGCCCTCGATCTCGCGATGCTGCTCCACCTCGCGTGGGCCGCACTCGGGGTCGCCGTCTGGGCGCGCCGGCGCACCCCGCCCGCGACCACGGGCGTCAGCGATCCGGCCGCGCTCGTCGCGGGCCTCCTCGTCGCGACGACGGGCCTCCTTGCGAGCACCGCCCTCCGCGGAGCGCTCCCCGCGCTCGCTCACCTGCCGTGGATCGGTGCCGCCGCGGTGTGGCTCGCCTCCGCGTCGGCGCGCCACGCGCGGGTGCGCCGCGACGAGCAGCGCGCGGCCCGCGGCGTGGGCGAGGCAACGGTGGGGACGCGTGCGGAGGCACGCGCGGCGCGTGCGGAGGGCGCCGCCGCGGGTGCGGTCGACGAGCCGCGGCCTCCGCTCGACGGATCGCCGCCGCCGCCCATCGAGCGCCCACGCGACACCCTGCGGGCCGCGCGTGCCGATCTCCTGCGTGCGACGGCCGCGCTCGCGGCGCTGATCGGGCTCGTCGGTCTGACGGGCGAGCTCGCGATCCTCGTCGATGCGATCCTCCTCGCGGGCGTGCTCGCGGCGCGGCGGTCCGCAGGGCGCGCGCTGGCGGTGGCGATCGGCGCCGGGCTCGCGATCGGCGCCGCGCAGTGGATCCCCGCGGTGCTCCAGCTCCCCCTCGGCGCAGGCGCCGAGGTCCATGGCCTCCCACTTTCGCGCCTGATCGAGTTGATCGTGCCGGGCAGCTTCGGGTCCTCGGAGCCCCACCGTGCAGTCGCCGCGCTGGCGGGTGCGACGCCGTGGGCCCCGAGCCTGTTCGTCGGGGCGCCGCTGCTCGCCCTCGCGGCCGTGCGCACGCCATCGCAGCGCGTGCTCGTCGCGCTCGGCGTGTTCGCCGCGCTCGCGCTCCTCGTCGGGCGCGGTGGCTGGCCCGCGTGGCTCGGCGCGCCCGAGCTGCACCTCGCCGCGCTCGTGCTCGTCCTCGGCTCGCACGCGGGCGCCGGCATCGACGCACTCGCCGCGGGGCAACGCCGCGCCGTGCTCGCGCTCGTCGTCGCCGCAGGTTGCAGCGCGGTCGCCCTCGGAGCCCTCGGTGCACTGCGCAGCAAGCACCCCGACGCGGGCGTCGCGATCGAGCGCGCGCTGCTCGACGGCGGCCTTGGCGTCCTGTGCATGGCGATCGTGATCGCCCTCGCCTGGCGCGCACCCGGCCGTGCAATGCCGATCGTGCTCGCGCTCCTCGTCCTGCCCGGTGTCGGCGCTAGCCCGGCGACCGCGCCCGTGATCGCCCGCGCGATCGTCGACGAGCCGCCGCTGTGGGCGAGCGCCGCCGAGTCCTCGCCGCGACCCGCGCGCGTGTTTCGCCCGTCGTTCATGCACGACCACGCCGAGTCCGTCGCGGACGCGATCGCCACGCTCGGTGGCGCCTCGCCGTGGCGATGGGACCTCGCCGCCGCGCGCAGCACCGACCCCGCACGGTTGCCCGCGCACGATCACGTGTGGCTCGCCGCGGCGCGCGAGGGCGGGGCGCTCCTCGACCGGTTCGGCATCGGGCTCGCGATCCTGCCCGAGACGGTGATCGTGCCGCGCAAGCTGACCGAGCTATCGCGGCGTGGCGCCTGGGCGTTCGTCGCGATCCCGGTCGCGCCCGTCGCCTCGGTGCTCCGCGGCTGGCAGCGCGCGATCGATCCCGCGGACGCGACGGCCCTGCTGTTCGCCGCGGGTGGAGGCACCAACGTTCTGCGCGGCACCGTCGTGCTCGGCGCCGCCGGCGATGCGCGCCCCGACAAGGGGCCGCCGCTGCCGTGCACGATCACCGCGTGGACGGCCGGTGACATCGCCCTCTCCTGTGCGCCCGATCTCGATGGCTACGCCGTGATCTCGTCCTCGCCGTCCCCCGGCTGGTCGGTCACCGTCGACGGTTCGCCTCGCGACTGGCTGCCCGCCGATGTCCTGCGACGCGCGGTCCAGATCGACGCGGGCCCTCACACGATCCACTGGACCTACGCCACCCCCGGCCTGATCCCCGGCGCTGCCCTCGCCCTGCTCGGCCTCCTCGCGATCACCGCGCTGCTGATCGCGAGCCGCCGCCGCTGACCCAAGAACGACGCGTGCGCGGTGCGCGGTGCGCGGCGCGAGCCCCGACGGGACCAGCGTCACAACGAAGTCTGCGACGCGCGATCGTCCGGCCCGCAGATCCGATCGAGCGTCTCGCGCGACGACTTCACGGTCCCCTTCGCGATTCCCCACACCGTGTCGACGATCCGCGCATTGACGGGGGTCGCCACCCCCTGCTTCTCCCCGCGCGTCACGACCTCGCCATTGAGGAAGTCGATCGCCGGCGTCCTCCCGCGCTCGATTGCCGCGAGCATCGAGGACCGCATCCGCCGGTAGCGCAGCCCGACCGCGAGCAGGAGGGCGTGCTTCGCGGTCAGCGACATCGATGCGGTCGCCGCACGATCCGCATCCGTCAGCGCGACCCACTCGAGGTCCAGCGTCCCGGCCACCTTCTCGAGCGTGATCCCCTCGGCCTGCGCGACCGCGACGGCCTCGCTCATGATCTCGAGCGCGAGCCGGCGGTAGCGACGCTGGCGGACGAGCGGACCGAGTCGCTCGCCGGCGATCGTGCCGAGCGCGGACACCGCGCAGTTGAGCGCGAGCTTGCTCCACCGCGCGCCGCGCAAGTTCCTGGTCAGCGCGACGGGCCCGATCGCTTCGAGGAGCTCGCCGACCCGGCGGAGGTCGGGATCGATCTCGCCCGACAGGCGCCCGATCGAGAACCCGCCCGCGGCGGTGCGCTCGTAGCGGCCGGGCTCGGGCATCGACGCGCCCCACGCGACGATGCCGCCGATCACGCGGTTCGCACCGACGATCGCCGCGATCCGGTCCTCGCACAGGCCATTCTGGAGGACGACGACCTGCGCGTCCTCGGCGAGGTGGGGCAGCGCGGTCCGCGCCGCGTCCTCGACGTGGGGCGGCTGGGTCGCGAGGATGCAGAGATCGTACTTGCCCTCCGGAGCAGGGGAGACCCAGCCGCGGACGGTGCGCTCCTCGCCTTCGTCGACGACGCGGAACCCCGCCTTGTCGACCGCGGCGCGGATCAGCTCGTTGGTCGACACGGCGGTGACCGCGGAGCCGACCTCCATCAGCGTGGAGGCGACGATGCCGCCGATCCCACCGGCGCCCATCACGAGGATTCGCGGCTGGGGATTCATCCCTCCTTCAATAACCCATGTCGGCGTACGGGAAAACCCGCGTGGCTTTGGGGAAATCGGCTGGAAGGGATACACTCGCCGGGTCGATGCAGATCACCTTCTGGGGGGTCCGGGGCAGCTACCCGGTGCCCGGCGCTGCAACCGTGCGCTACGGCGGCCAGACGTCGTGCGTGGAAGCCCGCTCGGCGAAAGGCGAGTGCCTGATCGTCGATGCCGGGACCGGCCTGCGGGCGCTCGGCAACAAGCTGATGGGCGAGGCGAGGGGCCCGCAGCGCTACGACGTCCTGCTGTCCCACGTGCACTGGGATCACATCCAGGGCCTGCCGTTCTTCTCCCCGGCCTATGTCCCTGGAACGCGGATCGCGGTGCACGCGCTGCTCACCGCCGCGGACGAGCTGCAGCAGGTCATCGGCGGGATCACGCGCCACGAGTTCTTCCCGATGCCGCTCGAGGCGGTGCCCGCGCAGTTCGACTTCCACCAGGTCGAGCCCGGCGTCGAGTTCGAGCTCGGCGCGTTCCACGTCACCCCGATCGCGCTCAACCATCCGTTCGGCTCGGTCGGCTACCGGATCGACTGCGACGGCGCGTCGTGGGCGTACGTCGCCGATACCGCGCCGTTCGACCAGGTCATCCACAAGCAGCACTTCCTCAAGGGCCCCGAGCCGCTGTCCGACGACGACAAGATCTCGCTCGGTGCAATGCGCGAGGCGCTCGTGCGCCGGCTCGACGGCGTCGACACGGTCGTCTACGACACCCACTTCCTGCCCGAGGAGTACGCGCGGTTCCCGCACTACGGGCACTCGACGCCGGATCAGGCGCTCGAGATCTGCGCCGAGGCGAAGGTCAACCGGCTCGTCCTCTATCACCACGCGCCGTCGCACAGTGACGAACAGATGGACCAGATCGCGGCGGACTACCTCGCGAAGGGCGCGGCGATCGGCATCGAGGTGCTGACGTCGTTCGAGGGCATGACGCTGCCGATCGGGCAACTGAACGAGTTCGATTCGAAGCTCTCGCCCTCGCGGACCAACCCCGGAGTGGGCCCTCCGTGAAGATCCGGTTCTGGGGTGTGCGCGGCTCGTTCGCGATGTCGGGTCGCGACTTCCTGCGATACGGCGGCAACACGACCTCCGTCGAGCTGGTGACGAGCGCGGGCCAGCGCCTGCTGATCGACCTCGGCACCGGCGCGACCGAGCTCGCGAAGCAGCTGATGGGTGGCGAGTTCGGCACGGGGAAGGGCCGGCTCCCGATCCTGCTCTCGCACACGCACCTCGATCACATCCAGGGCCTGCCGTTCTTCACGCCGTTCTTCATCAAGGGCAACGAGATCCGGATCTTCGGCGCCAAGCCGATCGGCGGCGGGACGCTCGAGGGCACGATCCAGAACCAGCTCGCACCGCACTACAGCCCGCTCAACGGCCTCGAGAACCTCGCGGCGGGCGTCTCGATCGACGAGATCATTCCAGGACAGCGGGTCGCGCTCCCCGGGTTCGAGGTGAAGACGATCGCGGTCCCGCACGGCAGCATGTGGACCACCGCGTACCGGATCAAGGGCGACGGCAAGACCGTGACGTATCTGTCCGACGTCGAGTACCAGGACATCGACGATCCGCTCCCCGAGGCCATCGAGCTCGCCAGGGACGCGGACCTCCTGATCCACGACGCGATGCACGCGGATCACGACTACGATCTGCGCCGGGGCTGGGGCCATTCACCCGCGCGTGCGGGAGTGGTCGTGGCCGAGCGCGCTGGAGCGAAGAAGCTGGCACTGTTCCATCACAGCCCCGATGCGACGGACGAGATGATCGACGAGGTCGTGCAGCGCACCTCGGCGCGCACCGCCGTCCCCGTGTTCGCGGCTGCGGAGGGGAGTTATCTGGAAGTATGAGCGAACGTCTCGATCCTGAAGCACTGCGCGAGCTCGGTGAGAGCTCGACGAACGTCTCGAACTCGTGGGCTGGCGCCGAGGAGTACCTGTCCCAGGGCCTCGTGGTCTGGGCACGACGCCAGGTCGCCGATGATCAGAAGGTGGCCGTCAAGGCCGCGGTCGCCGCGTGTCGCCTCGTGATCGAGACCTATCCGACCGATGGGGCCGACGCGCACGCGCCGAAGCAATACGTCGACGACCTGCTCGCGAAGATCCAGCGGTGGATCGACAACCCGTCGAACACCAACAAGGAATCCGTGCGCAGCTCGCTCGACACGACGCGCCAGCTCCATGCGTGGCAAGGCCATCACACGAGCCCGCACTTCTGGATCCTCGAGGCGGTCGATCACGCGAGCCTCGCGGTGTGGGCCGGCGAGCGCTCGAGCTACATCGTCCCGCTCGACTTCGCGACCTGCGCGGCGCGCGCGGTGGCATGCGTGCTCCACTCGCAGCTGGTCCGCGGGGTCTCCGAAGTGACCGCGGTGGACCAGCTCACGGGCGCGGTGCTCGCCGCCTCCGGCGCGCGTCCGGACTAGCGGGATCCGTCGAGCCTCAGACACGCGGCCCGCGCGGAAGTTCCGTGAAACGCCGGCGCCGGCCGGGTGTCGTGGAGAACATGCGCACGACCATCGCCCGCGTCCTGTTCCTCGCCCTCGTCACCCAGGCCTGCACGCCGACCCGCGATCGCGGGAACGTGGTCGACCTCTCGGCCCTGGAGACTCGCTCCTCCGCGATGTCGAACGAGGGCGCGGCGGAGCATGCAGCCCCGGAGTTCATCAGCGGGTTCGACCGCGCCGCGGTGTACGGCGGCATCGGCACGGCGATGGCGCTCGAGGAGGGCAAGCTCGGCAAGGCCGGCGACCCACGGCTCGCGCGCCAGCAGGCGATCGAGCAGGCGCGCACGGCGGGCGTGCTCGGCTCGGCGACGTTCGCGCGCAAGGGCCTCGGGGGCCCCGGCCCGGCGGCGCACTACCAGCTCGACGACGACGGCACGGTCCGGGGCCCGAACGGGGTCATCACGAACAGCGAGCCGTCCGAGCGCCCGGTCGCGAACGCGTGGACCACCGCCGCGCTCGATCGGGTGTCGACGTTCGCGGCGGATGTCGACACGGCGGCGTACTCGCTCGGCCGGCGTCACCTCACCGACGGCCAGCTGCCGGCGCCCGCGTCGGTGCGCGTCGAAGAGTACGTCAACTACTTCACGTACAGCTACGCACCGCCACCGCGGGATCAGCCGTTCGCGGTCGCGATGGACCTCGCGCCGTCGCCGTTCGATGCGACGCGCCAGGTGCTGCGCGTCGGGGTCAGCACGCGCGCACTCGCGCCCGCGGAGCGCAAGCTCGCGCACCTCGTGTTCCTCGTCGACGTCTCGGGCTCGATGCGCGGAGCCGACCGGCTCGAGCTCGCGAAGAAGTCGCTGCGCGTCCTCGTCGACAGCCTGCAGGACGGCGACACCGTCGCGATCGTCACCTACGCGGGCTCGACCGAGGTCGTGTTGCCGGCGACTGGCCTCGACCACAAGGCCGCGATCGTGGCGGCGATCGACGGCCTGGCCTCCGGGGGCGGCACCGCGATGGGCGACGGCATCCAACTCGCGTATGCCGAGGCGGCGAAGGGCCTTCGCCCCGGCGCGTTCAGTCGCGTGATCGTCCTCTCGGACGGCGACGCCAACATCGGCACCACCGATCACGACGCGATCCTCGCGTCGATCGCCGGCAAGGTGAAGGAGGGCGTGACGCTGTCGACGATCGGCTTCGGCGTCGGAAACTACCAGGACGACCGGATGGAGCAGCTGGCGAACAAGGGCAACGGCAACAACTACTACATCGACGGGATCGAGCAGGCGAAGCGCGTGTTCCGCGATCAGATCGCGGCGACACTCGAGGTCGTCGCCAAGGACGTCAAGCTCCAGGTCGAGTTCGATCCCGAGCGGGTCGCGCGCTATCGGCTGATCGGCTACGAGAACCGCGACATCAAGGACTCCGACTTCCGCCAGGATCGCGTCGATGCCGGCGAGATCGGCGCGGGTCACCAGGTCACGGCGCTGTACGAGCTCGAGCTGACGGCCGCGCCGTCGCGGGCCCCGATCGCCACGGTGCGGATCCGCCACAAGACGCCGACCGGCACGACCGCGACCGAGGCGGCGTACCCGATGCCGGCGTCGGCGATCGCGTCCTCGTTCACGACGGCCGCGCCGGATCTGCGGTTCGCGTTCGCGGCCGCGGCGTTCGCCGATGTCCTGCGCGGCAGCCGCGATGCGACGACCTGGCAGCTGTCGACGATCCAGACGCTCGCCGCCGGTGCCGCCGGGACGAGCCCGGAGCGCCGCGAGCTGGTGCGGCTGATCAAGCGCGCGATCGAGCTGCGCCGCGGCGCCTGACGACGACGTCGTGGGCCACGTCGCTCAGCGCGGGAACAGCGCGCGCTCGATGAAGTCGGCGAGCGCCTTGCGCGCCCGCTCGGGGCCGACCGGCGGAGGGCCGACGTGCTCGGCGAGGCCGTACGCGCACTGCATCGCGCTGCCGTAGAGCACCCACGCCGTCGCCTCCGGATCGGGCACGACGTCGCGCGGGGTGATCGCCGAGATCAGCGCCGAGAGCCGCCGGACCGAGACGTCCTCGAACGCGCGGCGCAGCTCGCCGACCTGCGGATCGCGCAGCGACATCTCCATGAAGCTGCGCGACAGCTGCGGCCGCGCCAGCACGTGCTCGAACAGCAGGGCGATCGTCTCGCTGATCGTCTCGCGCCGCGCGAGTCCGAGAAACCGCGCGGGCGTCAGTCCCTCGATCGTCTCGGCGTACGCGGTGACCATCATGCGCCGCGAGATCTCGAGGTAGACCTCGTGCTTGTCGTCGAAGTAGCGATAGAAGGTCCCGACCGAGACGCCGGCGCGCTGCGCGATCTCGGGCGTCCCGACCGCATCGTAGCCGTGGGCCGCGAACAGCTCGGTCGCGGCGTCGATCAGCGCGACGTAGCTGCGCCGGGAGCGCTCCTGGCGGAAGTCCGGCTCCTTGGACGCGCGGAGGAGCGACTCGGAGGACGGTGTAGGCGTGCGTGCGGAACGCGACTTCGCTCGTGCCGCCATGGATCCACAATGCGCTTGACGCGGAGCGAGGCGCCAGTCCAAAATGAAACAAGTTTCAGTTTTCAATTTCGGGAGGGTCCCATGGAATCCGCCGCCACCGCCGCACCGCTCGCCGGCCCGTCGATCGAGACGCTCGAGACACTGCTCGACGTGACGTACACGTGGGGCTACCAGGACACGCGCGAGAAGCTGCGCGACCTCTACGACAAGGCGGTCCGCGCCCAGTGGATCTCCGACGACGTCCTGCCGTGGAACACCGACGTCGATCTCGACAGGCCGATGGGCCCCGAGCAGCTGATGCCGCTGTTCGGTTCGGACATCTACAACAAGATGACGGACAAGGAGAAGCGCCACCTCAACACCGAGACGTTCTCGTGGACGCTGTCCCAGTTCCTGCACGGCGAGCAGGGCGCGCTGCTCGCGACCGCGCAGCTCGTCGACTCGTGCCAGGACCTCGACAGCAAGCTGTACGCGGCGAGCCAGGTCGTCGACGAGGCGCGCCACGTCGACGTCTACAACCGCTACCTCCACACGAAGATCGGGTTCTCGTACCCGGTCAACCCGCACCTCAAGACGCTGCTCGACATGATCCTCAAGGACAGCCGCTGGGACATGAAGTTCCTCGGCATGCAGATCATGGTCGAGGGGCTCGCACTCGCAGCGTTCGGGATGATCCGCGCGAACACACAGGAGCCGCTGCTCCGCGACCTCACGGCCTATGTCATGGGCGATGAAGCGCGCCACGTCGCGTTCGGCGTGCTGTCGCTGCGCGACTACTACCGGGATCAGCCCGAGAACGTGAAGCGGGAGCGCGAGGACTTCGTCTACGAAGCCGCCCGCCTGATGCGCGATCGGTTCCTGTTCCAGGAGGTCTGGGAGAAGACCGGCCTGCCGACCAAGCAGTGCATGGAGATCGCGCTCAACAACCAGGGCCAGGTGATGTTCCGGCAGATGCTGTTCGCGAAGATCGTCCCCGCGATCAAGAAGATGGATTTGCTCTCGGATCGCCAGCGCGAGCGGTTCAAGGAGCTCGGCATCCTCCAGTTCGAGAACTGGGAGGATCCGGTCGCCTCGATGTCGCAGAGCCCGACGGGCGCGACGTCCGCACGCCTGCAGTAGCCGCCCCCGCGCCGGCGCGCTATCGTGCGCCCCATGCGCGCCTCGCTCCTCGTCGTGTTTGCCCTGGCCCTCGGCCTCGTCGCTTGCTCCAAGGACGGCAAGGCGACCAAGGAGACCCCGGCGTCCAAGCAGGCGCCTGCGGCAACGATCGCGACCGGTACCGTCGGCACCGATGGCGTCCGCACGATCCGGATCGAGGCGGGCAAGGACGGCTACGTCCCCGACAAGATCCCCGGCAAGCCGGGCGAGAAGCTGGTGCTGGTGTTCACCCGGACCGTCGAGGGCGAGTGCCTCGCGGAGCTCAAGACGCCCGACGGCAAGCTCGTGGCGTTGCCGATGAACGCGCCCGTCGAGGTCGCGGTGACCGTGCCCAAGGACGGCGAGGTCCGGTTCGCGTGCGGCATGGACATGTTCACGGGCACCGTCGTCGCACAGAAGTCGTAGCGCGTTACTTCAACTTGAAGCTGACGACGAAGCACGCTGCGGTCGGCGTCCCGTTGAGCTTGTAGGGCGCGTACTGCCACGCGTGGAGCGCGCGGAGGATGTCCGCGGCGACCCGGCTGTCGAGCTTGGTGATCACCTCGACGGAGCTCACCCGACCGGTGTGGCTGATGCAGACCTTGGACGCGACGGTCGACGGGATGTCCGCGTGCTTGTGCTGGCTGATCTCGGGCGCCGTTCCGGAGATCTTGGTCACCGCGCTCGGCGGCACCGTGATCGTTCGCGCCGCGGCGATGGGCGGGGGTGGGGTCGCCGGAGCCGTGGTGGTCACCCGCGGCGTCGGGGGCGGCGCGGGCGGCGTCGTGGGCGCGGCGCCGGGCTTCGCGGCGGTGGGCGGGCTCGCCGTGCTCGGTGTGGGCGTCGCGGCGGTGGGCGCAATCGCGGTCCCGGGTCGTGCGGGGCTGGGTGCCGTGGTCGCGGCGGGCGCGCCGGCGCGCGGTGCGCTCGTCGGGATCGGCGTCGGCGGTGGTTCGGTCGCGGTGGCGGAGGGTGCCCCCGTCGGCGAGCCGGTCGCCGGTGGGGGCGCGATCGACGGCGTCGTCGTCGTCGGCGCGCCATGCGGCGATCCGTCGGCGCTGGATCCTGCGTTGAGCGCGGGCGTCGTCGTCGGTGGCGGGCGGTCCGTCGGCGCCTTGGCCTTCGGTGCGGGCGGCTCGGTGGTCTCGCGGCGTCGCAGCTCGCGCTCGCGCTGCTTGACGGCATCCATCGACGGCGTGAACTCGTAGTCGACGTTCCCCTGCGCGACCAGCTCCTCCTTCCACACGTCGACTCCGTTCTGGCGCAGCACGATCGAGTGCGCCCCGACCTTGAGGGGCATGTTGATCGGCGTCTTCATCGGCAACACGATGCCGTCGAGCACGGCCTCGAGTCCCGGCGGGTTCGACGTCACCTTGAGCGTCGCCTCGGCGATGTCGACCTCGCTCGCGAGTGGTTCCAGGACGACCCGGAGAAGCTGGGTCTCCGAGGCCGACAGCTCGAGCGTGGTCAACCACGCGCTGTAGCCGGTGCGCTGGATCTGGACCTGGTACGCGCCGGCGTCGAGCTCGGTGACCCACGGCGAGCCCGAGTGCACGAGCTTGCCCTCGATCCACACCTCGGCATCCGGCGGCTCGAGGTCGAACTTCACGACGCCGACGGTCTTCGGGCGCACCGGGCGCGGGCTCGGCGCCGGCTCGGGCGTCGTCACGACCGTGTCTTCGCCCCGCGTCACGAACAGCGTGACCGCCGTGGCGAGCGCCCCGGCGGCGAACAGCCCCGCGACGAGGATCCAGTTCTTGCTCGGCCCCGTGCTCTTGCGGTTGCGATCGATCATCGCCTCGCCGACGGCGGATCGCCGAGCCGTGGGCTGGCGCTCGCGCGTCAGCGTCGACGCGGCATCTTCGTCTTCGGGCGCGATCGGCGTGGCGACGTTCGCGCGCGCGGGGGAGTAGCCGGGCTTGGTCTGCACGCTCTTGACCGGCGGCCCCATCGGCGGCGGCGACGTCGGGCGGAAGCGCACGACCGGGACGGTGGCCACGGGAGCCGCCGGCAGCGACGGCGGGGTGTCGGCGACGATTGCCGACCGCAGCGTGTCGCCGGGGGCGTCGACCTCGACCTCGAGCTCGTCGATCAGGCGCTGCCCGTCGGGATCCGTGGTCTGCGTCATCATGCGCTGGCTGCGGCGGCCGCTCGGCGGCGTCGCGGGCGTGTGGCCGGGCGCCGTGCCGGCCCGCGGGCGAGAGCCTCCACCTTCGCTCGGTGGTCCGTGGGTGGGGACCGGCGTCGGGATGTCGTCCTCGATCTCCTCGCCGATCGCGTCGGCGATCTGGTGCGCGCTGGACAGGTGCTTCTGCGAGACGTCGGGGACATCGTCGAGCACGATCGGCCCGACGTCGGAGAGCTCCTCGCCGCCGCCCCACGCGATCTCGACCGCCTCGTCGTCCTCGCGGCGCGGCCTCGGCGTCGGGGTCCGGAGGAGCGCGGTGTTCGTCACCTCGCCGTTGGGGACCTCGAGGGAGAAGGCGAGGTCGACCCACATCGAGATCTCGCGATAGCCGGTCTGCAGGTTGTAGTGCTTGCGGATCGCGATCAGGTCGTCGCGGAGCTCGGTCGCCGCGGCGTACCGCTCGTCCGGATCACGCGCGAGCGCCTTGAGCACGATCGCATCGAGCTCGGGCGGGCATGTCTGGTTGAACGTCGACGGCGGCATGATGTCGCCGCGCTGGACCTTGAGCAGCGTCTGGTACTCGTTCTTGCTCGCGAACAGCGGACGCGCCGTCAGGAGCTCGTGCGCGATCACGCCGAGCGCGAACAGGTCACTGCGCGCATCGAGGTCCTTGCCCGAGATCGCCTCGGGTGCCATGTACGCGAGCTTGCCCTTCACGCGTCCGGTCTGCGTGCGCAGCTGCGACGACTGCGCCTTGGCGATGCCGAAGTCGATCACCTTGACGTGCCCCGCCGTCGTCACGATCACGTTCGATGGCGAGACGTCACGATGCACGAGCAGCAGCGGCTGGCCGTGCTCGTCCGCCTTGGTGTGCGCGTAGTCGAGCGCCTCGCACAGCTGGATCAACAGGCCGACCGTGACGTTCACCGGCGGAGGCCCGGTGACCTTGCGCGCATGGCGGAGGAGCCGACGGATGTCCTTGCCGTCGATGTACTCCATCGAGATGAAGTACTCGGTGCCGACGCGACCGAGCTCGAAGATCTGGACGATGTTGACGTGGTTGAGCAGCGACGCGAGCTTGGCCTCGCGCACGAACGACTTGATGAAGCTGGCGTCCTCCGCGAGGTGCGGGAGCAGGCGCTTGAGCGCGACGATGCGTTCGAAGCCTTCGATGCCGCGCTCGAGTGCGCGATGGACGGTGGCCATCCCGCCCACGCCGAGGCGCTCGTACACGAGGTACGGGCCGAACTGCTCCACTTCGTCGAGCTCCGCGCCCATTGCCGTCGGAAGCCAAGCGTACCACGTGAGAAGTTACGGGAGGTTCGCCTCGTCGGGGGTCATGACGTCGAGCGTCAAAGCGTGGATCGGGCCCTTGAGCTCCTCGGCGAGGGCGGCATGGACGATCCGGTGACGCTGGATCAACGACTTCCCCGCGAATCCGGTGGAGATGACCCTGGCCTGCCAGTGGTCCTCGGTCCCGGTGAGGTCCTTCATCTCGACCACGGCGTCGGGCAGAGCGGCCCGGATCTTCTCGATAATCAGCTCCGGCTTCATGCCAGCCCCAGCTCCCTGCCGACGGTCGTGAACGCCGTGATCGCGCGGTCGACGTCCTCGGTCGAGTGGGCGGCCGAGAGCTGCACCCGGATCCGCGCCTTGCCCTTGGGCACGACCGGGAACGCGAACCCGATCACGTAGATCCCGTGGCCCAGCAGCCGCTGCGCCATGTCGACCGCGAGTTTCGCGTCGCCGAGCATCACCGGCACGATCGGGTGCGTGCCCTCGCGGATCGCCAGGCCGGCGGCGGTCATCCCGGCGCGGAACCGCTGGGTGTTCGCTTCGAGCTTGTCGCGCAGCGCCGTGCTCTCGCTGATCAGCGCGATCGCCTCGAGCGATCCCCCGACGATCGGCGGGGCGAGCGTGTTCGAGAACAGGTACGGCCGCGAGCGGTTCCGGAGGAGGTCGATGATCTCCTTCTTGCCGGACGTGAAGCCGCCCGACGCGCCGCCGAGCGCCTTGCCGAGCGTCGACGTGTAGACGTCGATCCGCGCCATCACGCCGCGGAGCTCCGCGGTGCCGCGGCCCGTCTTCCCGACGAAGCCGGTCGCGTGGCTGTCATCGACCATCACCAGCGCGCCGTACTTCTCGGCGAGGTCGCAGATCGTGTCGAGGCGAGCGATGTCGCCGTCCATCGAGAACACGCCATCGGTCGCGATCATCCGCAGGCGCTTGCCCTGCGTGGCCACCAGCTTGGCCTCGAGGTCGTCGAGATCGTCGTGCTCGTAGCGGTGGCGCTCGGCCTTGCACAGCCGGATGCCGTCGATGATCGACGCGTGGTTGAGCGCGTCGGAGATGATCGCGTCCTCCTCGCCGAGCACGGTCTCGAACAGCCCGCCGTTCGCGTCGAAGCACGAGCCGTACAGGATCGTGTCCTCGGTCGACAGGAACGTCGAGATGCTGGCCTCGAGCTCCTTGTGGCGGTCCTGCGTGCCGCAGATGAAGCGAACGCTCGACAGGCCGTAGCCCCGCTCCTCGAGCGCCTTGCGCGCCGCCGCGATCACGCGCGGGTGGCTCGACAGCCCGAGGTAGTTGTTGGCGCAGAAGTTCACGACCTCCTTGCCGTTGGTCTGGATGTGCGCCGCCTGCGGCGACGTGATCGTGCGCTCGTGCTTCCACAATCCCGCGCTCTCGATCTCGGCGAGCGTCGCGGCGAACACGGACTTGGCTTGCGTGTACATGGCGGGCCGCGAGTATGGATCACCCGAGGCGACCCGTCCGTCATGGCGGCCGAGGTTCCGCGACTCCCGGCCTGGAACCGACCGCCGATCATGGGATGGTCCGGCGGAACGACAACCACGAGAGAGGGAGAGCACATGTCGAAGGTCAGAGCAGTGCCCGAGGGGTTTGGAACCGTCACGCCGTTTCTCAATATCAAGGGAGCGGGCGAGGCGATCGAGTTCTACAAGAAGGCGTTCGGCGCGGAGGAGCGCAGCCGGATGCTCGGTCCGAACAACATGGTCGTGCACGCCGAGCTGCAGCTCGGATCGTCGAAGATCATGATGGCCGAGGCGATGAGGGACGCGCCGACGCAGTCGAGCATGCACGTCTACGTCGAGGACTGCGATGCGGTGTGGGCGCGGGCGACCGCGGCCGGCTGCAAGGTCGCGATGCCGATCGACGACATGTTCTGGGGCGATCGCTACGGCGTCCTCACCGACCCGTACGGCAACCGGTGGGCGATCGCGACCCACAAGGAAGACATGTCTCCGGCCGAGATGCAGAAGCGCGGCACGGAGTTCATGGCGAAGATGGCCAAGCCGTAGCCCGGTTCTCGCGAGCTCAGTGCGACGACAGGATCGCGCCGAGCTCGAGCATGCGGCGCACGCGCGGGACCAGATCATCGGTCATCGCGTCGAGATCGTACTTCGGCATCCAGCCCCAGTCGCGGCGCGCCGCGCTGTCGTCGAGTGACTTCGGCCACGAGTCGAGGATCGCCTGGCGTCGCGGATCCGGCGAGTAGCTGAACTTCGCGTCCGGGATCACACGTTGGACGCTCGCGGCGATCTCGTCGGCGCGTGGTGAGAACGCGGCGATGTTGTAGATGCTGCGCGTCAGCCGCTCGCGATCGGCCATCGCGAGCTCGAGCAGCGCGCGGACGCCGTCGGGCATGTACATCAGCGGGATCCGGGTGTCGCTCCGCGCGAACGCCTCGTAGCCACCCTTGCGCACGGCATCGACGTACATGAACAGCGCGTAGTCCGACGAGCCGCCGCCGGGCATCGCCGCCGAGATCAGGCCCGGGAACCGCACGCCGCGGCAGTCGACGTTGAACTTCTTGGTGTAGTACGCGCACAGCAGCTCGCCGGCGACCTTGGTCACGCCGTACATGGTCGTCGGGTGGAGGGCGACATCGTCGGGCGTCGGATCGGGCAGCGGCCCGCTCGGTGGGGGACCGAACACCGCGATGCTCGACGTGAACACGAGCCGGCCCACCTCGGCCTTGCGGCACGCCTCGAGGACGTTCCACGTCCCGGTCTGGTTGACGTCGTATGCGAGCTTCGGATCCTTCTCTCCGCGAGCGCTGAGGATCGCGGCGAGGTGGAACACGAGGTCGGGCTTGACCTTCTCGAACATCGCCTCGGTCGCGGCGGCGTCGGTGACGTCGAGGCGTTGCCACGACGCGCCGCTGGCGTGGGCGTGGCTCGGTGGGCGAGGGGCGAGGTCGGTCGAGGTGACGATGTGGCCGGCCGCGGACAGCGCGCCGATCAGGTCGTGGCCGATCTGACCGCCCGCACCGGTGAGGAGGATCTTCATGCGACGGGCACTATGCCACGTCAGCGACTCGCATCGTTCGCGTAGACCGAGCAGGCGTTCGTGAACGTCATCGTGTTGCCGACCATCAGCGGGTTCTCGGGATCACCACGCTCGTTGACGCCGCCGCCCCAGTTGTACTGGGAGTCGGAGAACGCCAGGAACACGCACATCTCCTGATCGCCGACGCCCCAGCGCACGACGTCGGCGCGCGGGTTGAAGTACTCGCACGACATGCGGAGCTTGGTGTAGCCGGTCATGTCGAACAGCGGATCGATCGGCCCACCGAGGACGTCGCCGACGTTGTGCTCGGTCGAGTAGATCACGGCGGCGTCCCCGTTGGGCTTGACCGCTTCGACGGTGAGCTTGGTCGCGAGCTCGTGGTAGTGCGCGAGCGCATAGTAGATCTTGAAGTCCGGATCGCGCCCGAAGATGTACTGGTGGCGCTCCTGGAGATCGCACTCGACGGTGAACCGCGAGCTCATGTTCGACGGCAGCGCGAGCGCCTGGTTCTGGAACGAGATGCCGGCGAGCGTGGTCGTGGCCGCGGTCTCGAGGATCGGCGTGATCTTGATCGTCGGCGCGACGTGGAGCGGCACATCGGTCGGGTTGAGCAGGTGGATCTGGGTGACGAGCTTGAAGTGCGGCGGGATCTTGATCACGACGCCCTCGGGGAACGCCTGGATCTCGTGCGGCGCCTGCGTCGACTGCGCGAACAGCACGCCGCCGTAGATCGCGGCCACCGGCTCGTTGAAGTCGCGGTCGCCGCACTTGTACGTGCCGTCCGGGCCCGCGAACACGTGGTCCGGGACGAAGAACCAGTTCGAGTGGTGGAACCCCGGGCCGGTCGTCAGCTCGACGGCGTTGACGTGGAGGTAGTCGTCGTTGTCGAGCGAGATCTGGACGCAGTCGTCGGTGACCTCCTGGCCCGCGGCGATGTCGTATGGACCGAACGTGTACGTCCGCGGCGCGGTCGGATCGCCCGCACCCCCGTCGGTGCAGGCACCCACGATCAAGAACATCCCCAGGAGGCTGCGCATGGG
>Ga0102851_10000665_pt1 | contig 18025 bp, 12 predicted proteins | sample Mud3Dept3metaG_FD_79558 | JGI IMG/M metagenome (GOLD analysis project Ga0102851, IMG submission 79558) | Freshwater wetland microbial communities from Ohio, USA, analyzing the effect of biotic and abiotic controls - Mud 3 Core 4 Depth 3... | ecosystem: Environmental > Aquatic > Freshwater >... | reverse complement strand
CAGGAACGACGCCGCGGCGCTCGCGAGGCCGTGCGGCTCGGGCACGACGGCGAGGCCGCTCGGATAGTAGAAGGCCGATGGGTCCGTCACGTGCGTGCCTTCGGCGCTGCTCACGCCGGGAACGAACGAGACGATGCCGGCCCAGTCGCTGCTACTGCCGGTCGAGAGCACGTGATCGAGCGTGTAGATCGTTGCGCCCGACACCTCGATGCCCAGCAGCGAGCCGCTCGAACGGTCTTGATTGACGCCCTCGAGGTCCTCGGTCAGCAGCGTCTGGTTGCTCGTCGGCGCGCCGGCGAGATCCACCGCGATGAGGCGCAGCTCGTCCTGGAGCGTGCTGCCGCGGTAGCGCGTGTCGAGCACGTAGAGCGGACCCGACGCGTTCTCGATCGCGACGTCGGTCGCGCTGACGATGTCGGTGCGGTCGATCGGGGCCACGGTGTCGTCGCCGATCGCGACGAAGCTCGCCGCCGCGGGGCTTTCGGGGTCGATGCGGAGCACACCGCTCGCATAGCCGGCTTCGGTGTCCTGCCCGGCAACGTAGATGCGGCCGTCCGGGGCGACGGCGAGGCCGCCGGGGCTGATCAGCGGCGGGCCGCTGAAGAGGAGCGTTCGGGCGCCGCTGCTGCGGTCGACGCGCAGTACGCCGCCGTAGGTCGTGATTCCGTCGCGCGCGCAAGCGGCGCAATCCTCGGCGCTGACCAGCAGCGCGCCGCTCGGGTCGAGCGTGATCCCCGAGAAGAAGCCGAAGGCGATGTCGATCTCGGCGACCACGTGACTCGCGCAGCTCGCCGCCAGGATCTCCACGATCGCGGAGGGCGTGCTGACGTAGATCTCGTTCGCGCCGTGCACCGTGACGTCGTGGATCGAGGAGGTGCACGCGCTGCACGCGCACGATCCCTTGGACGCGCCGCTCGCGCGATCGACGCCGTATACGGTCGGCGGCGACTGCTCGCTGACGACGAGGTCGCCTGGCATCAGCGCGATCGACGCCGACGCATTGGAGCTCAGCAGCGCCACGAAGCCGACGAGAACGAGACCTCGGTCGTATTTCATCGGAGGAGAATGGATCGCAGCGACCGGAAGCGATGTCATGGACGCGACACGCCGCGCCGGTCCTCGCGGATCAGGCGTCCGCGCCGATCGATCGCCCCCCGCAACGCCCGCCGCGGCCCGCGCGAGGCGATGAAGCCGGGCGTATCGCTATGACTGGAGTCATAACCCGTCCCGTGGGGCGCTCCGCAAGCTTCGAGCCTAGAGCGCGAGCCCGCAAGGCGCTCCGGAGGGCGGACGCAGCGTGCGACCGATTGCAACAGATGCGCGCCTCGCCTTCAGCGCCGGGTTGGTTCTCGCCGCGCTCCTCGCGGCGACGGCCTGCGAGCGGGGTGGGCAAGCGGCAGCGGACCTGCCCGCGGGCCGAAGTGAGCACGAGGCGAGCGCGCGCGAGCGCATCGAGACGGCAGTCGTCCAGCTCGACCGCGTGCAGGGACGCCTCATTGCGTCGAGTTCGATCATCGCGCGCCGCACCACGGCGATCGGCGCCGAGGTCCCTGGGCGCCTCGTCGAGGTGCTGGTCGACCTCGGGGACGCGGTCGCCGCCGGCGCGCCGCTCTTCCGGATCGACCCGGTTCCCTACGAGCTGGCGCTCGCCGAAGCCCGCGCGGGTCTCGCGCTGGCCCGCGCCGAGAGCGAGAACGCCGCCGCCGAGGCCGCGCGCGCCGCGCGCCTCGTCGAGCAGAGCATCGCCTCGAAACAGCAGCATGAGAAGCTCGCGACGGCGGCGGCCGTCGCACGGGCGGGCGTCGCGCAGGTGGAGGCCCGGCTGGACCGGGCGGAGCGGGACCTCGCCCGCACGGTGGTGCGCGCGCCCTACGCCGGCAGCATCGTCGAGCGGCGCTTCCACGAGGGCGCGATGGTCGGGCCCGAGCCCGTGGTGGTGCTGGTCGAGGTGGGGGCGCTCGAGGTGGTGATCGACGTCCCGGAGAGCGCGCCGGTGCCGGTACGACGCGGCGACACGCTCCAGCTCTACGCCGCGTCGCTGCCCGAGCCCCTCGCGGCGACCGTCGAGCGTGTCAGCGAGCAGATCACGGCGGAAACGCGCACTTACCGGATCCGGGGTCGCGTGGACGACCCGACGCACACCTTGAAGGCGGGCTCCTACGTACGCGCCGAGATCCTCTCCGCGTCGCGCGAGCCGCGCCCGGTCGTGCCGCGGAGCGCCGTCCTCTCGCGCGATGGCCGCGACTTCGTGTTCCTGGTCCGCGACGGCGTCGTCGCGCGCGTGCCGGTGCGCGTCGGCGCCGGGGAGGAAGACCGGGTCGAAGTCCTCGCTGGGGTCGCAGTCGGCGACCAGGTGGCGAAGGGTGACACCGTTCCGCGTCTCGTCGATGGCCAGCAGGTCGATGTCGCGCCGGAGCCGGCGCGGCAGGGCGGCGGCTCTCGATGAGCCTCTCCGACATCTCGATCCGGCGCCCCGTCTTTGCGGCGATGCTCGTGCTCGGGCTCGTGGTGCTCGGCCTGGTGTCCGTCGGACGCCTCGAGATGCGGCTCGACCCGGATCTCGACTTCCCCTTCGTGCAGGTGATGACGGAGCTGCGCGGGGCTTCGCCCCAGACGGTCGAGCGCGAGGTCACGGATCCGCTCGAGGAGCAGCTCAACTCGATCGAAGGCATCCGCAACCTCAGCTCGCTTTCCTCGGAAGGTCTGTCCCAGGTTTCGATCGAGTTCGAACTCTCGAGCGACGTCGACATCAAGCTCCAGGAGGTCCGCGACAAGGTCGCCCTCGCGCGCCCCCTGCTCCCGCTCGACGTCGAGGCTCCGCTGGTCCAGAAGTTCGACCTGAACGCGATCGCGTCCACCACCATGATGCTCGGTGGCTCGATCTCACTGCGCGATTTGTCGGACCTCGCCGAGCACGGCGTAAAGGAGCGGATCGAGCGCCTGCCCGGCGTCGGTTCGGTCATGCTGATTGGCGCGCGCGAGCGCGAGGTGCGGATCTGGCTCGATCCGCTCCGGCTCACGGGCTACGAGCTCTCGGTGCAGGACGTCGCCGACACGCTGCAGGCGGAGAACGCCGAACTCGCGAGCGGGCGGATCGAGGGGGCGAACCGGGAGTGGTCCGTCACGACCCAGGGCAAGGCGACCAGCATCGACGCCTTCCGCGACATCATCGTGGCCGAGCGCCAGGGCCGCCTGGTGCGGCTGGGCGACGTCGCCGTCGTCGAGGACGGGATGGCCGAGGAACGGAGCGTGGCGCGTCTGAATGGGCGCCCGGGCGTCGCCCTCGAGATCCGCCAGGCGAGCGGCTCGAGCGTGGTCGAGACGGCGCGCTACGTGCGCGCCGAAGTCGCTGCAATCGCCGCTTCGCTCCCGCCCGGTGTCGAGATCAGTATCGCGCGCGAGTACGCGGTGTGGATCGAGACGCAGATCTGGGAGGTGTTCCGCGACCTCGTGATCGCCGCGTTGCTGGTCGTGGCCGTCGTGCTCTTCTTCCTGCGCGACGTGCGCTCGACGCTGATCTCCTCGCTCGCGATCCCGGCGAGCGTGATCTCCACCTTCACCTTCTTCTACGCCTTCAACCTCTCGATCAACAACACCACGCTGCTGGCCCTCTCGCTCGCCATCGGGCTCGTGATCGACGACACCATCGTCGTGATCGAGAGCATCCACCGGAAGCTCGAGCAGGGCCTGCCGTCGCTCGACGCGGCGCGCGAGGGCTCGCGCGAGGTCGGCCTCGCCGTGGTCTCCACCACGCTCGCGGTGTGCGCGGTGTTCGTCCCGATCGCCTTCATGCGGAGCGTCGTCGGCCGCTACTTCTTCGAGTTCGGCGTGGCCGTGACGGTTGCGGTGTGCATCTCGACGCTGGTTGCGCTGACGCTCGCGCCGATGCTCGCGAGCCGGCTGCTGCGCCCGGCCACGGAGCCGCGCGGCGCGTTCCGCGTGTTCGAGCACGCGCTCGACCGGCTGGAGCAGTTCTATCGGCGTGTTCTGGTCGTCGCGCTCCGGCACAAGGCGGTGACGCTCGGGCTGGGCGCGGCCGCGGTGGTGGGCGGGCTGCTCGTCGCCCGCAGCCTGCCCCTCAATCTCTACAGCCGCGACGACATGGGCGAGGTGGCGGTGCAGGCCAAGCTTCCGATCGGGACGCCCCTCGCCGCGACCGATCGGGCCATGCGCGGCATGGAGGAGCTGCTCCGGGCGCAGCCGTTCGTGCGCGACGTGTTCGTCACCGCGGGCAGCGCCGTCCGTCACGAGCCGCACATCGCGCGGGCGACCGTGATGCTCGTTCCGAAGCGAGAGCGCGACGAGGACATCGAGACCACGTTCGGCGAGTTTCGCAGCCGCCTCGAAACGCTTCTCCCGGAGGCGGAGATCGCGGTCGGCCACCCCGCCTACGGCGAGGGCGACGGGGGGTTCACGTCGCTCGTCTACAGCTTGCGCGGGCCGGACCTCGACCGCCTCGAGCGTTACTCGAAGCAGCTGCTGGCGCGCATGCGGGCCGATCGCGACATCGTCGATGCGTCGAGCTCCTTTGAATCCGGCAAGCCCCAGATCACCCTCGAGATCGACCGCGGCCGGGCCGCGAACCTCGGCGTCTCCTCGGTCGCCGTCGGCCGCACGATCCGCACGCTGCTCGCCGGCGAGAAGGTCGGATCGTTCGAGGAGGCGGGCCTCCGCTACGACGTCCGGGTACAGGTGCTGCCCGAGTACCGCGACGACCCGCGCAAGATCGACCTGGTGCGGGTGCGCTCGCTGCGGGGCGAGCTGATCCCGATCACGAACGCCGCCGCCGTGCGGGTGGGAGAGGGGCCCGTCGAGATCCGCCGCGAGAACCGCACGCGCGAGATCCGGCTGAGCGGCGACATGGCGCCCGGCATCCCACTCGGCGACGGCGCGGTGAAGATGGGGGCCTGGGGCGCCGAGCTGGGCATCCAGCCGCCCGACGAACTGGTGGCCGGGGGCGGCGCCCGCACCATGAACGAGACCGCCGAGGACATCGGCTTCGCCTTCGGCCTCGCGCTAGTCGCGCTCTACATGGTGCTGGCGTCTCTGTTCAACTCGCTCACCCACCCGTTCACGATCATGGTGTCGGCGCCGCTCTCCTTCATCGGCGGCTTCGTCGCGCTCGCGCTCTCGGGGCTCGCGCTCGACATGATGAGCGGCATTGGACTCCTGGTGCTGATGGGCCTCGTGATGAAGAACGGGATCCTGCTGGTGGACTACACCAATCAGCTCTGCGAGGCGGGCGTACCCCGCGACGAGGCGGTGCTGCGCGCGGGCCCGGTCCGGATGCGGCCGGTACTGATGACCTCCCTAGCGCTGGTCTTCGGCATGCTCCCCGCCGTTCTCTCCGAGGGCGTGGGCTCCGAGTTCCGCCGCGGCATGAGCGTCATCACGATCGGCGGCCTCATCACCTCCACGGCCCTCACGCTGGTGGTCGTGCCGGTCCTCTACTGCGTTGTGGACTCCGCGACGCGGCGCGTGCAGGGGCTCGCAAGCCGGGCGCGCGCGCGGATCGGCGGGCGAAGGCCCGCGGCGGAGGCCCGGCCCGGCTGAGATCCTGCGGCCGGTGCGCGAGGTCGAACAGTCTCCCGGGTGTACGAACCGCTCGGACGGGCCATCGCACTCGGGCAGAGTGCGGCGTTGGCATGCGAACGGCTTGGGCGGGCGCAGTTCGCGTGGGAGGGCGCCTGTCGCAAAGGCATTGGCTCGGAGTTCGGTTCGGGACACGACTCGGAGCGCGGCTCGGGGCATGGTCAGCGGCGGAACTCAGAGCGACACGATGTGGCCGTCGGCCGGATCGGTCCGGCCCGCGAGAGTGTCCTGGTAGACGCGCTCGAGCGCGGCGCGCCCATCGCTGCGCACCACGTGCAGCCAGGCGTCGCTGGCGTCGCAGAACTTCGTCCAGGCCGCCGCGAGGCGCTCCGACAACCGCTGCGGCCCCCAGTCCTTCGACCGCTTCACGATCTGGGCGGGCGCGAAGAAGAACTCCGGTTTCGGGCCGGGCAGTCCCGCGCTGTTGCGTGCGGCCGACCAATGCGTGGCGCCGATCGCGCAGTCGTATTGCAGCGCGTCGCCGAAGTGGCGGTGCACGGCGGCGGTGACGGCGCCGTCGCCCGCCATGTCCACGAACACTGCGGGCTCCTGCGCGAGCGACGCGATCTCGTCGTACAGGACCACCCGGTCGTAGAACCCGAGCGCGCGCACGAACTCCGCATTGCGCGCCGAGGTGAGCCCGATCGCGCGGGCGTGTCCGGTCTGTTTCACCTGGAAGGCGAGCGCGATCGACGTCTTGCTCGAAGCGCTCGAGATCACCACCGAGCGCGCGCCCCGGTAGTCCTGGTCGGCCAGGAAGTCGTCCGCGAGGAACGAGGTCATGAACAGGCCGCGCATCAGCAGGATCGCGTCTTCGCGCCGCTCGGCGTAGACCGCGTCGCCGGTCGTGGGCAGGTACTGCGCGTAGACGGGGGCGAGACCGGCGCGGTGCGGAGCGGCGTCCACGATCTGAGCGGGTGACACAATACCAGGTTGGATCACGAGATGGCGCGCCATCGGATAGAAGCCGAAGCAGCGGGTGCCTTCCGCTACCTCTGGATGGGTCGAACGGATCACCTCCGCGAAGCCCATCACCGGGATGCGACCCCAACCCGCTTCGCACGGGAAGAAGCGCCAGTAGCCGAGGCTGTCGCCCGAGAGCGCGTACGAGATGTTGTTCGCCGTGAGCGCGAAGCGGTCCACGCGGAACAGCACCTGGCCGGGTGCGAGATCGGGTACGGGCCCTTCCACGAAGCGGGTCTGCTTCCAGTCGGATCGCCCGACCTCGAATGCGAGTCCTTCGTCTGCCAGCGGGTCCTCGTTCGGATTCATCGCCCGTCCTCAGCCGGCCGCGTCGAGCCGGCGCACCGCGACGACCAGCAGCGCAGCCACCGCGACCTCGATGGCAATGAACGCCGCAGCGAACGCCGCGCCGTGCAGCGCCCAGGCGAACGTACGCACGACCGCAGCGGCGCCGAGCATCCCAGCCGGGACGAGGAGCAGCCTCGCGTTGCCGGGCCTCGCGCCGAGGATCATCGTCGTACCGGCCGCGAGGAAGAACGACGCGAAGTCGCCGATCTGCGTGCTCCGCCCGAGGCCGTCGAGCAGCGGCATGCCGAGACCCTCCGCCGCGCGCCCCGGCTTCGCAATCCAGACGAGACCTTGCAGCGCGAAGAAGACGCCGAGAAACGTCGTCGCGATTCGAAGCGAGGAGCGCATCGAAATCTCCTTGGGACGAGTTCCGCGCGCTTCATCCGGCGCGCGCGATCTTCAGCGCGCGATCTCGTTCCGGCAGGCCGCTGTGCGAGATCGCGACGCCCGCGACCCGCTCCCGATGTTAGGGAAGGATGCGCATTCCGATGATTCCGCCCCAGTCGTGCAGCACGAAGACGAGGTCGCGCTGCCCGGCACGCCGAGGCGCGCGGTACGCGAGCACCCGCAGCGTGTTTTTTCTCGAACGACTCGTTCAGCTGCGAGGCGCCGATGCGCCGGATCGCGGGACGGGTGACGGGGCGGAACCGGGGACCAGTCCGCGGTCTACGCCCGGCGGCGTCCGAGGGCGCCGAGGCCGCCGAGCCCGAGCGCCAGCAGCGCGGCGGCGGCGGGCTCGGGCACCATTTCGAGCTTCACCGAGTCGAGCATCGCACCGAACTGGTCGCCGCCCTGGTTTCCGAAGACGATCGAGACGGTCGTGGGCACGAGCACGTCGAACGAGCCGCCGTACTCCGCGAACGGGTCGCCCTGGTTCGCGGTGATGGTGGTGGCGAAGAGGCCGCCGATCGACACGTCGACGACGTTCGGGATCTTCGCGTTCGTTTGGGTGAAGCCGGAATCGGTCCCGGAGAGCTGGAAGCTGAATTCGTAGCTCCCGGCCGCGAGGTTCAACGCGATGCTGCTGGTGAGGACGCCGGCATTATTCGTGCCGCCGTCGAGATCGACGCACTTCCCGGCGCCGCCGAAGCAGTCGATGCCATAGTCGCCGTTGGCGATCAGATCGACGCTGCCATCGGAAACCGTCCACTGCGCGAAGGCGGTGTAGTTGACCTTGCTCTGGCCGCTCGCTCCGTCACCGCTGCCGGTCTCGCCGTCGAAGCTGTCCTGGAACACGACCACGGGCGTCGCACTTGCCGGTGCGCCACCGAGTGCCATCGCCACGGCGCCAAAGACCACCGCCATCACCACGCCGCTAGTCTGCTTCCGCATCGATGACCCCCGTTGAGCTTCCACTACAAAGGGGGAGTGGTGTCCCAGTGGCGTTGGTGGCAGGGCGCCCGGCCGAGATTGTGAAGAGCGAGGAGAAGATGGCGTTCGATCCGTTTGCGGCCGCCAGGACCCGTCCCGGACGGATGCGCAACCGTTTCCGCAAGGCGGCGAACTTCGGGGGAATGGCCGGCCAGAGCGCTTGCGCACGGCGGCATCGGACGCGCGCCTCGGCTTCCTGTCGAAGCGGCGCTTCGTGATCGGCGCGAGCGACACGCCCTTCCCAGGCGGTGCCGATCTGAGCGCCGTGTCGAAGGCGAGCGGAGCGCCCTGGATCCTGTGGGGTTCGACGCTCTCTCCGTTCGCGCTGAAGGTCGAAGCGATGCTCCGCTTCGCGGGCGTACCGCTTCGCTGGCTTCCCGCGCAGGGACGCTTCGCCGAGGCGCTTCGTTTCGAGCGCCGCCGCCGCGCGCTGATCCGCGGCAGGATCGCGCTCAGCTGGCCCGAGCGGGATCCGCAGGGCGAGTTCCCGCTCGTGCCGTTCCTGTTCGGGCCGCGCGGCGAGAACCTCTACGACTCCTCGGCGATCGGAGTCTGGCTCGATGCGCAGGGCTGGACGCGCGAGGCCCCGCTGCTCCCGAGGGCGGACGCCACGCTGCACTTCGCCGTCCGGCTCGTCGACGAAGCGCTCGACGAGGTGGGCCTCTACCTCGCGCACCACAACCGCTGGGTGGTGTCGGCGCGCGACAACGACGCCGGCGCGCGGCTCGCGCGCGAGATGCGGCCGCTGCTCGGCCCGCTCGCGCCGCTGCTGGGCCGCTCGTTTCCGGCTCGTCAGGTGCGCCGCCTCCCGTATCTCTTCAGTGTGGCGCCCGGCGGCGCCCAGTTCGCCGACCTCCCCGCTCGGCTGCGACCTCCCCGGCGTTTCGGATTTCCGCCGACGCACGCACTGCTCGACGGCGCCTACGCGCTCCTCGTCAGCGCGCTCGAGCCGCTGCTCGGCGCGCAGCCGTTTCTGTTTGGCGAGCGCTTCACGATCGCCGACGCGAGCGTGTACGGTCAGCTCGCGATGAACCGAGCGGATCCGAGCGCCGACGCTCGATTGCGACACCTCGCGCCCGCCGTGCACGGCTGGGTCGAGCGAATCGCCCATGGCGAGTTTCGCGGGCACCGGCGCGACGGGCGGCTCGCGCTGGCTGCGGCGCACGCGCCGCTGCTCGCCTGGATCGCCGACACCTTCGTCCCGCTGATGCAGCAGAACCACGACGCCTTCGAGCAGCATCGCGCCCGCGGCGAGACGCGCTTCAACGAGAGGGCTTTCGACGCGGGCCGCGCGCTCTACGACGGCGTGCTCTGCGGGCACCCGTTCCGCAGCGTCGCCAAGAGCTTTCAGGTGCGCGTGTGGCGCGCCTTGCGCCGGGAATGGGACGCGCTCGCGACGGACGCGAGGGCACAGCTGGCGACGCTGCTGCCCGCCGCGGTAGAACTCGACCGCGACGGCTTTGCGGCCGGCACGGAGATCATCGCCGCATGAGTTCGCCCGTCCGCTGGATCGCGCCGCGCCTGATGGCCGCCTACACGAGCCCGCGAACGCGCGCGGCGCGCCGCGCGATCGCCGAGTGGCGCCGCCGCAGCACGCGCCGCCCGCATCAGGTGCACTACTTCCACCAGGTCGACGATCCCTACTCTCAGCTCGCCGCGCAGCTGCTCGAGCGCTTGGTGACGCACTATGATGTCGACCTCGTCGCGCACCTCGTCGGTCCGCCCTCCGACGCGGCGGCGCCCGAGCGCGCGCGGCTCGAAGCGTTCGCGCGCAAGGACGCCGCCGACGTTGCGCCCGGCTACGGGCTCGTCTTCCCGCGCCGGGAGACGGCGCCCGCCGCAGCGGACGTCCAACTCGCCGCGCGCGTACTCGCCGCCGCGATCGCCGGAGGGCGTTTCGCGTCGGCAGCCGCGGCCGTGGGCAGTGCGCTCTTCGACGGCGATCGCGCGAGCCTTGCGCGCTTCGCAGATCTCGTGGGCGCCACCGGCGACGAAGAGGCGCGCGCGGCCATCGAAGCGGGAAGCGCGGAGCGGCAGCGTCGCGGCCACTATCTCGGCGCGATGTTCTGGTACGGCGGCGAGTGGTACTGGGGCGTCGATCGGCTACACCATCTCGAGCGCCGGCTCGTCGCGCTCGGCGCGCGACGCGCGGGCGCCCACGCCGACTCGCACGCCGATTCGGGTTTGGCGCTACTCGCGCCACGGCCCGGTCCGGGTCGCGATCCGCTTCCGCCGTCGCGCGAGCGTGTCGTCCTCGAGTGCTTTGCGTCGCTCCGGAGCCCCTACAGCTACATCGCGCTCGAGCGGACCTTCGATCTCGCGCGCCGTCTTCCCGTCGCCCTGGTGCTGCGGCCCGTGCTGCCGATGGTGATGCGCGGACTTCCCGTGCCGCGCGAGAAGCAGCTCTACATCGTGCTCGACACCAAGCGCGAGGCCGAAGACGCCGGCGTCCCGTTCGGTTGCGTCTGCGATCCCGTCGGGCGACCCGTCGAGCGCTGCTTCTCGCTCTACCGGTGGGCGCGCGAGCGCGGCCGAGCGGGGGAGCTGTTGCTGTCCTTCACGAGCGCCGCCTTCGCGCAGGGCATCGACACCGGATCGGATGCCGGGATACGCATCGTAGTGGAGCAGGCCGGGCTCCCCTGGCGCGAGGCGCGCGAGCACCTCGACCGCGACGACGGCTGGCGCGCCGAACTCGAAGCGAATCGCGAGGCGCTCTTCGCGCTCGGACTCTGGGGCGTGCCGAGCTATTGCCTGCGCGACGCCACCGGCGCCGCCGTGTTCGCAACCTGGGGACAGGACCGGCTCTGGCTCGTCGAGGCGGAGATCCGCCGGAGACTCGCGTTGGAATGCCGATGACGCCGACCTCTTCGTCGCCGACGACGCCGCTGCGCGTCTACGGCTCCTCGATCTCGTACTTCACCGGCAAGCTCGAGGGCTACCTCCGCTACAAGGAGATTCCGTACCAGCTCGTGCCGATGACGCCGCTCGTGCGCGCGAAGGTCGGCCGGCGCACCGGCACGCCGCAGATGCCAGCCGTCGAGCTCGCCGACGGTCGCTGGATGACCGACACCACGCCGATGATCGACTGGTTCGAGTCGCAGCACCCGGAGCCCGCGGTGCTTCCGCGCGATCCGCTCCAGGCGTTCGCGAGCCGGCTCGTCGAGGACTACGCCGATGAGTGGCTCTGGCGGCCGGCGCTGCACTATCGCTGGAGCTACCGCGCCGACGCGCTGCTGCTGAGCCGCCGGATCGTCGACGAGATGATGCCGCGCGTGCCCGTTCCGGGTGCGCTGAAGCGCTTCGGCATCCGCCAGCGCCAGCTCCGCCGTTACGTGCGCGGCGACGGCGTGACCGCCGCGACGCGCGAAGCCATCGAAGGCATCTACCTGCGCAGCCTCGATCAGCTCGAAGCGATCTTCGCGGAGCGCCCGTTTCTATTGGGTGCGCGACCGACGCTCGCGGACTTCGGCTTCTTCGCGTCGATGTTCCGCCACTTCGGCCTCGACCCGACGCCGGCCGCGATCATGCTCCGGCGCGCGCCCGCCGTCTTCGCGTGGCTGGCGCGACTCTGGAATGCGCGCGGATCGCGAACGCACGGAGAGCTGGTCGCCGGCATTCCGCCCGACTGGCGCCCGATCCTTTGCGAGATCGGCGGCGCCTACCTCCCGTACCTGTGCGCGAACGCGGAAGCGTGGAAGGCGCGCCAGCGGCGCTTCGACGCGGAGATCCGGGGCGTTCCCTATCGCTCGCTTCCGACTTCGCGCTACCGCGTCTGGTGTCTCGAAAAGCTGCGCGCGCACTTCGAGGCGCTCCCGGGCGGCGCGCGCGAGGCGGCAAGATGCGTCCTCGAAGCGCATGGTTGCTGGGAGCCGCTGTGGCGCGTCGATGCGCCGGCGTCGGGCTACGACCGGTCGGGCGAAGCGCCCTTCGCGCGGGGACTCCCGGTGTTCGGCGGCTGAGCGCCGACCGTCGCGAACGCGCCGCCCGTGCCAAATGCGCGCTCCGCGAAACGTTCTCCGATCCGCGCGTAGCCGGCCGCGCTGGGATGCAGGCCGTCGGGAAGGTCACCGGCGTCGGCCTCGCCGAAGAGCGCAAGACCGTCGAGATGGTGCAGGTTCGCGTCGCCACCCGCGCGACGCTTCTCGACGACGTCCGCGACGATTTCGCGGATCCGCCGCAGCGTGAGGCTACCCGGGCGCAGTTCGGCGGGGCCATCGAGGACGACCTCGTGGTCGCCGGCGCGCACGGTCGGGCCGACGTGGTCTTCGGCGATCGGGCACAGGATCGGCGATACGAGCAGTATCGGCGTCACGGGCTTGCGCTCGCGGATCGTGTCGAGAAAGGCGTGGAGCGCGGGGACGAAGCAGCGCTCCTTCATCGAGTCCGCGTTCACGATGTTGATGCCGACCTTCGCGGAGATGCAGTCGGCATCGAGTTCGCGGATCGTGCGCGCGACGAAGCCGTCGAGGTGACACTGCCCGGCGAAGCCGAGCGAGAGCAACTCCACCCCCGCGCGACGCGCCGCGACGGCGGGCCAGATGCCGAGCGGCGTCGCAGCCTCCATGCAATGACTGATCGAGCTTCCGTAGTGCACCCAGCGTCTGCCCGTTCGCACGCGGGACGCGACCTCGGCGCCCGCGTCGATGCGCAGCGCGCGCAACTCGACCGCCGCGGCCTGCGGGAGCCAGAGCGCGACATCCTTCATGCCGGGCGGGAGCGCGTCGAAACGCAGCGTGCAGGGAGCACCCGGCTCGACGCGCGCCCCGGGCGGGATGCGCGACAGGTCGACGACGATCGTGTTGCCGCTGTCGGTCGCCTCCGATCGATGGTGCGCGCCGCTCACGGCGAGGTCGAAGACGGTGGGGGCGCGCAGCTCGCCTTCCAGGCGAATCGCGGTCACCATCGCGTCGAGTTCGATGCAGGTCGCGGTCGTGCGGAACGCGAGCCGGACGCCGGACGTCATCTGCACGATCAGATCCATGAATGCGTCGGGGATCTGCGGCGCCGTCCACGCCGGAAGCCGGCGCGGCGAGTAGCCGGTCGGCGAACGGCGCAGCTCGAGCGCGCCGACGACTTCCACCGGACCTGCTTCGAACGGAATCGCTCGCATCTCCGCTTCAGCCTCGCCTGCCGGGGGTCGCTCGGTTGTTCCACGAAGCCGGCATCGGCGGCCAGCGGCCGACCCCGCCGTCCTCGACGAGCATGCCCGTCAGCGTGCGATCGCTGTGCTGCGAGCGCCAGGTGAGCATCGCCTGCGCGTGATCGAGCACGACGGCGCCGCCGGTCACCGCGGTGCGCCAACTCGGATCGGCCGCGAGGTCGAAACAGAGCGAGGAGCCGTCGCCGAAGTGGACGTACGCGGCGCGGTCGCTGCGCAGCACGGCGAGGTGCTGTCGTTCGAGGCGCCGGTCCCAGGGCCACGCGTGGGGACCGTGCGGGAGCATCGTGAAGCGCCAGTCGAACTCCCAGTGCGCGGCGTCGCGCCACCAGGGCGGCGACTCGCCGCGCAGGAAGGGCGTCAGCGGCAGGCCGTCGCACTGCGCCGGCGTTTCGATCCCGAGCGCGTCGCAGAGCGTCGGAAACACGTCCACGTTCTCGGTGAAGTGTTCGACCGTGGAACCGTGCGCGGCGCGGTGGCGCGGATCGCGCACGATCCCGAGCACGTGATAGCTGCCCTCGAAGAAGCCGCCCTTCTGGATCAGCCCGTGATCGCCGAGCTGCTCGCCGTGGTCGGACGTCACGAGGATCCAGGTGTCGTCCCAGTGACCGAGGCGCTCGAGCGCTTGCCAAACGCGGCCGAGCTGGTGATCGACTTCGCTCAGCATCCCGAAGTACTGCGCGCGCAGCTGGCGGATCGCCGCCTCGCCGCGCGGAGCTGCGGTCTCGCGATGGATCATCAAGCCCTCGTGCAGGCGGTGCCGCTCGGCGGCAGGTGCGATCGGCAGCGGCACCGCAGCGGGGTCGTAGGCGCGGGCGAATTGTCCGGCTGCCGCGTACGGCGGGTGCGGGCGGAAGTAGCTCGCGTGCGCGAACCATGGACCGCGTTGCCGCTCGATCCACTCGATCAGCGCGTCGGTCAGGAACGCCGACACGCCGTGCTCGATCGGGCGGTCGGATTCGAGCGCGAGCGCCTCGTCGGCGTCGGCGGGCGCCGGGTAGCCCAGCTCACGTAGCCGCCCGATCCAGGCGCGCTGAGCGCCGCCGGTGAGTTCGAGGCCGACGTCGAAGCCGGGCAGCACGCCCTCGTAGTTCGAGAGCCGCGGGTCGTCCGGACCGCTCGCGTCGCGCGGGTCGATGCTCTGATCCGTGTAGCCGAAGAGCGTCGGCGCAAGACCGGCCCGCCGCGCCGCGTGCGCCAGATTGTCGAAGCGCGCGTCGAGCGGCGTGCCATTCGCCACGACGCGGTTGTTCAGTTGATACGTCCCGGTGTAGAGACAGGCACGACCGGGACTGCAGGGCGCGGCCTGACTGTAGTGACGCGCGAGCCGCACGCCCTCGACCGCAAGCCGGTCCAGGTTCGGCGTGCGCACGATCGGATGACCGGCAACCGAGAGACAGTCGCCGCGGAACTGGTCGAGCGTCACGAACAGGATGTTCACGCCGCCGATCGTAGCCGCTGCGCCCGGAGAAAGGGGACGGTCCTCGCCGTGGACTGGCGACGGAGTTTGGGGACACACCTCGCCCAGGTGTGTCCCTCCAGTCCTCGGCCCGTCCACTCGAGGACCGTCCCCTTTCTCCGCGTTCGCTAGGCTCCGTGGCCATCGAATTGGGTTCTTGATGGGGGCCGCATGAAGATCTTGGATCTGATCGCCGAGCGACTGCCCGAGAAGTACGCGCTCCACGACGAGTACCTGAACGGGCAGATCGTGAAGGTGCTGAAGACGATCGGCTACGACGTCGCCTACACCGAGGCGCGCGGCCAGTATCTATTCGACGGCGCGGGCAACCGCTACCTCGACCTGCTCTCCGGCTGGGGCGTGTTCGCGGTCGGGCGCAACCATCCCAAGGTGATCGAGGTGCTGAACGACGTGCTGCACGGCGGGCTGCCGCACCTGGTGCAGATGGACGTGACGGTGCTCGCGGGACTGCTCGCCAAACGGCTCGTCGCGAAGATGCCCGCCGGGCTCGAGAAAGTCTTCTTCTGCAACTCGGGCGCCGAGTCGGTCGAGGCGGCGATCAAGTTCGCACGCTACGCCACCAAGCGCTCGAAGATCGTCTACGTGGAACGCGGCTATCACGGCCTCACCTACGGCCCGCTCTCGATCAACGGCATGGACGAGTTCCGCGAAGGCTTCGGGCCGCTGCTGCCCGACTGCGCGCGGATTCCCTTCGATGATCTGCCGGCGCTCGAGAACGCGTTGCGGGGCAGGGACGTCGCGGCATTCATCGTCGAGCCGATCATCGGCCACGGCGTCCACATCCCGAGCGACGAGTACCTGCCCGGCGTTTCTGCACTCTGCAAGAAGTACGGCGCGCTGCTCGTCTGCGACGAAGTGCAGACCGGCCTCGGACGCACCGGCAAGTTCCTGGCCGTCGAACACTGGGGCGTCGAGCCGGACATGGTGTGCATGGCGAAGGCGCTCTCGGGCGGCTTCGTTCCGGTCGGCGCGGTGGCGTGTCGCAAGTGGGTGTTCGACGCGGTCTTCGACCGCATGGACCGCGCCGTCGTACACGGTTCGACCTTCTCGAAGAACAACCTCGCGATGGCCGCCGGGCTCGCGACGCTCGAAGTGATCGACGACGAGAAGCTGGTCGAGAACAGCGCCACGCTCGGCCAGCAGATCGTCGATGACCTGCGACCGCTGGTCGATCGCTTCGAGTTCCTGAAGGACGTGCGCGGCAAGGGCATGATGATCGCGCTCGAATTCGGCAAGCCCGAGAGCTTCAAGCTGCGCGCGGCATGGAAGCTGCTCGGCGCCGCCAACGAGAGCCTGTTCGGCCAGCTGATCACCGTCCCGCTCTTCACCAAGCACCGCATCCTCTCGCAGATCGCCGGCCACGCGATGCACATCGTGAAGTTTTTGCCGCCGCTCAACATCACGCAAGACGATCGCAAGTGGGTCACCGCCGCCTGCACCGACGTGATCTCGGACACCCACCAGGTCGGCGGCGCCGTCTGGGGCCTCGGCAAGCAGCTTGCGGGCGCCGCGATCCGCATGAAGACGGGCGGCTAGCGCATGAACTTCGTTCGCCTGCGGCTCACTGCGCGTCGGCCGACCTCGAGTCGGCCTCCTTGCGCATGAGCCGCGTCACGGTCACGGGCGCCAACGGCTTCATCGGCTCGCACATCGTCTGGGAACTTCTGCAACGCGGTCACGAAGTGACGGCGCTGGTCGGCGCCGACGTCGACGACCACCTGCTCGCCGGCCTGCCGGTGAAGGTTCGCGACTTCGACCTGCGCGATCGCGCCAGCGTGCGCAGCGCCCTCGACGGCGCCGAGAGCGTGATCCACAGCGCCGCCTGCTACGCGTTCTGGAAGGCGGATCCGCGCGAGGTCTATCGGATCAACGTCGATGGCACCCGCCACGTGATGGACGCTGCGCGCGATCTCGGCGTGCGCAAGGTCGTCTACACCAGCAGCACCGCCACGCTCTCGCCCATCTTCCGGATTCCGGATGACCGCGACGTGCCGGGCGACGAAGAGGGCGTCTTCGATATGCGCCGCTTCCGCGGTCACTACAAGATGTCGAAGGCGATGGCCGAGATCGTGGCGCTGCGCGCCGCAGCGCGCGGCCTGCCGCTGGTGATCACGCACCCCACCACGGTGATCGGCGCGGGCGACTGCCGCCCGACGCCGAGCGGCTCGATGATCCAGCACTACATCAACGGACATATGAAGGTGTACGTCGAGATGGCGCAGAACGTCGTCGACGTGCGCGACGTCGCGACCGGCCACGTGCTCGCGCTCGAGAAGGGCCCCGCAGGCGAACGCTACGTACTCGGCGGCGACAACCTCTCGATGCGCGAACTGCTCGCGATCCTCGCCGAGCTGACCGGCATCCCGGCCCCGCGCATCGCGCTGCCGCTGCCACTGCTGCAGGTCGTCGGGCAGGTGATGGAATGGATCGCCGACACGATCACGCACCGCGAACCCGCCGCCACGCGCGAAGCCGCACTGCACGCGCGCGACAGCCGTTACGTCAGCATCGAGAAGGCGCGCCGCGAGCTGGGCTACGCACCGCGCCCCGCGCGCACTGTCCTCGCCGACGCGGTTCGCTTCTTCGCAAGCGAGGGCTACTGCAAGCCTGGTGCGGCGGATCGCATCCTACGCCGGCCACAGCTCGACGCGGCGCTGCACGACGCCAGCGCCTAGCGGCGACGAGTGCGGAGATCCTGCGCGGCGACCCACGGCGGGACGAACACACCGGCGATCCCCCGCCCAGCCTCATGCCGCTGGTCAAGCCGCCCTCCCAGCCATCCGATCAACCGATCTGTACCTCTTTGCGTGGCGGGTTCCAGTGATCGGCAACATCCTGGGGAACTATCGGATCACCCAGAAAATCGGCCAGGGCGGGGTCGGTGAGGTGTGGAAGGCGGTCGACCTGTCGCTCGACCGCGACGTCGCGCTGAAGTTCCTGCGCCCCGAACTCGCGGCGCAGGCTGCAGTGGTCGCCCGTTTCCGGACGGAAGCACTGGCGCTCGCCCGGCTCAATCACCCGAACGTCGCGACGATCCACGGCTTCCACACCGAGGGCGGCACGCCCTTCATCGTGATGGAGTACATCCCGGGGCAGACACTGCACGCGCTCGT
>Ga0102851_10000664_pt1 | contig 18031 bp, 30 predicted proteins | sample Mud3Dept3metaG_FD_79558 | JGI IMG/M metagenome (GOLD analysis project Ga0102851, IMG submission 79558) | Freshwater wetland microbial communities from Ohio, USA, analyzing the effect of biotic and abiotic controls - Mud 3 Core 4 Depth 3... | ecosystem: Environmental > Aquatic > Freshwater >... | reverse complement strand
GGTAGCCTCGCGCATGTCCGGGAGATGAAGCCCCCCCCGCACCGCCGTTTTCCGTCAAAAGATTCATGATTCCACCCTCGGCCCACCATCGGGCCACCGCGCCCGGCTTTCATTGGCGTCTCCACTTGCCGTCTATGCGCCGATGCTTCTCATCGTGGCAGCCACGGCAGAGCGATTGATGATTTCCTTCGGCGTAGAAGAGGGGATCGTTCGGCCCACTCACCGGAACGATATGATCGACGACCTCCGCAGCCCTCCCGCACTTGACGCAGATGGGCTCCCGCTGAATCCACCATCGACGGAACCTATGCCAGCGGGAGTCGTATCCGCGGGACTGAGAATTCGATCGATAGTTGTCATCTATTCGAATCTGCGAAGAACGATGTTCTGGACAGTAACGATCAGCGGAGGGAATGAGAGCGGGGCAATCCGATACCCGACAGGCTTTCAGTGGCGCGCTCGGCAATAGGCCCCCCCATTTGAGGCGAATAATGGGGGGTGCTCATGGCCATGTCAAACAAATTATTTCACGAGGGGGTCTCCGGCGCCATGCCTGCGCCGGCCAGATAGTCTGCGCAGATCAATTCGAGGGCCCGCCCTTCCGGGCATTTCAATTCATCCCGCACAGCCTTGATCGCCACGTCGATGATCTTCTTCTGCGCGGGCGTCATGTAGATCTTCCGCAGCACGACGACCCGTATTTGCGTGTCTCCATCGCGGTCCTGCGGCTCCGCCACGATCTCCTCGATGCGACGGAACTGACTCTCCGTCACCTTGTAGTCGTGCTTGGCATCCGGCCCCTTCTCCTCGAACGTCACCTCTGCCATGCCGTACGTCGCCCAGTCGAAGGAAAGGAACTGTTTCATCTCCTCGATCTCGTCCATCGTATACGGCAGGGAGAAGCCCTGCATCGTCGACAATTCGACAACGAGTTTCGCGAGCGCGACTTCCTCGAAAGGGACTTGCTGCTGATACCAGATCGTGAGTTCCTTCGCATCCTGATCCGACACCTTCCCCTCGTTGTAGATCGGGATCGACTTGAACCCGATCTCCTTGCAGGCGGACCATCGCTGCTGCCCGTCGATGATCTCGTATCCGCCGTCGACTTCCCTCACCGGGATCGGCATCCGCAGCCCCTTCTCCCTGATGCCCCGGACGATGCGGCCGTACTCATCGGTCCCTTCCTCCTTCGGGTTCCACGGGTTCGGCCTGACCGTTCCGATCGGCACCACGACCAGTTTCTTCGGATCGAACTCGATCTTCATTTCTCCCCCTTATATTTCAATGACTTAGCCCTTTTATCAGGAACCTGTCTCACGGGGACCCCCATCCTATCCCCCGAGGGGGTATCGTTGCGCTCAGCACAGGGGCGTTCTGTGCGAATTCCGGGGGGTTTTGCCGCTTTGATTCAGGCCGGACCGGGAGCGGAATCCCCCGCCAGCCCGGGGGCGGCCACCGCCGGGGCCCCGGGGGCATCCCAGTCCACGCCCCGCTCCTTCCACGCCCGGGTAGCGAACCTCGCCATCTCCATCAGCGAGAGAATGTTCCGCAGGTTCAGTTTCTTGTACTTCTCCACGATCGCGCGCCAGCGCATCATCGATTCCTCGTCATCCTGCATGCCGATCAGGCGGGGCTTCCGGCTCTTCGAATCGAAGGACATCAGCCGGCGATACTTCCCGCCCACGATGTACGAGGTCGCGTCCACCGAATAGAAGGGATAGCGATCCCAGATCCACCACGCGTTCAGACCATACGCATGAGTCTTCAGCCCGGGCTTCCTCCTCACGATCGAAAAGCAGTTGTCGAGATGGGCCCGCAGCCGACTCTTGTTCCGCTCCCGAGCGATTCCCCCCAGCGCGATGTAGTCGTACCGTTCCACCATCCGCTCCAATTCCTCGTATGGCGAGCGCGCATGGAAGGTGGCCATCGGAGCCAGCCCGAGCGCCTCCATCCTCTCCTGATTCTCGCGGGTCTTGACGTAGTCCCCGATCACGTCGAGGTTCGCGTACACCGTCAGGAAGGGGAGCACCCTCTTCACGAACTCCGCATACGCGTTCAGGTCGATGGTCACGCCCTTCGTCATGGCGGTGAAGGCCCCTGAATCGAGGAACACCCTCCCCTTCACCTTCGACAGATCCACCCGCTTGTCCGATTGAATGTAGTAGTACGAGAACAGACAGTCCGCCCCAGCCTCCTGCAGCAGCGGGAGGAACGCCTCTGCTCCGGCGAAGTACAGGATCACTTCGAGGTCTTCCGCATCTCGTCAGCCAGCCAGATCACGTCCGCGATCAGATCGGCCATCACCTCCGTCAGATCATCCTGCGTCACCGGGGTCGCGTCCCCCTGATCGTCCGTCACCCGTCGATGCAGATCCTGCAGGTCCGAGATGATCTCGTCCATCACGCGACGCATTTCAGGTTCTCTCGAAATGCCGGGCGTCGATCATGTAGCAGGACTCCACGACCGGCTTCCCGTTTTCATATACCCGCCCGTTCCTTCCATGCGTCTCGACAGGGCAGTTCAGGACTCCATCCAGCGGATCGTACATCTTGCAGGTACGAACCCCGTCATCGAACCCCACCACGAAATAGAAATTGCACGCCCGCTCCTTCGCCTCGGCGATGCACTTGTCCGCCTTCGCTTTCGACAGCCAGATGTTCGGGTATCTCCTGTACGGAACGTGTCGCCTCTTCATCTCCATCAGCGCGAACAGGATCTCCGCGCTCCGATCGTGAACCTCGAAGTCGAAATGATGCAGCGGGGGCATCTCCGTCGATTGCATCCACGGGAACTTCCCGCACAGCGCCGCCATGATCTCCCGCTGCTCGACCCGGTCCTCCTCCTTCTCGAAGATCACGCCCGGACTCACCACCTCCACCTGCGCCGGGGATGGATCGAAATGCGTCGCCACGACATCCGTCCACTCCTCGTCCTCCCACTCGTCCGCCCCGGGCTCGCGCATCACTTCGCCCATCGCCTCCTCCTCTCGTTTACTTCTTCCAGTCCAGCAGGGCGAGGAACTCCGCCCGGGTCGCCGGATTCTCCCGGAACCTGCCCCGCAGGTCTGATGTCACCATCTCTCCTTGATTCTTGATCCCCCGCAGTTCCTTGCAGAGATGCCGGCCCCGCAGCACCAGCGCGATCCCCAGCGGCTGAATCGACGCCTCGAGGTCGTCCACGATCTCCTTCACCAGCCGTTCCTGTATCTGCAGTTTCGCCGCGCGCCACTCCACCAGCCGGGCCACCTTCGACAGCCCGATCAATTTTCCCGCCGGGGCGGGGATGTAGGCGAAATAGTAGTCCCCGAAAAACGGCAGCATGTGATGCTCGCAGAACGAATAGAACCTTCCCCGATCGGAGATCATCGAGTCATACGACACGCCGTCCTTCCCGTTCGGGAACGCCGTCAGCCGGGGAGCGGCGTCGCCATACCCCCGAAAGATCTCCCGGTACATCTGCGCGACCCGCTTCGGGGTGTCCGCCAGCCCTTCCCGGTTCGGGTCCTCGCCGATCGCCGACAGCATCCGGGTCACGTTGTCCTCGATCGTCTCCTCCTTGCGCTCCCACGGAAAATGAATCCAGTCGGCCGTCTCGTGGACATGGTAATGGGCCCGCGCCGAGGCGTGCGGCTTCGAGTACAGGGCCGCCGTCACGTACTTCTTCAGGAACGGCTCGATCGTCCTTCCCGAATCCACGATGTCGTCGACGATCAGGGTGCTGCGGCCCGGTTCGTCGTGAACAGGGAGACGCAGTCGATGCGCCACCTCGAGGGCGACGTACCCTCCACCCCGGGGAATGCCCCAGACTCCGGTGAACCGATGCCTCTTCTTCCCCATGAACTTCCCCGCCAACGCCGCGCAGTCCTTCCTGAACTGCTCCCACGTCACATCCTTCATCTTCCGCGCACCCCTTCCCAGAGTTCGACATGAAGCCGGGGCGACAGCCGGTACCCCTGCCGCTTGCACACTTCCGCGAGAGCCTGCATTCGCCGCACCCGCTCCGCTCCCCGCACATCCTCCCCGGTCCGGGGCATGAGTATGATCCGGGAGACGGGGATGCCGTACTTCCGCTCCAGTTCCCTGATCCTCACCATGTCCGTCCGGGGATCGTCCACCACGAACTTGAAGTACGCCTTCCCGTTGCGGAGGAACGCCATGATCGCGTCGGGGATCTCCGTCTCCACCCGGTTCTTCGCGTTCCCGATCTTGATGCAGACATTGAATTGATCGATGGCCGCCGTCAGGGTCGGCGCCGGAGGGATCGTCCCATTCGTCTCCACCTCGACGAATATCTTCTTGCGCTTCAATTCCCGGGCGAGGTGTGCCACCACTCCCGCCTGCAGCAGCGGCTCCCCACCGGTGACGACGACGTGCTTCGCCGGGAACTTCTCCACCTCGTCCACCATCTTCAGGACCGACACCTTCTTCGTATCGTTCCAGACCTTCCACGCGTACGTGCTGTCGCACCACGCGCAACGAAGATTGCAGCCCGACAGGCGAATGAACACCGCGGGGACACCGAGGTGAATCCCCTCGCCTTGCAGGGAGTAGAAGACCTCCGAGACCCTCAGTACGACAGGGTCACGAGGTTCGACTGGTCGCCCTTGAATCCCTCCCACACCCTCACCCCCACCACGAACGTCCCGGCCGGTAGAATTTCTTGAACTTCCTGCCAGAGCAGGGTCGCGAAGTTCTCCGCCGTCGTCGGCCTCGACTCGTAGTTCTTCACCTTCTTGAACTCGTCGTTCAGGTATCGATGATCGAACCGCCGCAGGACTTCCTTCACCCGACCGAAGTCCACGACGATGTCCTCCATCTCGATCCCGCCACGACCTTCCGCCTCGATGTCCATCTCGACCTTGTAGGTATGGCCATGCAGATTGCAGCACTTCTTCGTCGTCAGCCACGGCATGTCCGGCAATTGATGCGCGCACTCCAAGAAATCCACCACCGTCACCATCATCTTCACGACCTCACCTCCCGCCGTCCTCGACTCCCGCTTCCGCAAACGCCGCCGCCCGGGAGATACACGTCGGACAGGTTCCGCAAGGAGCGGGCCCGCCGGCGTAGCACGACCACGTCAAGGCGAACGGCAACTTCATCGACGCCCCCTTCCGAACGACATCCGCCTTCGTCATCCACGCCAGCGGGGTCACCAGCCGGACCTTATGATAGGTCCCGACGTAGATCGCGTTCGCCATCGCCCCGAGAAACTCCGGGGTGCAGTCCGGGTATGCCCAGTTTCTCGCATCCTCCGCGTGCATCCCCGCGTAGATGTACCCGACCTGATGCCGCAGGGCCAGCGCAGCCGCGACCGACAGCAGGTTCCCGTTCCTGAACGGAACGTATGTCGGGGAGACACCGAACGACTCCTGCAGTTCCTCGTAGGTCATCTTCGGCAGCGGCGCATCCGGGTCGGTCAGGGTCGATCCCTGCCCCCGGAAGATTCCCGGGTCCAGCGTCACCACCTCGTGCGGGACCCCGTAATAGGTCGACACATCCTTCGCCGCTCCTACCTCGCGTTCATGTTTCTGACCGTACGACAGGGAAAGGGCCCGCACATTCTCTTCGCCGAACGCCCCGACGGCGATGGCCAGACAGACCGAGGAGTCAAGACCTCCCGACAACAGCACCAGCGCGCGTTTCTTTTGTGGCTGCACCCTTCACCTCCTTGATGTACTGATTCAACGTCATCTCCACGAGGGACCAGTCGATCTTCCCCATGATCCCCATCGCCCGCATCTTCAGTTTCTCGAACCTGCCCGGAGGAAACCTCCCCATGAGAAAATCTCGGAAGATCTCCGGGTCCTCGTGCGCGATCCGAATATGACAGTAGAAGCAGAGCAGGATTCCATTCTCCGGGTCCCAGCGGGTGGCCTTGTGACGTCTCGAGAAAATATGATGGGCTGCCGTTCCGACGTTCTTGCAGGACCGATATTGACAGCGTTCTCCGTCGCGCGCTCGGACCGCATCCCGCCACAGCGCGTCGAGCCGTTTTGTCCGTGGGTCCATTGTGGGGGAGGATAGATCCCCGTCCAGCAGAAAGTAAAGCAAAAAAAAACGCCCCGGAGGGGGCGAATCCCCCGGGGCGTTCCAAGCGGAGGCGATCCGCTGGGCTCTCCGAAGAAGGAGAGAAGGCAAGAACAGGGTAAGACTCCCCGCCCACCCTGTCAAGTAAATCCATCACCTTTCCTTTCCTTGCCGATCTCCTCCGGTCCTCTACTTTCCACGCCGCTCCTGCCAATCCCTTCCCTTCCGATACGCTCCCTTCTTCACCGCTCCCCTCCCTTCCTTTCCTGCCGGTCCACTCCAGTCGTGTCCCCTCGTATCCAGTCTTCGCCACTCCTGCCTTGCCTCTCCGTACTACTCGCCTCCATTCCATTCCCCTCCTGCCTTGCCCTTCCACTCCGGTCGTCGCCGGTCTACTCCGGTCCGATCCCCTCTCTTCCGGTCCATTCCCTTCCTGCCGATCCTATCCCTGCCGGTGCATTCCTTTCCGATCCGCTCCTGCCCCGCCCCTCCCGTCCTATCCCTTCCACTCCGATCCCGTCCGATCCGCTCCGCTCCTGCCCTGCCTTTCCGGGCCAGTCGCCTCCGTTCCATTCTGCTCCATGCCGATCCCATCCTGTCCTGCCGATCCGGTCCATTCGTCTCCGGTCCCTTCCAATTCCCTCCGATCCAATCCGCTCCTGCCTTTCCAATCCGCTCCGGTCGATTCCCCTCTCCGCCATTCCGATCCGTTCCTATTCTGTTGCCTTACTTCACGACGCGATCGATCTCGGCCCACACCGACACGAGTTCCACGAGGTATTTGTACTTCTGCCGGATGTTCAGCAGCCGCGCCTTCACGTCCGACAGGAGTTGCTCGCGCATCTCGTCCGAGGCGATCGCATCCTCGATGGACTCGTATGCACGCTCCCGACTCTCCGTTCCCGCGATGCTTGGGAACGCCGGGGCGAAGACCGCTTCCTCTCCCTTCTCGTCCTGCTCGACGATGTACACCATCGCGATGAGTTGCCGCGCCTTATGCGTTCGCCAATTCGCCGCCTGCATCGCCTCGCTCTCATCGAAGAAGTACGAGTGAAGGGGATGATTCTCCGGCTTCGCCTCCTGCCAGAGATACCTCGGCAGTTGCTGTTCCTTCCCCTCCTTCCCGCACTTGATACGGACGCGGACTATTTCCGCAGCCACTTGTTCCGCAGGGATCGCGGGTCGCGCCCCTCCCCTGCGGTAGATGTACCGCATCGTCACTCCTCCTTGTTCTCTGCGGACATGACGACACGGAACGTCCCATTGTATCCAGACTTCTCCACGCGCCACCCGCAAAGGCCGACGGAGAATCCGGCGAGGTTCATCATGTTCACGATCTGCGCGGGAGATATGATCGCCTTGTTGTAGCGGACAAGAACGGCCGCCTCCCACGAATCGAACACGGGCCGCCATATCGGACGAGGCGTCTTCGACGGCCCGACCCTTCCGATGTCCTCCTGCACCCGATATCCCGGGGACGAGAACTCCACGAGGTTCCCCTCCGTCCCGATGACATGGATCGCCTGCATGAGAAACGTCTTCGTGATCTTCTTGTTCGTGGACGTGCAGGCCGACACCATCGCCTTCTTCAGCCCGCTCGCAGGGAAGGCGTACTTCCCCTTCGACGTCAGGTAGAGTTTCTCCTTCGCCTCCTCCTCCGGGTTCCGTGCGGACCGAATCATTTCCGTCTGCTCGCCGGTATGACTCAGCGCCATCTGCTGCCGCGTCTTCACCGACCAGTTCTCGAGGATCAGCGGAGCCGTCCCCTTGATGTTCACCCGCAGCAGCCCGACCTGCAGCGGCTCGAGAATGACGCTCGCCGGCGCCTCTGTCTTTTTCCCCTTCTGAACCTTCTCCTCCACCTTCTCCGCCACGTTCGTCTTCGCCCTCGCCATTGCCTTCTCTCCTCTCCGTTGTGGGTTCGCTTCCTCCCGAACTTCGCCGCGTCAGGCCAGCACGTTCATCGTCGGACACTCCGCCGCCAGCCACTTCCTCACGTTCTCGATCGCCTCCCGCTTCCACGCCCCGCCGTCGGCATTATGCAACGCCGCCGTCGGCATGGACCCTCCGCCTCCGCTCCGCATCCGCAGAACAAACTTCGATGCGGGCTGCTCCACCTCGATGAATGTCCGGTAGGGCCGCAGGGAGACGGGATTCGGTACCCTCGCCTCGGCCCTCCGATCGATCCCAGCCTTCTGCGTGATCTTCTGCGATACCCCGTCATCCGCCCAGTCCGTCACGTTCCCGTCGGCGATATTCCCGACGGTCTTCAGCAGCAGAGCCGTCGCCTCGTCCTGCACGAACTGACTCTGCAGCGCGATGATGAACGTCTCCAGATCGATCCGATCGCCGAACTCGAACCGCTCGTGCTTGCAACCCGCCACGAGGTAGCAGGTCCGGGTCTTGAACTTCGGGTCCACCGCCGACAGCACCCGCACATGATCCGGCGCGACGACATGGATCAGGGAGTTCCCCGCCGATATTGCGTCCGGGTTCTTCACCACGTAGTCCCGCAGCCCGGTCAGGGTCTCCACTTCGATCTGCTTCTGCATCGGGGGCTGCACAAGATTGATCGCCCTCGTCGCGTATGGCAGTCCATCCTGCTCGATGATCTTCGCTTCCGACAGTTGCTCGATCTTCTCGATGAAACTCTTGTCGATCATGCCTTCCCTCCCTGAATTGTAATGACGTCGCCCTCGCCATCCGCCTGCTTACCGAACGCCAGCCGCGCCTGTTGCGGGACATGCTCGAGGGCCGTCGGCCCCTCCTGCCCGCGCGCGAAGTAGAAGGTCGTCGCGCAGGGCCTTGGCGGCTGCGTCCTCGCATGACAGAAGACCTCCACCGCTCCCGTCATCCGGTCCGGGGCCGGCTTGATGCGGACCTTCAGCACGATCTCCCTCGGCCCGTCCCCGGTGTTCACGTCCGCGATGTTCTTCACCACGCCGTCCAGCACATCGTCGAAGCGTTCGATCACCGCTCCCCGCGCCAGACTCGCCAGCGATACCCGATCGAAGTCTGCTCCCATCTCGCCCTCCTTCTCTCCGTTGTAGGTTTACTGCGCCCGAACCTCCACACGCCGACCCGCCTTCCCATCACTCCTTCCCGATCGCCTTCGCGATCTCGCGCTGTCGGGTCCACTCCAGCGCCTTCGCCTTGCTCCCCACGTATGCGATCTGCGGGGGCTCATCACGATGTCCTTCCGCCTCGTTGACGATCTCGTATCTGCCGGGGAGTCGCTCCGGCACCTTCTCCGGCAACGGTCGTGCTGCGAACGCGAGGTACGCCCTCTCGAAGTCCTTGCGGCGGAACTTCCACTCATCGATCTCCATTGCGCAATAGAAGGGCCACCCCCCGGTCCTCTCGATCACGACATGGATCACGGGATCGTCGAACACGACCGACTTGTATCCCCCCACCTTGAACATCGCCTCCTCGACCTTCAGGGACGCGATGATCTCCCGTCCGGTCCCCTCCACCGCCTCGCGAATCTCCGCCGGCAAGGGGAACACGCTGATCTTCTTCGTCCGCATCAGCATCCTGACGGCCCGCACCAGTTCCTCATCCGTCAGATCGGAAAGGGCGTCGTAGTACGCCTCCATCTTCAGTTCCGAGACTTCCTTCCCGTACACCTCCCCCAGCAGCACCATCACCTTCGCGAACGCCTCATGGGTCGGCATCTTCCCTCACCGCCCCGACCTTGAACTCGACGAACTTCCCATCCCTCACCACGATCTCGTCGATGCTCTCCATCGAGTCGATGTAAAACAGCCGCCGACCGGAGGGAAGCAGACCCCTGCGGATCACCTCCTCGACGACTGCCTCCACATCATTCGTGATGGTGAGGTGCTGATCCCACGGTCCAAGATCCCGGAGGACCAGAGGGTCTCCGGGGATGTCGTGCGCGATCTCGAACCTCGCCCTCCTCCCCATCTCCTTCACCCCCTTCGGGCCCCTACCTCGATTTGCAGGAACAATTCGGTAGCCTTCTCCACGCCCACCGAGTCGAGGTCCACGAACGGACCGATCTCATCTTCCGGCATGGGCGTCACCGGCTCCTTCCGAATCACCATCTTCAGGATGCGCTTCGCCTCCGCCTTCGAGGTCTTGAACACCTTCTCGCCCTGCGTGAAATAGTACGCGCTCGCCATCGCCTTCTCCCTTCGCGTTTTCCTCCGCCCATCGGGCGGGGTCACTTCTCCTTCGGTTCTGCGTACCCCTTCTTCTTGAGCCAGTTCTTCGCCACTTCCGCGCCCCGGGCCCCCTGCTCGGTCATCCTCCCTTGCATCTCTCCGGGCGGTGAATTCAGGTACCCCTCGAACTTCGTTCCGAACAGGGTCTGCGGCCGGAGGTAGTCCATCATCTTCGGATCATCCTTCCACTTCGCGACTTGATGATCGATCACCTTCTTGAAATCATCGAAGGTGAATCCCTGCTTCATCCTCGTCCTGATCAATCGCAGGGTCTCCGGGGTCGTCGCCCGGTACTTCTTCTCCGCCTTCTCATTCAGGTACGCGACGATCGAATACACGACGGTGACACCTGAAGAGGCCCCCGCACCATTCGAGGGGTCGGGCTTGCCCGACAGAAGATCTTCTACCCCTTCCCCTTCCCCATTCCCCATTCCCAATTCCCCATTCTCCATTCCCTTCCCCATTCCCCTTCCCTCGCGGCTGTCACCGGTACTTAACGGTGGGGTAACGGGTAAGGAACCGTGTTCCATCGGGGGAAGGACGGATTCCCTCTCGGTATGATGCGGCTTCTGATGCTTCTTGAAGTTCAGAATTTGTATGTAGCGGCGGCCACTTACTTCATACCGGACGATGAACGGCTCCTGCGTGATCGGCTTCTTCTCCAGCAGGGGAGAGAGGACTTGTTTCTCGAAATCGATGTCGTCGTATGGAAAGATCTTGACCTTCAGATACTCCGGCCGGTCCTCCAGCCGTCCTTCCCGGTCTGCGTAGCACCACAGCCCGGCGAACCCGATCCTTGTCTCGAACGAGAACCGACAGAGGTCCTCATCATCGAAGAAGTCAGGTTTCAGGTATCTGATCCTCGGCATCGCCCGTGCACCCCTCCCCTCCGAGCAAAAGAATGGCCCCGCAGGGTCGAGAGGGGTGCAGCCCTATCGACGACGTCGCCGGAGCGACGCCACGGTCCTGCGGGGCCAAGATTGTTGTGAGGCATCGACTCTGCACCGTCCATGAAAAAGAATGATCTATCCTATCGGAAAAAAGAAAACCGATCCAGTCTCATCTTCCCGTGCGCCTGACCGACCTCTCCTTCCAGACCCTCACGCCCGGCCAGTTCATCTTGTCCTTCAGGGTATTGACGAACGTGCGGACCACATTCGGCTTGAAGTCCAGAACCGTCAGGGGGATGTTACTCGCCGGGTCCGCGACCGCCGCGACGAACTGCGGGAAGTCGTACACCTCGAACTTCCAGACATCGACTACCGTCATGCCTTCCATCTCGGACTTCACCGTCGGCAGCGCGACCGCCGACAGGGGGACATCCACGGGCTGTTGTATGATCTGCTCCGCCAGCCGATCCATCCCCTTCTTCTCCGCCATCTCCGCGAGTCGAAGTTTCCGATCCTCCTCCTCCTTCTGCGCGATCTGCCGGGCGGCGATCTCCTCCTTCTTCCGACGGTCCTCCTCCTCCACGACATACCTGTTCATCGACTTCCGCAGGAACTCCTTCGCCGCCGCCAGCGGGGCCAGCAGTTTCCGCTTCTCTTCGGTCAGGGCCCGATGCGCCTGAAACGCCCGCTGTATATGCGGGTCAAGGAACTCGCCGATCTTCTTCTCCCGGTCGGTGATCTCGAGGAACATCCGGTTCGCGCTCTCAAGATCCCCCCGGGACTTTACCACGACCGACTCCGCGACCTTGCAGACTTCCGCCACCACTCCCTCCGCCGCCTTCACCTGCTCTGGCGTCAGGACCTCCACTTCGTTCTCCGCCATGCCTTCCCTCCAATCATTCATTTGTTCACGATCTTCCATCGATTCAGGGAGAGGGCCCCACGAAACAGGTTCAACCCCTCCTCCATCCCGAGCACGTCCACCTGCTCGACCCGAGGCATCCCCCCATCCGACCGGAGGTAGACGACATGCCCCACCATGAACTCCTTCTCCAGTTCCTCGTAGCACTCCCTCGCGAGCCCCATGTACCCCGAGACCTGTATCCTGTCGCCCGCCCGCAGCGATCCGGTCTTCAGGTCCACCACCGCGAAACGGACGTCCGCCTCCGGGACCGCGAGGGCCCCCAGAATGTCGGGGGTCCCTGCGAACTTCCACCGTGGGGAAAACAGCGGCTGCTCCACCACCAGCGGAATGATCCCGGCCATCGCCTTCCACGTCCTGTACGAATCCAAGTACCCGCGCATCGATACCGCCAGCGCACTTTCGTCCAGCGTCCCCCTCTCGAACATCCGCACCATGTCGTGAACCCACGTTCCGATCTGCATGAGCGAGTCGACGGAGGGGCCGTTGCTGTACCGGCTGATCCCCTCCGCCTTCAGAATGGTAGTGACCGAGGGGAGGATCTCTCCCCCCGGCCCCCAGTAGCGATGCGCCCCCGGATCGAACTCACACTCCTTCATGAACGGCCGGGGCGTCAGGATCATTTCGCCGCCACCTTCTTCTCCAGTTCCACCAGCACATCGATCACCGCCGACGCCTCCCGCATGGAGAGGTCCTTCAGGGACTTGAAGGGGCCCAGCCCCAGCATCTGCCCGACCGCGAGATGCCGCTCCTCGTCGGTCTTCCACCCCAGTTTGTTCAGCACCACGTTCACCTTCCCGACCTGCTTCTCGTTCGCCGACCCCACGTCCCCGCTCATGTTCGCGCGCTGGGCCACGCCGGCCCGGGCGCACCCGACCTCGAACGTGGGCTTCCCATCCCCTTCGACGGCAGCGGCGTCCGCGACCTTCCCGCCATTCTCCACAGCCACCGCCGTCGTATCGACGGTCGATCCTGCGGCTGCAGCGGTCGCGACCTTCTCCTTCGGCGGACTGAAGTCGCGCAGTTCAGGCGAGACCGGGATCACGGGGTCCTTCCCGTACTCGTACGTCGGAGCCTCAGTCTCCGATCCTCCCATTTCCTCGAACCCGTACAGGTGGCCCAATTCGTCGGGGAACGCCTCCCGATGCGACTGACAGAACGCCACCTTGCGGATCATCGTCGCGGGCTTCTCCGCCCACATCTTCGTGACGGTGCCGTCCGCCTTCTTCCCTTCGTACTCCTTCACCGACACCTCGTTGCGGATCGGCGCGCTCCTGTCGTCACGGAGAACCTCGCACCATCCGCCGAACACCACCTCCCCATCCAGCGCGAACGATCCCTCCCGGTAGATGATCTCCTTCGCGTTGTTCAGGAGGATCAGGCCGGCCCGGAATCCCCGGTAGTGCGGGTTCCGCTCCGCGCGCTTCGCGAACGTATCCTTGCTCGTCACCATCGACGCATCCTGCGTCCCGTACTTGATGAGGTAGATCTCCTTCTTGAAGGGGTCCAGTTGCTGCGCCTTGCACAGCGACAGGAACATGAACGCCTCCGCGTCCGTGACCTTCGGGTTGATGAACTTCTTCACGATCTCCAGCGTCAGTTCCGGGATCTCCGGGGCCGATGCCCTCTTCATCCGCGAGTCCGACGGCACCGCGATCGCCCTCACCACGTCCTTCCCTCCTCCTGCTCCGCTCATCGTCACGCCTCCTTCGGCTGTAACCCAGCCCGTTGATTGTTCGCCGCCGCTTCCTTCTTCTTCTCCTCGAAATATCTCGCGTACAGGGTCCGCATGAACGCCGACATCGACTTCAGCCGCAGCCGCTTTGCCTCCGTCAGGATCATCCGCTTGTCCGCGTCCGACACGCCATAGACCAATAAGACCGACTCGTGCTTCTTCTCCGTCACTTCCACCACCTCCTTCTTTTTCAATCTCCCAACACGAACAGGATCGACACGATTGCGATCAGCGCCATCCCGACCGCGAGGCACTTCAGCACCATGCGGCCGTCCACCACCAGCGGCTCGAACTTCCTGATCTCCTCCTTCATCAGTCTGCCCGGCAGGGTCTCCGTCAGGATCGTCCGCATTGCCCTCTTCCCTCCTTCCCGCGTCATTTCAGGGCCCACCCTTCCTTCCCCTTCACTACCTTCCCCGCCTGCTTCAGCGACGCAAGGATCGCCGAGACGTTGCTCTTCGGGTATCCCCTATGCACAGTCATCTGCAACGCGGTCCAGATATCCAGCGGGGTCCAGACGGCCCCCTTCTTCCCGTTCTTCATGATCGCCAGCACCGTCTTCGATACCCCGACCCCGTGGTAGGGGTGGGGCCCCTTCACCTCTTCCTTCACCTCCGCGTGTCCGTTCTCCAGAAGGTTCGCGACCAGCATCAGCGCTTGCGCCATGTCCTGACAGGGAATGGAAACGATATACCCCGTCAGTTCCTTCACGATCTGCACCTCGTTCGGATTCATCGCCCCGCCTCCCCTTCGAAGATCAATAGTCGCTTCACCTGTTCACTCCCATCGCGGATTCAAGCAACCGCCATACATCGAGAACGTCGCCGTCGACATTCTGTTTTTCCACGGCGGCGCTCGTGTATGCGGAGGACGTCTTCTGAAAGTAGAACCACGCATCCCCCGTCACGGTCCCGAACAGATGGACGTCGAACACCATCAGCGTAAGCCGTCCGCCTTCGAGCGTGAACGGCGCGTTGCCGATCCTTCCCGAGGTCGGCGAATCCCACGTCGCCGTGTACTCCCCTTCACCGTCCGTGATCTCGCCGTTGAACATGAATCTGATATACAGTCGAGCCGGACCGATGTCCGCCCGCCCGCTCCACGAGTACAGGTCACGCTCCGTATAGATAGTTCCGTTCGACAGCACCATCTTCAGACCGGTCATCGTGTACGTCCCGGTCAATTCCTCATGTGCGGCAGACGACGACGACCCGCCTCCTCCTCCGCCACAGCCCACGAGCAAGAACAGGGAGATAATCGCAAGAGACTTCTTCATTGGCTCGCCTCCTTCACTTCTGGGATGGTCGATCGACGGCGAACTTGATGAGGTTGCGGACCTCTTCTTCCGTCCACACCTTCTTCGCCCGTTCACCGAGGTACTTCGGATGCGCATTGACGAATCGCGCCGCCACTTGCTTCGCGCATGTAGCGCCGAACCCCATCTCCATCGACTCCTCCGCCGACAGGGGTCTTCCGCATTGCCTGCACCGCTTCGTCTTGTACAGGATGAACGCCTTGATGTACGCCGCCGTCGGCGTCAACCTCTTCCTGCCCTCCAGCGGCTTCCCGCCGGGTCCCTCGATCGCCTTCGTCGCCTCCGCCATCTCGCCCTCCCTCTCGTTGTGGGTTCACTTCATGATCTTCCGTCGCCCGTACTCCAGCAGGGCCTTCGTCGCCGCATCCGAGTCGCCCTCCTCCATCTGGACCGGCCGTAATTCGCAAAGGGAGAACATGGACGACATGGACGACACGAACTTCTCGAACTCCGAGGCGTCGACGACTGCGGTCATCGTCAGACGAACCACCTGCGGACCGTACAGGGCAAATCTCCTGCCACCGTACTGCCCCTCGAAGAACTCCTCCTGCTGGGCCTCCACCCGTACATCCTGCAGCATCACCTTCATGACTTCCTCACTTCCTCGGCTCCGTCATCGCCTCCACCTTCTCCAGATCGCCCAGATTATTTCTGAGCGACTCTTCAAGAGACTTGATACGCGCTTCGATCCGGGCCACCATCGCGGTCCGCGCCTCCTCCCATGTATCGAAATACGCCCTGAACGCCACCTTCTTCTCCGCACGCACGCGACGGTTGCCACGGTACAGGGACGGATCGTCCAGCAGGTAACGGAAGCACGCCGTCTCCTTGACGATCGTCACCTCTTCGATCTCATTGGCGTAGCGCGAGAGCCGATACATCTTCTTCTCCACACCTTCCACCATCCCGCCCCCCTTGTCTTGTTGTGCTGGACCGAAAAACAAGACGGGCCCGGGGACATCCCCCGGGCCCGGTCGTCCCCCACGGACGATATGTCTCGTGGGTTACTCCTTCACCTCCTTCAGCGTCCACACGCCCCGGTCGACCTTCTTGTGGTACTTCATCAGTTGCATGATCATCGCCCGGTACGCGTTGTCCGGGTGGGGACCCTTCGCCAGTTTCTCGATCTTGCCCGGGATGATCCCCTTCAGTTTCCCCCACACCGCCTGCGTCCCGACCTTCACTCCCCCGGCCTTCTTCAGCGCGAGGGTCACGGCCTCCCGCCACGTCGGCTCCCCTTCCGCCTTCTTCGTCGCGGCCACCCTCGCCTTCTCGATCGGGGTCACGGTCGCGACCTTCTTCTCCACCTTCGCCTCATGCTTCGGGGCCGCCTTCTTCTCCGCCTTCGCCTCATGCTTCGGGGCGTCGTCGATCTTCTTCGCCGTCGCTGTCTTCATCGCCTTCTCCTCCTTCTCCGGCAGGATGTTGGATTCCGGGTTTGCCGCCATCTCCACAGCGTCGAACACCTTCTCGATCCACAGCGCGACGTACTCGTTCGGATGCGAGGGGTCCGGGACCTTCCCCCAGATCTCCCTGCTCATCCCGTTGAGGTCCGGCCGCCGCTCTTCCGCCAGCGCCTTCTTCACATCCTCCCGGGTGAAGCCGACAGGGACCTTCGTGTCGTCCGGGAGTTTCAGAACCCGCAGCGCGTTCGCCAGCGCGCCCTCCGCCTTCGCCCTTGCCTTCTCCTTCTTCATTCGCGCCTCCTCCTCATTTAATGGGGCATTGCAATATCACACTATACAATGCCCTGCCCGGGGATTCAATATCGAACCCCCGTTGTCAATGCACCGAGTCCGATTTCCCCGGACCTTCCTCCTCCACAGTCACGGAGAAGATCGGGTCCATGATATTGACCGCGACTGAACCTTCCCCCACCTCCACCTTCCCGACGAACTCGACCCGCTCGCCCTTCTTCACGAACTCCTGCATCACCGCCCCCTCGCTCTCCCGGGTCTTGTAGGAGACGACGATCATCTCCCCACGATCCGGGTCCAGCGACGGCCTGACCTCTCCCGCCTCCTTCATCGTCTTCCTCCGAGAGACCCACGCCTCGGTGATGAAGAATACCTGCGTCGCGCCGATCACCTCGACGACCGCCGCCAATTTGAGAAACTCCATGTGCTTCTCGTCGGCGTTGGTGAACTTCATCGGATGGAGGGCCATCCCACGCGGGGTGTCCAGAATCGCGATCGGGAGCAGGTGTCCATCCCTCTCGAGGTTCTTCTTCGCCTTCTCCATCAGATCAAGCGCGATCTCCCTGACCATCTTTTTCGCCTTCTCCTTGTTCATGACGCCACCTCCTTCTTGAACAGGAAGGGGAGTTCGCGCCGGACCAATGTCACGGAGTAGTCGTCCATCTTCTCCAGCCACTTCCTCCACGCCGCGATCTCATCGCCCAGCGGGCAGCCTTCGATCGCGTGGTTCTGCTCGACCCTCCTGCACCACATGATCAGGTCGTTCAGGTCCTTGAACCCGCCCTTCGGGGTGGGCTCCCCCATGTTCGAGCACGCGAGGTACTTCGCCCCGTACCCGACCTGAATCTCCGTCAGCGGGGGGCCCGCCGCCCTCTTCGCCTCCCTCTTCACCGCGCCCTTCCTCATCGCCCTCGCCTCCTCTCCTGAATTCCATCGCCCCGCTTCTCCACCACTACGCCGACCGGGAACGTGCTGGCCAGTCGCAGCATCTCCTCCGCCTCCTCCACGACCCACCCGACGGGGTCGCCGCTCTTGATCCATCCGCCGGCCATCCTCGACCGCACCGTCAACGCGACGAATTGCGCCGACGTGATTCCCTTCTCCACCACCTTCGCGGTCGTGGTCCCCTTGCTGCTATGCATCCCCGCGAACGACCTCATGCAGCCGCACGGACCGTCAACCTGTTCGCCGTCGCACTCGAACGGCAGGCTGACGAACTCGCCCTCCTCCGTGAAGCAGAAGTCGTTCTCCCT
>Ga0102851_10000663_pt1 | contig 18037 bp, 17 predicted proteins | sample Mud3Dept3metaG_FD_79558 | JGI IMG/M metagenome (GOLD analysis project Ga0102851, IMG submission 79558) | Freshwater wetland microbial communities from Ohio, USA, analyzing the effect of biotic and abiotic controls - Mud 3 Core 4 Depth 3... | ecosystem: Environmental > Aquatic > Freshwater >... | reverse complement strand
TCAGACCTTGTAGCACCCGTTATTTTTCTTGTCAAGGGAAATGTCTTCAAAAAAGAACGCCTTTGTCTCAGGACCGTTCGATTGGTCCTATTGGTATAATCGGGGTTACAGGCAAGCTGCAATGTCGTTTCTGAGACGGCGGCCATCCAGAGCCCGGACTGAGCGGCTACCCAACCATGAGGGGTCGCAAGAGGGTTGTGCTGGTTCGCATTCAAGATGAAGACCGAGGCGGCAGCGAGGAGACAACGCAGCCGTACTCAGATGTACGGCGAGGAAGGCGACGCAGCGACAACGAAGGTATACGCTTGAAGGCGAACCAGCACTAAGCGCCGTGTTCGGCCAGGTCGATCAATAGTTCAAAGTGCTGTCTAAAAAGGTCTGCATCGAGAGAAGGCTCTCGAAGGAGACAGAGAAGGATGCCCGACTTATACCCCAATCCTAAAGGCCTGGACAAAAGCTTTGCCGGCCATGGCGTGTCTGACGACATGACGATCAACGCATAAAACCCGGGGATTGCTTCGACCGACTCTACGTGACTCCGCAATTCAGGCTGAACGAGGGACACATCGCTCATGGCATAGAACCTGAAATTGGAGACGACGGGATGCTCGAGCAGTAGATATGAATGAACGAGTTTCGCGCTCTTGCCTTCTCCGGAAGTGGAGAAGCGAACCGCGTGCCCCTCTACCTTGCCTGCTATAACCATGGCCCTGACGTAGAACGTCACTCGCCAGGTTCCGGGATCACAGAGGGATGCAGCAAGGCTCGTGAAATCGCTCCTGATCTTGGAGTATCGTCCTGCGGCGAAGAATATAAGCATCAGGAGAAGAAGTGCGAACGCTCCAAGCAGAGCCCAGTTAGGAATCATACGTTTTACTTCATTTTCTCCTGCTTCGGTGGTGGGATCTCTTGCGGTGGAGCCGGCTCTTTCGGCTCTGGAAGAGGCCCATAGATGACCATCGGTTTGCCGTCTTGCGACTTTGCGAGCATGTCTTTGCAGCCGACCAGAAAACTTCCCAGGCCAGTTACCGAGACGATCACGACTGCAAGTATCAGGATCTTACCAGTTGACGTTCTCACATATACCTCTCTTCCCTTGTCTATCTGGTCAGTCTTGTCGGTCTCCCGTCTCCGGTCATCGGTCGATTTTCCTTGACCCAGGACCCCGGCCCCTGGACCCTAACTGCTCACTGCGCACCGTTCACTATTTTTAGCACACCTGTGTCCCGCACGAGAGCACCTGAAACTCTTTACTCTTATCCCTGAACACGGTAGTGCCCTTGAGGCCCAAGCGATGTGCCTGAACGTAGATGTCCAGGATGGTCTCCGGTGTCGCATCAGACGGCAGGTTTATGGTTTTGGAAACGGCATTGTCCACATACTTCTGGAAGGCCCTTTGCATCTTCAGGTGATCAAGAGGAGCGACCTGGAATGCCGTCCGGAAGAGCCTTCCTGCACGTGTATCGTGAGTGATGCTCTGTTGCATCTCTTCGTAGAGAGGATCAACGACCTGCACGTGGATGTCGCCGAAGAGTATCCTGCTATATTGAGTCTCGAATATGGGTTCTATGCCGCTCGACGTGTTGGCGATAATGCTCAGTGTGCCAGTCGGCGCCACGGTCGTCGTAGTGGCATTGCGCTGCAGCAGGTTTTTTTTCTGCCAGACGCTTCCCTCGTAATTGGGGAACGGTCCTCGTTCCTCTGCAAGGAGCTTCGATGCGGCCTTCGATTCCTTTTGAACAAAGGCCATAACTTTCTCGCCCAGTATTTCAGCTTCCGGCTCATCGTACGGTATGCCGAGGCGGATGAGCATGTGGGCGAATCCCATGACTCCTAGGCCTATCTTCCGGTTGCCTCGCGACATCTTTTCTATCTCCGGGAGGGGATACTTGTTCATCTCGACCACGTCATCGAGGAACTTGACGCCAAGATGCGTGAGTTGCTTGAGTCGGTCCCAATCAATCTCGCCGTTTCTAACGAGTCTGGAGAGGTTGATGGAGCCCAGGGTGCAGGATTCCCAAGGAAGGAGCGGCTGCTCTCCACAATTGTGAACGTAAAAGCCATTCGCATCAAAGGCATTGACCCCGGGGACACGGACGTCGTACACGTCCTCATCCGGGAGCGCAGTCAAGGCCTTGACCGTCACCGTGAATCGCTCGCGGTTGAGGAGCCGCTTATAGCTTGTGAGGAGCCGCTTGAGACGGGCAAGCTTGACCGGATCGCCGAACCCCACCAGAAGATCGAAATACTGGACGTTGTTGTTTGTGATGACCAGCTCATAACGGACCTTGGCGCTGCCAGCCTGATCGGATCTCCGTTCCTCGATTATCCTGCTCACGATGCCGAGGCGCAGGAGCATACGCTGCATTCCCTGCAGAAAGGATTCCGTGTGATGTCCCGAGAGACGAACGCTCACACCTTTTTTTTGTGTGCCCTCGACAGTTCCGTCACAGTCGAATAGTCCCCTGAGGAATCCCCTGTAGAAAAGAGAGGAGGACTTCTCCAGGGCCGGCGTAATGACCTTCTCCTTTGAGAGTATCTCCAGGTGTGCTGCCATTTGCTTGAAATGCGCGATAGGGAGCTTTGATTCGCTGGGAGGGGAAGGGGAAACGAGTGCCAGTGATTCGTCCCCGCTTGCGATCCAGACCGATGCGAGTCCCGCGCCTTCCGCGGGCTTGCCCTCCCCAACCAGGAGGCCTGCAAGGTACCCCTCTGCCTCGCCGTACGGGCCGGGCCAGTTGCGCAACAATCGATGGTTGTGAAGAAGGAGTCTGTCCCCCTTTTTCACCTCTCTTGTTTCGACCCACTCGGTGGACGTGCCTGAGCGGCCCAGCGAAACGACGCGCAGCACCGGATGATTTTCCGTGAGTCTCAGTGTATAACCCTCTTCCGTGTCAAGCTGGAACACCGGGCGTCTGCCACTCTTGAAGAACCCTCTGCGTCCCGTAAGAAAGGGTTTCCCATCCACGATAATCGTCGTTTGCTTGCCGAGCAAATCTTGTACCTGGCGCGGGCCTGACGCCGTGAACACGAACGTGTCTCGCGTGACGCACGGGTTGGTCGCCTCTATCTCTCCTATGTGGGGCGTGGGGTTTACCCTGTTGATGGTATCGATGAAGATCACCCCCGGGTCGCCAGATGCCCAGGCAGACCCTGCTATGACGCGCAGCAGGTCACGGGCGCGCACCTTCCTGACCTCCTGCCTCGTTCTCGGGTTGACGAGACCGAAATCCGAGTCGGCATTGTACGCCTGCATGAAGGCGTCGGTAACGGCAACAGACAGGTTGAAGTTCGAGAGCTCTCCGGGGTCATGCTTGATCGTCACAAACTCTTCGATATCAGGGTGATCGATGCGGAGGATCCCCATGTTTGCACCCCGTCTTGTTCCTCCCTGCTTGATCACATCTGTGGCCATGTTGAAGACCTTGATGAATGAGACCGGTCCGCTCGCGACCCCCATGGTCGAAGCAACAACATCGTCCTTGGGCCTGAGCTTCGAGAAGGAGAAGCCGGTACCGCCACCGGTCTGGTGAATCTTTGCCGTGTATTTCACGCCATCGAAAATGGAGTCGAGAGAATCTGTCACCGGGATCACGAAGCAAGCGGCCAGCTGGCCCAGTTCGCGGCCGGCATTCATGAGCGTCGGGGAGTTGGGCAGGAATTCGAGGCTCGTCATCATGCGGAAAAATTCCTCTTCGAAGAATAGACTCCGTGAGGAATCGTACGCATGCTCCGCCTGGGCGATGAAACGTGCCACGCGCTGGAACATCTCCGACGGCGTCTCGGCAGGATTTCCGGCCGCATCCTTGATCAGGTAGCGCCTCTGGAGCACGAGCAGCGCATTTGAACTGAGCTTCACGCTTTCCTGAGCACTATCCATGTTCCCTTCTGGGTCAGAATATACTTCTTTGATTTGGCCAGCTCATCAGCCAGCTTTGCAGTGCTCTCCCCGGAGACAAGCAGAATCTTGCCGCTCGGCTTGACATAGGCGGATGCTCGCTTGATGTACGCTTTGGTCATTTCTATGACCGGGACCTTTTCTTCCCATGCGTATGCGAGCCATGGTTGAACGATGACCAGGTCGAAGGCTCCGTTCAGAAGAAGCGGAAACTCGATCTCCATATGAAAGAAGGCATTCTTGCGGGCCAGCTGTTTGGCCGAGACGAACCACTGTTCGCTCCGGGCTCTCTGCCACTTTGACTCGTCACTGTCGAGTGCGTAAAGGAGTTCTTTTATCTTTTTCTCCTCCGACTTCTTCGTGAAATAAGATGCCGTCAGAAGGTCGAGGATATCGCGCAGGCGCTCCCTGTATCTTGCCAGCTTCACATCGAGCTCCCTCTTCTCCTCGATATCCTCCTTGATCCTGTCTGAGAGGGAGAAGTAGAGCCGGTACATATTTCTGAACTCCCGGATGATCCCCTCCGGAGGTTTGGAAAAGAGGTCCGTCTGGCTCCTGGTTTCGAACAGGCCTTCCAGGTCGGCGAGCGACATTCCGAGCAGGGCATCGCCAAGTCTGTAATGACTGGCTCTCTCTTGAAAGCGGCTCATCATGCTGTTCTGAAGAATATCGAGGGCGAGGTGAGACTTCTCCACGCCATACAGCAACGTGTTAAGTATACAGCGGTTGAGTGTTGCCTCGTTCTCCCACTCCGCTACAAACGTGTTCCTCTCCCGGTAAGGGAGCGTGAACGAGAGATACGTCAGGCCTTCCACGAGGTGGGCTGCAACGGCGCCGAACCCCGGCGTCAGATCGAGTATGCGCAGGGCAAACAAAGACTCTTTGACGAACACCTCTTTTGTGCCTTCCAGGATAAGGTCTTCCACGCTGAAAGAAACGGGAACCTCTTTTTTCGTGAAAAGATACGTCACGACATCCGGTCCGTCGTGACCGTTCAGGAGCCGCAACCCCTTGGGAGTTTGAGCCGGCGGCGCTGTTACGTTCCTCTCTTTCAGGTAGGACTCAGTGAGCGAAAGGTTGGCGTCAGGAAAAAGTTCCTTGCAGTAAGGGATCAGTCGCGGATAGAACTCTGCCTTCTTGGTTGTGTCCTGGAGCAGTTTTGTTATGGAAGCTTTTCTTTCCTTGAGAATGTCGATGAGTTCCGCACGCTCTTCTGCGAACAGCGCCGGGAGATGCTCCTTGAGTCCCATGCAGGAAAAGAGATGATAGAACAGGTGGAGCGTCTCTTCGGAGTCGGGCGAATCAAGATCGTCGAGGCTCAGCTCTATCAGACGCTTTTCGAATGAGCGCGGCTTTCTGCAGAGAATCCAGGTTTTTCCGTTGGTGAGTATGCCCCATGGCGTATCCGATCTCTTCGACAAATACATGACCTGGTACAAGGGGATCCTGCTTTCGAAATCCAGGAAAAAGCCCGTGATACCCTCTGCCAGGTTCCTGCCGTAACGCTTGACCGAGAGCACCGCCACCGAATTACGAAAGAAGTCCTTTGTGCCCCAGAGGTTGGACGTGGCGAGCCTATCCTGCTCTGAACAGAAAAGGGCGAAGTCGGGCCCTTTGACGTGATCCTCAAAGAACTTTGGCTTTGACTCGACACTATACCCCAGGGTCCTCAGTATCGGTTTCACGAGGTGTATCTCAGTCTGCATCTCGCTGGCAGAATCCTTCATATTGCGGAATCGTAGAAGGATTTCTTTAAGCGTTGCCTGGGCCTCACCCGCAGGCGGCATGGCTAGGACCTTTTCGGTGTAGGCAGGCGACAGGAGGGTGTTTCTGACGATCGAAGCGGACATAGCTAATAATATGCCGTTTATTCTGCATGAGTCAATAATACCAGCAATCAGTAATCGGTGATCGTGATCAGTGATCGGTAAACAGTAACTAGGGGTCAGTGGATAGTGAATGGTGTCGAGGGACGAGGGTCGAGTGACGAGTGAGACGCGGAGAGAGGGAGACACGGTGAGACAAACGGGAGAGTACCTTGTGCTTCGTTCCTGGTGCTTCGGTCACGGAGACCAGAGAAACCAGAGAAACCGGGGCGTGGTTGGTCGCCGTTGCCGCCAAATAAACCCTTGACAATAACGGCCGCCTTTTAGTATCGTGGACTATTCGGAAAAGAGCCGAGCCAATGCAAGGATGCAAGGCACAGCACCTTGACCACACTGATCCTTAATCAAAGGAGGTACGCAATCATGGCAAGAAGGAAGATAGCAATGACGGGATGTTTATCGATTCTCTGCGCGGCGATCCTGATTGGTGGGCTGGTTCAGGGGGCTTACGCTCAGGCGCCGGCAAAGCAGATCAAGCTGACGTATGCGTTGTTTCAGCCTGCGACTGCTGCCCTGTCTAAGGTGCAGACTGAATTTGCCCAGGAACTGGAGAAGCGTACGAACGGCCGCGTGCAGATTCAGGTCATGCAGGGTGGTTCGCTCCTAGGCGCACCAGCCATGTTTCAAGGCATAAAGAACGGGATCGCCGACATGGGCAACGGCATTACCAGTTACAGCCCCGGGAACTTTCCGTTCACCTCGATTGCTGAACTGCCGAGCGCTGCTCAGTCGGGCTGGGTGGTATCGTACGCAATGTATGATTTCGTGACGAAATACCAGCCGAAGGAGTGGGACGGAGTTCATTTACTCACCACGGTCAGTTCCGCAGCCGACGCCATGGGGCTTGGTATGGGAAAGGTGCCTGTCCGGAAGCTGGAGGACCTCAAAGGAAAATCGATACGGACCAACCATGCCGACATTACGGCTGCCTTGGGAGCCACCATAAAGGATGTGCCCATGGCAGAGGTGTTTGACGCCGTTTCCAAGGGAGTGCTGGATGGAGTCCACGGTTCGCTTGAACCGTTCAGGGCGTGGAAGCTTGGTGATGTTTGCAAGCAAGTCACGGTTAATACGGCCCCGGTACAACCCTCGATACTCTGGTACAATATAATGAACAAGAACAAGTGGAACAGCCTGCCGCCTGACATTCAGAAGACGTTTACTGACGTCTCCAAAGAGTACGTAGGAAAGCTCGGCCTGACCTGGGATGACCAGGGAGTGGCCGGCGTCGAATACAGCAAAAGTGTGGGCGGTGCCGTCTATTTCCTTCCCAAAGAGGAAGCAGCAAGATGGCAGCAGGCGATAATGCCCGTCGTCGACGCCCGGCTAAAAGCCCTCGTCGCCAAAGGTCTCAACAAAAAAGAAGTGGACGATGCATGGGCGTTTTTCAAGAGCCGGGTGGAGTACTGGAACGGACAGCAGGCCAAGAATAGCATAACGCCGTTAGTGGCTCGATTGGAAAAGGCGTCCAAGTAGAATCGTTATCGACGTCGAGGAAGCACGTTGAGCCAATAGAAGCGCGGTGGAAAGAGTGTGTGTAAAATCAATCATTACGGTCGGACGCAGAGGAGCAAGACGTGAGAGGGGCTGAGATGGGCTGGTTCGTCCGAGCCCGCGCGTCTATTCATACGGTTAGTCTTTGGTTCGAACTGGTAGGGCTCGTGGCCATGGCGGCCATGGGCCTGACGACCCTGGTAGATGTTATCGGATCGAAAGTCTTCAATCTGCCTTTACCCGGCAGCACGGAGATAATAGGCGTGGTACAGATTCTCGCTATTGCCGGCGGTCTCGCGTTTTCCAAGATTGACGGCAGACAGATACGCGTCGATATCCTCTTTGAGTGGTTGCCGCGCAGGGGGCAGGCAGTCATCGACGTGTTCAGCGCTCTCTTGGGATTGGGCTTTTCGGCTGTGGCTGCATGGATGTGCTATCTGCACGGGTTGAGTTTCCTTGAGAGCGGCACAAAGACCTTTTTCCTTGGAATCCCGCTCTCCCCCTTTGCTTTCTGGACTGCCCTCTGCTGGGTTCCCATGTGCTTTGTGATCATTGGGGAGCTGTTGAGTGCCGTAGCCGGGATGCTCAGGTAACGGACCAATGTTGGACTGATGGACCCTTTAACTATAGGCATTGTCGGAACTCTTCTTTTGCTTGCACTCTTCTTCCTGGGCGTGCCCATTGGTTTCGCTATGGGTGTCGCAGGCATTGTGGGTTTTGCGTACGTGGTCAATCCCACAGCGGCCCTGCACCTGGTGGCGAGCGACATATTTGACCAGCTGAATTCCTATTCCTTGTCGGTCCTTCCCATGTTTATCCTGATGGGCTGCATGGCGTTTGCCGCCGGCATCGGTGGGAAAGCCTTTCGTGCAGCCTATGTAGTGATGGGGCGGGTCAGAGGTGGGCTGATTGTTGCAACTGCAGTCGCTTGCTGCATTTTTGGTGCTGTTACCGGTTCAAGCGCTGCCACGTGCATCGCCATAGGGAAATCGGCTGTCCCTGAAATGAAAAGGCATCACTACGATCCGGCCATTTCTCTGGGTGCTCTCGCATGCTCGGGCACGCTCGGTTTCATGATTCCCCCGAGTATTCCGTTTGCCATCTATGGCATATTGACCGAGCAATCAATAGGCAAGCTCTTCATTGCGGGAGTGCTTCCCGGAGTGCTCATCACTGCTCTTTTCGTGCTTACCGGCCTCATTGCCTGCTGGATAAGGCCGGAATGGGGACCTCCGGGAGAGGCGACCAGCCTGAAGGAGAAAGGCAAGGCCCTGCTGGGGCTCATTGACGCGGCGGTACTTTTCTTCCTGGTTATAGGAGGGCTCTTTGCCGGCATCTTCAGCCCCACGGGGGCGGGAGCCATAGGCGCCGCCGGCGCTGTCGCGATCGGCATGGTACGACGGGAGTTGACGTGGCAGAAGTTCGTGGAAGGGCTTAAAGACGCCCTGAGATTGTCCTGTATGATATTTGTACTCATCATCGGAGCCATGATCTTCGGCCATTTCGTGGCCGCGACCGGAGTGTCAAAGGGGCTGGTTGAGTATGCTTCAGGCCTGTCCCCGATAGGCATCATAACGTTGATCTGCATTATTTTTTATATTCTGGGCGCGCTTCTCGATGAAGCTCCCCTTTTATTGATACTCGTGCCGCTGCTCTATCCACTGGTTATAAAGGCGGGTTACGATCCTATCTGGTTTGGCGTCGTGATTACGGCACTCTGCATGGTGGGAATAGTGGCGCCGCCGGTGGCAACCAACTTCTATGTGGTCAAGGCGCTCGCCGGTGAGGAAGTGACATTGGGAACGATTGTTAAAGGAATCCTGGTCTTTCTCGTGCCGTTGACCGTAGGCCTGATACTGATAATAGCCTTCCCTAAGATTTCTACGTTCCTGCCGAGCTTCATGACGTATTGATATCGGTGGTTCGCCGGAAAGACGGGATCAGATCGCCCCTTCTATTTGCGCTTCTTTGCCCTTCTCTCACTTTCTTCTATGAATCTCTTAAAGACGACCGAGAACGTTTAGGGCGTTGTCACCGCTCTCCGGCTGGAATGAAAGCCCATCGAAGGATAAGAAGGCTCCGAGCGTGACCAACATTAGCGCCACTGCAAGGGCAGCTGTTCTGAGCCACGGTTTTTCATAGGGATTTTTTTCTCTAGCCATAGCTCCCTTCCTTACGATGAACTAGTTTTTTTAGTTTATTAATCTAATCTATGCACCCATTCACTCCTTTTCCAGTGCAGCCCACAGCGGGGGTGAGCCAGAAAAGAGTTTGGAACGCTGGTGGTGAGATTGCTTGAGACGACGTTACTCCAGAAGGGGTGCGGACTTCTCTGCCTCTTCCCGCTCCATCTTCTGTGTGCGTTCGAGCTCGCGGAGCTTGAGCTTCAAGAGGATCACCAGGCCGATTATCCCTGCCCAGAAGAACCCGAGATTCAGATAAACTGTGGCCTGGTCGTAGGCAGTGGGCGGGAAGACCTCGATCTTTGTCTCCGCGCACAGAGCGATGCCATAAGACATACAGGACAGGAGAAACGCGATACTGCTTAGGATGAGCTTCATCTCACTCCTTAACTGAAATAGCCCACAATCGTCATGACAATGAAGTATGCCAGATAAAGGGTGCCTATTAGTGTAAATACGGAACTCCTCTGGCCTGCGTGCGACTTGCGGTCGAAGAAGGGAATCAGGAAACAAAAACCCATGGCCAGTACTACGAGCATCACTGCGATCACCTCACCGTTCAGGCCGAGGATGTCCCCCGGGAAAAGCTTGAGAGTTTGAAAAAGAAAGAGGAAATACCACTCAGGCTTCACGTTCTCAGGCGGCGGTGCAAGAGGATCTGCCTTGATTCCTATCTCCGGAGGCAAGAGTGTTGCTAGCGTTACCACGATACCCAGGACGATGAGCCAGATGATCGCGTCTTTATAGAGCGCGTTCGGGAAGAAGGGGGTCGGCCGTGACTCCTTGCCCTGCTGAGAGATGGGCACGCTCATGCCATGGTGCTGAACCAGCGCCAGGTGAATGACGAGTAAGAGGAGCGTGGCCATGGGCAACACACAGACATGAAATGCATAGAACCGTACCAGGGTCTCACCGGTTACGTCGATGCCTCCGCGCAAAAATGCCTTGATCGTATCGCCTATGAGAGGAATAGCCGACAGCCCGCCGGTGGCAACGCGAACGGCTGCAAACGCCCGTTCATCCCACAGCAGGAAGTAACCGCTCAAGCCGAAGAATATGGAGATGCCCATCAAGATGAAGCCTGAGAACCAGAGAAGTTCCCTGGGCTTCCGGTAGGCCTTGAGGAGGAGCGTCGCAAAGAGATGGGCGAACAGGAAACCAATGGCAAGTTGGGCACCCCAGTGGTGGACTGAACGGAAGAACCATCCCATGTTCAGCTTGGTGACGATCTCGATGATGCTTTTGTGGGCCTGCTCGAAATAGGGAACGTAGTAGAGCGCGAGTATCATGCCGGTCACAAACTGAAACGCGATGAGAAAGAGCGCAACGCCGCCCGTGTAATACCAGAGCTCGTGCTTGTGAGCAGGCACATGTTTCTTCTTTGCGAACTCTTTCAGGTCGCTCAAATCGTACCGCTCTTCAAGCCACTTCATCATGCCCCGTCCCGTACTCTCTGAGCATCAAGTCCTTCCTTGCCTGTCACGCTTGACCCTTGACCCTTGCCCCATGACCCTGTTCTTATGCTTTGGGAAGTTCAACCTTTATTCCTTGCTTGTGGACGATCAGTTTGCCATCCTCCACGCGGTATTCAAAGAACTCTAGTGGTTTGGGGGGTGGCCCCTCAACATTTTTTCCGAACTCGTCAAACCAGCCCTTGTGACAGGGGCAGTAAAAGCGCTTGTTTTCAGGTTTGTAGACGATGTTGCACTCCATATGGGAGCAAACACCTTTGAGCGCCACCACGGTGTTGTCGGACCGTTTGAAAATAAGCCCCAGCTTGCCGCCCCAGGCAAACGGCTTTGTGCTGTTGGGAGGTATCTCCAGGTAGTCGCTTGCCGCGTTGAGAACGACAAAATCAGGCTCTTTACCCAGCGTGGGGAATGCGCCCCTCCAGAGGGCGTAGAGGCTGCCCGCACAAAACGTGGCTACCCAGCCCCCAAACAGGGTGTTGAGAAACGTTCTTCGTGTGACAAGAGAATAGTCAAGTTTCATAGTAAACCAGTAGCCAGGGGCCAGTAGCCAGGGGCCAGCAAACGCCAAGCTGTGAAAAGTGAACGGCAATCAGCGAGCACCGAAGAGAGAGCAGTGGTGGTCAAGATTGCTTCTCCTTTCTATTACTGCCGAAGATTCCTTTGAACTTGTGCGTGACGAGCTGCTTTCTCAGGCCGACGATGCCGTCGGTCGGGCGAACCTCCTTGGGGCAGGCGTCGATACATCGAAAGAGCGTATCACACGCCCACACGCCCTTCTCATCGTTAACCGCATTCAGAGCGCTTGCGGGCCTCTCGTCCCTTGAATCGAGCATGAAGCGCTGGAGCTTTGCGAGCGCCGCCGGACCCGTGTAGCCGGGCTCACGTGCAAGCACGGGGCAGGCTCCATAGCAGCATGCGCACAGGATGCAGTTAACAAACTGGTCAATCTTTTTCCTGTCTTCCTCGCTCTGAAAGATCTCTTTTTCGGGATCAGGGCTTGTGCGCACAAGATATGGCTGCACCTTTTCATACATGTTCCAGAACGGTGTCATGTCGACTACGAGATCCTTGATGATCTCAAAGTTGGGAAGCGGCTCGAGCACGATTGTCTTTTCCGTTATTGAGCCGACTTGCGTCCTGCAGGCGAGGTCGAGCTTGCCGTTGATCACCATGGCGCAGGAACCGCATGTCGCAGACCTGCAGGAACAGCGGAAAGCGAGCGTACCGTCCAGCTCGTCCCGGATGCGCAAAAGGACAGTGAGAATGGTCAGCCCGGGGATGACCCGTATCTTGTAGTAGTCGAAATAGGGCTCCTTATCCGCGTCGTGGGCATCGTAGCGCAGAATCTTAAACGTATATATCTCTCCTACGTTCAATACGTCCTCGCCATTGGTTGATAACGGGTCACGATCACGTCTTTATAGGATATGACCGGTTTTCCGTCAGGCCCTTTAGATGCCAGCGTGTGTCTGAGCCAGTCAGTGTCGTTGCGGTCCGTGAAGTCGCGCCTGTAATGGGAGCCCCTGCTTTCTTCCCGGAGTAAGGCCCCGAGCGTGATCGTGTGCGCAACATCGATCATCTGTTCCAGCTCCATGGCGCCGACGAGTTCGTAGTTCATATGCAGGTGCGGGCTGGAAACGCGAATCCTCTTGTAGCGCTCCCTGGCCTCGAGCACCTTGCTCAATCCCTGCTCCAGTTCCCCCTTCGTTCTGAAGATGCCCACATAGTCATCCATGGCGCGCCTGAGATCGTCGAAGACGCTGAAGGGCTTTTCAGTGCCGTCTGTCGTCAACCTCTTGATCTTGCCTTCAGTCCGCTCCTCTGTTCTTAGGAGCACCTTTTCGTCCGGGCGCGCCCCGTTCGACTGAAGGTATGCATCTATGGCGCCTGAGGCGACTTTTCCGAAGACGATGGTTTCGAGGAGCGAGTTACCGCCGAGCCTGTTTGCGCCGTGCACGCTCACGCAGGCACATTCGCCTGCCGCGTAGAAACCCTTGACTATTGTCTCGCACACCGCGTTCGTGTCTATACCTCCCATGGAGTAGTGCTGACAGGGCATGATCGGGATGGGCTCGTACACGGGATCGACGTTGACAAAGTCAATACAGAATCTTCGTATGCCGGGAAGCCGCTCCGCGATTTTCTGCTCCCCCAGGTGTCTCAGGTCGAGGTGGATGTATCGCCCCAACTCATTCTCGAAGCCCCTGCCTTGCTCCATCTCCGTCTGGATCGAGCGGGCAGTGATGTCTCTCGGCGCAAGCTCCATGGCCTTGGGTGCATACCGCTCCATGAAGCGTTCGCCCTTGTTGTTGAAGAGGTATCCACCCTCCCCACGGGCGCCTTCAGTGATCAGTATGTTGGTGCCGAGGAGCGAGGTCGGGTGAAACTGCACAAACTCCATGTCCTTCATGGGGATGCCCGCCGCATAGGCGATCCCGATACCGGACCCCGTGTTTATGAGCGCGTTCGTGGAATGGAAGTAGACACGCCCATACCCGCCTGTGGCAAAGAGCGTGGCCTTGGCCCCGAGCTGAACAAGTTTGCCGTTGCTCTGATCGAGCGCGATAATGCCGTGACATCTACCTTCATCGACAGCAAGCGTGAACACAATATACTCGGTGTAGACCTTCACACCAAGCGCTACTGCCCGCTCGTACAGGGTGTTGAGAAGCACGTGACCGGTGAGATCAGCCGAATAACAGGTGCGCGGATACCCTGCACCGCCGAACGGCCTCTGGGCTATGGAGCCGTCCTCAAAGCGGCTGAAGGGGCAGCCCCAGTGCTCCATCTCGTAGACCACGCCGGGAGCTTCCCGGCACATCAGTTCAGCAGCGTCCTGGTCCGCGAGATAGTCGCTCCCCTTGACCGTGTCGAACGTATGTTTTTCTACGTTATCGTCCTTGGCGTTGGGGTGGTTCGCAAGTGATGCATTGATGCCACCTTGGGCGGCGATCGAATGAGACCGGATCGGGTGAACCTTTGAGACGAGCCCGACATTGTATCGCCCGCAGAGACCCACGGCGGCCCTCAGGCCTGCCAGACCTCCACCAACGATCACCACATCATGTTCGAGCATCGCTAAGCTACTTTGGCGTACAGGATGATCAGGATTACTGAAACAATCGCAGCCACTGCGTTGGACAACCAGAAGAGCTTCTTTTCTTTTCGATATCCCAGGTCTATGGCTATTGTCCGCAGTCCATAAATGCTGTGGAAGGTGAAGAGTACGAGTATGAGAATGTCTAGCACGGGGTGCCTGTGTAGTCCCAGGGCCCAATCAGGCTTGTTGTCCTTCGTGTAGATGAAGAATGCGGAGAAGATCTTGATACCGAACAGGACAATAAGCGAAACGCCGCTGATCCGGTGAAAGAGCCAGACAAACATATTCTGTTTGGTAGCATTTCGCTCCGTTTGTTGTCAAGGGGTTTTTTCACAATCGGTCTGACTGACGCCCCGCAATAGGGGCGTGATGTCTCAAGGGGCGGGTGAAAAGTCATTGCATATTGCCGAGGCTTTGCGTACAATTACACAGCCATGAGCGGCGACCCAGCCGCATTCGAAGATCGGATGCGGCTGGGACTGTTTCGAGTTACGGTTTGTGGGTCAGACCGCCAAGCCTTTAGAGAAAGGCTGACGGCTGGTCAGCGTTTGGGATGGGGTCTGAGGCACTACGCTAAAGCTAGCCTAGCAGGAGGCTTCCTGATGAGTGAGTTTCACGAGGCGGTCGTCATCGGTGGAGGTCCCGCAGGTCTCACCGCGGGAATCTACCTCATGAGAGGGGGGATTGACGCTATTCTCATTGAACGGGGGCTACTGGGTGGAACGCCTATGAGATATGAAGAGGTGGAGAATTATCCCGGTTTTCCCGAAACGATTTCCAGCAAAGAACTCATGGATAGGATGGTCCAGCAGGCGAGACGATTCGGCCTCGCGATCAAGGAATTTGCAGGCGTTGAGAGCATAACGTGTAACCAGGGAAGGTTTCTGGTCAAGGCCGGCGATAACGAGATTGAGTCTCTCGGGGTGATAGCAGCCACAGGTACTGCTGCAGTCACGCTCGGTATCCCCGGCGAAAGTGAGTTCATGGGAAGAGGGGTCTCCACGTGCGCCACGTGCGATGGCATGTTCTTTCGCGACCTTGATGTCGCAGTAATCGGCGGCGGTGATGCGGCGATCGAGGAAGGCATGACGCTTGCCAACCTAGTGCGCAAGGTCTACGTCGTCCACAGGCGTGACAAGCTGAGAGCGCAGAAGATTATCCAGGACCGGGCGTTCAAGAATCAGAAAATGGAGTTTCTATGGAACAGGGTCCCGGTCCAGGTTCTCGGAAAAGATCAGGTGGAGGGGCTTCTGCTGAAAGATACGAAGACAGGAGAGGCATCCCAACTTAAGGTCGACGGTGTTTTCATCTATGCAGGCTCACGGCCTGACACATCCTATTTGGGTGATCTGGTCGATCGTGACACCACCGGGTTCATCCTCACAGACGAAGATCTCGGCACCAGGACCAAAGGGCTTTTTATCGCTGGTGACGTGCGCAGGAAATCGTTGCGTCAGATCGCAACCGCTGTGGGTGACGGAGCGCTTGCTGCAATAAGCCTGGAACGGTATATTCTGGAGACGCGATAACCCGGACTGCCTGGCAAGCCGCCCCGTCGGGTTAATGGGTTACAATATCGGATAGGAAGTTTGATTGGGCGGGAAGGACACCAAAGAAGTGCGGCATGGAGTAGTGGGATGGCTGCGGTAAGGCTCCTTCTGGCTATCGTATGCAGCCTTGCATTTGTGCAGTGCTGCTTCGGCGCCGATAGCTTTGTGGTGTATCAGGTAAACGACAAGGAACCCTCTGCATGGGCCGTATTCAAGGACTTCTTCAAGGAGAAGGGATACGATGTTACCATTTACCAAGCGGAGACGACACTGGAAAGGCACGTGGAGAAGGTTCCCAGGATCAACAGGAGCGGTGTGAAATTTTTTCTTGTGATGGAGATGGGCTATGGCGAGCAGTCGCGGGTGCTGGTTGCCATGACCGACCAGGGGAGGCCTGATGACGAACCACGGGGAAGCGCTGGCAGCGCTTCCGGCAGCGCAAAAGCATCTGCTGACTGGGGAAGCACAAGCAGGTTCGTAGCGATAGACGATCTACCGACAAAGCATGCAGGTAAGTCGAAAAGGTTGGCAGAAGCGGTTGCTGCCCCGTTCAAGCAGAAGGTGAAGCACGTGCCTCTTTTTCCTTTGCTGGGGGTTGATATGCCAGGCATCTTCCTCCGCCTGGAAGGCAACCAGGACAAGCTGCGGGAATCACTCGGGCTCCTGCACGGAAGTATCCAGAGCTACTTAAGAAGGGATGTGGTCCATGAGAAGTAACGGCAGGCCGAATGACAAGATACGTGACCTGAAGATAACGAGAAACTTTTTGAAGTTCCCGGATGGTTCAGTGCTCGTGGAGATGGGCGAGACCAAGGTTATTTGCGGGGTGAGCGTCGAAGAAAGGGTACCTCCCTTTCTCAAGAACTCCGGGAAGGGTTGGCTGACCGCGGAGTATTCCATGTTGCCGCGGGCAACACCGTCGAGAACGGTGCGGGAAGCAGTCACCGGCAAGGTCGGCGGGCGCACTCATGAGATCCAAAGGCTGATCGGGCGGGCATTGCGTGCCGTTGTCAACCTCGACGTGATCGGTGAGCGCACCCTCTGGGTGGATTGCGACGTGATCCAGGCTGATGGCGGAACAAGAACTGCCAGTATCACTGGAGCGTTTGTGGCCCTGGTGGAGGCGCTCTGGAGCATGAAAAAGAGGGGCTTGATCGAGAAGATACCGCTGCGCGACTCGATCGCTGCCGTGAGCGCTGGTCTTATTAATGGGGAGATTCTCCTCGACCTGACATTCCAGGAGGACTCCAGCGCGGAAGTCGACATGAACTTTGTGATGACGGGCAAGGGCCTGTTGATCGAAGTGCAGGGGACCGCAGAAAAGACCCCGTTTTCAAAAGAGCTCTTCGACGTCATGTACGAGTACTCCCTTCGCGGGATCGCGGAGATAACGAGGCTCCAGAAGACTGCACTGGGACCTCACTTTCCGGCCTAAGAGACAGTGATCAGTCATCAGTGATCAGTGACCGGTGATCCGTGAGCAGTAATCAGTGATCGGTCATCAGTAATCGGAAACCAGGGAAAACAAAAAAAGAAACCAAAGAAACCAAAGAAACCAGAGAAACCAGAGCAACCAAAGAAACCAGTAGCGGCTGCGGTCTCCGGTCTCCCGTCGTAAATAGATCGAACATGCGCGATCTGATCATCGCCACCACCAACAAGGGAAAGTTCCTTGAGATCAAGGACCAACTTGCGGACTACTTTGGCGCCTTTTATTCTTTGCGCGACTTTCCGGATCGCAATCCCGTGATAGAAGACCAGACCACCTATGGAGAAAACGCCTGGAAAAAAGCGCGAAAGATCGGTGAACGGTTTGGCATAGACACGCTGGCTGATGACTCGGGGCTCGAGGTGGATGCACTGGGCGGAAGGCCGGGTGTTTACTCGTCTCGTTATGGCAAGACGGATGCGGACAGAATCAGTAAGCTCCTTAAAGAGCTGGAAGGGGTCGAGCGCGAGAGAAGAGGCGCCATGTTCAAATCGTATCTGGCCTTCTATAAGCCCGCCGAAGAGCGGGGATATCTGTTTTACGGTTCGCTGCGGGGATACATCGAACCCCTGCCCAGAGGTAAAGGCGGGTTCGGGTTTGACCCTGTCTTCTTCGTGCCAGAGCTGGGTAAGTGCGTGGCAGAACTGACCCTTGCCGAGAAGAATCAGATAAGCCACAGGGGAAGAGCCCTGGCCTCATTCAGGCAATTCCTGCAGATGGGCCTCACGTAATCAACAATGTGCCTCTTGCCAACTTCGCGAAAATCACTATACTGATACTATAAGCTCCTTGAGCGAGGTGCACATGAAGTTATGTATCGTGCAGCACGCTGAGGCAAATCCGGCCGAGGTCGACCCGTCCCGGGGACTGACGCCGAAGGGTGTGGCCGATACCCGGAAGGTGGCTGCCTACCTCCACAAGATACATCTGGAAGTCAAACATATCTATCACAGCGGCAAGGCAAG
>Ga0102851_10000662_pt1 | contig 18040 bp, 17 predicted proteins | sample Mud3Dept3metaG_FD_79558 | JGI IMG/M metagenome (GOLD analysis project Ga0102851, IMG submission 79558) | Freshwater wetland microbial communities from Ohio, USA, analyzing the effect of biotic and abiotic controls - Mud 3 Core 4 Depth 3... | ecosystem: Environmental > Aquatic > Freshwater >... | reverse complement strand
GTGGAGAAATATCGGCGCCGGAGGAACACGCTTATATCCGGGCTCAACCGGGTGGGCTGGCAGGTGCCGATGCCGAAAGGGACCATGTTTGTCTGGGCCAAGATCCCTGATGGATTCGCATCTATGGGTTCCATCGATTTCTGTAAGAAGCTCCTGCAGGAGGGCAAGGTCGCAGCGTCGCCCGGCATAGGATTCGGTGAGTGCGGCGAAGGCTACGTGAGGTTTGCCCTTGTGGAGAACGAGCACAGGATCCGGCAGGCGGTCAAAGGCATCAGAAATCTAATGCTCAACACGCGAAAGAGATGATCGGTGTCGGCATCATAGGCCTCGGGACTGTCGGACGGGGCACCTACCAAATCCTCAAACAATACGGACCCCTCATTGAGCAGAGGGCAGGTCTGCCCATCCGCGTGGTCAAGCTGGCGGAAACCGACCCTGCCCGCGCCAGGGCCTTCAAGAATGACGGTATTCCCATTGTGCGCGATGCCCGGGAACTGATCAATGACCCGGCCGTGGAGATCGTGGTCGAGCTCATTGGTGGCACCGGTGCGGCGTACGAGTATGTTGACGCCGCGCTGAAAAAGGGTAAATGGGTGGTCACTGCAAACAAGGCGCTGCTCGCTGAAAAAGGAGATGCGCTTTTCAACCGCGCTGAAAAGGCAGGGGCCGAGATCGGTTTCGAGGCCTCCGTCTGCGGTGGCATCCCGGTGATACGTGCGATCAGGGACGGCCTGGTCGGTAACAGGATCGAATATCTTCTCGGTATCCTCAATGGCACGTGCAACTATATCCTGACCAGGATGTCTGAGGAAGGCATCGCTTTCGAACACGCCCTGAAAGAGGCTCAAAAACTTGGAATAGCCGAGAGCGATCCCACACTCGATATTTCAGGCATAGATGCCGCCCACAAGCTCTGTGTGCTGGTGCGGCTTGCCTTTGGAGTGCCTATCACCATGCAGCAGATTGTGACGCGCGGGGTCTCCAGCATCGAGCCTACCGACATCGAATTCGCCCGGGAATTCGGCTACAAGATCAAACTCCTTGCGATCGCCAAGGAGCGGGGCAACATGATCGAGGCGCGGGTAGAGCCCGCCATGATACCATTACAGCACCCGATGAGCTCGGTGAATGGTGTCTTTAACGCGGTCTACGTTGTGGGAGACAAGACAGGCCCCAACCTCTTTTATGGAAAGGGTGCCGGCGCCGACCCAACGGGCAGTGCAGTCGTGAGCGACATCGTCGACATGGCAATACGCAGGAGGGCAGGGTGCCTCAAGAAGGGGCTCACTGCGCCGAAAGGTGGTAAGAACATACGTAAGGGGGAAAAGTCGGTCTCTCCTTTTTATATGCGATTCAAAGCGCACGACCGGCCAGGGGTGCTGTCACGGGTATCAGGCATACTGGCTGAGTATGACATCAGCATCGCTGCGGTCATCCAGAAGGGGCGGCGGGAGAAAGACCATGTGCCCATCGTGATGCTCACGTATGAGGCTTCCGAGGGGAACTTGAGAAAGGCACGAGAGAAGATCGACCGGCTGCCCTTTATCGGGACGCCGAGTGTGTACCTGCGCATAGAAGAAAATAATCTGTGAGCGCAACGGCGCTCAAAATACTTGTTCCGGGTTGCGAGTTGAGTACGAAAACAAGCCTGTCTGTCGGATCATTGTGGATTGCATTGTAACTCGGAACAAGTTGTTGTCTCAAACTCGTAACCCGTAACCCGCAACAGTGGTTGTTGTACGTGAGGTCATGAGATGAAGTATGTTGTGATCATTGGCGACGGCATGGCCGATTTTCCCATCGACGAGCTGGGTGGAAAAACCCCGCTTCAGGTCGCCAACAAACCATCCATGGACATGATGGCCCGGAAGGGTTTCATGGGCAACGTAGTGACCGTGCCTCCCGGTTATTCGCCGGGAAGTGATGTTGCCTGCATGTCGATTTTTGGATACGATCCGGCTAAGTATTACACGGGACGCGCCCCCATAGAGGCGTCCGGCATGGGTATCGTCATGGACGCATCGGACGTGGCCTTTCGCTGCAATCTCGTCTACCTGGAGCCGCGCCTGCCGAGGGTGGTGATGGGCTCGTACAGTGGCGGTCACATCACAACGGAAGAGGCTGCGGAACTCGTGCGTGACCTGGAGGGAGCCATGGGGAGCGATCAGTTCAGGTTCCACCCGGGGGTGAGCTACAGGCACCTCATGATGTGGAGGAATGGCAAGGCAGAGATGAAGACGACACCTCCGCACGACATATCCGATCAGGAGGTGATCGACCACCTGCCGAAAGGTGATGGCGCTGACACGCTCATCAAACTGATGAGCGATTCCCAGCTCTTCCTGAAAGATCACCCGGTCAACAGAAAGCGGCAGGAACGCGATCTCCTGCCGGCAAACAGTATCTGGCTCTGGGGGCAGGGGAAGAAGCCGTATTTCCCCTCTTTTGTCGAGAAGTACAGCGCGCGAGGTGCCGTGGTAGCTGCCGTGGACCTTGTAAAGGGGATCGGGGCGCTTGCCGGATTCGAGACCCCGCGCATCGAAGGTGCGACCGGGTATCTTGATACGAACTATGGCGCCAAGGCGCGTGCGGCGCTTGCGCTTCTCGAGCGGTACGATATCGTCTACGTTCATATCGAGGCGCCCGACGAGGCTTCCCACGCGGGGAGCCTCAAGGAAAAGCTGCGGGCCATCGAGCGCATAGATGCAGAGGTGGTGAAGTTTCTTCTCGAAAACGCGGGTAGGGATGTCCGGTTTCTGCTCACCACTGACCACGCAACGCCCATATCTATGAAAACGCATCACGCCTGCCCTGTCCCATTCGTCATTTACGGGGAAGGCGGACAGGCCAGAGGTGTATCCGCGTATCACGAGAATGCGGGTGCGAAAACAATGACCGGTGAAGAGATGATCACGTTCTTTCTGAAGGGGTAGACGATGAGGCAGAAATTCATATTTGTGACCGGAGGTGTTGTTTCATCTTTGGGCAAGGGATTAGCCGCTGCTTCCATAGGGGCGCTTCTTGAAGCACGGGGGCTTACGGTGATGCTCAAGAAACTCGACCCGTACATCAACGTGGACCCGGGCACGATGAACCCGTTCCAGCACGGTGAAGTATTCGTCACCGACGACGGAGCGGAGACGGACCTTGATCTCGGCCACTACGAGCGGTTCACGGAGGCCGTCGTATCGAAGAGAAGCAACTTCACCACAGGGCAGGTCTACGATACAGTGATATCGAAAGAGCGGCGTGGCGAGTACCTGGGCGGTACCGTGCAGGTAATCCCGCACATCACCGACGAGATAAAGCGACGGATCCTCGACGTGGATGAGGGTATTGACATTGTGCTGGTTGAGATCGGCGGCACGGTGGGCGACATCGAGAGCCTGCCGTTCCTGGAAGCAATCAGGCAGCTCAGGAACGATCTGGGCAAGGAGAACTCCCTCTTCATCCACCTGACGCTTGTGCCTTTTATCAAGACTGCGGGCGAGATGAAAACGAAGCCCACACAGCACAGCGTCAAGGAACTTCGCGAGATCGGTATCCAGCCGGACATTCTCCTCTGCCGGACCGAGGAATTCCTGCCAACTGCCCTCAAAGAAAAAATCGCGTTGTTCTGCAACGTCGAAAAAGACGGGGTGATCACGGCAAAGGATGTGGGCAACATCTACGAGGTACCATTGATGTTCAACCGGGAAGGGCTCGATGACAAGATCACCGCTCTTCTCAATATCTGGTCAAAAAAACCCGACCTCACGAAATGGCAGACAATTGCCGACGCCATCAAGGAGACGAAGAAGGCAGTCGAGATCGCGGTTGTCGGAAAGTATGTCAAGCTGACCGATTCGTATAAGAGCCTCAACGAGGCGCTCACCCACGGAGGTATTGCCAATAACTGCAAGGTGAACCTCAAGTATATCGACTCGGAGGACCTAGGTAAGGACGTGATGAGGCACTTGAGCGACGTGGATGGTGTGCTCGTGCCCGGGGGCTTCGGTTCGCGCGGAATAGAAGGAAAGATAAATGCAATCAACTATGCCAGGGAGAAAAAAATACCCTATTTCGGCATCTGCCTCGGGATGCAGCTTGCAGTCATAGAAATTGCGAGAAACCTGGCGAAGCTGAAGGGTGCGCACAGCACGGAGTTCGATGAAGATACGTCGTATCCCGTGATCTATCTCATGGAAGAGTGGGTGGACAGAGAGGAACGCGTTCAGAAAAGAGACAAGACCTCCGAAAAAGGAGGCACCATGCGGCTGGGCGCTTATCCGTGCAATCTAAAGCCGGGTAGCCTTGCACACAAGGCGTACGGGGCTGACAGCATCGAAGAGCGTCATCGGCACCGGTATGAGTTCAACCTGGTGCTTAGGGAGCAGCTTGAAAGTGCGGGGATGCAGGTTACCGGAATATCACCGGACGAAAGACTGGTGGAGATCATCGAAATCAAGGGTCACCCCTGGTTCCTGGGCTGCCAGTTTCACCCGGAGTTCAAATCGAAGCCATTCAAGTCGCATCCCCTTTTCAGGGAGTTCATCAAGGCATCGCTGAAGAAGCAGCAGGAACGCACACGGTGGAAAAAAAAGAAGTAAGAGTCGGGAAAATTACCTTTGGAACAAAGCCGTTCGTCTTCATCGGTGGCCCGTGCGTCATTGAAGGCAGAGAGATAACTCTTCGCACCGCAGAACGCTTGCGTGAAATCACGAAGGGCCTCAACATTCCCCTTGTCTTCAAAAGCTCGTATGACAAGGCAAACAGGACATCCGTATCAAGCTACAGGGGGCCGGGGCTGGAAGAGGGCCTCGAGATACTGAAAGAAGTGAAGGATACGCTCGGTCTACCCGTGCTCACCGATGTCCATTCTCCTGAAGAGGCGCGTGTTGCGGCTTCTGTTGCCGATGTGCTGCAGGTGCCTGCGCTTCTGTCAAGGCAGACCGACCTTCTCATTGCATGCGGAGAAACAGGCAAGGCTGTGAATATCAAGAAAGGGCAGTTCCTTTCGCCTGATGAAGTCAGGTATGCCGTGGAGAAAGTGGAATCGACCGGCAACAGACGGATACTGCTCACCGAGCGCGGGACCTTCTTTGGTTATCATCACCTCGTCAATGACTTTAAGGCAATTCCCGTGATGAAGAGGCTTGGATACCCTGTGGTCTTTGATGCGACCCACAGCGTACAACTGCCGGGAGCGGCGAGCGGTGTATCGGGCGGAGAGCGGGAATTCGTTTTTCCGTTGGCCAGGGCCGCGGTCGCCGTGGGGGTTGACGCGCTATTCATGGAAGTTCACGAGGATCCGGCAAAGGCCTGGTGTGACGGCGCCAACTCCGTTGACTTGAAAGATGTAGCCGCCATGCTTGCGACGCTGCAGAGAATCGAAGAGGCGTTATGAGTGATCTACTCGGGATAGGTAAAGAGGTGCTGAGAAAAGAGTCTGAAGCCCTCATGCAGGTAATGGAACAGCTGGGTGCTGATTTTGAAGGCGTCGTCAAGACAATCAGTGCATGCTCCGGAAGAGTTGTTTTCACGGGTATCGGAAAGTCGGGTCTCATCTCGAAGAAGATTGCATCCACTTTTTCGAGCATCGGTATCCCTGCCGTTTACCTGCACCCCGCCGATTCCCTGCACGGGGACCTGGGCATGGTCCAGAAAGGGGACGTTTTCTTCGTCATCTCTTACAGCGGTGAGACGGAGGAAGTAATCCAAATGTTGCCCTGGGTCAAAAGGCTCGATATCCCGAGCATCGTCGTGACGGGAAGTCCCGACTCAACCATAGCACGCTACGGCGACTATGTGTTGAACGTAAGAGTCGAAGAGGCTTGTCCGTACAACATGGTGCCTACCTCAAGCACCACCGCAACATTGGCCCTGGGAGACGCTATTGCTGTCGCGCTCATGAAAGAGAGAAACTTCAGGGCGGAAGATTTCGCACTCTTGCATCCCGGGGGAAGTCTGGGGCGAAAACTCCTGCTCAAGGTCGAGGACTTGATGCATACGGGTGATGCCCTGCCGAGGGTTTCCGAAGAGTCTCCCATGAAGTATGTGATCCTCGAAGTCACGTCCAAGAGGCTCGGACTTGCCGGCGTATTCAACCCTTCGGGAGAGCTTGTGGGCGTGATAACGGACGGCGACCTGAGGAGGGCGCTCGAAAAACATGAGAACATGCTTCAGAAACGGGCAGATGAAGTGATGACCAGGAACCCGAAAGGCATCGAGAAAGACGCGCTGGCCGCGTATGCCCTCAAGGTGATGGAGGACTTTTCCATAACGTCTCTTTTTGTCTTCGAACGTGGCGGAGACAGGCGTCCCGTGGGACTACTCCACATTCATGATCTGCTCAAGGCGAAGATTGCATAAAGAAACGTTGTATGAGGCTTGATGAATCGAAGAGATCTGACGTTATACGTTGCAGCAGGCTTTGCTGTAGGAATTCTTCTCCTTTCCGGTTATTACTTCGCAAAAAGACCTGATCGTACCACCCCCAGGACTGTCGAGAAAACAGACAGGGTCATCGTCTTCCGCGACGTGAAGTACTCCGGTGAAAAGAAAGGCGCGGTCGACTGGGAACTGAACGCTAAACTTGCCCGGAAATATATCGATAAACCGTTTATCGAGCTGGAGGATATTGAGGGTTTGTACAAGCCGAATCCGGACACCATTGTCCTCTTCAGGGGCTCAAAAGGAGAGATGAACACGGAGGACGAGGTCGGGCGGGTAGAAGACGTGGAAATTGTTTATAAGGACGAATACAGGCTCAAGAGCAAGAACATGGAGTTTGAGTTCAAGAATTCAAAGGTGTCGAGCAACGAGATAGTCGACCTGAAAGGGAAAAGACTGACGCTCCTGGGCCAGGGACTTGCTGCCGACACCAAGGAACAGGTGATCAGGATCAACAGGGACGTGAGGGGGACCGTCGACACCGAGGAACGTTCGTTCAAGTTCTGGTCTGACCGGTTCACATACAAGATCAAGGAGGACCTGTACACGTTTGAGCGTAATGTCAAGGTCATAGGGGAGGATATGGAACTTCTCTGTGACACCCTGCAGGTCACGAGCAAAGACGACAAGGTTGACAAGATCGAGGCGCGCGGGAGCGTGCGCCTCTCCTCCAAAGGTACGCTTGCTAAAAGCGAAAGAGCAGTATATTATTTAAAAGAAGACAAGGTTACGCTTGAAGATTCACCCACAATTATCAGGGACAAAGTAGAGATGAAAGGGCAGCAGATCGTGTATAATCTGTCTACGGGAAAGTTTTTAGTCAGTGGACCGAGGATGAGAATAGAGCGATGAACGAAAACGGCTCGGTATTGAAGGCCCACAACCTGTCGAAGACTTACAGCGCTAGGCGGGTCGTGAATGACGTGAGCTTTGATATCAAGACCGGGGAGGTGGTCGGCCTGTTCGGCCCTAACGGCGCGGGCAAGACCACGACGTTTTACTCGGTGATCGGATTCATCCGGCCTGATACGGGCAAGATCACTGTCGATGACGAGGACATCACACATATGCCCATGTTCATGAGGGCACGCAAGGGTATCACCTATCTGCCCCAGGAGCCTTCCATATTCAAGAAGTTGAGTGTGGCCGACAACCTGAGGTCAATCCTCGAATTTCACGAGGTGGACCGTGAGGTGATCGAGCACAAGGTGCAGGAACTTCTCGAGACCTTCAAGCTCGAACAGCTTTCGGGAAACAACGCGGACCTCCTGTCTGGTGGCGAGCGGCGTCGCCTCGAGGTCGCCCGGGCGCTGATGATGTCCCCCAGGTTCATCTTGCTGGACGAACCTTTTTCGGGCATCGACCCCATTTCCGTGGCAGACCTCAAGAAGATTGTCAACGGGCTGAAAAAAAGAGGCATAGGAATACTTCTCTCGGATCACAATGTGCGGGAGTCCCTGCCCATCTGCGACCGGGCTTTCATCATGAGTGACGGAAAAGTAATTCTTGAGGGTGATCCCTCGGAGATAGTAAAGAACAAGATTGTGAGAGAGGTTTATCTGGGGGAGGAGTTTTACTTAGATGTTGGAACTTAAACAAACCCAGAAGCTTGCGCAGCAGCTTGTACTGACCCCTCAGCTCCAGCAGGCGATCCGGCTTCTTCAGCTCTCGCAGATGGAGTTGCTGGAGGCGATTGAGCTGGAGATCAAGGAAAACCCCGTTCTGGAGATCGAAGAAGAGGCTGCCGAGCAGAAAGAGATCCAGAAGAAGGAGGAGGTCACCGAATGGCTGGAGAGGTTCTCTCCATCGGAGGATTATGTCGGCAGAGAGGAGAAGGATTTCCTCGACTATGAGAACATGGTCAGGAAGACGAATGACCTGCGCGATTACCTGCGCTGGCAGGTAGGCGTTTCCGATTTCAGCCGGGACGAGCGGGTCTGGGCCGAATGGATCATAGAAAACATAGACGACAACGGGTATCTCGCTTCACCACTGGAAGAAATATCAGGGGCTTCCGGCATTCCCGCCGACCATCTGGAAGGAGTGCTCAAGAAAGTGCAGAAGCTCGACCCTTCAGGTGTGGGAGCCCGGGACCTGAAGGAATGCGTTCTCATCCAGTATGAGGACAGGGGCGAAAAGGACCCGGCGTTTGAGGCAGTGGTGAGCTCGTACTTCGAGCTCTTTCGAAAGATGGACCTGAGAGACATTGCCAAGAAGGCGGGCTATCCGGTCGAGAAGATCCGGGAAATCTTTGAAATGATAAAGAGCTTTGACCCGAAGCCGGGCCGCAACTACGAAGGCGACCAGACGATCTACGTCGTGCCGGATGTTCATGTCGTCAAGACAGAGGATGGCTTTGAAGTCTTTCTTAACGACGAGGGCATGCCCGAACTGAAAATGAGCCGTTACTACATGAATCTCTACACCGACGAGAAACTGAACGGCGATGCTCGGGAGTACATAAAGAAGAAGATCAAGCAGGCCGAATGGTTTATGAAGAGCCTTGAGCAAAGACAGAAGACGCTCTACCTTGTCTCAAAGAGCATCGTCGATTTTCAGCAGGAGTTCTTTGAAAAGGGCGTGCGTTGCCTGAAGCCGCTCATCTTGAAGGATGTTGCGCATTACATCGGGGTCCACGAGTCAACGGTGAGCAGGATCACCACCAATAAGTACATGGGAACACCGTTCGGCGTGTATGAAATGAAGTTCTTTTTCACAACGGGAGTGGGAAGCGAGTTTGGTGACGCAGTTTCGACCAACGCGGTGATGGACCTGATCACCGAGATTATATCGAAAGAGGACAAGAAAGATCCTCTCAAGGATGAAGAGATCGTCGCCCTTCTGAAGACCCAGCACACTATTACAATCGCCCGTAGAACAGTGGCAAAATACAGGGAAGTGCTTCACATCCAGTCTTCGAGGGAAAGAAGAAGGCTGGATTAAGGCCATCAACCTTATTCCATTTGTCGGGAGGTCCTATGGATATCAGCATCAGCTTTCGTCACGTCACTCCAGACGAAACCTTGAAAGCCTATGTGGAAGAGAAGCTTCTCAGGCTGCAAAAATACGTGGAAACCCCTCTCGATCTTCATGTGGTACTCTCTGTTGAGCGCGGTTACCGGCAGAGGGTTGACGTCATGTTCACGCTGAACGGCGTTGTCATCAATGCGCACGAGGTGCTGAACGATCTGTACGCGGCGGTAGACCGGATTGTGGATAAGCTCGAGGCACGGCTCAAGAAGTACAGGGACAAGGTAAAAAGTTACAGGGAAGCAAAACCGTCATTTGCGGCACCTGAGTCAGAGGACGAAGGGCCCCGGATTTACGTGACCAAGCCTGTCACTGCAAAGCCGATGGATCCCGAGGAGGCGGCAATGCAACTCAAGGCCTCGGGGAACAGCTTTATTATTTTCCGCGACACGGAGCGGGGAAACGTTTGTGTAATGTATAAGAGAAAAGATGGGAACTACGGCTTGATAGAGACGGCAGGCAGAGCCTCATGAACCTCGGGGACGTGCTCCGGGAGACTTGTGTCCTCGTCGACCTGAAGGGTGAGACTAAAGAGCTGGTGCTCAGGGAGCTTGTTGTCGCGCTTAAGCAGGAGCATCTGGTTGAGGACGAAGAAGAAGCGATCAGGGTCATCCTCGAACGCGAGAATCTGGGCAGCACAGGGATCGGAGACGGCGTGGCCATCCCGCATGGCAAGATGAAAGGGCTCTCCGGTATGCTCTGCGCCTTCGGAAGATCGGCCAAAGGGGTACCCTTTGATGCTGTGGACGGGCAACCAGTGCATATCTTTTTTCTCCTGCTGGCGCCGGAGGAGACAGCCGGACTGCATCTGAGGATGCTTTCGAGGATCTCAAGGATTCTGAGAGATGCGCCCTTCAGGAGAAAACTTATGGAACAGGCCAACTCGCCTGAACTGTATAGAGACATCGTCGAGGAGGACAGGAAGTATAGTGGATGAAGGGAATAACGGTTCAGGAGCTGATCGAGAACAAAACACACTCCCTGGAACTGGAAGTCATATCAGGCTTCAAAGGTCTTACTAAGAGGATTTACAATCCCCGCATACAAAAACTGGGACTGATCATAGCGGGCTTCATGGTCTATCTCCATCCCCACAGGGTCCAGATACTGGGGAACACGGAGATCTCATACCTGAGGCAGCTGACCCCCGATGAGAGGAAGAGGATCATCCAGGAGTTGTGCGGCCTCGACGTAGTCTGCTTTGTGGTGACCAGAAACCTCAAGGCCCCAGAGGAACTGCTTGAAGAGTCAGAGTTGAAGAACCTTGCGGTGCTCCGCACGGGGCTCGTGACTTCCACGTTCATAGAGCGCATCACGAAATTCCTGGAAGATGAGCTTGCTCCCTCCGCAGTGGTGCACGGTGTGCTCATGGAGATAATGGGTGTAGGGATTCTGATGCTCGGAAAGAGCGGCATAGGTAAGAGCGAAAATGCGCTGGAGCTGGTCATGCGGGGTCATCGTCTCGTGGCTGATGATGTGATCGAAGTAAAAAGGATGCAGGCCCTCGATCTTATCGGGAGCGCCCCGGAGATGATACGCAACCTTCTTGAGGTCAGGGGCATCGGCGTTGTCGACATCAGGCATCTTTTCGGCGTTTCCGCGGTGCGGGAGAAGGCAAGAATGGAACTGGTGGTGGAGCTTCTCGCCTGGGACAGCAGTATGGAGTATGAGCGCGTGGGGTTGAAAGAGGAGAAGTACAGGCTCTTGGGCATAGACCTGCCCCTTGTGCGTATCCCCGTCAGTCCGGGGCGAAATGCTTCAGCCATCGTGGAACTGGCGGTCAGGAACCACATTCTCAAGAAAGAGGGGATCAATACTGCCAGACATCTTGATGACAAGATTCTTCGCTCGATGGAAAAAAAGGGTAAACCATGAAAGTAGTGATTGTGAGCGGTATCTCCGGTTCGGGTAAGACGACCTTTTTGAAGGCGCTCGAAGACGTGGGTTATTTCTGCGTCGATAACTTTCCACTCTTCCTGTTGGAAAAGTTTCTCGAAGTCTATGAGCTGACCGGTGAGCGCATAGCCCGATGCGCCTTCGTCATCGATATCCGCGAACGGGAGTTTTTTGGCGAGGGAAAGGTTAACCTTCAGCACCTGAAAGAGAAGTACCAGGGTGAGCTGGTCTTTCTGGAGAGCCGGGATGAAACTCTCTTTTCCAGGTTCAGGGAGACAAGAAGAACGCACCCCCTGTACGCGGAGCTCAATATCAAAGACGCAATCAAGGCCGAGCGGGAAGAGGTGGGCTGGATAAAAGAACTGGCACACAAGGTGATAGATACCTCTGATTATACGGTCCACGGGCTCCGTAACTTTGTGCTCCGCGCGTACGGTCAGGACGATAAGCGGATGAACGTCAATCTTGTCTCTTTCGGGTATTCGTATGGCATCCCGATGGAGGCTGACACGGTGCTCGACGTACGTTTCCTGGCCAACCCGTTTTTCGTCGAAGGTCTCAAGCAGAAGTCGGGACTCGAGCCCGAAGTCATCGGCTATGTGAAGTCGAACGAAGTTTATGGTAAGTTTTTCCCCATGCTGCTCGATTTTCTCATGTATGTGCTGCCGCTTTATGAGCGAGAAGGGAAGAGCTATCTTACCATTGGTGTGGGCTGCACAGGCGGTCGGCACCGGTCCGTTGCCGTGGTGCATGAACTGGAGCACCACCTGCGAGCTATGGGATATAAGATAGCTGCAGTGCATCGTGACATCGACAGGGGGACGAAATGATCGGAGTGGTAGTCGTAGCGCATTTCAAGCTCGCCCGTGAGATGGTGGCGGCCACAGAGCTAATTGTGGGAAAACAGGATCAGTTCTCATACGTAGACATTTTCCCGGACGAGGAGGTGGAGCAGATCAAGGGGCGGGTCGTGCAGGCGATCAAGGGTGCAAATGCCGGAGACGGGGTGATGATACTGACCGATATGTTCGGTGGGACGCCCTCTAACATAAGCCTCTCATTCCTCGAGGAAGGAAAAGTAGAGGTCGTCACCGGGGTGAATCTTCCCATGCTGATAAAGCTTGTCTCGTACAGACAGGATAAACCCCTGGGGGAGCTGGCAGAGTTCATCTCCAGCTACGGCAAGAAAAATATCTATCTTGCGACCGACGTGCTCAAGAACAAGAAGGTGGAGAACGCGTGAAGGAGGGGGTCTTCACCATAAGAAACCGCTTGGGCCTCCATGCCCGCGCGGCCGCAGTCTTTGTCAAGAAGGCGAATGAATACCAGGCGGACGTCTGGGTGGAAAAAGACGGGACCAAGGTGAATGGCAAGAGCATCATGGGCCTTCTGATGCTTGCCTGCCCTTTGGGGAGTACGATCATAGTCAAGGTTGACGGAGCAGATGAGCGGGCCGCCTTCGAGGATTTGCGGGCTCTTGTGGAAGACGGGTTCGGAGAGAAATGAATCAGGAAGCCTCTGAGAAAAAAGGGTTGCATGGCTTAGGCGTTTCATCAGGCATCGCCATAGGAAAGGCCTACCTTGTGGAGCGCGGGCGCATCCATGTGGAGAAACATGCCGTCAAGGATGAGCAGGTCGAGCGGGAAATCTCCAGGTTTCGCCATGCGATCAAGAACGCCCACGCACAGTTGAGCGCAATCAAAGAGACCATACCTGATGATGACGTGCGGAGGCACGCCTTCATCATAGATGCCCATATCCTGATGATCCAGGATGAGTTTTTCCTCAAAGAAGTGATCGAAACGATAAAATCGAAAAAGGTAAACGCCGAATGGGCGCTTGACATCGTGGTAACCAAGTTCATGAGCAGCTTCGAGAAGGTTGCTGACCCGTACCTGCGGGAAAGAGGGCACGACCTCGACTACATTCATCAGCGACTCCTGCGCATCATGACCGAGAGGACAGGCTCGGGCATCTATCACAAGAGTATCAAGGGGAAGGCAATCATAGTTGCTCACGACCTTTCGCCGGCAGATACGATCCAGATCAACCTTGAAAAGACCTCCGGTTTTGTGACGGATGTGGGAGGAAGAACGTCCCACACCTCAATAGTGGCGCGGGCACTGGAGATACCCGCGGTAGTGGGACTCGGCAACATCACGGGTATTGTGAGCGACGGCGATACGCTCATCATCGACGGTGACAGCGGTACGGTCATCATAAACCCGACGAAGGAAGTGCAAAAGGAGTACCTGGCCAAGCATGCCCAGCTCACCGCCCAACGAAGGGAGTTTCTGAGACTCGGAAAACTGAGGGCGGAGACGCAGGACGGGTTCAAGATGCGCATCGGGGCCAATGTCGAGCTGCTTGCAGAGTTGGACATCGTAGAGCGCTACGGTGCGGAGGGCGTCGGCCTGTACAGGACCGAGTATATCTATCTCTCCAGCAAGACACTGCCTACCGAGATGGACCACTACCATATCTACAGAAAGCTGGCGGAGAACAAGGCCCTGAAATACACCACGATCCGAACGCTCGACATAGGCGGCGACAAGTTCGTGTCGGAAGTGGAAGTCCCGAAAGAGATAAACCCGGCCATGGGGTTGCGTGCCATCAGGCTATGCATCAAGGAGATGGACCTCTTCAAGGCCCAATTGCGCGGCATCCTGCGGGCGAGCGTCTACGGCCCCCTCAAGATACTCTTCCCCATGGTTTCCGGCATGGAGGAGGTCAAGAAGGCCAAGGCGATACTCCGCGAGTGCATGGATGAACTGAAGAACGAGCATGTCCCGTTTGACGAGGAGATCAGGGTCGGGATCATGGTGGAAGTTCCCTCCACCTGCATGATCACGGACCTCCTGGCGGACGAGGTTGACTTTTTCAGCATAGGGACGAACGACCTTATCCAGTACACGCTCGCCATCGACCGGGTGAACGAGTATGTCTCGTACCTGTATGAACCCCTCCATCCTGCTGTGCTGCGCATGATAAAGAAGACCGTTGATGATGCCCATGCGCACAGGATCGATGTGGCCATATGCGGTGAGATGGCGGGTGAGCCGCTCTATGTGCCCATATTGCTGGGGCTGGAGCTCGATGAAATGAGCATGAATGCGTATGCTATACCCCGGGTCAAGAAGATAATCCGGGGGCTCAGGCACGCGTATTGCAAGGACCTCGTAAAACAACTCTTGGCAAACGATTCACCCAAAGAGAGCGAGCGCCTGGTAAGACAAGAAATGGCGCGGCTGTTTCCGGATGATTTCGGTTCTGCCTATCAAGAATAATTCAAGGAGGAATTATCATGGGAATGAGTCGATTTCTGTTTACTTCCGAGTCGGTGACGGAAGGACATCCGGACAAGGTTGCCGATCAGATTTCCGATGCGGTGCTTGACGCCATCCTGGCGCAGGACAAGAAGGGAAGGGTAGCCTGCGAGACCCTTGTTACCACGGGACTCGTATTTGTAGGGGGCGAGATAACCACGAACTGCTACGTGCACGTGCCTGACATGGTGAGACAGACGGTCAAGGAGATCGGTTACAACAACTCATCCATGGGTTTTGACTGGGAGACCTGCGCGGTGGTCACGTCCATCGACGAGCAGTCGACCGATATCGCGATGGGCGTGGACGAAACCACGGGCCATGAGCAGGGCGCCGGCGACCAGGGACTCATGTTTGGTTTCGCCTGCAACGACACCGAAGAGCTCATGCCCATGCCCATCATCTATGCGCACAAGCTGGTGCGCCGCCTCTCCGAAGTGCGGAAGAACCGGACTCTGGGGTTTCTGCGTCCTGATGGAAAGAGCCAGGTGACCATAGAATACGTCGACAGGATACCGAGGCGTGTTGATTCAGTGGTCATCGCGGCACAGCACAACCCCGATGTCACGTACGAGACGATTCGGGAGGGCATCATCGAGGAAGTTATAAAGAAGGCAATCCCGCGGGAACTCATGGACGACAAGACGACTATTTACGTGAACTCCACGGGCCGGTTTGTCGTGGGCGGACCCAAGGGGGATTGCGGCATGACGGGACGGAAGATCATCGTTGACACATACGGTGGCCAGGGCAGTCACGGCGGCGGCGCGTTCTCGGGTAAAGATCCCTCCAAGATGGATAGGAGCGCCTCCTACATGGCCCGCTACATAGCGAAGAATCTTGTAGCGGCAGGTCTCGCAGACAGGCTGGAAGTCCAGATTGCCTATTCTATCGGCGTGGCCAAGCCCGTGTCCGTCATGATCGACACGCAGGGCACTGCAAAGATAAGCCCTGACAGGATTGCAGAGATCGTTAACGAGGTCTTCGACATGCGTCCGAAAAAGATCATTGAAAAGCTTGACCTGCTGAGACCTATCTACCGGAAAACGGCGGCCTATGGCCATTTCGGAAGAGTCGAGCCTGAATTCACCTGGGAACGGCTCGACATGGTGGATGCGATCAGAAAGCTGTCAGGGATATAGGGGGACTCGATGAATTACGATGTCAAAGATTTGAAGCTTGCCACGTCCGGTCAGGAGAAGATTGAATGGGCCGAGCGACGGATGCCGGTGCTGCGCAGGATCAGGGAACGTTTCGAGAAGGAGAAACCTCTCAAAGGTGCGCGCATATCCTGTTGTCTCCACGTCACCACGGAGACCGCCAACCTGGTGCGGACGCTGAGAGCGGGCGGTGCGGATGTGGCGGTCTGCGCGTCAAACCCCTTAAGTACGCAGGACGACGTTGCGGCGAGCATGGTCAAGCACCTGAAGGTACCCACCTTTTCGATAAAGGGTGAAAACGAGAACCAGTATTACGATCACATCATGGGCGCGCTTGCATTCATGCCCCACATCACCATGGATGACGGTGCTGACCTGGTGGGGGCACTCCACATGATCGCCTTTGAGCGGTACGAGGTACTGCATGAAAGCATCCGTAACTGGGTCGGCACGCTCGGTACGCAGAAGAGAAAGATGCTGCTGGAGAATGTGGTAGGGACTACCGAAGAGACGACCACGGGCGTCATACGCCTGAAGAGCATGGAACGGGAGGGTGTGCTCCGCTTTCCTGCGATTGCCGTGAACGACGCCCTCACCAAGCACATGTTCGACAACCGGTATGGCACGGGGCAGAGCACGATGGACGGCATACTCCGCGCAACGAACATGCTGATGGCAGGTACCAAGGTGGTGGTTGCAGGGTATGGCTGGTGCGGAAAGGGCGTGGCCAAGAGGGCGGCCGGGCTCGGTGCGCACGTGGTCGTCACCGAGGTCGATCCCCTCAAGGCGCTGGAAGCCCACATGGATGGATACGAGGTCATGGACATGGGGCAGGCGTCCCGGATCGGCGACATCTTTGTCACGCTGACCGGCGACATCCATGTGCTGAGATCAGAGCATTTTCTGAAAATGAAAAACGGCGCCCTCATGGCAAACTCGGGCCACTTCAACGTGGAGATCGACATAGAAGCGCTGGAGGGCATGAAGACAGGCAAGCGTAAATTCCGCGATTTCATCGATGAGTACACGTTGCCCGACGGAAAGAAGATTTATCTGCTCGGCGAGGGCAGGCTCGTGAACCTGGCGTGCGCGGAGGGACATCCCCCGGAAGTCATGGACATGAGTTTCGCGAACCAGTCGCTCTGCTCCGAGTACGTGTGGAAAAAGGGCAAGACCCTGCAGAAGCGTGTCTACAGCGTGCCACAGGAGATCGATAAACAGGTGGCGTTCCTCAAGCTGCAGACGATGGGGATCAAAGTGGATAAGCTGACGGAGGAACAACGCAAGTATCTCGCCTCCTGGGAAATGGGAACATAAAGAGCGACGGGACGCCTTTCGCGCCTAACTTTGTCGACTTCGGGAGCCGCACGATCCTCAACGTACCCCAGGGTACGCCTCCGGTCGGCGACCCCTCGTCTTCGCGTTATGCATCGAAATTCGGCCCGTCGCTAATTGATCCATGAGTGCGATCCATCCATACGCCATAGCTGCCACCTTGTATAAGTGACTCCGCAAGACAAGGCAAACTTGCTCCTGCAAATACGATCAACCTCCCGCGACGTCCGGCAACAATAGACTGCAACCTTTTTCGTGCGCTTCATTCTTGCCTTTTCAGTATGCTGGGCGTATCATTTCGGAAAAGATGAGTTTAATGGTTAAGCGAAAGCTGGAAGAATGAACTCGACCCAATCGATCGTGGCTGTTGGTAGAATACTCTCGAACCAAAGGATAGATTTGCCGGCGGCGCCCGGTGTGTACGCGTTCTGGTGGATGGGTGAAAGAAGTGCGCTGATGGGGTCAAACAGGCATATTATCCTCAAGGGGCCAAATGGGCGGCCGGTTGACGTTACGTTTCAAGATTGGTGGCCTCCGGAGTTAGATTATCCGTGTCTGTATGTGGGAAAGTCCACGAACATAAAGAAGAGGTTTTCACTGCATATCAAGAGAAGCAGCCCAGGGCGCCTTCACACAATACCACCCACCAACGAGAAGCAAAAACCGGCTACGACCACCTGTCAACTTCGGTATGGTATCGAACATATCTTCAAGAATGAACAAAACCCCTTGCAGATCATCTCTAATTCAGTTGTCAGAACAAAGGGGACGTTGTTGATTTAGTTGACAAACTGGGTTCCTTCCTCTATTAATCAATAAGAGGAATAACATGCCGCGGCGACCACGGCTCGATCTCGAAGG
>Ga0102851_10000660_pt1 | contig 18056 bp, 18 predicted proteins | sample Mud3Dept3metaG_FD_79558 | JGI IMG/M metagenome (GOLD analysis project Ga0102851, IMG submission 79558) | Freshwater wetland microbial communities from Ohio, USA, analyzing the effect of biotic and abiotic controls - Mud 3 Core 4 Depth 3... | ecosystem: Environmental > Aquatic > Freshwater >... | reverse complement strand
TGGTGCATTCGGATCGTGGCGGTCACTACCGCTGGCCTGGCTGGCTATCCCGGATCGCAGAGGCCCAACTCGTTCGCTCGATGTCACGCAAGGCGTGCTCGCCAGACAACGCTGCGTGCGAAGGCTTCTTCGGCCGCCTGAAGAACGAGTTGTTCTACTCGCGCGACTGGCTGTCCACAACCATCGAGGAGTTCGTCGCGGCCTTGGACGCCTACATCCGCTGGTACAACGAGGCACGGATTAAGATCTCGCTGGGCTCCCGCAGCCCAGTCGAGCACCGCAGGGAGTTGGGAATCGCTGTTTAATCCGTCCAAGTTTTCTGCCGCATCCCCGCCTGTGCAATTTACGTCCGCCGCCGACAAGCGGCCCCTCCGGGGCCGTTTTGCTGTCCGGGGCAAGCAGATCCGCCTGGCATGTTCGAGCTGCTGCTTGACACCGCCTCCGCACCGGTTTCACATCGCCACATGAGATCACAACTGGCCGATGCTGCTCGCCGCAGCTTGAGTGACGACGTCAAGCGCATGACGCCGGAGCAGCGGCTGGCCGCGTTCCTGGCTCACTGCCAACTCATGGCGCAGCTTCACGGCGCAGGCGGAGCAGGGCAGCAAGGCCCTCGACACGTGGCGGCGCGAGATGCGGGCTAGCGCGCCGGGCCAGTCAGCGCTGCTGATGGCGGACGTCGCCGAGTTCCTCACCACGCAAGGAGTTCGCTACGCGATCATCGGCGCGATGGCGGCGGCAGTCCACGGGGTGGTACGGGCCAGTCTTGATGCCGACGCTGTCGTGGCACTGCAAGTTCGCGAGGCGCAGACCCTGCGGCAGTCCCTCGCGGAGAAGGGTTTCGAGGCCGATCTCAGGGCCGGCGATGCCGATGATCCGATCCCGGCTCTGCTCGAAGTCAGGGACGGCCACGGTAACCGCGTCGATCTCCTGGTCGGCCTGCGCGGCATGGACCCCGAACTTCTGAACCGCACGCGGCAGGTCAGGCTCGCGGAAGCGGTCCTGGAAATCGTCGGTCGGTAGGACTTAATCGCGATGAAGGCGTTCGCCGGCGGACCGGTCGACCTGGCGGATGCCCGTGCAGTCATCGAGCAGGATCGCGGGTCACTTGATGTGGAGTTGTTGCGTCGGCTGGCACAGCGGTTCGGTCGCGAGACGGTGAAAGCCGTCGAAGAACTCATCGGCGACGCGCATTGAAGGGTTCCAGGCAGTAGCGCCGGGTCAGTGGTATTGCTCGGATCGGTAGCGGGCCCCTGCGACACCGTAATCCCGGGGTCTCCCACAACAACCCCGCTCTCACTCAGTCCGCTGTCGGCAGGTTCCGACAGACGCCAATTTCACCGCACACCTCATCGGGCGACCTCGACCAGGAAAGGAATACCCGACGAACATCGAAGGTGCGGGTCCAGCCAGAACTGGCGAGCCGGTCGAAATGCGGCCACCGGCTCAGACGACCAGCATAGAGCGCGCCTTCGGGAGCCCGTTGGGCTCGACCGACGGAACCATTGCTTGCCGGAGGGGGTCCTACGCGTATGCTGCCGAAACTGAGTACGCGCAATTCCCAATGCCGCCTGCACAGGCCGGCGCTATGGTGCGCCGCATGATCGGCCGGCCGAAATCTTCGCTGATTGCCTCGCTGCTGTTGCTCTTCCAGCTGCTCCTGAGTCCGTTATCACACGCGACGCCCGCCGCGAATGACGACTGCGATTCGACCGGCCAGGCGACTCACATGGCAGGCGGCGGGATGACGGATTGTGGCGACTGCCCCGACGAGCAGGTGCCGACCGCTCCGGACTCCTCGACGGGCGACCATCATTGCCGCACACACGTCGCCTGCTCCTGTCCCTGCGCACACACGCCTGCGCTGGGCTCCATCCGGCTGATCATCGCAAGCCCGACGCCTCCTGAGAGCGTTGCAATTGTTCTGGCAGCTCCCGCCTTCGACTCACCGCTGTTCGATCTCCTGCGACCGCCGCACTGAATACGCATTCCGTCGCGTTTGATCCCGGGCACCCGATGGTGCCGCGGGCACACAGTTCAGTCGTACGGAGATTCCCATGAAACTGCATGGCAACCCGCTCGCCGCTTTCGCGGCGGTTCTCGCCCTTTTTGTATCCGTTCCGCTTCCTGCCGTCGCCGATGTAACGGAAGCCCAGATTGCCGCCGCCAAGACCCCGGCGGATCACGAGGCAATCGCCACGTCATACGACGCCGATGCAGCCGCAGCAGACGCGGCGGCGAGCAAGCACGAGGCGATGGCGCGTGCGTACCACTCAGCCGGCGGCCCAAAGAAGACCGGGCCGAATTCGATGGTGCGGCACTGCGAGCGTCTCGTTAAGAGCTACATGGACGCTGCGGCGGACTATCGGGCGCTTGCGGCGGAACACCGCAGCATGGCGCAAGAGGCAGCTAAGTAGGTCGATCCCGGCGGAGGTCGCCCACGGGCGGTCTCCGCTTTCGCGGCGCCTGCACGATGCCTAGACACCGACTTCACAGATTCATTGGAGAGATTCATGAACGGCTTTTCCGGCTCACGACTTCCAGCGCTGACACTGATTGCCGCCAGCCTTGCATTGACTGCCTGCGGCGGCAGCGGCGGCGGTGATTCGAGCACAGGATCGGGCGCCAGCCCAAGCACGCCGCCGATCGGGACGCCGAGCACCCCGCCAACGTCGACGGCTGCCACGACACCCGGCGTCTGGAAGGGCAGCATCGTCTCCACCACGACTGGCCAGACGGCGTCCGTCGTCGCCTTGACGGGCCCCGACGGTCAAAGCGTGTGGATGGCCACCGACGGGCGCGTGTGGGGCGGCCAGTTGCCGATGAGCGGCACGCGCTTCGACGCGACGTTCGCCGGCCATATGTATGACGGAGCGCACTTCCCGGACGGCACGAACCACGGCCCGGCGTCGATGACGGTCGATGACCATGCGCAGGGCACGATGAGCGGACGGTACTCGGGCAGTGGTGACACCGGTACCTTCAACATGAGCCTGAGCCCGATGTGGGACCGGCCTGCCTCGATCGGAACGGTTGCGGGTGTCTACACGCGCACCACGTCGAACGGTTACACAATGACCATGACCTTGGACGCCAACGGGCAACTCCACGGCAGCGACTCGCGTGGCTGTCTGTTCAACGGTACGGTCAACATCCCGGACGCAACGCACAACATGTATCGGATCAACGCGTCGGTGACGTCCTGCGGATCGCTCGACGGTACGTACCAGGGCATGGGCGCTCTGCTCGATGCCGACGCCATGCGGGACTGGATGACTGCCATGCATCCGCTCGAGCACGGCGGGCACTCGCACGGCGGCCCGATGATGGGTGGCTCGCCCGGAATGGGGCACAACACGGTGCCGTCCGGCCAGCGCAACTTGTTCATGTTCTCGATGGTGGGTGCCAACAGCGCCATCATGGACGCACTGGCACGCTGATCGTCGTCGCGGGAGAACGTCCATGGATCGTCGTCGTTTCATCCTCCTCGGCACCGCCGGGTCCGTCGCGGTTCTCACCGGCTGCGGCGGCAGCGGCGGAGGAGAAGGGGCCGTGACGCCTCCCGCAGTGACGGTACCACCTCCCGCCAGCCCACCTGTATCGAACCCGCCGCCGTCGACTCCAGTGTCGCCGCTGACGGTGGGTCAGCCGCTGACCAATCTGGTACGGCTGGCTAACACCAGTACGACGCCGAACGTATTCGCTGCGACGCTCGTGGCGCAGCGCGCGAGCAAGGCAATGCTGCCGGGGTCACCGACGGAGTTCTGGACATACAACTCGCTCGTCCCTGGGCCACTGATCGAGGTCTACGAGGGCGACACGGTGCGCATTAGGCTGGAAAACCAGTTGTCGCAGGAGACGACGGTACACTGGCACGGCTTGCCGGTACCGCCCGACCAGGACGGCAATCCCATGGACCCGGTGGCACCCGGTGCGACTCGGCTCTACGAGTTCACGTTGCCGGTCGGCAGCGCCGGCACCTACTGGTACCACCCGCACCCGCATGAGTTCACGGCGGAGCAGGTGTTTCGCGGCATGGCGGGCCTGCTTATCGTGCGCTCGCGCACGGATCCTGTGCCCGCGGCGATCGAGGAGAAACTGCTTGTCATCTCCGATCTGCGTCTCGCCACGGACGGAACCATCCCGGCGAACACGCCGATGGACTGGCAGAACGGCCGCGAGGGCAACTACCTGCTGGTCAATGGCCAGCACCGGCCGGTACTGTCAATCGACCCCGGCCAGAGCCAGCGCTGGCGGATTCTTAACGCGACCAACGCCCGTTACCTCCGCTTGGCATTGACCGGGCACACGATGACGCTGATCGGCACGGACGGTGGACTGCTGCGCGCGCCGGTACCGGGCCTCGACGAGATCCTCCTGGCGCCGGCCGAGCGCGTCGAGCTGATCGTGACCGCAAACTTGTCGGCGCCCACGACGGCCGTCCTGCAGAGCCTGCCGTATGACCGCGGCGGCATGGGCATGATGGGGCCGTCGTCAGCGACGATCCCGTTGCTCACCGTCAACTACACGACCGCTACGCGGGCCGCGATCGCACTGCCGAGCACGTTGAACGCGATCGCAGATCTCGGGCTGCCGATTCAATCGAAACGCCTGGTGTTCTCGTCCGGCATGGGGATGGGCGGCATGGGTGGCGGCATGGTGAGCTTCCTGATCGATGGCAAATCGTTCGATCCGGCGCGAATCGACCTCACGAGTCGACTCAACGAGATCGAGCAATGGACCATCGAGAATCGCTCGAGCATGGATCACCCGTTCCACCTGCACGGCACGCAATTCCAGGTGGTGAGTCGCACGCGCAACGGCACGACGATTGCAGAGCCCTTCGTGGCCTGGCGCGACACCGTCAATGTCGCAGCATTCGAGGCGGTCACGCTGAAGGTGGTCCAGCAGCAGCTCGGCAAGCGGATGTATCACTGCCACATCCTCGAGCACGAGAGCCAGGGGATGATGGGCGTGCTGGACGTGATCGTCTGAAGGCACAGTCTCGCCGTTTCACGACTCCCAGCCAAACGCCCGCTTGACTCTGGACCATGGTCCAGACTTTAGACTTACACTCAGCTGGAGGTAAGTCATGAGCAACCTGGGTATCGGGCAACTGGCGAAGCGAGCCGGCGTCGCGATCGACACCGTCCGCTACTACGAGCGTAATCACCTTCTGACCCCGTCGACTCGTCTTGCGTCGGGGTATCTCAGGTACGGAGACGCGGAGCTGAAACGGCTGCGTTTCATCCGGCGCGCCAAGGCGCTCGGCTTCACGCTCGAGGACATTCGCGGACTGCTGCGCGACACCGGTCGAGTGCTGCTCGACGCGGAAATGGACGCACCCGTCGTCGAAGAGGTGCGGGAGGTCGTGCGCGGCTGCCACAGCCGACTATGGTGCGGGACCTCCACGTCTGGCGGGTCGGCAAGGGCAAATACGCGTGCATCCTGAGCCTGACCACCGGGGCGGCGCTCGACGCTCGGTCGGTTCGCCGCGCCCTCTCGGTGCACGAAGAACTGGTGCACGTCACCGTCGAGTTGTCGCACGTCACGGCTCATCAGCATCGTGGGTGACAAGCTGGCCTCTTGCGATATGGTCGCGCCCTATGCCTGAAAGGTGGTCCCGTCCGCTCGCACTCTTGCAGCTCGCCGTGTTGCTGGCGACGTTCATGTCGCCCGCGTATGCGGCGGGTGCGGTCGCGGATCCCCTGCATCACGCGCACGTGCCTGCCGTAGACGCCGATCACCACCATCCGGGCGACCTGCCAGATCCCGCGCAGGACGAGGGTCTCGATCCGCACCAGTTGATTGGACACGTGCTGGCGCACCTGCCGCCGGTGGCGGCAGCAGACCCGACGGCTCTGTTGCCCGTACTCAGCGATACGCCGGCATTGATGCCGCGCTCCGCGCCGCCCGGCGCCAGTTCCTTCGAAATTCCGTTCCGTCCCCCGCGCGCCCTCTAGCGTCGATCCAAGGCGCTCCCGCAGGTTCGGGGGCACTTCGTCACGTATGGAGGAGGGCGTGCCAATGGCGCGCATTCGCAAGCGGCCTGTGCGGCTTCGCGCAGGACCGATGTTCATGGGGTTGCTGGCAGCCGCGATGTGCGGTGGGTCGCAAGCTGAGGTTGTCGAGCCGATCAGCGAATCCACAGTCGTCCGGGCAGCGCTGCAGCTGGGTGCCGCCCGCGAGTTGCGTGCGGCGGGGCTGGACGCCGCCTCGGGCGAGCGTGATCGCGCCGGACGGTGGTCCAATCCGGAGATCGGCTGGAATCAGGAGAAGCTCGACGGGTCGGTCGATTCGACCGAGACCGTGTACGGGCTGACACAGACCATTCCGCTGGGAGGCAAGCTCTCGCTCGAACGTGATGCGGCCGCACGCCGCTACGATGCGGCGGAGCAGGCGGCTCGCGGCGGAGACGTCGAGCGGGCCACCGCGGCGCGGCGCGCTTTCACAGAGGCGCTATACCACGACGGCGCCGCCGCAGTGCATTGGCGCTGGGCCGACGAACTCGGGCGCGCGGTTCGAGCAGTGGATGCGCTCGCCAAGGCGGGTGATGCATCCCGTTACGACGCAGAGCGTGTCGCGCGGGCGGCGGCCAACGCACGAGCCCTTGCTGCAGCGGCCGACGCGGAGCGGTTGCACGCGCGCGAGCGGCTCGTCGGCCTGACGGGCGAGCCTTCGTTGCGCTCCGCTGCGCTGGCCGGCGACCCGCCAGCCCCCCTCCGGCCACTCGAGGCGTACCTGGGGAAGGTCGCGGCTGACCCGCGGCTGCGAGAACTTGCGTCACGGGCCGAGGCCGCGGAGTTGGAATCGCAGCGGGCCGGCCGACGTTGGGTACCGGACCTCGCCGTGACGGTGGGCCAGAAGACTGTCGACGTGGCCGGTGAGTCCGAGAGCGGCCTCGTGCTCGGATTCAGCGTGCCGGTGCCGCTTTTCGACACAGGCTCGGCCGAGAAGCGACAGCTGGCCGGTGAGGCTCGCATGCTGCGCAGTCATTACGTCCTGCGGTTGGCCGGGCGCGAGGCCGACGTTCGCGGCACCTGGGAGTTGGCACGCAGCCTCGAGCGCACCGCGAGTGACCTCCCGCCGTCCACGTCGCTCGGACAGGTCGCAAGCGCCGCCTATCAAGGTGGCGAGGGCTCGCTGCTCGAACTCATCGACGCCTACGACGCCGAACGCGAAACCGCGCTGGTGTCTCTCGAATTGTCCCAGCGGGCGCGCCTTGCCCGTATCGAACTCGACGCACTCGTCGGAGTCATCCCATGAATCGGATCCTGATTTCATTCTGTCTGGTACTCGCACTGTCCGCCTGCCATCCGCACGAGCACGAGGGCGATGGCGATCACGACCACGATGCGGCTGAAGCACAGGAGGAGGGCGACCACGGCCATGGGCACGGTGGCGGACTGCGCTACACGCACTTCACGCCGCTCACGGAGCTGTTCGTCGAGTTCGATCCGTTTGTGGTCGGGCAGTCATCAGCGTTTGCAGCCCATCTCACCCACCTCCACACGTTCAAGGCGGTGTCCAACGGTCGGCTGACGGTCGTGCTGACCGGCGAGGGGGTCGAGGATCGTGTCGAGACGGAGGTCAGCGACACGCCCGGGATCTTCCGGCCTGTGCTGACCCCGCAACGCGCGGGAAAGCGCCGGCTGACCCTGCGCTGGTCCGGGCCCGTCGGCGAATCGGTCCATGATCTCGGTGACGTCACGGTCCATGCGACGGCACAGGCGGCAGAAGCCGCCGGCGTGACGCCCGATGCGCGTGGCTTCTCCTTCACCAAAGAGCAGCAGTGGCCGATGGATTTCGCCACCGAGCCCGTCGTCGAACGCGATCTGCGTGAGTCGGTTCCGGCGACGCTCACTGTGCGCGCCCGGCCCGACGCCGAAGCGCTGCTGACGAGCCCGCTGGAAGGCATCGTGCGCGCGCTGGCCTCGGGCTGGCCGTCGGTCGGCCAGACAGTGAAGCGCGGCCAGATCCTGCTCCACGTCGTGCCGCGCCTCGGCGGCGAGGCAGACGTTGCCGAGTTGCAGCTCGAAGTGACGCGAAGACAAGTGGATGCCGACCGGGCCGTGCGGGAACGCGAGCGCCTGCAGGGTCTGCTCGAGGTCGGAGCGGTGCCCGAGAAGCGATTGCTCGATGCACAGGCGGAGGAGAAAGTTACGAAAGCGGCCCTAACCGCGGCGATCACCCGGCTTGACGGTTACTCGGGCGGCGCGACGGGCGTCCCGATCCGGTCGCCGATCGATGGCGTCGTCCTGCGTGTGCCCGCGGAGTCCGGTATTGCGCTCATCGCGGGCCAGCCGCTCGTGCACGTCGCGGATCCCGATCGCCTGTGGGTCGAAGCGCGGGTGACCGAGGCGGATGCGCCACTGCTCGAGACGCCAGCCGGCATCCTGTTGATCCCGGCTGCCGGCGAGCCGCGCTCCCTCGACGTTGGCATGGAGGTGCGCCTGGTCGGCTCGGGCGGCGCAATCGACCCGGCGACGCGCACGTTGCCGGTCATCATCGAGGCGCCTGCCGCCGCGGTCGGGCTGCCCATCGGCACGTTCCTGCCGGGCCGCGTGTACACCGGGAAGTCTCAGCGCGGCCTCGCGCTGCCGGTCAGTGCGGTGACCGACGACGCCGGCGTGCCGGTCGTGTTCGTGCAACTCGAGGGCGAGAGCTTCGAACGGCGTCCGGTCGAGATCTCCTACCGTGACGGCGCATGGGTGCGCGTCGTGGCCGGCGTGGCTGCGGGTGAGCGCGTCGTCACGCGCGGGGTCCCGCAGGTGCGCCTCGCGTCCACGGGCTCGGCCGAGATCGGCCACGGCCACGCGCACTAAGGGCGAGGCAATGATTGCACGCACCATTGATGGCGCGCTGCGCGCTCGGGTCCTTGTGCTCGCGCTCGCGAGCCTGCTGCTGGTCGTCGGCACCTGGACGGCGTTGCGCATGCCGGTGGATGTCTTCCCCGACCTCACCGCGCCTGCGGTGACCGTCGTCACGGACGCTCGCGGGATGTCGCCGCTCGAAGTCGAGCAACTCGTCACCTTTCCCATCGAGGCATCGCTGAATGGGGCCGCCGGCGTGCGCCGCGTGCGCTCGCTCTCGAGCATCGGCCTGTCGGTCGTGACCGTGGAGTTCAGGTGGGGCGAGGATCTGCTGGTCGCCCGGCAGACTGTCAACGAGCGCCTGCAACTGGCCCGCAGCGCTTTGCCGCCGGAACTCGGTCCGCCATAGATGACGCCGGCGGCCTCCGTGATGGGCGAGATCCTGTTCGCGGCGCTGGTCAGTGATCGCCACGAGGGCATCGAACTCAAGAGTGTGGCGGATGTGCGCGTGAAGCGGCGCCTGCTCGGCGTGCCCGGAGTCGCCGAGGTCATGACCATCGGTGGCGAGGACCGTCAGTACCAGGTCACGCTCGATCCCTCCCGTCTGCTGGCATATCGGATCGGCATCGATGAGGTGCTGGCTGCATTGCGGGCCAGCAACCAGAATGTCCCGGCCGGCTTTTACACGGATCAGGACCGCGAATACGTCATTCAGGGCCTGGCACGACTCCAGGACGTCGAGGACATCGGCGCGGTGGCAGTGACGAATCGCGGCGGCCGGCCCGTCCTTGTGCGCGACCTGGGCGGTGTGGCGCTCGGCGGTGGCACGGTACGCGGCCTGGGCTCGCACAACGGCAAGCCAGCGGTGATCCTCGCCATCCAGAAGCAACCCGGGGCCAATACGCTGGTGCTCACGCGGCAGCTCGATGCGGCTTTTGCAGCGCTTGCGAACGAGTTGCCGGAGGGCATGACGCTCGAGACGCACGTCTTCCGGCAGTCGGATTTCATCGAGCGCTCGATTTCGAACCTCACCGCGGCGCTGCGTGACGGAGCGCTGCTGATCGTGTTGATCGTCTTCGCGTTCCTCGTCTCGGTGCGCGCCACTTTCGTGACCCTGGTCGCGTTGCCGCTCTCGGTGCTCGCGGCCGTGCTGACCCTGCAGGCGCTCGGGGCGACCCTCAACACGATGACGCTCGGTGGCCTCGCCATCGCGCTCGGCGTACTGGTGGACGACGCGATCATCGTCGTCGAGAACGTCGTCCGCCGACTGCGTGAGAACGCGACACGGCCCGAGGACCAGAAGCGGTCGACCGTGGACGTTGTCGGTCGCGCCACGCACGAGGTCCAGGGATCGATCCTGTTTGCCACGCTCGTGATTGCGTTGGTGTTTCTGCCGGTCTACGTGCTGTCGGGTGTCGAGGGTCGCCTCCTCGCGCCACTTGCCACGTCGTACCTGGTGGCGTTGCTGGCATCGCTGGTCGTCGCCATCACCGTGACCCCGGTCCTCTGCCTGCTCGTGCTGGGTAGGGACTCGCGCCTGATCGGGCACGACGTGCCGAGTTGGGTCGAGGCGGTCCAGCGCACGTACGCAGAGTCCCTCGATCGGCTACTGCCTCATGGTCGTCTCGTGACCGTTGCAGCCGCTGCCGCGCTGGCAGCCGCGATCGCTGGCATCGTCCTCGCTGGACGCGCGTTCCTGCCAGACTTCAACGAGGGCAGCCTGACGGTCAACGTCGTGACGGTGCCGGGGACGTCGCTCGCAGCCTCCGACCAGATCGCGGGCCGGGTGGAACAGATCATGCTGTCGCATCCGGAGATCGTGCAGACCGCACGCCGCACGGGCCGATCGCCGGGCGATCCGCACGCTCAGGAGGTCTACGCATCGGAGATCGAGGCGAGCCTCGAGATGAAGGACCGCAGCAAAGCAGAACTGCTCACGGCCCTCCGTCAGGATCTCGCCATGCTGCCCGGTACAGCCGTGACGATCGGACAGCCGATCTCGCACCGCATCGATCACTTGCTGTCCGGCACGCGCTCCGCGATCGCGATCAAGGTCTTCGGGCCCGACTTGTACGAACTGCGCCGGCTCGGTGCGCAGGTGCAGAGTGTCGCCACCGAAGTGCCCGGTGCCGTCGACGTGAGTCTGGAGGCGCAGGCGGACGTGCCGTACCTGACGATGCGGCTGCGCCGCGAGTCCTTGGCCACCTACGGGCTCACCGTGGCGCAGGCGGCGGAAGCGATCGAGACAGCCTTTGCGGGGCAACCGGTCGGGCTCATCCACGAAGGCTCAGCGGCGTTCGACCTGGTCGTGCGTCTCGATCCACGACTGAAGGACTCCGTCGAGACCCTCGCGGCGACCCGGTTCGTGACTCCGTCGGGTGCCGAAGTGCCGCTGTCGGCCATCGCGGACATCCGCCGGGACCGCGGACCGAACATGGTCGGTCGTGAGGGTGTCGAGCGGCGAATCATTGTCAGTGCCAATGTGGCCGGCCGCGATCTCCAGGGAGTCGTCGACGATATACGCCGCGGGATCGACGCGGGCATGACGATGCCGGACGGCTATCGCTACGAACTGGGCGGGCAATTCGAGAGTGCCCAGAGTGCGTCGAGATCGCTGTTGTTCGTCGGCATCCTGGTGCTGCTGGGAGTTTACGCGCTGCTCTACCTGGCATTCCGATCGGCGCGTGATGCCGCTGTAATCATGCTGAACTTGCCGCTTGCTCTGATCGGCGGCGTGGTCGGGATGTATGTCGCGGGTGGCACGATGTCCGTGGCGACCCTCGTAGGGTTCATTACCCTGTTCGGCATTGCGACCCGAAACGGCGTGATGCTCGTTGCGCACATCCGTTACCTGGTTGAAGGGGAGGGCATGCGCGACGTGCGTGCCGCGGTGTTGCGCGCAGCCCGCGAGCGTCTCGTGCCAATCCTGATGACCGCGCTGGCCGCTGCCCTGGCGTTGATCCCGCTGGCGCTCGCCGCCGGCTCGCCCGGCAGCGAGATCCAGGCGCCGATGGCCATGGTGATCCTCGGAGGGCTCGTCACATCCACGCTGCTGAACATGGTGGTGGTGCCGATCGCTTACTTGCGGTTTGGGGAATTGGCAGGTGGACCGAGGACACCCGATCCGTCGGGCGGGTTTCAGCGGCAGCGACCCGCCTGATGTGGCTCGCCGGATGCCGCTAAGTTATTGAATCGAAGATGTAATTTAACCGACGCAACGGAATTGCTTGGATCGGTAGCACGCCCCCGCTGCCAACGCATTCGAAGCGAACGGCCCCTCTGGGGCCGTTTTGCTTTGACGTCACGATCGCTACTGCCAGGGACGTCGTGGCGTTACGGCCATATTGACAATGACGGCTGCCCGTTCGTATTCCAGGCCGCGCTTTCGGAGTTCATCAGCCGGGCAGTGGCAGGCGGGCGCCGAACGAGTATTAGCGCGTCGGCGAGGTCCACGCTGTAGAACGTGCGCGTCAGTTCGGCCGCGATGACATCCCGCCGCTGCTTTCGGTACTCGGACAATTGAATCAGCCCGAACGCGATACCGCCAACGATAGCCAGTGCGCTGAGGATGTCGGCCTTGGTCCAGTGTCACGGTTTACCTGCAACAAGCGCGGCTCCATGGGTCCGATAAAACGAGGAAAGCTGGACCCGTGCAGCCAGCCTCGCACGGATGGCTTCTCGTTCGCCCAAGCCGGTCAATTCCTGAACGTGCTTGCGTATGAGTGCGGGAAGGGTAGTAGCGCCTCGACAGACGTTGGCTTGGGATCGAGCCTGCGACCCGCTGTCTTCACGAACACCCGATTGGCAGGAAGCGCAGGCGCCGACCCGTTCCGCGCTGGACCAACCGCCCGGCTCGATGCGGAACTCCCGACCATCCGTCCCAAGCCGCGGACTGATGCGCAGCGAACGGCCGTCGCGGCTGCCGGCAGATCAGCGGAACACGCCCTGGTCGAGAATGGAACCCTTGCCGACCGGGCGTCCCAGGGACAGCCAGAATCCCCAGCTGTCCTCGGCCGCACCGATGCCGACGATGAACGTGCCGATTGGCGTCGGGCCACCGAGCTGCGCCGAGACCGAATACACCTCGCCGTCCTCGATGCGATCGACGCGGTCGTAGAGCCCGGCGGCGGTCAACCCGAAACCGCCGTAGATTGACTGGTTCCTGACCGGGATGAGTTCCATCAGCCGCCAAAGGAAGCTCAGGTCAGCGAGCCAGTAACTGCGCACGCGGAACTCGTCGAACTGGTAGGCCGGCAACGTGCGCGGGCCGCCGAGCGAAAACGTCCGGTCGCCCGGCAATTGATTCTCGCTCAGGTCGATGCCGCCGGCGAGGGTCAACCACATCGCATTTTCGCGGATCGCAAAGCCCTTGCGCAGTCCGCCTTCGGCGCGGCTCCAGTCGCGATCCCCTCCGAGCGACTGGTCCGATCGGAGGTACAGCAGCTCGGCTCCGACTCCCCGCAGCGCGAACGTCTCAGCGTCCCGGGAATCGAACGTGAAGCTCGCCAGCAGCCCGGCGTCCCGCTCGTCCACCTCTGCGATGCGCTGGTCGATCCCGGGCAGGTTCGAGATGCCGGTCTGCACCTTGGAGCGGCGCCGCATGCTCGTGTAACCAACGCGGACCTGGCTGACCTCGCTCAGGTTCACGCCGAACTCGACGCTGCCTCCAACGTCGGTGAACCGGTATACCGCGATGCGCTCCGTATCGACGTAGATGTCCTCGATCGAGCGGGACGCCAGGATCTCGGGGTCGACGAACCAGCGCTGCGCGACGTCGAGCGGCTGGTACCAGCCGGTGGTGAAGATCGACTCGTAGCCGAGCTGCACGTTGGTGCGCCATTGCCCGCCACGGTCGTTCAGCCACGAGCGAACGAACTGCGCGCCGATCAGGAACTTGAGGTCGCCGCCCTGTCCGGCGTAGACGCCGAGACTCGGCCGCAGAACGTCCGTCCCGATGGACGCCTCGGCCGGCCACCAGACGAGCGTCGGATTCGCCGGGTCGCCCTCGAGCTGATAGGCGACCGTGTCGATGCTTTCGAGGGCCGACATCCGGGTCGCGTCCGCGCTGATGGCCTGCGCATTTACCTCGTCGCCCGGCCTGATCGTGGTGAGGGTCTGAAGGTAATCTGGGTTGACCTTGTTCAGGCCCTCGAAGCGCACGCCGGCCACGCGCGCCGTGATCTCCTGCGGTTGCGTCACGTGGTTTCGCCACGCGGTGTATTCGGCGTCGCTCGCCGCCAGCGCCGCCAGGCGGTCGATGGCCTTGCGCGCAGCGGCCTCGCCAAGCGGTATCGCCTCGGGCACGCGCGTGAAGTCGACGGAACTGATGTTGCCCATCGGCACGTCGATGCGCACGTCACGCGCCGTCAGCGACTCGAGCTGCACCGCCTCGTTGGCCTGGAGCATCACCTCCATGCTGCGCATGACCATCTGCGTCGCCTGCACCAGCTCCTCGGGCGGCGTCTCCGGCTCGACGAGATTTACGACGATGACGACGTCGGCGCAGGTCTGGCGCGCCACGTCCACCGGGATGTTGCGCACCTGGCCGCCGTCGGCGAGCACGTACCTTTCCCAGACCACGGGTGAGAACGCGCCCGGGATCGCCATACTGGCACGCATTGCCCGGGCGAGGTCGCCGCGCGATAGCACGACCATCTTGCCGGTCACCATGTCCGTGGCAACGGCGCGATACGGAATCGGCAGCTGGTCGAAATCCGGGACCATGCGCGCTTGGGCCACGTAGGTGCGCAGCAGGTCGTCGATGCCGCTCGTGTTGGCGAGGCCGGCGCGCGTGACGATATTGTGGTTGTTCACGCCGAGCTCCAGGTCGCTGCTCGCGGCGGTCTTGAGCCGCTTCTGCTCGATCGGCTGCAGCAGTCTGCGCCCCGTGCCGCCCACGACTGCCTCCCAGTCGACGGCCGCCACGAACTGCTCGAGCTGCGCCGCCGTCAGGCCGGCCGCGTAACCGGCGCCGATCACCGCACCCATGCTCGTGCCCGCGATGCAGTCGATCCTGACGTGCCGCTCTTCGAGCACCTTGAGCACGCCCACGTGGGCGCCGCCCTTGGCGCCGCCGCCGGACAGCACCAGGCCCACTTTCGGTCGCGTAGCGGGCGCACCTGGCGATTCGGCTGATGCGCACCACCCTGACTGCGGCACGGCTGTCACCAGACACACGGCGCCCACCACGGCACCGACCCTCGTTCGCCCGCAGGCTTCCGGCATGGCGCACCCCCTTTCGCCCGCGGATCGCGGGCGACGGCAACGACGCCTGAATCCGAATCATCCACCGGCCGCCGCCGGCGTCACTCAGGGCATGTACCGACCAGCCCGGATCACGCGCCGGGCGTGCGGTCGGCTGGGATCTCGATGACCTGCGCGGCCATGGTGAGGCCGAAACTCGCCGCCGAGTTTCCCACCTGACTGGCAACGCTCGTGCGCAGATTCAGTCCTGACAAAGAGATCATCGAGTACGTGCGCAGGCTGGCGGGCTGCGCGCTCACAGGTCTCACAAGCGAGCAGGCCATGAACTTCTTCTGGGGCATCGGCGCCAGCGGCAGGAGCACCGTGTTGGAGTTGATACAGCAAATGCCGGGCGACTACGACACGACGTGGGCCTTATTTATTTCTGCGACCAACGTTCCTTCTGCATATCGCCTGCTACGCGCCGCCGGTTACAAACTGGCACACACGGTGACGTCCCCGGACGTGGTGTACGAGTGACGGGCTGAGCCGCCGGCGATCGTCGCCGGGGTTTAAGCTGGTCGGGCCGCCGGAAGGGCGGCCATCGTGGGTCCGGGTTTAAGGTTGGTTTACCACAACTGACCGTAGACCGGAGAACACCACGATGACCACCAAGCCCAGCATTGCACTTGCCGACCTTCTGGAAAAGGGGGCGGACACCGATCTGCTGCGCGAGATGATCCACCACATCGTCGAGCGGGTGATGCAGTTCGACGTTGAGAACCTCTGTGCCGCCGGCTATGGCGAGCGCAGTCCCGATCGGCAAAACAGCCGCAACGGCTACCGGGAGCGGCTGTGGGAGACCCGCGCCGGCTCGATCGCGGTGAAGATCCCGAAGCTGCGCAGCGGCAGCTACTTCCCGCCATTCCTCGAGCCGCGCCGGACGGCCGAGAAGGCCTTGGCCGCCGTGATTCTGGAGGCCTACGTGCAGGGCGTCTCCACGCGCTCGGTGGACGAGCTGGTGAAGGCAATGGGCATGAGCGGCATCTCCAAGAGCCAGGTGTCGCGGCTGTGCGCGGAGATCGACGAGCGCGTCAACGCGTTCCTCAGCCGGCCGCTCGAGGGCGACTGGCCGTACCTGTGGATCGATGCGACCTACGTGAAGGGTCGGGAGGCCGGCCGCATCGTCTCCAAGGCGGTAATAATCGCTGTCGCCGTGGACGCCGAGGGCGTGCGCGAGCTGCTCGGCATGGCGATCGGCCCGTCGGAGGCGGAGCCGTTCTGGACGGACTTCCTGCGCTCCCTGACGCGCCGTGGGCTGCGTGGCGTGAAGCTGGTGATCTCCCGATGCGCACGAGGGCCTCAAGGCCGCCGCCGCCAAGGTGCTCGCCGCCACCTGGCAGCGCTGCAAGGTGCACTTCCTCCGTAACGCGCTCGCCCACGCCGGCAAGGGCCAGCGGCAGATGGTGCTCGCCGCGATCAACACTGCGTTCGTGCAGGAGTCGTTCGAGACGGCGAGTCAGCAGTGGCGCGCCGTGTCCGATCAGCTGCGCGGCAAGTTCCCGAAGCTCGCCGAGCTGATGGATGGCGCCGAGACCGACGTGCTCGCCTTCATGACCTTCCCCAAGGCGCACCGCACGCAGATCCACAGCACCAACTCGCTCGAGAGGCTGAATGCGGAGATAAAGCGGCGCACCGACGTCGTCGGTATCTTCCCGAACGAAGCTTCGATCACGCGGCTCGTCGGCGCGCTGCTGCTCGACCAGAACGACGAGTGGCAGCTACAGCGCCGCTACATGTCGCTTGAGGCCCTGCGGACCCTGAGTGACAATCAACCCGCTCGGCTGTCCGCCGTGGTCAGCTGAGCACGAGTCCAACCCGATCAGGACTCACGACTCGTACACCACTCCACGGGACGCGACCGCATACGGCCCCCCGGGGGCCATTTTGCTTTGCGGCCACTGAGGACTCCGGCGGCTCTACCGCACGCTCTGCACGACTGGTTCTTGCCACCATCGGTCCGCCGGATTCACATGATTCTATGGAATCTCGACCGGCCGAGGCTGCGCGCCGCAGTCTTCACGAAGACTGCCAAGCGTATGACCGCAGAGCAGCGGTTGGCCGAGTTTCTGTCGCATTGCCGGCTTATGGCGCAGCTTGCGAACTCCGAGGTTGCCGGCCAGCACCCGCCTCGAAACGCAGTATCGCCGAATGCGCGCTTGCGCGCCCGGCCAGTCGGCGCTGCTGGTGGCCGACGTCGCCCAGTCGCTTGCCGGGCGAGGTGTTCGATACGCGGTCATCGGCGCCATTGGCGCACTGGTCGCGTCGGTCTCGGTGCTGTAGCCGAAGCGACCGTAGAGCGGGTAGCCGTTTGCAGCCAAGGTGCACAGCTCACAGGCACCGGTCCAGGCCGCGTTGCTGGTCAAGTCGATGCCCGGGGATGCTCCCGTCGTCCGCCGCCTGGATGCGCGGCGGGCGAGTGCGCGGCGCCGGGGGCTCAGCGGTTCCATGGCGGCATGGGCCGGGCCAACCCGGCCAATGCACGAGCTGTCGCAAAGATATGTCAATCGAATCAACGGATGCCTAGACTGCCGACCCCATGTCCGGCCGTCGGTACGTGTGCCGGCAGCCCTTCACGGATGCCCCGTCTCAGACTCTCCGGGCATGGGTTGACGCGTCGTGCAACCTTGTGGTCGTTCGGTGAGTCTAAAATCGGATCTGGCTGAGGAATACTGATTGTCGACACAATTCACAAATGCCTGCCGTGCTGGTGCAGCTGTTGTCCTCGCCTATTCCCTGCTGAGTCTCGGCGCCTGCAGCAAAGGAACAGACGACACGCCCGTGGAGGCGGACGCGGTTGCCCTGCTGATTTCTCCCGAAGACCTGGTTACTGTGAGCAACAGTGCGCTCGCGTCCGGGCCTTCTATCACCGGGTCCGTCGAAGCGGAGCGTCGCGCCGACCTGCGTGCCGAAGTGTCTGCGGTAGTCCTGTCAGTCCTCAAGGAGAACGGCGATCCGGTCCGCCGCGGGGATCTGCTCGTGCGTCTCGACCCGAACGCC
>Ga0102851_10000659_pt1 | contig 18085 bp, 16 predicted proteins | sample Mud3Dept3metaG_FD_79558 | JGI IMG/M metagenome (GOLD analysis project Ga0102851, IMG submission 79558) | Freshwater wetland microbial communities from Ohio, USA, analyzing the effect of biotic and abiotic controls - Mud 3 Core 4 Depth 3... | ecosystem: Environmental > Aquatic > Freshwater >... | reverse complement strand
TTTGTTTTACTCGCATTGGCGGCGCTTGCAATTTTTAAAATGTTGAAATGGCTGAACGCTATTTTTAAGGAGCATAAGACGTTGTAAGATTAGGTTATTTAGATGAAAAAAAGAATCCAATTTAAATTGGATTCTTTTTTTGCTAATCTTTTTAAATCTGCATTTTTAAAACTGCGCCATCTGCGGGAATTTTTTTAACCCTATTTTTCCCGCAGAATACGTTGATGATAATGCGCAGATATTAAATTCATTTCCGATTCAATTTCTGACTATTTTGGATTATCTAAGCGTTAAAAAAATCATGATATTTAACCGGTCGTTTTAATAAATTCACCGAAATTTTCTAAGGAATCAAACTTATACTGTTTTCGAAATCAAGACTAATAAAGGCCTGCGCAGCATGATAAGCACTAAATGACAAAAGTTAATTTTTAGTTAATTTTCTGGCATCATTTTTGCAATTCTTGAAAGGTAGTAACTTATATTCTTATTTTTCGTTTTAGGTATGATACTATCTAAAACCAAAAACAAAGTATAAACCAGGTCAGTGCATGCTGGCAACAAAAAACCAAAGTTATGAGAAAGCTAATTTTAACCGGAATCGTAAGCGCATTTGTGTTAGGAATGACAAGTTGCGGAGGTCACAATTTATGTGACGCATACAAAACAGCAGACTATACTAAGTATAAAACCGACCAGTCTAAAAAAATTGAGGTGAATATCAACCTCACAAATCGTAATAAATAAACAGTTGATTAATTGATTTTAAGAAAGAGCTTCTCCGAATGGAGAGGCTTTTTTTTTGGAATATTTTTGGATCGGAAAATTTAGAATATAAAGATCTGGTCAAATTGTTCAGAGCGAAGCTCCTTTAGATTATTGCATTAGCTTAGCGCAGGACAGATGTCCGGCGCAGCGGGGAAATGGCTAACCTGGTAAAATAATATTTGTTTATTCAATCAACACAAACGCAGCCCAATAATAAGGATCATACAATTTCCTCATCACCAATTGCGTTTTTACAAATGCTTGTTTTGGTTCTTTGGCGATCAATAAATTTTTATAAAAAAGTGTCATAAATTCTTGCGTTTCTTTATCAGGAACTTGCCATAAACTCATGATAATATATTTTACTCCGGCCATTTTAAATGAGCGCTGTAAGCCATATACTCCTTCACTTCCGTTGATGTCGCCTAAACCTGTTTCGCAAGCTGAAAGAACGACTAAACCTGTATGACGTAAATCAATTTGAGCAACTTCGTAAGCTGTTAAAACGCCGTCTTCTTTTCCTTTCATATCAAGATTATCCCAAACTCTGTTTGCTCCTGAAAGAACTAAACCTGAACGCATCAACGGATTTTTATTGAAGACAAAATTCTTTACACCGAAACTTGAACCGGAACCTCTGAATATAAGTTCTTCATCTGTTTCAACAGTATCAACTTCAAAACTCGTTGTCAACTTTGACGGATCAGGATAAAAGAAACCGTGTGTTGACATGTGAATGATATCGCTATTAGGTGCGTTTTCTTTAAATCCTTCTTCTGTTTTTGATTGCGCGACATTAAATTTTCCGTTGATAAAAATCTGGCTGATGTTTTCAACTTCAACTTTTGTTCCTTCTAAAAATGACCAGATTTTTTTTGAAGAACTATCGGTGTCATAATCAATTCCGCCAAATAAAGTGATGTGCCAATTTGCACCTAAAATAAATTCTTCGGGCATTGCAACTTTACCTGTGCTCGACTGCAATTCAATATCATAAAGATCACACAATAAAACTGATTTTTCTTTTGAAATAGCGGAGAAAGCAACGCGATGTAAAAGCCCGGTAGGTGATAAATAAATTGTTTTTGTATTTGCTAATGAAGATTCAAGTGGTCGCCAGATTAAATTATAAAGTATTGAATTTGGTGCATTTTCTGTTCCGTAAATTCCGTTGATATACGAAAGATTATTTCCACCAAAAGAACCTAATAATTTTTCAAGATCTTTTTCATAACAGAGTTGAATCATTTCTGGAAAAGTTGAATTCGGAGTAATAATTAAAGCGCAATAAATAACATCTTCTTTTTTATTTCCATATCCATCAAACTCGTTAAAATGGATAAATTCAATCGCAGCTTCGCCCTCTTTTAAATTTTTTTGAACATCGAGCCACGTCAGGTTTTGAATTTTATCAAGATCTGAAAATGCCTGTGATCCTTTAACGAGATTTTTTTCAATTGTATTTGCTTTTTCTTCCAGTTCTTCAATGTTTTCACCATTCGTATAAGCTTCAGCAATTTCGGTTTTCAAAATAATCCATGATTCAAATTCGTTTACTAACATTGTGTCGTTACTGCCCAGAATTGCATGACGCATAGCTGTTGATGATTTTAATAAAAGTCCCTTGTGCTTTAGTGTATTGTTGTAAACAATTGCGGTTAATGAAGGGTTTTCTGTTTTTCGTTTCAACACGAAACCATTATATTCCATATACTCTTTACTCAAATTATCAAAGAATTTTTCTTTTTCGCTTTCAGATAAAGTTGGAAAATTAACAGCGATTGATTGATCATTCATGTCAATCATTTCTTGTCCGTATTTTTCTGCCGCAATCATTTCGCCCTGGAACATTGAAATTTCAAAAAGCAATCTCTTACTTGCTTTTATAAGGCGCGGGTTACCAAATTCGGCTGCATACTTTTCAGATTTTAAAGCCAGCACTTTTCCTTTTTCAACTTGTCCCATATTAAAATAAACGGTGCCCACATTGTTAGTCGACAAACTGATTCCATATTTATCACCGATGCGCAAATTTGTTTCCAAACCTAGTTCATGATACTTGAGCGACTCAGGTAAATTTCGTTGCATGAAATAAACCGTAGCGAGGTTGTTGTATGCTATTGCAAGTCCTGCGTCGTTATCTAGTTTTTTTTGTAAGTTTAAACTTCGTAATAAAAAAGGCAAAGCTTTTTCGTACTCGCCAAGTTCTTTATAGCCCATTCCAATTAAATTATTTGCATGTGCTATTCCATAATCGTCATCAATTTTTGTATAGAGTACAAGAGCTTCTTCGGCGTTTTCAATTAATTTATAAAAATTACCTTGCTCAAAATAAATTCCCGCTATGTCAACAAGTGAAGTAGCAATGCCGGCCTTATTGTAACGCCCGCGATTTATCGCTAAACTTTGCTCAAAATACTCCATCGCCTTTGGCAGATTTCCAAGGTTCTGGTGTAAATATCCGATAGAATTAAGTGCATTAACAATTCCGTCTTTGTCATTTATTTTCAAACTCATGTTATACGCTTTGTCAAAATACTCAAACGCTTTTGTGTATTCGTATTTAAGGGTGTAGACATGACCAATTTTTATAAGAACAAACGAAGCATCTTCTTTATAAGAATTCTGGTTAAAAAGTTTGTAGCTATACTGCAAATATTCAAGTGCGGTATTATAACTTTTTTTCGCTATGTACACATACCCGATGTAACTTGACGATAAAGCCTGTCCCCAGATTTCTTCTGCTTTTATGAAATATTCCAGGCTTCGCTGGTGCGCAGTAAGAGCAGATTGGTAATCGTAATTAAATCGATAAATAAAACCAAGCGCATTTAAAGCATCTGCCTTTTCAATTTTTGATGAAAATACAGATTTGACAATTTTATTATAATCATCAATTTGTTGTTGCTCTTCAATAGAATATTGCGCGAATAAATTTCCAAAAAATAAAATTAAAAGGCCCGATAATATTGTCTTTAAAAAAATGCTTAACATAATTACTCTGATTTTTTTATAGTTGAATTGACCTCGCTTACTCAAGTGTAATTTCTAATTTAAATGTTCCTGTTAATAGCCCTTCCGCACCTGCAATTCCAATAACTACCCGGTATGGAGTAGTTGTTGAGTTTAAATTAACTGTTCGGGTATGATCCTGCGTTTTTCCTTTTTTCGGATTGTCCCATTTATGTTCACATTCGCAAGTTACGCAACTTGTTAATTGAGGAACCATTGCTTCATTTGTTGTTGCAACCATATATGCATAAATGCTCATATTCGATTTTACATCGTCCGGAATTATTTTGATTTTCATTTTTGATTTGATGGGAATTTCAGTAACGTAAAAAACATGATTTCCATTAAATTTCGAATTTTGTGTTGCAGGAAAACAAGCTACAGAACTATTCGCCGCCCACGACAAATCCTTTACAACAGATCCTTTTGAAAGATCTCCGTTGAACGTTAAAATTTTTCCCTTTTCAATTTTAATAGTAGTTGTGTTTAATACCTGCGTGAGGAGTGGAGCCTCGAGTAACTCTGTGTAAAGATCAATAGATAAAGTATAATCTCCTTTTATCAAACCTTCTGCACCGGCAACTCCGATAAAAATGTTATAAGCGTTAGTCGTTGAATTAAAAGTAATTGATCGTGTGTGATCCTGTGTCTCTCCTTTTTTTGGATTGTCCCATTTATAATCTGCTTCGCAAGATGTGCAGGAAGTAAGATTTGGAACAACTGCATAATTTGTTGTAGCAACCTGGTATCCATACAAACTGAAATTTGCTTTTGCATCTGCAGGAGTAAGTTTAATTGTTACAACAGAATAAGCAGGAATTTGAAATGCGTGAAAAACATGATGACCTGTAAATTTTGAATTTTGCGTAGCCGGAAAACAAGCAACGGAGCTATTTGCTGCCCAACTTAAATCTTCAACTTTTACACCGGTTAATAAGTTCCCGGTGAAAGTCGTAAGTTCATTTGGTTTTGCATCAATCATATTAACCGTTGATGGATATTGTGCAAACAAAATCTGAGTTGCCAGGATTGTAAATGCAACTAAAAATAAATTCTTTTTCATCTTGAAGATTGGTTTCTAAGCTTCTAATTTACAAAAAATTACCTTTCTGAAAATAAGGGAACCTGTAGAAGGTTCAAACGTAAAGGAGCTAGCATGACAGCTGCACCACAAAACCTTTATCTTTGCAATTACTTTAATTGAAAAATTATGCTCGGCTTAAAACTACCAACCGACCCTCGATGGGTTAATATCGTTGAAACCAACATCGAAGAAATTCTTACGGACCATGCGTGGTGCGAGCAAAAAGCGACCTCAAACGCAATCAGTTTAATCGTGCTTAATTCAGAGCATGTTGATCTTGTTGAAGCGATGTTGGAAATTGCAAAAGAAGAACTGGAACATTTTAAATTGGTTCATCAATTAATCGTTAAAAGAGGATTGGTATTTGGTCGTGAACGCAAAGACGATTACGTAAACGAACTTGTAAAATTTATGATCAAAGGAGGAAGCCGGACAGTTTGTTTTGTTGACCGTTTACTTTTTTCTGCTATGATTGAAGCAAGAAGTTGCGAACGATTTAAAGTGCTTTCTGAAAATATTACCGACAAAGAATTAGCAAAATTCTATCGTGATTTAATGGAAAGCGAAGCAGGACATTATGCAACTTTTATTGGCTTTGCCAGAAAATATGGCGAAGGAGTAGATGTAGATAAACGTTGGAAAGAATGGCTGGATTATGAAGCTTCGATTATTAACAATTATGGTAAATCGGAGAGAATGCATGGGTGATTTGAGAGAGCGTGAAGAGTGAAAAAAAACCAAATTGGACGTTGTTTTTAACCTTTTATCCTGTAATTAGAATTGTTCCCGACAAATGGTGGAAAGGAGAATCTTTTTTTGCGGATTATGAATAAGAGTATTCACTTAAGAAAATAGAATTGTTGATGAATCGTACTCAATAGTAAGGTCCGATATATTCCCATCTGCTTCGTATCTTTTTCAGAACATTACCGGTATATGGATCAACGATAATATATTTACTATCTTTATTTTTGCTAGAGTGGGACGTAATTGGTTTCCATTTATCCGGTTCAATAATTTTCATTTTTAACCCATCAGCCACGAATGGGTCATATATAAATTCAACGTCAAATTCACCCGGACTTTTATGAAGTTTTATCAAAGCCAACTGCTCAATTTTTTTATCCGTAACAAATGCAAGGTCTGAATTGTTGTTCAAATAACTTAGCAATGTAAGACTGTTCGTCACGTTTCCATTTTCATCAAACAATATGTATAATAAAAAGGCACCGTACTTTTTTTCAAGCTTTCAAAAACCTGATGGATTGTTTCAATCGGCGTTCACTACTTCTTAAATTTATTTCCAAAATCCATTGATTGATATAAAATTTAAAAAGCTTCGACATCATCATTTAGGATTTTGAATTTAATAATTATTTGCCCGGCTTCAGAAACTGTTACATCTGTTTCAATCGTTTCAAATTCCAGTTCTATTGTTTTAAACGACCATGTTTCTCGTCTGTCATATGTTATGGCGTATTTTAAAATTCTATTTGGTAGAATCGTTTGGCAAGGAATGAGTGCAGAACAATTATTCTATTCTAATTATTAAACATATTATGTGATTCACTTCAGAAGTACCGCAGGGTGTTCTTAGTTTCATGTTCGCAACCTCTCCAAAACCTCCTGCTTCTTTCTCCGCGCAACCTCAAACGTAATACCATCAATCATTTCAATAAAACAAGGTTCGCCTTTGCTGTAATTTTTTATGTGTCTAACATTAATCAAACAGCTTTTGTGAATTCTTACAAAATCAGAATTTTCTCCAAAATATTCTTCAAAATCTTTTAGAAATTTCGCGATGGTATATTTATCATTTGCTGTTTTTATTTTGCAATAACTTCCGTCGGCTTCGATGTAAATAATATCTGTGGCGCTTATCAATTCAACTTTTTCACCGACATGAACGGCTACTTTCCGTTCTTTGTTTTCTTCATCGAGATTATTTAAAAGATTAATAATTTGTCCGTTAGTTTGATGTTTTGATGCGATACTTTTTTTTGCTTTTTCTATCGCAGATTTCAGATCTTTAACTTCAACCGGTTTTAACAAATAATCAAGTGCACTAAATTTAATTGCCGTTATAGCGTATTGATCATAACTAGTTACAAAGATGACTTCAAACGGAACAACGTCAAATTTTTTCAAAAGATTAAATCCACTGCTGCGCGGCATTTGAATATCCAGGAAAACCAATTGCGGATTTTTTTGATTTACCAATTTAAAAGCACTTTCAACACTTTCCGCTTCGCCTAAAATTTCGACTTCCGGAAAAAAATTCGTCAATAGATTTTTTAAAACCTCCCGATTTTTATTTTCATCATCAACTAATATCGCAGTAATTTTTTCCATAATCAACTCCCTCTCCTCTGGAGAGGGCCCGGGGTGGAGTATTTAAACGTTAACGGGTATAAAAATTTCTACTCGTGTACCACAAGCCTTTCCATTTTCGTCGCTCAAATCGGTGATAATAACTTTAGCATTTTCATATTCCTCCATTTTGTTAATCATCAGCAAGCGTTGCTCTGTCACTTGCATTCCGACCGATTTATGGCTATCTTCTTTTTTATACTGTTTCGATTTTTCTCTCCCAATTCCATTGTCTTCCACAACAATTTTCAGAAGGGTATCATTCATCGATAAACTCAAATTAAGAATTCCTTTTCGTTCATTTTCCCCGAAGGGGTCAGTATGTGACAAATTCATTAAACCATGCCAGATTGCATTTTCTACGTAAGGTTGAATCAACATTGCAGGCACTGACATTTCATATTCATGCACATCTTCGTTCATCAGAAGATTAAATTCAAACCGATCGTTAAAGCGCATTTGCTCCATTTCAACATAGAGTTTTATCATTTCTAATTCCTGGTAAAGCATCAGGTTTTTTTCCTGGGAATTATTTAATACGATACGAATCAGCTTGCTGAATTTGGCCAGGTAATCATATGCCTCGTGTTGATTTTTATTTAGAATATAACTTTGAATACTGTTAATGGCGTTAAATAAAAAGTGAGGATTCATTTGCGCCCGTAACGCTTTTTGCTCAAACTCAAGATTTGTTTTTTCAAATTCAATTTGTTTTCTTTTTTTTCTTCCGTTGTTTCGAACAACAAAAATTAAAAAGACGGCGGCTAAAAATGCAACACCGGTAAAGCCGATTGTGATCCAGAGTTTTTTGTTTTGGTTTTGAGATTCGAGTAAATTATTTTCGTTTGCCAGAAGGATATTTTCTTGTTGTTTTTTTTCTGATTCGTATTTTTCAGCCAGCATATTAATATTCTGTGTGCTTTGTTGATTGATAAGTGAATCTCTGAGTTGTAAAAAAGCTTTTTGATGTTCGAAGGCTAGTTTGTAGTCATTCGTCAGCGAGTAAATCTCCGCTAAATCCTCATGTCCATTCATAATTTTTTCTGTCAAATTAAGTTCAGTAACAGTTTTCATAGCCATTAAAAAATAAATTTTTGCTTCCTCATATTTTTCCATATCCGCAAGTACCATTCCTTTATTGGAATAGCACGAAGCAAGTCCTCTTTCATCTTCTTGAATAATTTTTATGGCGATAGCGCTATCTATATAGAGCATGGCAGTATCGAGGTAATTCATTTTCTCATAAATCAACGTGAGATTATTGTACGCCATTCCTACAGACTTTTGATTATTGTCAATCTTGCTCATCATTAAAGCTAATTTTACATTGAATAGTGCTTTATCCAAATCACCGGTTTTTTCATAAACATTTCCAATGTTGCCATAACTTCTTGCTAAACCTGAAAAGTCGTTGTTTTTTTGCCGCATTTCTTTGGCAATTTCAAAATAGTTCAACGCTTGTTCAAAATTCAATTGTCTGAAATAGATTGATCCCATGACATCATAATGAGCGGCTACTTGCGGAGCGTCATTTAGTCGTTCGTAAATATCCAGTGCGTATAAATTCAATACCATTGTTGTTTCATAATCACCATTCATAAAGTAGCGTTGTGCTGCCTGATCTAACAACTGTGCACGGGCGCTATCTGTTTCTGCAATTTGAAGTGAATGAATCAGCGTATCTTTTGGATTGTTTTGTCCAATTCCGTTTATGGAAAACAATAATATGGCGCTGACAAGAAGAGAAAATAAAAACATGTTTTTCATCAATATCAAATTTAATCAATTCAATGATTGAAAATCAATAGTTTTTAAATTGTGAAATAAACTTTGTGAACGGCGCAATTTAAAATGATACGGTAATTTCTTAATTCCTTATATTCGTAGGTAATGAAGTTCCCGGTTTTTATACTTCGTTTTGTTTGCCGGTAACTGCAGTTCTCAGGAATTAGATGTTTCAACTATTATTTCCAAAAAACATGCAATCGAAATAGCAAAGAAAGAAGGCTTTTACAGTGAACGAAAAAATTGGAGGATCGAAATAGATTATGTAACCGGTTATGAATCCAAGACGAATTTTTGGTTCATTCATTCTTACAAAGACTGTCTATTCTTCGTGAATCATAAATATAAAGTTATTTGCATCAATGCACAAAACGGCAGTGTTATGTACAAATTTTTTGAGAAAGATAAATACTGGGCACCTCCTGTTTATAGATAATGCACTTGATTCATAAATCAAAATATAAAATTACAGACTCGATGGTATCTCACCAAAAAATTGGACGTGTATTAATTTGCGGTCTGATAGGTTTAATTTTTAGTTCCTGTTGCAGACATGTTTCTGAAAGGCGGGTCAGATATTTTTGCACATATTTCGAGAACAAAATGCCCGGAAAATACACTGGTAAAATGCTGGATCGTCACCCTTATTCGGGAACAGGATCACCAAGTGGTGGTGAGCGTGTTTATCTTAATTTAAATGGAGATCATACATGCAGTTTTGAAAGTTCATCACTTATTTTGTATGGAAAATGGCGTTTATCACACGACACTCTGACCTGTTTTTACTCGAAACAAAAATATCATAAAAGGGCGATGAAAAGGCCTATTTCCGGATCCGTAAATTTTGATACTCAGTTTATTGTTGACAGTGAAAATTGTTTGTATCCGATTGCTGGGAAAGTTACTTTTTGCAAATTAAAGAAATGAAATCGGTGTTTCAATATATCATGCTGTTTTTGATTTTGACTTTTGGGTTTTTCGGAAACAGTTATTCTCAGCAGGATAGTCTGGCTAAAATTAAAAACATGAAATATATGCTTGTTGGTACATGGCATTTGGAAACACTTGGGAAACCTCCTTTTAGAAGCGGTTATTATAATATTGAGGATTCGACAGAAAAATACACACTGATATTTTATGAAGACGAAAAGTATCTTCATACAATAACTAAAGCTGGTACGGTTGATACGATTGATTACGGAATTTGGGATATTTGGTATTTGCCAAAAGGTTTTTACGGTGACACGATTTTTACGGCTGATGGATTTTATCTTAAATTCAATTCAGTTTATGCAGACTCTAATCCTTATCACCTTAGCCGTTATCCAGAAAAAATTTTGAACCTTACCTATTCTGAATTTATTTTGCATTGGGAATGTTATTGCGGAATGTTACGACCTGATTTAACTTTCAGTAAAGAAATCAGTTCGTCAAGTATAGGATATGTCATTTATAATGGCCATTATGATTGGGTTTTTTATAATGAAGGCAATCACGTTAAAGAACAAGACCGGGTGAAAAAAGAAAATGACAGCATTTCGGAATTTTTATACGGGAGTTGGAAATCACAGCGCATTCCGGATTTTATTGATGAAATTGGTGGTGATGTTCGTACGCACTTAAGTCACCTAAAACGAAAAAAACTGAACAAGGAACATGATCGAACATGTGGGTATTTTATATTCAACTTTTATGGAATCGGAGAATATTCGCAACAATACATTGATCCAAAAAATGAAGAAAATAATTGGGCGATAGTTGGGAATTGGTTAGTTTTTTCTGACTCAGCTGACAGTGAAATGAAATACGTTTATTTCTGTAATTCAGAAAGTGATCCGATTGATGATGAAGAAAATTTACTTTATAAAGAATACTATCTAAGAAATCATCACCTTGAATTGTATATGGTTAGTGAAGACCATCTTTGGTTTATAAATCCAGAAGGCGAGATGTTGTGTGAGTTTAATTATTTAACAAAAATAGAACGAAGATGAAAATAACATTTCTTTTCTTAGTTCTGTTTAGTCAACCAGCTAGCGCAAAAGATGTTGACACGACACTTATTTCAAAAAGTGAAGCAATAGAAATAGCAAAGAAAAATGGTTGTTATATTGAAGGCGCAGATTGGTATAAAAAATGTGAATATTTACCGGATAAAAATCAATGGTACATATCGTCGCAAAAATATGGCGGTAAGGATGCTGAGAAAGGTAAACCCTGGACGATTGTATTTATTGTTATTGATGCAAGAACAGGTAAAGTAATTGAAAAAGGTGAGGAACATAAATGGGGACCTCCGCCAAAATTTTGAAATAGGAAGACTAAATTATGGAAAATAATTAAGGTGAAAATTATTTGCTACAAAAAATTGAAAACTGATTTAATTTATAAATGCTGCCTGCTTTTTTTTCTGCAGTTTATTTTTCTCAAAGGATTTTCCGAAGGGCGCAAGCCGGGTATGCATTTTATTGCGGGACCAACAATAAATTTAAGTTACGGTCAATTCATTTCGTCGGGAATCGGATTTCACCTCGACAATATAATAATGACGAGAGGAAACAGAGCGGGACATTGGAAATTGCATAATTTCCAGGTGTTATTTTTTTTTAATTCTATTGTCTATGATGTTTTTTTTAGTCTAATTCGCTTAGAAATTATCATTAGTGCTCCTTTATAATAATATAATCGCTGCGGCTATTGCTCCAATGCTGGCTGCAATGGATATTAATTTGACTCTGTAATCCTTTTTCCATTGCGAATTTATTTTTTTTGCATACTCAATGTCTGGTCTAAATCGAGCCGTTTCGGAACGACTCAATTCAACACCATCGTCAAAGATGTCGAATGTTCTGGATGTTATTTTTGTTCCGGTTGGATCAATTGTGTGAACGGTTTCAGTTCCAATCTGACTTATGCCGTACGTAATAACATATATGTCAAAATCTTCTTCGTATTCACAAAGCGAGTTAAAGGAGGCCCACGTAAAATCGTCGCCCTGAAAACGACCATATTCAACTCCCTGTTCGGTGCGATAAGGTTTATTCTCTGAATTCAAAACGTTTAATTTAACCGTACCATTAATAATTTCATCAGGTTGCATAGTTTTTTGACTAATGCCTGATGTTCCTGCGTACAAAACAAATTGGATATAATCATATGCAATATAGTTTTCAGGAAGTGTCATAACGATGTCAAGATCTCGAATCGGATCTTTGCAATCACAGTCTTTAACATCGTTACCTAGCTTATCTTTGAATTGACCAAAAGCAAAAACTCCTGTCATTGCAAGTGTCAATAATATTATTTTTTTAAGTTTCATAAATTACTTTTTTTGAGAATTAATTACTCTATGTGAACTATAAAATCAACATGATGAGTTTGCCCATCGTAGTCGATCAAATCAAAAAAACATTGTACGTCAGAATTGTAATCTAACATATCATAAGTTCGGACTTTTACCTGTACACCTTCAGTTTCTCCGGGAGTAATATATTGAACTAAATAGCCCAGGGAGTCAGAAGAAGCCATTTTTACTTCGTCAATATTTTGGTTGTAAATATAAAATCCATTTGATGCAGCGGTTGCGACATAACCCCAGGTTCCATAGCTCAAAAGGCATGGATCCGGACCTTCGTTTTTTAAATAAACGTTTAATGTTGCTACTTCAATTACGTCAAGCTTTCCATTTATATTAGCTGTTTGTTCTTCATCTACTACTTCAACGTGATCAAATGTTAAAGAATAGTTTCGTGTTACTTGTGCATCATCGTCATAATAATTGACTTCATATTTCTTACAAGAAGGGCAGAAGAAAATTAATAAGGCACCAACAATTAAATTAATTTTTAATCTCTTTTTCATACTTCTAAAGTTTAATGGATGTCGTTAAAGAAAATGTTTTGGTGGATGGATTATATCCACCGTTGGAGAGCGAAATTTTATCCGTCCAGTTATTATTTCGTTCGCGGTAAATATCATTATAACTTCCGTAAATATATGTCCAGCCTACCTGTAAAATCCAAAGTGTTGCCCCACTGCCCACCATAAATAAGCCGGCAGTATTCAACATGATTGATTTACTGAGATGACTATCAATCAGTGCGGGATCTCTGGCATTTAAGTAATTCCTATGTTCTATATTTCCGATGAACGAAGTTATAATTCCAACACCCACAAGGCCATAACATGCCGGCATTAATAAAAGGCTTTTTTTATTTCCGTTCACATTGTAAAGACCAAAGCCCGGCATGGCAAGGGAAAGTTTCCAGTTTCCTTTTCCGTCACCAATTGGATCAGGATCAGACATGGCAAGATTTAGATTAATCGGTTTTTCTTCGCTCATACTTTGCAGCGAAATAAATTCGTTTGACTGCGAAAAACCAGTTGAAATGCTTGCCCAGATTATTATTAAAGTAGTAAAAATATTTTTCATAATACGTTTCCTTTTTTAGGTTGAATTATTCGGAGGCTAAATTAGATTTACATAATCGGATGATTATTACCGCACACAAGATTTTTTGCACAAGAGATTTTTTTGTATTAAGTTGTTTATAAGAATTGAATTAATGAAAGAGCTATTCAAAATTCTCATAAGACATTTTTTATTTGTTTCATGAATGAATGTCATTGTTGCAGATGTTTTGGATTACTTGACTTGACGGTTGATTTTATTTAGATTTGAGGAAGGCCGGTGTTATAGGGTCTCAGAACAATTTACAGAATAGAAAATAGCAACATGTTGAGGAAATTTAGTTTTATTATAGGGGTTTTATCATTGACTTCTTATTTTACATTGGCGCAAGAAACCGAATGGGATATTGCCGATAGAAATATTGTTAGATTATCACCGGATTCATTTCCTCAGTTGCCGAAAATTGTTTCTTCATATTTAAAATTTGAAGGTTATACAATTCCGCAATCCTATTTAATAACTGTAAAACCGCATAATGTAATTAGCGGGCATTTTAAAAATGGATCACAAACTGATTGGGCCGTTCTGGCATCCAAAGACCGTGTGTCATCCATCCTTATTTTTTGGAACGGTATGTTGGATACAATCTCCTCTATAGGTATAGCGCCGGATAAGGATTACCTCCAGGGAATTGGCGGTAAAGCAATCGCTTTTTCAAGGTCAATTGAATTGATAGGAAGAAAGGCTGTGCTTGATTATGTTGGCGGAACGGATAATGTAACGCTTATAAATGAACATGACGGGATCAATGATCTTTTCCTTGATAAGGCATCTGCAATCCATTATTTGTCTAGTGGAAAATGGTATAAGTTTTATGGAGTGGATTAGGATTGTAAAAGATTAATTTATTTGAACAACACCTTTTTTTTTGCGCCCCTGGCCTTCTCCCCTTGAGGGGAGACCGAGAGGGGTGACAACCCCGAACATTACAATAAAAAAAATTCAGCTTTTTATTTTCTTAATACGGTGGCCACAAAAGGACGATTACCGTTGTCACCCTCCTTAATCCTCCCTCAAGGGAGGAAAGCCGCTAGCCGAATAAAATTCTTGCTAATTTTGCCCGCCTCAATATTAAAAAAAAGCGGTATTTTTAACATCTACAATTTCATCAAACCTCTTGCAAAAAACAATTCTCCTCATATCACCGCCTTTCACTCAACTCAATACACCTTACCCTGCAACGGCCTATTTGAAAGGTTTTTTGAATACAAAAAAAATAACAAGTCATCAAAGTGATTTAGGAATCGAAGTTATCCTCGAACTTTTTTCTAAAAAAGGTTTCGAAAAAGTATTTCAAAAACTGGATGACAAAAAAGAAATAAATCAGCCACATAGTAGTCCCTTTGGGAAAAACAGTAAACGAATAATTGCATTAAAAAAAGATTACCTGTCAACAATCGACTTAGTAATTTCTTTTTTGCAAAATAAAAATCCGACACTTGCTCATGCAATATGCGAGAATGATTTTTTGCCGCAAGCTTCACGATTTGATCAACTGGAAGATTTGGAATGGGCCTTCGGAACAATGGGTCAGCACGACAAGGCACGACATTTAGCAACACTTTACCTGGAAGATATTTCGGACCTGATCAAAGAAGAATTAGATCCGCATTTTGGTTTTAGTCGTTATGCAGAAAGACTTGGTAGATCAGCATCAAGTTTTGATGAATTGGATACTGAATTAAATAAACCTAATTCTTTCATCGACGAAATTCTTCTTGAAATTCTTGCTGAGAAAATGAAAATTATTCAACCGAAAATGGTTGCAATCTCAGTTCCGTTTCCGGGAAATTTGTACAGTGGATTAAAATGCGGACAGTGGATCAAAAAAAATTATCCGGAAACAAAAATTGCTTTTGGCGGAGGATTTGCGAATACTGAATTACGATCCATAAGTGACGCGCGCGTTTTTAATTACCTTGATTTTATTACGCTTGACGATGGTGAAGCACCCGTTTTACATTTGATAGAATTGCTTGAAGGCAAAAGAAATGTTCAACAATTAAAGCGAACTTTTTTATTGGAAAATGGGAAAGTAATTTATGTTGATGGTTCACCGGAAAAAGATTTTTCGCAGGTTGAAGTTGGTACGCCGGATTATTCCGATTTGTTTCTTGACAAATATCTTTCAGTAATTGAATTAGCAAACCCGATGCACAGTTTGTGGAGCAATGGTCGCTGGAATAAATTGACTTTGGCGCATGGATGCTATTGGGGGAAATGTACATTCTGCGATATTTCGCTTGATTATATTAAACGATACGAGCAAACATCTGCGCCACTTTTGTGTGATAGAATAGAGGAGCTGATTAAACAAACCGGAGAAAACGGATTTCATTTTGTGGATGAAGCTGCGCCGCCTGCTTTACTGAGAGACCTGGCAATTGAAATTTTGCGGCGTGATTTGAAAATTGTCTGGTGGACCAATATTCGTTTTGAAAAAAGTTTTACCAAAGATTTGTGTCGCTTGTTAAAAACATCCGGATGTATTGCAATGTCTGGTGGTTTAGAAGTTGCGTCAGATCGTTTACTTGAGATGATTGATAAAGGAGTTACTGTGGCGCAAGTAGCAACCGTGTGCAGAAATTTTACCGAAGCAGGAATTTTAGTTCATGCATATTTGATGTATGGATATCCAACTCAAACTGCACAAGAGACAATTGATTCATTAGAAATGGTGAGACAATTATTTTACACCAATATTTTACAATCCGGTTTCTGGCATCGTTTTGCAATGACTGCTCATAGTCCTGTGGGAATGAATCCTGCTAAATTCAAAACAAAATTATTAACGAGCGAACAAGGAACTTTTGCAAATAATGATTTGGAATACGAAGAAGAAAAATCCGTTGATCATGAAATTTTTAGCGAAGGTTTAAGAACATCTTTATTCAATTACATGCACGGCGTTGGTTTTGAAATGTCACTGCAGGAATGGTTTGAAGCAGATGTTCCAAAAACGATTGTCTCAAAAAATTACATTGAATCTGTTTTAGAAACCCCCGAAGAATTTAATATGCGGCCAAGTTCTAAAATTTTATTTTTAGGCTCGGTTCCAATTTGTGAAAGTTATACAAAGTCGGCGAAGGGAAAATCAATACCGATGATTCGCCTGCGATTTATTTCGAGACAAGATGAGGAAGTTTTGAATGTAGAAGAAAATTTAGGAAAATGGTTGGTTGATTATTTTCCGAAGTTTATTATTGGATCAAATCCGGTATTGACTTTCAAAGAATTTCAGAATGATTTTGAAAGGAGTTTTCCGGCTACGTTTGAAAAATTCTGGCGTAGTGAAATTGGAAATCAATTGCGTTTAAGTGGACTGATTGTACTTTGATTATTTAATTACCACACTTTTTAAATTTAAACAGTAAATGAAATTAACTCCGTGAATCTCTATGATCTCCGTTTCTCCGTGGTAAAAACTTAGCGGATATATGAGAATAGGAAAACCATGGAGACACAGAGAACACGAAGAAACACAGAGAAAAATTAATTAAACAAAATTAGTTTCTATTAACTTAACGGATAAGTAATTTAATTATGCAAAATAAAACGTTCGCTATTTTTTTTTCCAAAGGGACCACTATGTGGCTGATTTCATTTATTGTTCTTGCTTGTCAGAGTGTCCGGGAATCCAATAACAGCAGCAACAAAGCAATTTCAATTTCCGGAAACTGGAGTGAATTTTGGCCTGATTTGGCCTATAACAACACTTATGTTATCAAACAAAAAGGTGATGAAATAAAAATGGCTTGCCTTGAAAGATCTTATTATGAATTTAGCCACATTCATTTAACAGATAAAAACCTGGTATTTCGAATCACGAACACAATTGATCCTGAAGATATATATCTTTTGGATTACAATCTTTTTTTAAATAAACAGGGTGATAAGTTAATAGGAACTGTAGTAACCAATCATGGAGTGGATGACGAGGTTGAATTGGTGAGGTTGTAATTATATTTTTTTTTCTGATTGAAATAATTGGAAGAATTCAAACGAAATAATTAATCGCAAATCAAAAATGAAAAATAAATATTTTCTTTTGATGACAGTCGCGCTAACTTTTATGGCCTGTTCTATTTTTGAAAAAGGCAATGAGAAAACCAATGCTGCGCCAAGAATGATAGGTGGCTATTGGGAAGAATATTGGAATTATGAAGAATTAGTAAGCCCACATTTTCCGGCATTTCGGGTTTATTTTATTAAACAGGAAGGAGATAGTGTTAAAATGTCTTGTCCTGCGGAGCCAAATTTTGAATTTAGTAATATTTTTTTCGAAGATGATAATTTGTTATTTACGATTACAATTACAGATAATTTGAATGATGTTGAGATACGAAAATACGATTTGATTTTAGATGATGCCGGGATTTTGTTTACAGGAGCGGTTAAAACCAATAAGGGAAAAGGAGCAAAAATTGAACTAAAAAAAATTAACTAGTTTTTTTTGTGAAGATTATTGATGATAATGTTGCTTTTGAAAAAGATAAAAATTTTGCGTTAGGGATAGAAATGAAAAGCCCACAGCGTGTAAAAATGGGCATACTTCCCTGTCTGACTGTTGTCAAAAAGGCAGGGACTCCGCTCAG
>Ga0102851_10000658_pt1 | contig 18086 bp, 16 predicted proteins | sample Mud3Dept3metaG_FD_79558 | JGI IMG/M metagenome (GOLD analysis project Ga0102851, IMG submission 79558) | Freshwater wetland microbial communities from Ohio, USA, analyzing the effect of biotic and abiotic controls - Mud 3 Core 4 Depth 3... | ecosystem: Environmental > Aquatic > Freshwater >... | reverse complement strand
ATGCCAATGACAGTAAGTTCTCCAATCTGCTTGCACAGAACGCAGTTCATGCTGCGGTAGCAGGCAAAACTGATTTTGTTGTCGGTTACTGGAATAAGGAATTTACTCTTCTTCCAATTTCTATGGCAGTTGCAAAACGGAAGAAAATTGATGTTGAAGGCGAATTGTGGTGGAACGTGCTTGAAGCAACAGGACAACCAATCAGCATGAAGAATCCATAATTATGATCCGTAATATTGTATTTGACCTTGGAAATGTTCTTATCAGCTTCAGACCTTCTGAATACCTGATAAAGAAAAACTATCCTGAAAACATCAGACATACTATACTTTCAGCGGTTTTCAACAGTCCTGAATGGAAAATGCTTGATAATGGTGACATCACTACCCGTGAGGCAATTGATGCCATATCTCTTAAATCCTCTCTTAAACGCGAGGAAATAGCCCTTGTTTTCAGTTTTCGTACCGATATCATGTTTCCCCTTGATGATAATGTCAGACTCCTTCCTGGATTAAAAAAACAAGGTTTCAGGCTATTTTATCTTTCAAACTTCCCTCTGGATATTTTTGATGAGATAAAAAATGGTTATTATTTTTTTAAATATTTCGATGGAGGAATTATTTCATCTGAGGTCAGACTTTCAAAACCTGATGTCAGGATCTTCAGGTACCTTCTGAAAAAGTATTCCCTTAAATCCGGTGAATGTTTTTATATTGATGATATTGAAACAAATGTTATCGCAGCAGAGACCGCCGGAATTAAAGGTCTTATAACTAACGGGGCTCCGGATATTTCAGAGCTGCTTGAAAAAGAACTTAAACTTGTCACTGGCTTAAAATAAAGATACACCCCCTGAAGGGGGGACCAAATCCCGTATTAAGTAATATTCTGGTTATTTACAGAACTTTTTCCGTGACGTCTTGAAATTATTGAAAAAGCCTGTAAATTGGAATATATTGTTAATCCGGCCAAAAAAAGTCCTGTTCAGGATAATATATTCCGGGATGTCTGCCAGGCTATTTGCAAATATTCAATTCTCGCTGAGTTAACGGATAAGATAATTAGCCATATATGACTGTATATCTTGTACTTAATATTGCATCCGTTATTTATTGTTCCACGTGGAAACCAGAGCTATTTCTTGAAGTAATTCATCAGAATGGAGGCTTTTTGCCTTCCAACTATCATTGAAAGCTGTTCAAATGGTATATTTTTGATTTTTTCAGGAGATCCTATTTTTCTTAATAAAATCTCTTTTGTTTTTGGTCCGATTCCTTTTATAAGATCCAGATCTGATTTTGTCATTTCAGAGGACCGTTTATTTCGATGAAAATTTATTCCGAAACGGTGAGCTTCATTTCTAAGCTGCTGGATTATTTTCAGACTTATTGAATTTTTATCAAGATAGAGCGGAACACTGTCTTCATGAAAGAATATTTCTTCCAGCTTTTTAGCAATACCGATTATTGTTACTTTTTCAAGTATATCAAGCTTTTTAAGGCTTTTAACTGCAGAAGAAAGCTGCCCTTTACCGCCGTCTATTATCACCAGTTGCGGAAGGCTCTGTTTTTCCTTCAATACTCTTTTATACCTTCTGAACACAATTTCTTCCATTGAAGAGAAATCATCAGGACCCTTTACTGACCTTATATTAAAGTGACGGTAATCTTTTTTGCTTGGTTTTCCGTTTTTAAATACCACACAGGCTGCAACCGGATTGTCGCCCATAATATTTGAATTATCGAAACACTCTATATGTTTCGGCAGCTCTGCCATATGAAGATCGGATTTCAGTTTCTCAAGATTTTTTCCTGTCCGGTCCCTGGGTGCATGTTCCTCCTTTTTCTTTCTCTGTTCAAGTTTATAGTAGACAGCATTCCTTTCTGCCAGTTCAAGGAGCTTTAGCTTTTCTCCCTTATGTGGTATTGTATATTTCAATTTACCAAACAGAATATCAGGTTTAAAAGGAACTATAATTTCTGGTGAATCACTTGATAATCTTTGTCTTATCTCAGTAATTGCAAATCCAAGGAGTGATTTTTCATCCTCTTCAACCCTGCTTTTAAGATCAAGTGTGAATGCTTGTATTACAGCACCATTAACAACTTTTAAATAATTAATAAAAGTTCTATCAATATCCTGGCTCACAGCAAATACATCAACATTTTTAATCGTTGAGCTTACTACAGATGACCTACTCCGGAATCTTGACAGAATTTCTATTTTATCCTTTATTGTCTGTGCCTCCTCAAACCTGAGATTCTTTGAATATGTTTTCATCAGCTGCTTCAGATGGTCAATAACAGTTGATATGTTTCCCTTAAGAATATCTTTAACCTGCTGTATATTTTCTGCATAGTCCAGTTCACTCTGCAGCCCGATGCAAGGAGCTCTGCAGTTGCCAATATGATACTCCAGACAGGCTTTGAACTTACCGGCTATTATATTCTCCGTTGTCAGATTCAATGTACATGATCTTGGTTTGTAAAGCTGTCTGATAAGATCAAGAAGTATCTTTACCATTAATCCTGAGGTATATGGCCCATAATAATTTGACCCATCTCTTACCGTATTTCGCGTACTGAATATTCTTGGAAAAGATTCTTTCTTTACACATATCCATGGATATGTTTTATCATCTTTCAGAAGTATATTATATCTGGGCTGATGCCTCTTAATAAGGTTATTCTCAAGTAAAAGTGCATCTGATTCATTATCTACTACAATTTGTTTCAGATCTGCAGCTCTTTTAAGCATTATAGTCGTCTTCCCGGACTGGTTCCTGGAAAAATAGGATGTTACCCTCTTTTTGAGGTTTTTTGCTTTGCCTACATAGATAATGTTGCCGAAAGAATCCAGGAACTGATATACACCTGGTTTTTCAGGCAGGGTTGATACTATTTGCTTATGGTTTTGAATTATTGACATAGCCAATTAATCCGTCAAAGATAATAAATGAATGTTAATGCCCTCCCTGGTGTAGATGTTGAAAAAATCCTTCTCTTACTTTTGCCCCTTACCCCCAAAATTGATTTTATTCTCTCCTTGCGTTTACATTCTGCGTTTGGTCTGATATGAATGTTTTATTCAGCAAATAATTCTACAAGCTGGAATTTTTTAACGTCAAATAAACCCCGATCACTTAATTTGAGCTCAGGAATGACCAGCAATGCCATAAATGATAAAGTCATAAAAGGTGCAGACATTGTACACCCCATATCCTTTACAAGTTCAGACAGTGACTCATATTTATCTGCTATCCCGAGCAATGGCTGGTCTGACATTATCCCGCCAATGTTTAATTGCATAGATTGAATTAATCCTCCCTCAGAAACAGCCAGGCCTCCTTTCATTTTAACAATTTCATTTACTGCATTTACGATGTCATCATCTGAAGTCCCGACACAAATTATATTATGGCTGTCGTGAGCTACGGAACTGGCAAAGGCTCCTTTCTTAAGTCCGAATCCTTTTATAAACGCTACAGAGGGGGCAGCATCCCTATACCTGTCCTTTACAACAATTTTTAATATATCCTCCTTTATATCGGATTCCACTGTTTTTTGATTTCCGGTTTCCCTTGTCATTTCCTTTGTGAACAGATCACCGTCAAATGCTGTTATCACCCTGATCTCACTCCCTGTATTATTAATCTTCAACTCTTCCTTAATTATCCGGGAACAATTGAAATTATTTATTTGATTACCCGGCTTGTAATCAAACAAGATCCTGCCTCTGTCAAATACCTTTTCTCCGTTAATCCAGGTCTCCAGTACGTTCATCGTCTTAATATCGTCAACGAGAACAAAATCTGCATAATCACCCTGCCTTAATAATCCTGAATCCAGTTTGTAGTGCAGCACCGGATTTAAAGTAACACTTCTTATTACATTAAATAAATCGTAGCCCTCATTTATCAGCAATGCTAAAAGCTTATCCAGGTGCCTTTTTTTCAGCATTTCCGGATGTATATCGTCGCTGCTTAGCATAATCATTTCAGGATATATATTAAAAAGATCCTTAAGTGCATCCAGGTTTCTTCCTGCACTTCCTTCCCTTATTATAATCTTCATTCCCATGGATATCTTTTCTATTGCCTCTTCTATAGAACTGCATTCATGATCTGTTGATATACCCGCGTTAATGTACTTTCTTAATTGAGCTCCTGTAAGTCCTGGTGCATGACCGTCTATCTTTTTACCAAATCTTTTTGCAATTGAAATTTTTTGCATTACCTCTTTGTTTTCATTAACCACACCAGGGAAATTCATCATTTCAGCCAGGTATTTAATTTCATTTCTTTTCAATAAATCTTCAATCTCTTTTGGTCCTATACTAGCTCCTCCGGTCTCAAATTCTGTCGCCGGAACACATGAAGGTGCACCGAAGTAAAATTTAAACGGAGTTTTATTTCCATCTTCTATCATATAATTAATACCATCAACACCAATGACATTTGCTATTTCATGAGGATCAGAAATCACTCCTGTTGTTCCACGTGAAACAGCTGCCGTTGCGAAAGATCCGGGAGTCAGCATTGTACTTTCTATATGTATATGCGCATCAATCAGCCCGGGAATTATATATCCCTCTTCACTGTACCGTGTTCTCTCAATTTTTTCAATTCTACCTGCAGATATGTTTATCATTGCAGGATATATTTTCCTGTTGTGTATATCAACAAGATTACCTGATACTTTCATTAAATTTTGTTTTTGATTTTATGAAATATTGTTCCACGTGGAACAATTTACCTTCCCAGATACATTAATAAAATATTTATATCTGATGGCGATACTCCGCAAATTCTACCAGCCTGACCAATACTTACTGGTTTTATCCTGTTTAGTTTTTGCCTTCCTTCTGTTGAAATAGACAATAATTCGTTATAATTAATATCATCAGGAATTTTTAATTCTTCTAACCTTTTCACTTTATCTGCTACTACCTTTTCTCTCTGAATATATCCTTCATATTTTATTCTAATTTCAGCACATTCTGCTACTTCATCAAATCTTTTTGATTTTACTGCATCTAACTTTTTACTTTCCTTTATCTTCTTTAAGAATTCCTTTAATTCCACCTGTGGTCGTGCAGCTACATTAATTGCTTTCAATTTTTGATTAATTCCACTTGTTCCTATCTTTTCAAAATATTTGTTTATGTCCGATGGATTAATACTTATACCTGACAAAAAATTTAAAATTTCATTTACCAGTGCTTCCTTTTCTTCCAGCCGTTCAACTCTATCCTTTCCTGCAGTTCCTATTTTGAATCCTTTTCTTGTTAATCTTTCATCAGCATTGTCCTGCCTTAACAATATTCTGTATTCCGCTCTTGAAGTAAACATCCTGTATGGCTCATCAACCCCCTTTGTTACAAGATCATCAATTAATACTCCTATATATGATTCTTCTCTACCCAAAACAAAATTTTCTTCTTTCCTTAATTTTAAAACTGCATTTATTCCTGCAATAAGTCCCTGGGCAGCTGCTTCCTCATACCCTGTTGTTCCATTAATCTGTCCGGCAAAGTACAGATTCTTTATTTGTCTTGTTTCAAGAGTATGCAATAACTGAGTTGGTTGAAAGAAATCATATTCTATTGCATATCCAGGTCTGAAGATTTCTACATTTTCCAATCCCTTCACTTTTCTCAAAGCCTTTAGCTGATATTCCAAAGGAAGGCTGCTTGAAAAACCATTTACATAGTATTCAATTGTATCCCTTCCTTCAGGCTCAATAAAAAGCTGGTGAGCTTCTCGCTCTTTAAAAGTTACAATTTTGTCTTCAATGCTTGGACAGTATCTTGGCCCACGTCCTTTTATCCTTCCTGTATAAAGTGGACTAAATTTCAATCCTTTTTTTAATTCTTCATGAACATCCTTATTTGTATGAGTAATGTAGCAGCTTTTAGGATTAACTATCTTCCTATTTTTACTCATGAATGAAAACGTTCTGTTTTCGTCATCTCCTTTCTGTTCTGTCATTTTTTTAAAATTGACAGTTCTTCCATCTATTCTTGCACTTGTTCCGGTTTTCATTCTTTCTACTACAAATCCTACTTCTCTCAATTGTTCGCTTAACCCTGTTGAAGATTGTTCTCCTGATCTTCCACCTTTTATTTTATTAAAACCTACATGTATTAATCCATTCAGAAATGTTCCATTGGTCAGTATAATAGCGGAGCAGTAAAATTTTGTTCCCAATGATGTCTCAATTCCTACAGCTTTGTTTCCTTTCAAAATAATATTGTTTGCCTGTTCCTGCCATATAAACAGGTTATTTGTACTTTCAATTTCTTTTCTCCATTCATTTGTAAATCTCTGTCTGTCACATTGTGCTCTCGGACTCCACATTGCAGGACCTTTTGACCTGTTAAGCATCCTGAACTGTATCATGCTTCTATCAGTTATAAGGCCGCTCATTCCTCCAAGAGCATCTATTTCCCTGATTATTTGACCTTTAGCAATTCCACCCATTGCCGGATTACAAGACATCTGTGCCAGCTTCGTCATGTCCATTGTTATAAGCAGTGTCCTTGCACCCATAACAGCAGCTGCATGTGCAGCTTCACATCCTGCGTGTCCTCCTCCAACAACAATTATATCATATTTAAATATCATCTATTTATAACTATTAAATATTCCTATCCATAAATCTTCCATTTTCTTCATGGTTACTTTTTCTTTATCAGTTTTATCATCATACCCACATAAATGAAAAACTCCGTGAAATGCTACTCTTAACATTTCCGATTTTAAACTAACTTTATAGTTAATTGCGTTTCTTTTTACTGTATCAAAACTTATATAAATCTCTCCGTCAATGATATCTTTCTCGCTATAGTTAAACGTTATAACATCTGTATAATAGTTCCGTTTCAGAAATTTAACATTTAATTCTTTCAGCCTTTTATCGCTTGTTATAATAAAATTAATTTTTCCTGTTTTTCTGTTCTCCTTTTCAATAATTACTTTAATAATTTCAGCAATTTTCTTCCATCCCTTCATTCTGAATTTAATCTCGTCATAGAAAATTCTAATATTCATTATTACTAATGTTTAAAAATTAATCTGAAAAATAATTAAAATGATTTAATAAATCCTAAAGCTATTCTGCTATGATTATCCTGAATAAATTATTCTTCCTTAGGATTTTGAGATATTATATTCTGGAACGTCATTGTGACGCTGTTGCCTTTACGGTTAAACTTAATATCGTCAGCAAGATTTGACATTAAAAAAACTCCTCTTCCTGTAATATTTTCAATATTCTCTGGTTTGGTCGGATCTGGTACTTCTGATGGCTTGAATCCTTTACCTTCATCCGTTACTGTTACTTTAAGATTGTTATTCTTGAAGAAAATTTCAATTTTCACCAGTTTGTTCAGATCTGATTTATTTCCATGAATAATAGCATTATTTACAGCTTCCAGTGTTGAGACGAGTATTTTTCCGTAATTGTCCTGATTAATGCCAATTTCATTAATCATATTATCAATCACATTCTCCACGACCCGCAGATTTCCTATTTCAGATCCTATTTTAATCTTCTTGAACATATTTCAATGACTACAAAACATTATACTAATATCGTAATAATTTGTTTCATTCTTTATACTATATTTTTGCAATCCATAATTCCGGATCAAGATAGTCCTGTTCAAATATCATAAATTTTAATATACAGTTATTATCAGCACCCGGATCAACAAATACATCACCAAGCTCCTGCTTTGTTTCGATTTTATCTCCGATTTTAACTTTCACATTTATAATATTTGAATAAACTGAAAGAAATTTACCGTGTTTTACTATTATAGTCCAGTTAGCGCCCTGTATTGCAAACACTTTTGCAATTTCACCTTTAAAAACGCTCCTTGCTTTAGCCCTTCCGGAACTAGTAATCTCTATTCCTTTGTTATTAACAGTCACATACTTAAGAACCGGGTGCTGATGTATTCCGAAATGACCTGTTATTATCCCTCTTTCCACTGGCCAGGGTAGTCTTCCTTTATTTTCTGAAAAGTTATCACTTATAAGCTTTTGTTCAGGAGTCATTTCAGTTTTCAGATTCTTTTTTCTTTCCTCTGCTATCAATCTCACTATTTCACTCTCTATCTGCCGTGCTATTCTCTTTTTATCTTCCAGCTCTTTTTGAAGTTGTTTCTCTTTTTTTCCCAGAGTATTAACAATTTTCTGCTTCCTTGACTTTTCTCCCTGAAGTAAACTCTTCTGCAGTTCCTCTCCGTTTTTAAGATCTGTTATTCTTATCAGGTCATTTTCCAGTCTTTTCTTGGTTTCTTCTATCTGGCTTTTCAGTTCAGCTATAATTTCTGATTCATTTCGCCTGTATTTAGTAACTTGCTGAAGGTATTTCAATCTTTTATATCCCTGGTTGAAATCTTTAGCTGACAACACATAAATTATTTCCTGGTTTATCTTTTTTGCTTTATATGAACTCAATATTGTTCTCGAATAATCATTCTTCAGGATGTTAAGATCCTTCTCCATCATATTAATTGCAAGCTGATTTAACTCAATCCTGTCGTTCAGAAGTGATATTTCATCTCCGAGTCCCTTTATTACAGACTCTCTTAGATTAAGCTTATTACCAATTATTCTCAATGCATTCAGGCTTTCATTCTTCTCTTTTGCGGTAGTTCTCAAAAGGTTATCAACATAATTAATTTCTTCAAGCGTTTTTTTCCTTTGCTCTTCAAGTTCTGCCTTTGTTTGTCCTGATGAAATTTCCACAGAACAAAACAAAATAATATTTAAGAGAATAAAATATCTCATTTAAGCCTTACGGTTTCATAATTTTTACCTCCTGTAAATTCTAATGTTCCTTCCCAGGGTAATTCTATTTTCCTTATAAATATATTTATACCCGTCTCACTTGTTAAATCTTCGATTTTAATACTTCTGGGATAAATTCCTCTTTCTGTCTTAAAGAAGTCTCCGAATTCCATATTAATACCTGCGGATCTGTCTGAATCTTCAATTTGCAGTTTTCTTATTTTAAACAGTTCACAATCAATAACTAAACTTAATTTTCTTTCTTTTATGCTGCTCTCAATTCCTATCTGACCCTTTACACATTGTTCTTCCATTTTTATAACATTAATCTCTTCGTCAAGATCTCCAAACAGGAAGGGCAGAAAAATAATAGCTATACCATATTTCTCTTCAAGATATTCCGTTGAACCATAGTATAGTCTTCTGTTTATTCTGTCGTTTATAAGTATAGTATCCTCCGATAAATAGAATCTTGCCGCTTCAATTCCATTTCTCAATCTTATACTAAGCAAATATTCATTTGAATTTTTGTGTTTTATGCTTCCAAGTAATTTCTGACTTTCATTCTTATTAAAAATCTCAATTTCGGCTTTCTGGATATTAAAACTATTTCCTGTAATATTCGTTTTCCGTACATTACCTGTTAAATCATCCAATATAATCCGGCCGGTTTGCTCTTTAATAAGGCTTACAGATTGTTTTGTTGACGCGCATCCTGTCAATAATAAAGCCAATGTTATTATCCATCCTATTTTATGCAATTTTCAATTTCTTTTAATAAATATGTTTTAGAGCTATCTATTTCAATCGCTTTTCTCCAGTTCTCTGAAGCTTTCAGACAGTTCTTCTGCTTCTTCAGAATATATCCAAAATGTTCAAAATACTCGGCATCCTTATTTTCCACATTTTTTATAATAGATTCCATAATTTTTGCTGCTTCTTTTACCTTTCCTCTTTTATATAGAACCCATGCGTAAGTATCCAGAAATGTGGCATTTGACTTTTCCTTTTCAATAACCTTCCCTGCCATAATCTCGGCCTCTTTGAGCCTTAGATTCTGCTCAGCAAGGTAGTATGCATAATTATTCAATATAGTCAGGTCCTCGTTGTTATTCTTTAGTGCTTCTTCAAATGTGTCAAAAGTCTTTGTCAGATCATTCATTTTGTAATAGACAGAAGCTTTCATACTAAGCACCTGCAATAATAAATCTTTATTTTCTCCTGCCAGTATATCTGCTTTTCTGAGTTCTTCCAGTGCAACAGTATAGTTACCATTTTCCATTGCACCATTTGCATACAATAATTTAGCTATAAAAGATCTGTTAAATTTAGTTGCACATTCTTCTCCCTTTGACTGTAATTTTTTATAATCGCCTTTTTGCAGATAAACCAGCAATAGTTTTTCCCAGGCATAATAGTTTTCCGCTTGTTTACTGATAATTTCTTCAAGTCTTAACGCAGCATCTTCCAGTTTTCCCTGCTTTATTGACAATTCGGGTCTCAGTATTAAGACAATTTCATCATTCTGATATGTTGATTCCAGTGCTTTAAAAGCTGTTTGCAGTTTATCTCCATACTCTTTAATAAGATCCGGTTGCTCTGTCAGCCTTGCGAATAAGGTTATTTTATCTTCCCGCGTTATCCTCGTATTATGAACGATAGCATTAATCAAACTAATCAATTCATCATATTTCTTTTCACCAATTAGGAAATCACAAAGTGAAAGAAGTGTTTCTGGACTATCCGGATTTCTCTCTATAAGCTGATCATATACTTCCCTTGCCTTTTCCATTTCTCCTTTTCCTCTGTAAATTTCAGCCAGCAGACCATTATATAGAATTTCATCCGGATATTGCTTTAGCAGCAACAGAATCTTTTCCAAAGCCTTATCGTATTCTCTGGCATACATCAGATTTTTTACAGCAGATAAAGTAGAGGACTCATTAATTCCATATTTAGTATCTAATTCGTTAAATATTTCACCTGCTTTACTAAAATTCTTATTTTCTGAATACAGATTTCCAAGAGTCAGATGCAGGCTTTCTTTTTCAGGATAATATTTAACAGCTTTTTCATAATATATTATAGCACTGTCAAGATTTTCTTCCTGATAATATGTTCCGGCCAGCATAACCAGATACCAGATATTGTCAGGTTCAATTGATAATGCTTTTAATGCATACTTTTTACCATTTTTAATATCCCCACCTGCAATTACTATCTGAGCCATCTGGTAATAAGCTGCATCACAATTCGGATTTATCTCCAGGCTTTGTTCGAAATATTTCAGGGCTTCACCGCTATTTCCCATAAGCTTCTGCTTAATGGCTTCCACATAAATATAGTCAAAGGCAGCCGAATCGTATGTGCTTCCTCCTTTCCCTGCAATCAATGCCGGAACCATTTCTTTTCCACAGGATAAAATACAAATAAGTATTACACCTGTTAATATAGAAAAATATGCAATTCTCTTCATAGCTATTTTTTGCCAGTGTGTCCTAATCCTCCGGTACCCCATCCGGTTTCAACCATTGTTTCCGTATTAATCCAATCTGCTTTTTCGTGCCCCGAAATTATCATCTGGCAAATTCTTTCTTTATCCATAATAACGAAGTTTTCATCTGATAAGTTTATAAGTATGACATAAATTTCTTCTCTGTAATCCGCATCTTTGGTCCCGGGTGAATTCAAAACTATTATTCTTTTCTTTATTGCCAGTCTGTTTCTTAACCTGATCTGAGCCTTATAACCAACAGGTATTTCTTCAAACAAACCAGTTGGTAAAAGTGCTCTTTGCGATGGTTTCAAAACGATTTCTTAGTCAATATTTTCTCTTAAATCCATCCCGGCCGAAGCATCAGTTGAGCACTCCGGTAATTTATGTCTTGATTTATTAAATATCTTTATTTTCATATACTCCCTTTTCTGAATAATACGGAGAATATCCGATCCTTGTACTGTGCAAAAGCGCAAAAAACTATCAGAAAGATACTATTTATCGTAATTTCTACAGTTAAGTCAGTAAAATTTAATATCCTGCTAACAATAACCATTCCAACAGCCAGAATGAAATAAGGAATAATTTCCTTCATGTTATAATTAATCTTATAATGCTTTCCAGCAAAAATAAAAGACATAATAATCATCGCACCATACGAAGCCACGTGTGCCCATGCGCAGGCCATATAACCAAATACCGGAATAAGCAGTACATTAATAAGAATTGTAATTACCGCACCGGTCAGTGTTATATAAATACCATACCTGGTAAGATCATTAAGCTTATACCAGATGCTGTGGTTCATATAGATCCCGTATAACAGATATCCCATGCTGACAATTGGAACCACTACTATTGATTCACGAAAACTAATACCAATAATAAACTGAATTCCAGATAAATACAAATTTATCAACAGATATATAACAAGCATTATTATTACAAAATACTTCATAATAAATGCATATGTTTCCTTTGCATTTTCATGCTTTGCCCTTTCAAAAAAGAATGGTTCTGCTGCAAATCTGAACATCTGAATAAAGAGTGCCATCAATACTGCCACTTTGTATCCTGCGCCATATACTCCTACAGTCTCAAGACCTGATTCTTCACCAATAACTCTTCTTAAAATAATTTTGTCGAGAGCGTCGTTTATTGAACCGGACAACCCTGCTATCAGAAGAGGGAAAGAATAGCTGATCATTTTATACCATATTGATCTGTTAAAAATCAACCTTACATTTACAATATACGGTAACAGCATAAGAAGCGTTACAGCGCTGCCAATCAGATTTGCAACAAATACATATCCAACCCTGTAATCAGGATCATAAACTGACCTGAACCAGCCAGTGCTTTTCTCATATATCCCCGGTGCAATAAGCAACAGAAACAGTACTGCAATGATCGTTATAACAACATTTGCAATTTTTATTATACTAAAAACGACGGGCTTATTTTCTTTTCTCAGCCTCGCAAACGGGATCGCTGAAAATGCATCTATAGCAATAATCGCGGCAAACATTCTTATATAATCGTGGTTCTTGCTATAATTTAAGGCTTCAGAAACAGGACCTATAAATACATTTACAAAAACCAGAAATAATGATGAGGTAATAAAAAGGCTTACCAGAGTCGTGCTGTAAACTTTTTCGTAATCTTCCTTCTTCTGTGCAAACCTGAAGAATCCTGTTTCCATCCCATAGGTCAGAATAATAAGAAGCAGTACCATCCAGGCATATAGTTCAGTCACTACTCCATATTCTGCTTTCCCAAAAATCCGCGTATAGAAGAATGTAAGTATACCATAGTTCAAAAACCTCGGTATAATAGTACCAAAGCCATATATTGCGGTTTGCTTTGCCAGTGTTCTTACTTCATTCATCTTTTTCTTTTGCGATCGGGCAAAGTTAAATATCTTTGCTTTTGTATTTGCAACATTATTAACCAAAAACAATATTCATGAACAAAATATTAAAAAGGATTCTGGTCCTTCCTATATTATTCCTGGCCCTTTATTGCAATGCCCCTGGTGGAAATGAGAATACTGTTATTATAATGAAAACAACCCTTGGCGACATAAAAATCCTGCTTTATGACGGAACTCCTGTCCATCGTGATAATTTTATAAAACTTGTCAATTCAGGCTTTTATGATGGAATTTCATTTCACCGTGTAATCAACAGCTTCATGATACAGGCCGGAGATCCTTCAACAAGAAGTGTCCGTATTCCATCCGGTGCTGATTCTTTAAATATCTATACTATTCCTGCAGAATTCAGCAGGAGTTATTTTCATAAAAAAGGTGCGCTGGCCGCCGCCCGTGAGGGAAATGATACTAATCCTGAAATGAGGTCTTCAGGGACACAGTTTTATATTGTCCAGGGAACCAGACTTGACAATGATGAGCTGAATCTGGCAGAGCAACGCATAAACAGCAATATTAAGCAAGCCTTTTTCAACAGAATTGTCAGGCAGGTTGCCGACAGTGCGCGTCTTTCTGGAAAGTCTCTTTCTGATGCAGAGATACAGGAAATTGCATCTCTTAAAATGTTCCAATATCTCACCACAAATAATGATTACAAAATACCTGATGATCAGCGCATTGTTTATCAAAATTCAGGCGGTGTACCCCGGCTTGACGGTACTTACACGGTTTTCGGGGAAGTCATTGAAGGACTCGATGTTGTTGACAAAATTGCTGCTGTTAAGACAGATAATGCTGACAAACCCCTGAATGATATCAAAATCATTAAAGTAAAAATTGATAATAAATAGTGTTGTATTTAATTCAAAACGCTTTTTTAATGCTTGATAAAATAAATAACCTTCTTTCAGAAATCACTTCCTTTTCTATTAAGGATCAGGAAGATCTCGAAGCATTTCGTCTGAAATATTTAAGTAAAAAGGGACTTATTGCGGATCTGTTTGAAGATTTCAGGAATGTGCCAGCTGCTGAAAAAAAGGACATCGGGCAGAAACTGAATCTTTTAAAACAAAAAGCGCTTGAAAGGTATAATGTTCTCAAAACAGAACTCCAGACGGCACAAGATACTCTGGCTATCAATGATCTTACCAGGCCTGCTTATCCATGGTTTCTTGGTTCTCGTCATCCTATTTCAATCATCAGGAATGAAATAATTGAAATTTTTGAGAGGATCGGTTTCACAGTATCAGAAGGACCTGAAATTGAAGATGATGATCATGTATTTACGAAGCTGAACTTTGCTCCTGAGCATCCTGCCCGGGATATGCAGGATACTTTTTATATATCAAGGATATCTGCCGAAGATTCAAGTCCCGATGATATTTTGTTACGCACGCATACCTCGTCTGTTCAGGTAAGAGTCATGCAGCATCAAAAGCCGCCGATCCGTACAATTTCACCCGGCCGTGTTTTTCGTAATGAAGCCATTTCTGCAAGAGCACATTGCATTTTTCATCAGGTTGAAGGTCTCTATATTGATGAAAACGTCTCCTTTGCAGATCTGAAGCAGACATTGCTTTTTTTTGCCCGTGAAATGTACGGCAAAAAGACGGAAATAAGGCTGAGGCCTTCGTATTTTCCATTTACCGAGCCTTCCGGAGAGATGGACGTAAGTTGTACAATCTGCGGCGGTAAAGGATGTAACGTCTGCAAATATACCGGCTGGCTCGAGGTATTGGGCTGCGGTATGGTCCATCCTGCTGTCCTGGAAGCTTGCAATATTGACAGCAGAAAATATACAGGTTTTGCTTTCGGAATGGGAATTGAAAGACCGGCAATGCTAAAATACCAGGTGAATGATCTCAGGCTTTATTTTGAAAACGATATCAGGTTCCTGGATCAATTTAAAACAGCTTTTTAAATCATCTGAACAATCTTTTAATTTAAAGTGTTACTTTTAAAATAGTATTTACCGGATGAAATGAAACAACAAGAGCTGCATATTCCGTATTGTGATAAATGCGCAATGGAAACTGGTTCCATTTTCAAACATCTGACCCGTGAAGAGTTTGATCTGATCAATTATGAAAAAGAATTCAGGCAGTATAAACGCGGAGAAATTCTATATCAGGAAGGCAACCGCATAAGTGGCTTTTATTGTATCAACAGCGGGATCATTAAAGTTTTCAAAACAGGTCTTGATGGCAAAGAACAGATAATCCGTTTTGCAAAGCCCGGCGATATTATAGCTTACCGCAGTGTCCTGAGCAATGAGGTGGCATGTACTTCTGCAAAAGTTATTGAAGATTGCCTGGTTTGTTTCATTCCGGCAGAAATACTTGTTTCGTTCATTAAGACCAATTCGGGTTATGCTCTGGAGCTTCTTAAGCTTGCCTGCCATGAGCTCGGTGAAGCAAATTCATTTATTACGGATATAGCCCAGAAAACCGTAAGGGAGAGGCTCGCAGAAATTCTTCTTTACCTTATGAAAGATTTTGGTCTTGATGATCAGAATTATCTGCAGATATCGCTCACAAGGGAAGAACTGGCAAATATAGTAGGCACTGCAACAGAATCAGTAATACGGTTGCTTTCTGAATTTAAATCTGACAGGCTTGTTGAGCTTAACGGAAGGCGGATCAGGATATTAAGCAAAAAGGATCTTGAAAAGATCAGCAATGTATTAAATTAACGAGCCCTGATCCGAAAAATATAAGTGCAGTTTTTCTCAGAAAAGGGTTCCGTTTAAATCTTTTCTGAATATTTTTCCCAGGTGCCTGTATGCATGTTCTGTAGCTTCCCGGCCTCTCGGAGTACGTTTAAGAAAGCCTTCTTTAATAAGGAATGGTTCATAAACTTCTTCTATTGTTCCGCTTTCTTCCCCTACTGCGGTCGCTATCGTATTCAGTCCGACCGGGCCTCCGTTAAACTTATCAACTATTGCTGATAGTATCCTGTTGTCCATTTCATCAAGGCCGTGCTGATCAATATTAAGAGCATTAAGACCGTACTTTGTTATATCAATATCTATACTGCCTGATCCTTTAACCTGTGCAAAATCTCTTATTCTCCTGAGGAGAGCATTGGCAATTCTTGGTGTTCCCCTGCTTCTTTTTGCTACTTCGACAGCAGCTTCATTACTAATCTTAATATTAAGGATACCTGCTGATCGCCTGACAATACCGGTAAGAACTTCATGATCATAATATTCCAGATGAAATTTAATTCCAAACCGTGCTCTCAGCGGACTTGTCAGCAATCCAGATCTGGTAGTAGCGCCAATAAGGGTAAAATTATTCAGAGTCAGCTGGACTGATCTTGCACTTGGTCCTTTATCAATCATAATATCTATCTGGAAGTCTTCCATCGCTGAATAAAGGTATTCCTCAACAACAGGGCTAAGCCGGTGTATCTCATCAATAAACAGAACATCTCCTTCCTGAAGATTTGTAAGCAATCCTGCCAGGTCTCCCGGCTTGTCAAGTACCGGACCTGATGTAACCCTCAGGTTAACTTTAAGTTCATTTGAAATAATTGTTGCGAGTGTCGTTTTTCCCAGACCCGGCGGGCCATGCAGAAGAACATGATCCAGAGACTCACCTCTCTGTTTTGCTGCAGCCACAAAAACTATGAGATTATCAATTATCTGTTTCTGTCCCTTGAAATCATTGAAGCTTAACGGTCTTAGTTGTTTATCAAGCTCCTTGTCAGCAACGGAAAATGCGTCTTTTCTGAATTCAAAGTTATCTTCCATAATGCAAAGGAACTATTTAATAAGCTTTGTATCGCTTTCAGGAAGATCTATTTTAACTCCGTTGATACTGATTTCAACATCATCCTTATAGGTTATTGCCAGCACAGGAGTCCCTTCTTCATCAAATTTCTTCCATGTTTTCTGTCTTAGCCCCATACGGAAGTGCTGTTCTTCTTTTATTTTGCCGTTTTCATAATAATAGATATGCAGACCATCCGGATTGCCCTGAACATAATTACCTTTAAATTTTATTTTCCCGCTGGGGAAGTAGGATCTCCATTGACCATCCTTCAATCCTGTAATATATTTTCCTTCTTCGGTATAATCACCTGACGTGTATTTCCATTCGTCGTTTTTCTCACCGTCAGCAAACTGCCCCTGAGTAATAATATCTCCGGTAACAGAATATTCCACATAAGAACCATCCCGTTGTCCCTGGTAATATTCCTCTTCCCTCAGTAAAGCTCCGCTGCTGTAGTACCATTTCCATATTCCGTCCGGTCTGCCGTTATTATAATACCCTGTCTGTTCAACTGTTTCGGAGCTATTATAGAATTTCCATAAACCTGTTCGTCTGTTATCGGTATACATTCCCTCGGCCAGTACTTTTCCATCCGGAAACAGATCCTTCCATCTGCCGTTCCTGTTCCCTGCCTCATCAACAATACCTTCTGACATCAACAATCCATTATCGTTATACATAAAAGCGTTGATCACCTTTCCGTCTTTACCAAATTCCCTGTGAACGCCAACAGGAATATTATTTCTGTAAGGCCCGCGGTAGGTTACTCTGCCATCATTATCCCTTTTTTCAATAATTTCAATATCCGGTTCGTCCTCTACTCTTGATTTTACAATCGATCCATTATCGTACAACATGGTAAGCACCAGGTTTCCCCTGGTATCATATTCTTTATAATAACCATGTAACAAATCGTCTTTGAATGTCTTTTCCGACTTTATACTTCCATTAGGATAAAAATCCTTCCATCCGCCTTGCTTCAGTCCATTATTATCAGTTCTGTTTATTTTTTCCCTGTTTACCAGGAAATCCCTGTTGTATTCAAGAAGAGTAATAACGTTTCCGTTCTTATCATATTCCTTT
>Ga0102851_10000657_pt1 | contig 18110 bp, 18 predicted proteins | sample Mud3Dept3metaG_FD_79558 | JGI IMG/M metagenome (GOLD analysis project Ga0102851, IMG submission 79558) | Freshwater wetland microbial communities from Ohio, USA, analyzing the effect of biotic and abiotic controls - Mud 3 Core 4 Depth 3... | ecosystem: Environmental > Aquatic > Freshwater >... | reverse complement strand
TCATCTCCTCGATCACCTGGAGCATCGGCGTCGTGGGAAGCACGCGCGGGATCTTGGCTCCCCGGTGCATGAGCATCCCGACCCGGGTCAGCTTCCGGCCGATATTCCCCTTGGGATGGAAGAGGGCGAAATCCTCCTCGCTGAACCCTTTCTTTTTCATCAAGGCGATGGCCAGCGCATCTCCCAGAGCCAGGGCGGCGGTGGAGCTGGCCGTCGGGACCATGTCCTTGGGACCGGCTTCCCTCTCGACTCTGGCGTCGAGGACGATATCGCTGTACTTGGCGATCCGGGACTTCCGATTCCCCGTGATCGTGATGAGCTTGACCCCTATCCTTTTTATGAACTCGAGGAGGTCGACGATCTCCTTGGTTTCGCCGCTGTAGGAAACGGCCAGGACGACGTCTTTCGCCAGGACCATGCCCAGGTCGCCATGGCCGGCTTCGGCCGGATGGATGAAGATCGCCGGCGTCCCGCAGCTCGCCAGGGTAGCGGCGATCTTGCGGCCGATGAGGCCCGACTTGCCCATGCCGGTGACGACGATCCGCGACTTGTTCTCGGCCAGGAGGTCGACCGCCTTGGAGAAGTTTTCGTCCAGCCGGGAAACGAGGGCGGAGATGGCGCGGCTCTCTATCTCCAAAACTCCCCGTCCGATTTTGATGATCTCCGTCTTCTTCATGATCCCATCCCCTCGCTCCCGGGCTCCCTCACATCCAGAGCCTTCCGGATTCGCAAAGCGGACCGCAGGACTTCTTCTAATTTTTTTAATCTCAATGAGTTAAATGGATCCGAGAGGGCCTTGGCCGGGTTATCATGAACTTCCAGGAAAAGGCCGTCCGCGCCGGCCGCGACGCCGGTCCGGACCATGAGCGGGATGAATTCCGCCTCTCCTCCCGAGGCCGTGCCGCGTCCGCCGGGCCGCTGGACGATATGCGAAGCGTCGATGACCACCGGGAATCCCCATTGCTTCATGACCGGGATGGAGCGCACATCAAAAACGAGGTTGTTGTAGCCGAAGAAGGTGCCCCGTTCGGTGAGCAGGATCCGTTCGTTTCCCTGGCCGCGGACCTTCTCGACGGCGTTCTCCATCTCCTGCGGGGAAAGGAACTGGCCTTTCTTTATGTTGAGCGGCTTTCCGGTCCTGGCGGCTTCAACGAGGAGGTCCGTCTGGCGGCACAGAAACGCCGGGATTTGGATGACGTCCAGGACCTCGGCCGCGCCCGCCACCTGGCTCGTTTCATGAACGTCGGAGAGCACAGGGACGGAGAGCTCTTTTTTTATGCGCCCGAGTATCTCCAGGCCCCGCGCCAGCCCCGGCCCCCGGTAGGATCTCACAGAGGAACGGTTGGCCTTGTCATAGGAGGCTTTGAAGATAAACGGAATCCCGAGGCCGGCGCAGATGCGCTTGATTTTTCCGGCCAGGGCAAGGGCCTTCTCCTCGCTTTCGATGACGCAGGGGCCGGCGATGAGGAAAAGCGGCGTCGCTCCTCCCGCGGTGACTCCCTCAGCGATCTTTACGGCCTTTGGTCCTTTGGAGGCGATGGGCATGGCTTGCTCCGATAAACGCTTTGAAGAGCGGATGCGGGCTCACGGGCTTTGACTTAAACTCCGGGTGGAACTGGCAGCCGAGGAACCAGGGGTGGTCCGTGATTTCAATGATCTCGACAAGGTTGAGCTTGGGGTTGTGGCCGGTGAAGGACAGCCCGGCCCGGGCCAGCTTATCCTTGTAGGCGGGGTTGAACTCGTAGCGGTGGCGGTGCCGCTCCAAAATGAGCGTTTTCCGATAGGCTTTGTAGGCAAAAGATTTTTTCTCGAGCTGGCAGACGTATTCCCCGAGACGCATCGTCCCGCCGATGTCGTGCTCGGGGCTGAGCTCGCGCCAGAGGAAGAAAATTCGGTGCGGAGTATGGCCTTCGAATTCGGTGCTGTTGGCCCCCCCGAGTCCGGCGATGTTCCGGGCGAACTCTATGGTGGCACACTGCATCCCCAGGCAGATCCCGAAAAAGGGAACTTTGTTCTCCCGGGCGTATGTGACCGCCCGGATCTTGCCCTCTATCCCGCGGACCCCGAATCCGCCCGGGACGAGGATTCCGTCCTTGTCCCCCAGGACCTCGTCGAGCTTGCCTTTCTCCAGGTCTTCGGACTCGATCCAGCAGATGTTGACCTTGAGGCCGTGGGCGATACCGCCATGTTTGAGGGCCTCCTTCAGGCTCAGGTACGAATCCTGGAGCCCGGCGTATTTTCCCACCAGGGCGATGGTCACCTCGTCGCGCGGATTCTTCATCCTGTTCACGAGCGCCTGCCAGGGAGCCAGATGCCGTCTTTTCGGCGGCAGCTCGAGCTTCTTGAGGATGTAGCCGTCCAGCCCTTCCTCGGCGAAAAGAAGAGGGATTTCGTAGATATTGTCGACGTCCTTGGCGGTGATGACGGCTTCGAGAGGGACGTTCGTGAACAGCGCGATTTTGCTCTTGATATCCGTCGTCAGAGTTCGGTCCGTTCGGCAGAGCAGGATATCGGGCTGGATGCCGATCGCCCGAAGCTCTTTGACGCTGTGTTGGGTGGGCTTCGTCTTGAGCTCCCCGGAGGTGCCGATATAGGGGACAAGCGTGAGATGGACAAAGAGCACGTTCTCCGGTCCGAACTCGAGCCGCATCTGGCGGGTGGCCTCGAGAAACGGCAGGCTTTCGATGTCCCCGACCGTCCCGCCGATCTCGTGGATGACGATGTCGTTCCCCTCGGATACGGCCTGAAAAGCGTGCTTGATCTCATCGGTGACGTGGGGGATGACCTGGACCGTCTTTCCGAGGAATTCGCCCTTTCGCTCTTTGCGGATGATCGATTCGTAAATCTTGCCGGCCGTCCAATTGTGCGCCTTGGAGGTGCGGGTCGATGTAAACCTCTCATAATGGCCAAGATCCAGGTCCGTTTCGGCGCCGTCGTCGGTGACATAGACCTCACCGTGCTGGAAGGGGCTCATCGTTCCCGGGTCCACGTTCAGGTATGGATCGAACTTTTGCAGCGTGATCCGATAACCGTGACTCTCCAGAAGCCGGCCGATCGAGGCGGCCGCGATCCCCTTCCCGAGCGCCGAGAGAACTCCACCCGTGACGAAGATGTGTTTGGTTTTAGGCATGGACTTTATTCCTCAAAAATTCCTCGACCTTGATTATATCGTCCGGCGTATCCACGCTCAAGGTGGGGTAGGGCGCCTCGACCATCTTGATCCGGCAGCCGTTCTCGAGCGCCCGCAGCTGCTCCAGCCTTTCCATCCGTTCCAGCCGCGAAGGTTTCATCCCGGCGAACTCGGCGAGGAAATCCTTTTTATAGCCGTAGATGCCGATATGCTGAAAAAAGAAATCAGAGGCCTGGGAAGGAATGGGCGCCCGGGAAAAATAAAGGGCAAAGCCATCCCGGTCCGTAACCACCTTGTTGATATTGGGGTTGGACATAAGATCGAGGTCATAGACCCTGGCCATGAGAGATGCCATCCTCACGGCCTCGTCCTGAAGGGCCGAGACAAGCGAGTCGACCAGCTCCCCCGTGACCAACGGCTCATCCCCTTGAATGTTTATTATTATATTATTATCAATAGTTTGCGAAACTTCGGCCGCCCGCTCCGTGCCCGATCTATGGGTTCTCGAAGTCAGCCGGGCCTCCGCGCCGAAAGACCTCGCCGCGTCACGGATTCGTTCATCGTCGGTGGCGATGATCACCCGGTCGACAAGCCGGGCCTCCCGGACACCCTCATACACCCGCTGGATCATCGGCCGTCCAAGGATCAAGGCCAGCGGCTTGCCCGGGAATCGGGTCGATTCGTACCGCGCGGGGATTATCGCCGCCGCTCGCTTCAAAGTGTTTCTTCCTCCTTGACCTTCACCGGCTCCCCCGCCGCCGTCGTTACCGGCTCTCCAGCCATGCAATTGGCCTCTAAATAAGCGCCTTCGTCGACAATCAACTTGGGAGAGATGATGGCGCCGAAAACGCGGCCGCGGCTGTGAATCTCGACTTTGTCCTCAGCCCGGATCGTGCCCCGGATTTCTCCGTTGATCACGATGTAGCCGGCCTTAACGTCAGCCTCTACTTTCCCTTGTTCGCCAATCACGAGCATCGAGTCGGAAACGATCGTGCCCTTAAAAAAGCCGTCGATGCGAAATGATCCTTTGAAAGACAGCTCGCCTTTGAACTCGGTGTCCTTATCAAAGAACCCGGTGATCTTCTGCTCGTCGTACTCCCGTTTTCTTTCTTTCTCTTTCTCTTTCACTTCGATCCTCCTTTGATCTTTCCATAAATGCGGTTCAAGTCGTCCAGGGAAAAATAGGAAATCTTGATTATCCCTTTTGTCCGATTTCCGGCGATTGAGACTTTAGTCCCGAGGGCCCTCACGAGGTCGTCCTCCACGGCCTTAAGGTCGGGGTCAGGCTCCGGACCTCGAGCCGCCGGCCGCTTTTTCCGGCCCGAAATCACTCTTTCAACGTCCCTGACGGTCAAGCTGCTATGAACGATCTCGCGGGCCAGAGAGATCATGGACTCCTGGTCTTCAAGGGCCAGAAGAGCCCGGGCATGGCCCATGGTGATCTTGTTTTCAGACAGATAGTCCTGAACGATTTTGGGGAGGTTGAGAAGCCGGAGATAATTGGCCACGGAAGTCCGGTCCTTCCCAACACGGTCCGCGATCTCCTCCTGGGTGTAGTGCAATTCCCGGATCAATCTTTGATAGACATGAGCGATTTCCAGGGGGTTGAGGTCTTCCCGATGGAGGTTTTCAACCAGAGAGATTTCAAGCTGCCGCTCCTTCGGTATCTGGCGGATCAGGACCGGGATCTTCCTCAACCCCGCCTTCTGGGCCGCTCGCCATCTCCTCTCTCCGACGATTATCTTGTACCCCTCGCCCTCCGGCACGACGAGGATGGGCTGGATGACACCGCTTTCCTTCATCGACCGGGCCAGTTCCTCGATGGAATCCGGGTTGAACCGGATTCTCGGCTGCGCCGGGTTCGGCGTGATCTCCTCGAGGTCCACCTCCGCATACCGTTCGTCTTTGAGAATTCCATAATCGTCGGGCAAGAATACTTCTAGACCCTTGCCCAAGGCTTTTTTTGTCATTTGCCGAGTAACTCCTGTGCGAGGCTCAGATAGGCAACTGCTCCTCGGGATTTGATGTCATAAAGGACAATGGGCTTGCCGAAGCTGGGGGCCTCGGCCAGCCTGACGCTCCTGGGTATCACGACCTCAAAGACGACCGTCTTGAGGGAACGCCTGATCTCAGCGGCAACCTGTTTGGAAAGGTTGGTCCGCTCATCGAACATCGTCAGGACAATGCCTTCGATGGAAAGAGAAGGGTTGAAATAGGTGCGGACCTGGTCAAAAACGGCCAGGAGATCGGGGATCCCTTCCATGCACAGGAACTCGCACTGAATCGGGATGAGAACGGAATCGGCGGCTGTCAGGGCGTTCAAAGTGAGGAAACCCAGCGACGGCGGGCAATCGATGAAGATGAAATGGAAATTGCGTTTGGCCTTATCCAGGATGTCCCGCAATTTCTTCTCCCGGTTATCCCTGGAAAATAGCTCCACCTCCGCGCCGGAGAGCTCGGGCGAACATGGACAAATGTAATAGTTATCGAGTTCGGTCCCCACGACGAGGTCCATGAGATCATTCCCGTTCATGAGCGCCTGATAGATTCCTTTCTGTGCCTCTTTGGGTTTCCCAAGGCTGGCCGTTGCCATGCCCTGGGGATCCAGGTCTATTACCAGGACCCGATTGCTTTTCAAGGCCAAGGCTGCGGAAAGGTTGATGGCGGTTGTCGTTTTGCCGACTCCGCCCTTCTGATTGGCAACGGCGATTACCTTCCCCATGCGCCCCTCAATGTTTCACGTGGAACATTGGCCCCTAGTGTCCCGTCTCGTAAGTACCTTGCCAAAGTCGTCGGCATGACGGGACACTTCCAGGGGAGAGTCAAGCTCCCCCCTCGGCGCTTCGCTGACCCCCTGAGGGGAACGACGCCGTCCCCCTCAAGCTCCCCCGCGGTGGCGCGTCTTCCGATGAATATGAAATAGCCAAGTTATTTGTGAGACGCACCACTAGCCCCTTTCCTCAGGGCGCGGACATAAAGGCCGAGGTTAACCAGGGCGGCGGCAGTCATCCCCGGAACCTCCGCCGCTTGGCCAATCGTCTCCGGCCGGGATTTGGAGAGTTTTTCGACCGCTTCCTTGGTCAATCCTGGGACTTTTTTGAAATCTATATCTTCGGGCACCCTAACCAGGTTCATCCGCTTTATCCTTGCGACTTCCCTCTCCTGCTTGCGCAAATAGCCCTCATACTTTACCTCTGCCTCTGCGTATCGAATCTCCTCGTCTGTTAAAGAAGCGGAAAATTTTCTATATTCTAGCACACTTCGCAGCGAAACTTCAGGTTTTTTTAGCCATTCCCAAAGCGGAATCCGCTCCCCGCTCTCCAACTTGACTTTCTCTTTTCGCAGGAAACGGAAAAGATGTCCGATTTTCTCCCTTTTGTCCTCAAACAGTCTGAATTCGGCTTCGGCAGACAGTCCATACTTCCTTGCGTAATCGGCAAGCCTGAAATCGGCATTATCGAACCGTAAGTTCAACCGATATTCCGCCCTTGAGGTGAACACACGATAGGGCTCCTCGACCCCTCGGGTTACCAGGTCATCTATCATGACTCCGATATAGGCCTCATCCCGTCTCAAGACAAAGGGTTCCTTTCTTCTGACCTTCAAGGCGGCATTGATTCCCGCCATGATCCCCTGAGCGGCCGCCTCTTCATACCCCGATGTCCCGTTGATCTGCCCAGCTAAAAAGAGGTTCTCAATCCGCCTTGTTTCAAGAGAAGACTTGAGCTCGATAGGGGAAACGGCGTCATATTCTATCCCATAGGCCGGTCTCAGGATCTTGGCCTGATCCAGTCCTGGGATGGTCCTCAATATCTCCCTCTGCACTTCATAGGGAAGGCTGGAGGACATCCCATTAATATAGATTTCAGATGTCTCCAACCCCTCCGGCTCAAGGAAAAACTGATGCCGCTCATGGTCAGGAAACTTGACGACTTTATCTTCGATAGACGGGCAGTAGCGGGGTCCGATTCCGGTTATCTTTCCGCTGTAAAGAGGTGACTTATCCAGGTTTCGTCGGATGACTCTATGGGTCCGGGCATTGGTATGACCGAGATAACAAAGGACTTGGTTGACGAGGGGGCGGCGCGTCCTGAAGGAAAATGGGACGGGGGTTTCGTCACCCGGCTGCGGGGAGAAACCCGTCCAATCGATCGTGTGCTTGTCCAGCCTCATCGGCGTCCCGGTTTTCAGCCGGAACATCTTCAGCTCCAGCCGGCGCAGGCCTTCACTGAGCGATGTGGCCGCGGGCTCGTTGGCCCTTCCGGCCGGGTATGAGTTCAGCCCCATATGAATCAGGCCGTTCAGGAAAGTCCCGGGCGAGATGATTACGGCTTCGCCCAGCAGCCGGTTTCCATCAAGAGTCGATACGCCACGGGCTTTTCCGCCCGCAACAATGACATCGGCTACAATGCCCTGGAAAACCGTCAGGTTCGGCGTATCTTCCAGCCATTTCTTCATGACCAGACGATAGCGGGCTTTATCACATTGCGCCCGCGGCGCCTGAACAGCGCTTCCGCGGCTCCGGTTGAGAAGCCGGAACTGTATTCCCGTTTCGTCGGCCAGGAGACCCATGAGCCCGCCCAGCGCATCGATCTCCCGAACGAGATGGCCCTTGGCCAGACCGCCTATGGCTGGATTGCAGGACATCTGGGCGATCGTCTCCAGGTGAATGGTAACCAGGAGAGTTTTCAGGCCCATGCGAGCCGAAGCCGAAGCCGCTTCGCAGCCGGCGTGGCCTGCGCCAACCACAATAACGTCATAATCTGGACTTTGGCCGCCTTTTTGGCTCATTTTCCAACACAAAAGTGGGAAAATATCCGGTTTATGATCTCTTCGGACCGGATTTCACCGGTTAATTGGCCGATAAACGGCAAAATACCGCGTATTTCCTCGGTCCAAACCTCGTCTGTATGCCCTTTTCTCAGCAAATCCAACGCTTTCTCCAGGCCGGAGGCGATATCGTCAAAAAGCAGTTTTTGTCTCAGGTGAAGAATTACCTCGTCGCCCCGGTCTTGCTTGGGTTTGAAGCAGTCATAGATCGCCGCCCGCAGCTCCTCCAGGTTTTTCCCAGTCCGGGCGGATATCTCGAGCCAGCACGTTTTTCTGACCGGCGCCAGGCATCTTCTCCGGTCAACCCTGCGGGGAAGGTCGGCCTTGCTGAATAGAAGAATCATCTTCTTGGACTTGAACCTTTCTATCAGGTTCAGATCAGCCCGACTCTCCTTTCTGGACGAGTCCACAACCATAAGGATTCCGTCCGCTCTATGGGCCATCTCTCCGCTTTTTCTGACGCCTTCCTTCTCCACGGGATGGGTCGAGTCCTCCAGGCCGGCCGTGTCAGTCAAGTGGAAGCGGGCATCATTTATCTTGATCATCTCCCGGAGATAGTCCCTCGTAGTCCCGGGATATGGGCTGACGATCGCCCTCTCCTGTTCGAGGAGGGCATTGAAGAGCGTCGATTTGCCCACATTAGCCCGGCCGACAATGGCCAGATCGAGGCCCTCGGTCATTGCCTTTCCCGCCTCGTAGCTTGAAACGAGCTGCCGAACAGTCCGGAGCAGCGCTTCCAAACGCTTCTCGCTTTCTGCGGCTTCGATCCCCAGACCTTCTTCGGGGAACTCGATCCCGCTCTCGACAAGGGTCATAAGCTCGACGATCTCCGCGCGAAGGATGCCGATATGCTTGGAGAGGCCTCCCCTGAGCTGCCCCAGAGAGATCTGGGCCTGAGTGAGAGATGTGGCCTCGATCAAGTCATTGACCGCCTCGGCCTGAACGAGGTCAAGCCGCCCCTGAAGATAGGCACGCAGCGTGAATTCTCCCGGATGGGCGATCCTGGCCCCGGCCCTGGTCCCAAGACGGACAATTTCATCGAGCACTACCGGACTGCCGTGGCAGCTGATCTCTACGACGTTCTCTTTTGTATAGGAGCGGGGCGCGGCGAAATGGACAAAAAACGCCTCGTCAATAAAGGCCTTTTTTCCGCCGTCATAGATATCGCCTAAGACAAAAACTTGGGGTTGGAGATCCTTCCATCTCAGTCTGCGCGGCTTGAAAATTCTTCTGGCTATCGAAAGGGCCCGCGGCCCGCTCAGCCGGACGACGCCCAGGCCTCCGCTCCCCGAAGGAGTGGATATCGCGATGATCGTATCTTCAAGCATCGGACCGGCCGTCATTTCACCGCGGTTCATTTTAGTCAACCCGATGAGATTAGTAAATAACGCCCGCGGACGCAGGTTCCTCGTTGACAGCATTGCAGGCCCGGCGGTATATTTCTACATAAGAAGGAGGATGCCGTGAGTCCTTTTCAAAGGAAGATGAATCCAAACATAGAGATCCTCCATATGATCACTGCCTGTCTGGCCAGCATTTTTATGGCGATAGCACCTCTTTGCTTTTCCGGCCAGGAGGGATCCTCCTTACTATCCAAAGAGGAGGCTCGCCGGATTCTCCTTGAGGCGAAGGTCATTCAGAGCCAGAGAATAGGGAAGGGGCTGACCAACCCTTGGCGCCTGACCCTCTCTTCAGACGGCCTGACCCACGACGCTTCTTTCCAGGACGTGGATGTGCGGACGCAGGAGGCCGGGTTCGCCGGGGGCGGGAGGGAGCTCAATTTCGCGGATTCCTTCCATTTCAATATCGCGGCCTACGAACTGGCCTCGCTCCTCGGGGTCGACGACATGGTCCCGATGTCGGTGGAGCGGGCGTGGGACGGGAAAAAGGGCTCGCTGAGCTGGTGGGTGGACGATGTCAAAATGGACGAAGAGGAGCGCGTGAAACGGGCGATCTCTCCGCCCGACAGTCATTCCTGGAACAACCAGATGCACCGAATCCGCGTTTTCTCCCAACTCATTTATGACACGGACCGGAACGTCCAAAACATCCTGATAACGGGGGACTGGAAACTCTGGATTATCGATTTCACCCGGGCCTTCCGAACGCTCCGGGAACTCCCGGAAGAAGAGGACCTGCTCAAATGCGAGAGAGGTTTATTCAGCCGGCTCCAGGAACTCAACAAAGACGCCGTTTCCAGGGCCGTCGGAGGCCATCTGACAAGATGGGAGGTCGAGGCTTTGATGGCCCGCCGGGACCTGATCGTCAAACGCTTTCAAAAGTTGATCCGAGAGAACGGCGAAGCCAAGGTGCTATATTAGCAACTCGCTGGGCAAAATATTTCTGTCTTCGTTGATATTACCCAAAGGGGCGCTGTGGAGAAAACGGGCGCGGTTTTGAGTCCACTACCCTGAGCCTTTTTAGGGTTTGCCGATCGGGAATACTTTGACCCTTTTCAAGAAACCCTCGCCCAGACTCTCGCTGGTGATCCCCGGGACCTGGTTGACGGCGATGTGGACGATCCGCCTTTCATAGGGGTTCATCAGGTCGAGGACCTCGACCCTCCCCGAATCGCTGACTTGATGGGCGATTTCCTGGGCATAGTCCCGCAGCCGTTTTTCCTTTCTCCGCCTGAAGAACTCGCAGTCGACCTGGACCTTGTGGTCCGAGACCTTGTTGAGGACGTGCTGAAAAGCCAGGAGAAGGGAGCCGTCCTTGCGGAGCAGCAGGCTCTTGTCCTCGCCGTCGAAAATCACGTAGATCGTCTCGTTCTTCTTCTTGACTTCGTAGGTCAGTTCCAGGGGAAAATGGGGGAGGAGGGCATCCAGGAAGCCGGTGACGGGGTTCGTGTCCAGCTCTCTCTTTGGCCAGGCCCGGATGACGATTTCCTTGCCGCGCATGCCGAAGAGCTTGGTCTTCTCGGTCACGATCTCGTAGTTGAACTTTTCCCTGGGGATCTTGAGCACATGCTCGGCGTGGCCCAGGGCCTCGTCCAGGTTTTTGCCCTTGAATTCCTGGTCCGGCTCAGCCTTTTCGTTTTCCATGGGATTCTCGCTTTTTCTTGGCCATCATGCGGTTCATGATGTATTGCTGGCCGATCTGCAGGACGTTATTGGTCAGCCAGTAAAGGACCAGACCGCTCTGGAAATTCATGAAGAAGACGGTCATAACGACGGGCATGATGAGCATCATCCTGGCCTGGGCGGGGTCGGCCGACGTCGGGGTCATCTTCTGGCTGATGAACTGGGTAGCGCCCATCAGGATCGGCGTTATGTAATAAGGGTCGTGGACGGACAAGTCCTTTATCCAGAGGATAAACGGACTGTGCCGGAACTCCACAGCCACGACAAGCATCCGGAAAAACCCCCAAAAGACAGGGATCTGCACCAGGATGGGGAGACATCCGCCGGCCGGGTTGATGCCGTGTTCCTTGTAAAGCCTCATCATCTCTTCGTTCATCTCGCGGCGCTGGTTGATGTCCTGTTTCGCTTTCTTGTACTTGGCCCGCAGGGCTTTTATCTTCGGCTGGAGTTCCTGCATCTTGGCCATGGATTTGGTCGAGCTGTAGGTCAGAGGGAAGAAGACGATCTTGATGAGGAAAGTCAGGATGATGATGGCGAAGCCCCAGTTGGGCACATAGCGATGGATGAATTTGATCGTGATAAAAAGAATCTCCGCGATCGCGCCGAAAAAGCCGAAATTGATGACCTTCTTGGACTCGTGGCCGAAAGCGCGCAGCCGGTCAAAATCCTTGGGACCAATGTAGGCCTTTTGCGGAACACTCACGGAGAGAAAGAAATCCGCCGTCCTCTCAGCCCTGGGAACACTCAGAAATTGGGCCGTTCCCTGCTGCGCAGGAGTAATGAAAAGGGCGGTCATGTAGTTGTCTTCATAGGCGGCCCAGTTGGCGAAGTTGAAAGCGCTGGCATCAGGCCGGTATTTTCTTTCGTTGATCCTGTAAACGCGGTTGGCCGCGAGGACCGCGATACCGCCCCCCGCCCCGAACTGCTGCCGCTTTGAGGTGACCACAGGATTGCCGATCCCGGGTCCCCAGATGACCCGGGGTTCAATCTTGCGGCCGTCCTTCCAGACATCGATCCGGACCTCGAAATCGTAGGCCCCCCCGGTAAAGATGAAAGTCTTCTCGATTTTTACACTATTCCCATCGGAATAGGAGAACTTAAGCTGCCCGGTCTGTCCGTCCCTGAGCTCGAGACGCGTCGCCGAGGGGATGAACAGCCCGCCGTTGGCCGTCTTGTCCAAGTCGGCATCCTGGGTTTCCATTGAAAAGGGGAACCTCCCCACTTCCGCCGCGCTCCGGGAGACAAGCTCGAGGCCTTCTTTATTCTCATCCAGGTGGGCTTTCAGCCTCCAACTGCGGAGCGATGCTCCCCGGTTGCTCCAAACGCTCTGGAAGAGGGACGTATCGACCAACACCTGCTGTTCCGCCTGGGCCTCGGCTTCATCATAAGCCTGGGGCGCCGACGACGCGGCCGCCGGAGCGGCGGAGGGCTCGGCCGGCTTTGGCTCGGGCGCCGCCTGCTGGACCGGAGCCTGGGTCTGGATTTGGGGTTCCGTCCGGGGCTTGTTCTTCATGAAGACCATCTGGTAGAGCGCCAGGACAAGGAAAGAAAGGACGATGGCTAGGATCAGTCTTTTTTCCATTATTCAGACCTCTTAGGGAACATGATCAATTCCACCGGCGTGAAAAGGATGACATCTCAACAGCCGCCGGCACCCGAGCGAGATCCCCCTGAGCAGCCCATACTTGTCGATCGCCTCCCGGGTGTACTCTGAACAGCTGGGATAAAAACGGCACTGCCTTCCCAGAAACGGTGAGAGGACGAGCTGATACAGCCGGATGGCCAGCGAGGCTGCCTGTTTCATCTCATCCGCTTCTTCTCGGAGATCTTCCCGACGGCCTGGAGATAGCTCTCCTCGAGCTCCGCCCAGGTGGCCTCCCGCATATCGGCCGAGGCCACGAGGAGAAGATCGACTGGAAAGCTGAGCAAGTCCTTGTTCCTCCGGAACAATTCCCTCATCCGGCGCTTGGCCCTATTCCGGGTGACAGCATTCCCGACCTTGCGGGAAGCAACCACCCCCACCCGGGAATGGGTCAAAACATTAGAGAGCCCGATAAGGGTGAAATAACGGCTCTTGTATCGGTAACCTTTTTTATAGAGGACTAAAAAGTCTTTTCTCTTTCTGATCCTCTCTCGAGGAGCCAGGCTTTCCGCCATCAAACGGCAAGTCTTTTTCTGCCCTTCTGCCGGCGGCTCTTGATGACCTTCTGGCCGCCCTTGGACTTCATCCGGACGCGAAAACCGTGGGTTTTCTTCCGCCTTCTCACGTTGGGCTTGAACGTTGGTCTCATGGTATCAGCTCATTTCAGGAGAACAATATTAATCGACGCCCGCCCGTCTGTCAAGGTGAAGATGCCTCTCGGCGGGGCGGCCGCCCTTCCATACAGGTTGACTCCCAGGGGGAATTGGAATATAATCTTTCCTAATGGACTCTTTCAAGATTGGCGATAGGATCATCTATCCCAATCAGGGTTTGGCCGTCATCGAGGGCATCCAGCAGGAGCGCCTCTACGGGGAAGAATTCAATTTTTACCGGGTCAGGATCCTGGCCAACAAAACCCTCGTCCTGGTCCCTTCCGGCAACACCGAGGAGATGGGGATCCGCAAGTTGATGTCCGAAGACGCGGTGGCAGAGATCTTCCTTTACCTGAAGAAACACCGGGTGGACGTTTCTACGGACTGGAAAGGAAGGTACAAGGAGCACATCGGCCTGATGCGCTCGGGGACCATTTTCGATATGGCTTGTGTCCTGAAAAGTCTTTATTATCTGAGCCTTACCAAAACGCTGTCGTTTCGGGAGAAGAAGATGCTGGAAAAGGCCAAGGAGTTGCTCATCGCCGAGATCTCCGAGGTCTCCGAACTCTCCCTGCGCGAGATCGAGCACAAGATCGCCCAAACTCTCCACCTCTGCTTTAAAAGCCTCAAACAAAACGTCGAGATCTGATCCCTTCGATGATACTCACGTCCACGCTGTTGTTTTTTGTCTTTTTACTTTTGAGCGCCTTTTTTTCCGCCTCCGAAACCGCGCTCCTGTCCGTGAACCCCTACACCCTCGACCTTATGGAGCAGAAGGGCTCCCGGCGGGCCCGGCTGACCAAGGGGCTGCTCGCCCGGATCGAGCAGCTCCTGGCTACGATCCTTATCGGCAATACGCTTGCCAATATCGCCGCCGCGTCCGTTGCCACCCTCTTTTTTCTGTCCCTCATGCCCCAGGATCGGAACAAGGCGGCCCTGTTCGCTACACTGGCCGCGACCGGCTTTATCCTGATTTTCGGCGAGATCAACCCCAAGACCTTCGCCGCCTACTATCCCCTGAAGGTTTCGAGGATCGTCATCCTGCCGCTCCGTCTCTTCTTCATCCTTTTCTATCCCTTCGCCCGGGCGTTCGCTTCCCTCCCCCGGCTTCTCTTCAAGGCCCCCCAGGAAGAGCAGGGTCGAAAGTCAGGCGCCCTGAATGAAGAGGAGATCAAGCTCGTCCTGACCAAGGGCGTCAAGGGAATGTCCTCGCTCCGCCGCCGGATGATCGGAGGGGTCCTGGACTTCGGCGGCCGGCCGGTCAAGGAGATCATGGTGCCCCGGCCGGAGCTCCGGGCCCTCGAGATCAGCGCCCCGTTTTCCCAGATCATGGAAACAGTGCTGACGACCGAATACTCGCGCCTCCCGGTCTATCGGGGCCGGATGGACAACATCGAAGGCCTCATCCACACCAAGGATCTTATTCCTTATCTTATTGATAAAAAAGAATTCAGTATCAAAGACGTGCTGCGACCGCCCCTTTTTGTCCCCGAGTCCGCCTCGATCGAGAAGGTCCTTATCCAGATGCAGGACAACACCGTGCACCTGGCTTTCGTGGTCGACGAGTTCGGCACCCTTGAGGGCATCGTCACCCTGGAGGACATCATCGAGGAGATCGTCGGCGAAATCCAGGACGAGTCCGACGAGAAGGCGGAGGAGTGGTTCCAGCCGCTCGGGAAAAACGCCTTTCTCATCAAGGGGAATGCCTCCATCAAGGAACTCTGCCGGAGGCTGCCCCTCTGTCTCCCGCAGACGGGCGAATTCACCACTCTGGCCGGGTTCATGCTCTACCGCTTCGGCAAGATCCCCCATGAAAAGGACGCCCTCGAGTTCGAGGGGAACCGCTATGTCGTCGAGAAGATGAACAAACGCCACATCAGCCTCGTCAGCATCCTCCTTCAGCCGCCGGACCCCGGGCAACGGCCATGAAGATCGTCGCTTCGAACAAGAAGGCCTACTTCAACTACGAGATCGTCGAAAGCCTGGAGGCGGGAATCGCCCTCGTCGGAAGCGAGGTCAAATCCATCCGCGATGGCCGGGTCAGCCTCAAGGACAGCTTCGCCGAGATCAAAAATGGCGAGGTCTTTCTCCTCCATATGAACATCAGCCCCTACGAGCAGGCCAATATCTTCAACCACGACCCGCTGCGGGAAAAAAAGCTTCTCCTGCACCGCCGGGAGATCAAAAGGCTCATCGGGAAGATCAGGGAAAAGGGGTATACCCTCATCCCGACCAAGGTGATCCTTAACGACAAGGGGAAGGTCAAGGTCGAGATCGCGCTGGCCAAGGGTAAGAGGACCTATGAGAAAAAACGGGCCATCAAAGAGCGGGAACTGGAGCGCGAGGTCCGGGCCGAGCTCAAAAGGCGTCACAGGTAAAAGGGGCGGAAGGAGCGGCTCACATGCTCATGAAAATATTCATCCTCTTCAGCCGGGTGGCACTTTTTTCCTGGGGAGGAGGGCCGGCTTCCCTGGCCCTTATGCAGCGGGAAACGACCGCAGCCGGCTGGGTTGATTCGGCGGAGTTCGCCGACGCCGTCGCCGCCGGAAATGCCCTGCCGGGGCCGATCGCCCCACAGGTTTCGGCTTTCGTCGGCTATAAGCTGGCCGGGATCCCGGGCGCCGTCGCCGCCGTGGCCGGCACGGTGCTTCCGACGACACTTCTGATGCTCCTCATGGTCATCTATTTCTTCGGCGTCAAGGACAGTCCGGCGGTCAAGTCCATGCTTCAGGCCGTGCGTCCGGTCGTGGTCGGCCTCCTGCTCTGGACGGCCTATGATATGGCCTATAGCGTGTTCTCAGTCAAGAAGCCGGGCTGGACGGCCGCTCTTCTCGGAGGCTGGGACAAGGCGCTCATCGTTGTCGGCGCGTTTTGCCTCCTTACCTTCACCAGGATCAACCCGGTTTTCATCATTCTTGGCTCGGCCGTCTTCGGTTTCTTCGTTTATCGCTGAGCGGAAAGGCTTGCCATCCGGCCAGTGGTTCGGATATCCTCCAGTGGTGCGTCTCATAATTAACTTGGCTAAGTCAAGATCATCGGAAGACGCACCACCGCGGGGGAGTTTGAGGGGGACGGCGTCGTTCCCCTCAGGGGGTCAGCGGAGCAAAGCGAAGCGCCGAGGGGGGAGCTTGACTCCCCCCTGGAAGTGTCCCGTCTATGCGCGGGACTTGGGCAAGGAATTTACGAGACGGGACACTAGCCGACAGGAGGGATTCATGAAAAACCACAGGCTTCCGGCTTTGTTATTTGGACTCACCCTCTTTCTCGGCGGTTGGCCCGCCGCCGCGGATGGCCAGGAGAATGGGCCGCAGCTTTCTCTCATCGGCGATTTCCTGGTCGATACCTCCCGGGTCGCCGAATTCGAAGCCAGCCTCAAGGATCTCCTTGGCCATATGGAAAAACACGGCTTCCCCTTCGGCCTTGGCACTTCTACGACGGATGACGGCCATTACTACATGGTATATACCATGAAAAACTATGCCGACGTCGACTCCTGGCACAAGGCCTGGGAGGAGCTCGGACAAAAGGCCGGGCCGGAGAACCTGCGCGCGCTGGACCGGCGTATTCTCGCCTCCGTGATCGAGCGGGTTTATCAGTTCTGGGTCTACCGTCCCGACATCTCATTCCTCCCGGAAAAAGAACGGCTGAAGACGGAAGAGATCGGCTATTACACCTGGGATTTTGTCTGGCTCGTCCCGGGCAAGGAGGAGGAGTTCGAGGCTGTCAACAAGGAATGGATCGCCCTGAGCAAGGCCAAAAAAGCACGGGATCCCTTTCTGACCTGTGTCGGGGGTCCGGGCACTCGGATGCCGGTCTATCTCTGGATCGAATACGGTAAGAGCGCCGCCGATTACGCCGCCGCCGAAGAAAAGTTCTGGAAGGCGATGGGGGAGGAGGGCGCCGCGCTCTCCAAAAAGACCCGGGCCCTCATCCAAAGGATGGATTCAAAAACCGGGCAGTTCCGTCCCGAACTTTCTTATACTCCCAAGAGCAAGTGAATATCAGCTGATTCCAGCTGTGCGGGGAGTCGACCTCAATCTCTCCGTCGAAGAGATCGTCGGCATCATCCGGGAAAACCGGGAACGATAGGACGCTTCAACTTTTTTCTCACTCCAGACTGCCCGGACGACTAAATCATTGCGAAGGAAGAGATGAATGTCGTTTCTTGTCCGGGGCGCAGGCCGCCTGACCGCCCCGCGGAGGCCGGGATGAAAGCCAAAAAATGGCATCTTGTTCTCCTCGCCCTCGTTATTCTGGCATCAATCGGCATGTTCGGTCAGACGAAAAGGCTGCGGGATATCGGGCAGTACAAGTTCATCCCGCTTGAACCCGGGACGCCGGCGCCGGAAATGATGAAGGTCATCGGGGAGAAATACGCAGCTGATATCCAGCACGGGTTCGACCTGGCAGGCTATCCGAACCTCTCCCCGCCCTTTATCGACCGGGTTCGACAAGGCGCCTACACGAAAACGGAACTGGCCGTCGGGAGCGGGATGCTGTGGATGATTTTCCGCTCCCGGGGACAAATCAGGGTCGTCCATGACCTGGAATGGGCCGGCCAGGAGCCTCTCTCAGTTTTTTCCTTCGCCATCCAGGAAGGGGATAAGGTCTACGATATCGTCATGCCCGTATCCTGCGGGAACATATCTCTGGTACGAGTCGGGGAGGCCCCGGTTCCTGCCGTGGAGCCCAGGCCTTCTCCGCTCCCGCCGCTCCAGGAAAAGCCGGAGGACCGGTACGAGATCTCCAAGGCCAAGATCTATCAAGACATG
>Ga0102851_10000656_pt1 | contig 18122 bp, 14 predicted proteins | sample Mud3Dept3metaG_FD_79558 | JGI IMG/M metagenome (GOLD analysis project Ga0102851, IMG submission 79558) | Freshwater wetland microbial communities from Ohio, USA, analyzing the effect of biotic and abiotic controls - Mud 3 Core 4 Depth 3... | ecosystem: Environmental > Aquatic > Freshwater >... | reverse complement strand
TTTTCTTTTGCAGCGCGGCGGCCGTCCGCTCGAGTCCCATGCCCGTGTCGATGGAAGGCGAAGGCAGGGGGTGAAACGTCCCCTTTCCGTCCTGGAAAAACTGCATGAAAACCAGGTTCCAAAGTTCGACGAACCGGTCGCTCCCCTTCTCGATCAGCCCGTAGGGGTCGCCCTCCTCGAGGTCGGGCACGGCATCGTAGTGGATCTCGGAGCAGGGCCCGCAGGGCCCGGTCTCCCCCATGGCCCAGAAATTATCCTTCTTGCCGAAGCGAAAGACCCTCTCCGCCGGCACACCGATGTTTTCGCGCCAGATCTTGTAGGCTTCCTCGTCATCCTCATAAATCGTTGCATAGAGACGGCCGGCGGGGAGCCGGAAGACCTCTGTGACGAGCTCCCAGGCCATGGCGATGGCTTCTTCTTTAAAGTAGTCGCCGAAGGAAAAATTCCCCAGCATCTCAAAAAAAGTATGGTGCTTGCTCGTCCTCCCCACTTGGTCCAGGTCGTTGTGCTTGCCCGAGACGCGGAGGCACTTCTGGGCGGTGGCGGCCCGCCGGTAGCTCCTCTTCTCCAAACCCAGGAAAATATTCTTGAACTGGTTCATCCCGGCGTTGGTGAACAGGATAGACGGGTCGTCTTTAGGGAGGAGCGATGAACTGGGGACGATTTTATGGTTTTTCCGGGAGAAAAAATCGAGGAAACCCTCCCGGATCTCCGCCGATCTCATGGGTTCTCTTCTTCAGGGACCTCCGTCGCCTCTCTCTCCACTTTGCTCATCCCGTGCTCCATCTCTTCGAGGGCGATGTCCAAAGTGGACTGGATGCCCATGACCCGGAGTTTGAAATTATCGGGATTCGTGGAGTAGCGAAGGCCTTGTTCAAAGGAGATATACCCGTCACGGTAAAGTTGGAAGATGGACTGATCAAAGGTCTGCATGCCGTACTGGGAGACGCCGGCGGCGATGGCGTCGCGGACGAGGCCGGTTTTTTCCTTGTCCTGGATGCATTCCTGGATATAGGGAGTGCTGATCAGGACTTCGACGGCCGGCACGCGGCCCTGCCCGTCCATCCGCGGGACCAGCCTCTGGGAGATCACGGCCTTGAGGATGCTGCCCAGCTGGAGCCGCACTTGCCTCTGATGATGCGGCGCAAAAACGGAGACGATTCGGTTGATGCTTTCCGGAGCGTCCAGCGTATGCAGGGTGCTGAACACAAGGTGCCCCGTCTCGGCCGCCAGGATGGCGGTCTCAACAGTATCCAGGTCGCGCATTTCGCCCACCAGGATGACATCCGGGTCCTCACGCAGGGTCGCCCGCAACCCCCGGGAAAAGCTGGAGACATCCATTCCCACCTCTCTCTGGCTGATCGTGCTCTTTTTATCCTTGTGGAGGTATTCGATCGGGTCTTCGATCGTCAGGATGTTCTCCCGGCGATGGGTGTTGATGTAATCGATCATGGCGGCCAAGGTCGTGGTCTTGCCGCTTCCGGTCGTCCCGGTCACAAGGACGAGTCCCCGCTGGAGGAGAGAAATCTTCTCCAACACTTCCGGGAGAAGCAGCTGGCGGACCGTCTTGACCTCCAGTGGGATGATCCGGAGGGCGATCGCCGTCGACCCCCGCTGCTGGAAGATGCTCCCACGGAACCGCCCGAAACCGGGCAGGCTGTAGGCCAGGTCGATGTCGAAATCCTCCTTGAGCCGGACCTTCTGGTAATCCGTCATCAGCTGGTCGCCCAGCTCCTGCGTATCCTTGGAGGTCAGCCTGGGAAACCCGGTCAGGGGGATGAGCGTCCCATGGACCCGGATGATGGGATGGTTCCCGGCCTTGAGATGAAGGTCGGAGGCATCCCTTTCAATCGCCACCTTCAACAGTTCATCGACTTCCATGCTCCACCTCGTTTAGATAAAAGTCAGCCAATGATAGGCGTCGTCCCTTTCACCGTTGATGGAGGCGCCCTCCTCCCTGAAAGGGCTCATCCTAGACTCCTGGAAAAGGGAAAGAGGTCCTTTTCTTCATCTCTCGGAAACATGCGCACAACCCAATTCATGTTAGCCGAAGCCCATCGGCAAAGTCAATCGCCCCTAGGGGTTAGATTGTCTCACCACAATGGGGGCAGTGCCGGCTCTTGATGGGCAGGGGCCGGCGGCAGTTCCAGCAGAGCTGGCTCTTGGTTTGCTCCCTGGCCCGGATGCGGATGAGCATGTCCTCGAGCTCGGTCGCCTTTTCTTCTTTTTTCTTCAGCAGGGCCAGAGCATGGATGAATTCGGCCAGCCTCTGGTAACGGTCCTCGAGCTTCGAGGCCAGGCATCTCATGATGATCTCGTCGACGTCGCGCGGGATCCGGTTGTTTCGAAGCCGGGGCGGAGTGATCCTTCCCTGCTGCGCCTTTTCCAGGATCTTGAAGGGGTCCGGGTCGAAGATGGGCGGCCGTCCGACGATCATCTCATAGAAGATGCAGCCCAGGGAGTAGATGTCCGATTGATAGCTCGCTTTGCCCAGGAACTGCTCCGGGGCCATGTACGGCGGGCTGCCGATCCGGGTCGAGGCGTAGGGGATATTGTTCAGCCAGGCCGAAGTCCCGAAGTCCGTTATCTTGGCCGTCCCGTCCTCGGAGACCATGATGTTGGAAGGCCGCAGATCCCGATGGATGATCTTGTTCTTATGCGCGTGGTCGACACCCTGGCCGATCTGCTTGATGAAATCGATGGCCCGGTCGCACTCCAGGACCTTCTCTTTCTCCAGGATTTTCTCAAGGGTCTTGCCCTTGACGTATTCCATGACCATGAAGAATATCCGGTTCTCTTTCTCCGCGGCGATCATGCGAACGATATTGGGATGGTTGAGTGCGGCCTGGAGGCGCGGCTCCTTGAGGAGTTTGAAGAGTTCAGCCGACTGCTTATGGGGGACTTTGATGGCCACCTTGATATCCAGCCAGGTGTCCCGCGCCAGATACACGGAGCCGAAGCCTCCGCTCCCCAGGGAACGGATGATCTCGTATTTGCCGACCTTTTGCCCCTGGAGAAACATCTTCAAACGCCCCAGAAAATGGAAATCGCGGCGGAGACGGCAAGCGCCGCTGTCTCGGACCTCAGGATACGGCCTCCCAGGCTGGCCGCTTCAAAACCCCGCTCAAAAGCCTGCTCCTCTTCCTCTCGAGTCCATCCTCCCTCCGGACCGACAAGAACGGCGACCGCCGGAGGCTTCCGTTCCCCCGCCGGACCAAATCCCGCAGCCAGCACCTCCCGTAGCGGGGCGCCGCCGCTCTCGCAAAGGATGATCTTTTTGGACTCGTCCCGGGCTTCAAGGAAGGAGAGAAGCGTCTGCGGCGGGAGGAGGGACGGGATATCCGAACGCCGGCTCTGCTTGGCCGCTTCCCGGGCGATCTTACGCCATCTTTCCAGCTTGGGGGTTTCTCTCCCCTCCAGCCTGACCACCGACCGGGCGGCCTCGATGGGGACGATGGCCCAAACTCCGAGTTCCGTGGCTTTCTGGACGACCTGATCCATGTTCTTTGATTTGAGCAGGGACTGGGCCAGCACGAGCCGCAACGGGCTCGCCGGTGCAATTCTCTTATCCAGGAGGACGAGCCGAGTCCGCTCCCGCCCCACCTCCATCACCTCGGCCTGATAAGAGTTCCCCTGCTCGTCCATCAGCCAGACCCTGTCGCCCGGCCCCTTCCTCAGGACGCGGCTGAGATGATGGTGTTCCTCGTCTTCGAGCAGAGCGCACGGCGGGTGCAGGTTTTTCGTCTTGACCAGAAAATGATTGGATGTCAATCGGCGCCCTAATGGGGTCTATTCCTCAATTTTTCGGCGACGCTCCTGTCCACGCCGTCCAGTTCATCACCCCGGATCTCGGCCAGCCGGCGCAGGAGCTCCTTCTCCTCCTTGCCCGGATTTTCCGGAGTCTTCACCTCGACCTTCACATATATATCGCCTCTCCGATGACCGTGCAAGTCCTTGAGTCCCCGGCCCTTCATCCGGAAAACGGCTCCCGTCTGGGTCCCGGCCGGGATCTTCAGGATCTCCGATTCCTGGTCGAGTCCGGGTATCTCGACCGACGCTCCCAGCGCCGCCTGCGAAAAAGAGAGCGGGATCTGGCAAAACAGGTGGCTGTCCTCTCTCTCAAAGAAGCGATGCTTGGCGACCCGGACGAGAATGTAGAGATCTCCCCGGCCGGCGCCGGCCTCGCCTGCTTCTCCCTGGCCGCCGATCCGCAGGCGGCTGCCGTCGGCGACGCCCGCCGGGATATGGACCGTGACCTCTTGCTTCTGCTTGATCTGTCCGGACCCATGGCAGTTGCGGCAGGGCGATGGGATAACCTGGCCCGCCCCATGGCAATGGGAACAGGTCCGGGAAACGGCAAAGAAGCCCTGCTGGTAGCGAACCTGCCCGAGGCCGCGGCAAGTCGGGCACTCGGATTTCTTGGTTCCCGGCGCCAGACCGGTACCTCGGCACTCGGGGCAGTGTTCGGCCCGGCTGAGGCTGATTTCCTTGTCCACCCCGGAGGCCGCCTCCTCCAGGCTGATTTCGATCTCCAGGGCCAGGTCTCTCCCCCGCTGGGGCGAATTTCTCCGGCGGCTTCGGGTCCCGAAGACGTTTCCGAAACCAAACAGGCTCCCCAGGATATCTTCAAAATCCCCGAAAATGGAGGAATCAAACCCGGAAAAGCCCTCCCCTCTCAGGCCGTCAAACCCGTAGCGATCATAGACCGTCCTTTTTTCCGGGTCTCCAAGAACGCTGTAGGCTTCGGCCGCCTCTTTGAATTTCTCTTCTGCCCCCGCGTCGCCGGGGTTCCGGTCCGGATGGTGCTTCAGGGCCATTTGACGGTAGGCCCTCTTGACCTCGTCGGCGGAGGCGGTCCTGGCGACTCCGAGCACTTCGTAGTAATCGCGCTTCGTCATGGACGCTCGCAGGGGTCAGGGCCGCATCTGGCTTTTTTCGATGATCGCGTCGACCTCGCCCCGGCTGAGGCCGGCCGAAGGCCGGACCTGAACCTCCTGGACCATTCCCGTCACGACGTCGGTGGCTGAAACCTTGAGCAGGCCGTCAGCGTCGATCTCAAAAGCGACGTCGATCTGGGGGATGCCGGCCGACGCAGGCTGGATTCCGACGAGGTCGAATCGGGCCAGGGACTTGTTCTTTGAAGCCTGAAGATATTCTCCCTGGAGGACATGGACGGTCACCCGGACTTGGTCGTTCTCGACCGTCGTGAACGGCATCGTCTTTCGCGTCGGGATGGTGGTGTTTCGTTCGATGATCTTCTCGAAGGTGTCGTTCTCCGTCTCGATCCCCAGCGAAAAGGGGGTGACATCGAGCAGCAAAACGAGCTCGGTCTGCCGGCCTTTGAGGATGGCGGACTGGACGGCGGCGCCCATGGCCACGATCTCATCCGGGTTAATGTCCTCGCGCGCCGGGCGGCGGAAAAAGTCGGCGATCGTCTTCCGGATGAGGGGCATGCGCGTCTGGCCTCCGACCAGCAGGATTTCCTGGACTCCCTTGGGCTCCAGGCGGGCGTCGGCCAGCGCCTGCTCGATCAGCGGGATCGTGTTCTGGACCAGGTCGCCGGTCAATTCTTCGAGCCAGCGCCGGGTCAGCTTTTTATTGATGTGGTGAGAGCCGGTTCCCGCCGACGAGATGAAGGGCAGGTTGATATCGCTCTCCAGCGTGAAGGAGAGGTCCCGCTTGGCCCGCTCGGCCGCCTCCTTGACCCTCTGCAGCGCCAGCTTGTCCTGCAAAAGGTCGACGCCATGTTCCTTCCTGAACTCCTCCATCAGCCAGTCGACGATGCGGTTGTCGAAATCCTCTCCCCCCAGATAGGAGTCGCCGTTTGTGGACAGGACGTGGAACACTCCGTCCTGGATCTCGAGGATCGTGATATCGAATGTCCCGCCGCCCATATCGAAGACGGCAACGGTCGCATTGGCGCGGGAGTCGAGCCCGTAGGCCAAGCTGGCCGCGGTGGGCTCATTGATCACCCGGAGGACATCAAGACCGGCGATCTTGCCCGCATCCTTGGTGGCCTGTCGTTGATGGTCGTCGAAATGGGCGGGCACGGTGATGACCGCTTCCTTGACGGGCTCGCCGAAAAAAGCCTCGGCGCACTGCTTGAGGTACCCCAGGATCATGCCCGAGACTTCCTGGGGAGTGATCTCGTGCCCGTCGACGACCACAACCGCGTCTCCGTTCGCGGCCGAGCCGAGCTGGTAGGGCATTTTAGCTCGAGCGGCCAGGATCTCGGGGGAGTCGAATTTCCTCCCGATGAGCCTCTTCACGGCGAAGATCGTCTTTTCGGGGTTGGTGATGGCCTGCCGCAGGGCGAGGTTCCCGACCAGGCGCTCTCCGGAGGAAGTGAAGCTGACCACCGAGGGCGTCGTGGGCTGGCCTTCCAGGTTGCGGATGACTATCGGCTTTTCCCCCTCCAGGTGGGCGATGCAGGAAAAAGTCGTTCCCAAGTCGATGCCGATGACCCGGCTCATTGTCCCTCTCTCTTTCTGGGCAGACGGACTTTAACCATGGCGGGACGAAGCAGCCGGTCGTTGAGCCAGTAGCCGCGCTGCAGCTCCTCGGCGACCTCGGGCTCGCTGACCTCGTCCGATTCCTCCGTCAGGACGGCCTGGTGGATGGCAGGGTTAAATTTGATTTCCTTGGCTTCGATCGGTCGGACGCCTTTTTTCTTCAGCAGGTCGAGGGTTTGGCGGTAGATCAGGTCCACCCCCTCCGCAAAGATTCGGCCGTCCGCCTGGTCCCGGTTCTTCAAAGCCCTTTCGAAATTGTCCAGGATGACGAGCATCTCCCGGAGGAACTCGCTCAGGGCATACTGGAGGTAATCCGCCCGCTCCCGCTCAAACCTTTTGCGCAGGTTCTCCGTCTCGGCCAGGGTTCTCAGATATTTGTCCCTGAGCTCGTCGAGGTCCTTCTTGAACGTCCGGCACTCGGCGTCCTTTTTCTTGAGCTTGGACTTGAGCTTTTTATCGTCCTCGCTCAGGGGACGGAGGCCGGTTTTTTCTTCTTTCTCCTCCGGCGGACCGGACTCCGGGATCGGTTCGTATTCGACCTCGTCGGCGCTCTGTTCGAGGCCGTCGATCTCCGCGGTGGGCTCGGCCTTCTTAGGGCTGTCATCTTCGAAATCATCTGGCGGCATGACGGACCTCTTTTCAGGGATTTTGGCTGATCGCCTGGCTGAGTTTCTTGGCCACGCGATCGACCAGGGGGATGATCCTCCGATAAGGGATTCTCTTCGGCCCGATGATCCCCAGGGTACCGAGGATCTGGTTGTTGTACCCGTAATGGGAAAGAACGAGGGCGCAGTCGGAGATATCCGGGATGTTCGACTCCGCCCCGATCAGGACCTTGACACGATCCAGGCTGATGAAATCGGAGAGCAGCTTGGCCAGCTTCACCTTCTCCTCGAAATCCTGGAAAAGCGTCCGCAAGCGGTCCATGTTGAACAGGTCGGCCTTGCCCAGGAGCCGGGACGTCCCCTGAAGATAGATCTGGCTCTCTTTCTCCTCCTCGAGGATGTAATCCCGAAGCAGCGCGGTCAGCTTGTTGACCTCGTTCTCGTAGCTCAGCCTGTACCGAGGGAGCTCTTTCAGCAGATAATCCCGCACGAAGGTCAGGTTTCTTCCCCGGAAATGCTGGTTCAGGTACTGAGAGGCCTTGTCGAGCTCCATCTGGGTCAAATGGTGATGGGTTTCGATGATCTCCGTGAGGACAAGGTTGAAGGTGGTCATCAGGATGATCATGACCTTCTCTTCGGAAACCTTGATGATGCGGAGGTGATGGAAATTCATCTTGGAGATCCGCGGCGAGATGATGAAGCCGAGGTTGTCGGACTGCTCGGCCAGGAGCCCGGTGACCCGAGTGAGGAACGAGGCAAAATCTCCCTTCTCCAAAGACAAAGAGGGCGAATCGAGAACGGAAACCTCATCCGAAAAGAGGGTCTCGTCGAACAGGCTGTTGACATAGAACCTCAGCCCCTTGTCCGTCGGCACGCGTCCGGCCGAGGCATGGGGCTGGATGAGATAGCCCATCTGCTCAAGCTTGACCATGATGTTCCGGATCGTGGCGGATGAATCCGGCAGGGTCCTCTTCTCGACGACGGCGCCCGAACTCACGGGCTGGCCGTTTTTCAGGTAGTTTTCGACGATGGCGTTCAGGACCACCCTGTCCTTATTCCTGAGGATAAGATTCCGGGGCATCAATGTTTGAGGCTTTTTTATAACATTAAGAGGGAAAAAATTCAATCAGACAAGGCGCAGTCCGGCATAGCCGACCACCTGGTTGAAATCCCCGGAAGTCTCCCCGGAGGTCATATAGCGGATGAGGTCGCCGCGGCCGGCGCCCAGCTCCCTGGCCGCCAGGATGACCGCCGTCGTCGGCTGGAAGCCGCACATGCTGATGTCCTCTTTCTGGACTACGTCATAAAGCCCACGGGCGTCGAGGGCCCGCATCCGCTCGATCGCCAGTGAGTCTTTTTTTTGGGCGGTAGCCCGGCTGACGTAGTGGCTCATATCGGTCGAGGCCACGAGGAGGACGTCCGTTCCCGACTCTCGGACAGCCCCCGCCAGGGCCGTCCCCAGCTTCTCCAGGGCTCCGTAGTCGGCGAGGGGCGAAACACAGAGGGGAACGATGGAGAAGGCCGGCTTCAGGTATTGAAGGAAAGGGAGCTGGACTTCCAAGGAATGCTCCTCCTCATGGGCGCTCTCGTCAGCCTCAATAAGAGCAGAATGCCGGAGGAGCGACTCGGCCAGCCCGGAGTCAAGAGGGACTTCCCCCAGGGGTGTCCGCCAGGCTCCCTGATCCATGATCGCGAAGAGCGACCGCTGGCCCCGGTGGCTGGGTCCCAGGATGACAAACTTTTCCGGCAGGATAACCGAGGAATAAACGGCCCCGGCCACGAGCCCGGAGTAGATGAGGCCGGCATGGGGAGAGACGACCGCCCGGGCCTTCTCTTTATCGGCCCGCGGATCGACCATCCCCTTGACCAGCGACTTCAACTCGTCGGCCCTTTTGGGATAGAAATATCCGGCTACGGCCGGCCGTCTGACCATATGCGCCTCCTCGGAGGCCGATTTTTAGCGCCTTGAAGCTGCGCTTAGAGCTTTTCCCTTTTTTCCTTGAAGGCAATATTCAGAGTCTTCAACTCGGCCAGGATCGGCAGGTAGATCTCCGGGCTGATCGGGATATGGACTCCGGTCTCCTTGATCTTTCCCTCGAGAATGAGCTTGGTCCCGATCGCGGGCGGAAGGCCGACCGTCCTCGACATAGAGGAATCGCCGCCGGGGATGCCGTAGTCGATCAAGGTCGAAGTGATCTTTTCCTTGCCGGCCTTGGGATAGGAAGCATAAAATTCGTGCTGCAAACAGATCATGTCCCTTTCACCGGGAAGGTAAGACATCAGGGCCGTCATCCGGGCACTCATGATGTCCAAAGCCGATCCCTTTTCAAGCGGCAACGGTTCGTCGCTGAAGAGACCCAGCCATTCGAGCCGGCGGAATATGGCCAGCCCGGAGGGCAGGCCCAGCTTCTCAGAGACGGTCTTCTTGAGGTCCTTGGCCCGGGTGCCCATCTGCTTACGCAGAAAATCGGCGAAGGACATTCCGGTCCAGTCTTTTTCATCCTGCTCCAGGATATTGAGCCGGACCATCACCCGGATGGTCTCACACCAGCCGATGTTACGGAGCGTCCCGCGCAGCATCGTTTTAGTCTCGGGGACACCGTAAAGCTCGATATAGGGCAGCGAATTTCGATTGGGATATCCTTCAAAAACGCCCAATCCCTCGATGGTCCGGAGCGAATAGCTCTCGAACAACTTCTCGGACGGGATAAAGACCTTTTTCCCGTTCTCCAGGTACTGAGCAGAGTTTTTTCCGGCCAGGAGGACGCCTGTCGGACTCCAAGAGAACTTATAGCCGAAGGGGTTGGTGTTGGCCTCCGCCGCGGGCAATCCGGTGCAGAAGGAGATGAAACCGTCCACCTTGCCGCCCTTTCTGTGGATCTCATGGATCACCCGCATCGCTTCCATGTGGTCGATACCGGGGTCAAGCCCCGACTCGTTGAGGATGATGATCCCGGCCTTTTTGGCGTCGGCGTCGAGCTTTTTCATCGCTTCGCTTACATAAGAGGTGGTGACCATGTTCTTCTTATGGGCGATGCAGAGTTCGGCGACCTTCGGATGGAACGCATAGGGGACCATGCTGATGACCAGGTCGGCGGCGGCCACTTCCTTCTTTAGAGCTTCTTCGCTCTTCAGGTTGAGCTCCTTGGCCACGCCCCGGGGATGGCCAGCGATGAGCTTTTGCGCTTTGCTTACCGTCCGGCTGGCGACTTCAACCTGCAAGTCCGGCTGGTCGAGGAGATACCTGACCAAAGGCCGGGCGACGAGTCCTGCGCCAAGAATCAAAACTTTCTTCATTTATGGCTCCTTTTTCCAGTGGAAATGAATTCGCTCATGTAGGCATAATCCGGGGTGAATTTTCCCCGGAAAAGAATCGTCGCCCTTTTGAGCTCCGGCGGAAGGCCGCAGCGGGCGAACTCCGTCCGAAAATCCGCTCCGGCCAGTCCGGGGATGAAGGGCATCAGGGTCTGGCTAAAAAAGACCGAGCTCTCGAGCGCGATCTCAGCCGGCAGGTTGTCCACCGCCATCACCGCCGGGCCCCGGCCGGCGAAGCCGTCCACCGCCTCGTCTTTTTCGACATCGTAGATGAACACCGGATGGGCGGGCTCCGTGCTCTTGATCGTGCATTCCATGCTGCCGTCGATATCGCAGGTGATGTCGCCGACGACCCGGAGCCGCGGCGGCCGCGGCCCGCTCCACAGCTTCCGGAAGGCCCTCTTCGTGACAAAGCGCGGATACTGCGGAGCCCAGTAGATGGCGTTGACGATGACCGCGAAGTAAGGAAGGAAGCTTTCGAAAACCGGCCGGTAGTTCTGCGGATTGTGATAATAGTCCTGGAGGTTGAAGCCCGGCCGGCCGCGCCTGGGAACGACCAAATGCTCTTCCTTAAAGACCGTTTTATAGACTTTTTTGTCCGAGTAATGGGATTTCTTAAAAAGGTCCTTGACCCGGGCCGGCGCGACCTCCTCGAAAGGCAGAAGATCAAAGATCTCCTGGGCTCCCTGGGAGACATGGCCGTAACCCGTGAAGGCGAAGACCAGGGGCACGAGAGAGGCATCCAGCCCCTGCTTGTGGATTTCCCAGCCGACCTTCTGGATCGCCTCTTTCGCTTCAACCAGACTCGCGTATCCGATGGTCTGGCGGATCGCGGAAAACGGGTTTTTGAGGCCCTCCAGGGAGAGGCGCTGCCCAAGAGCCCAGAGCGTATCGATCATCCCGGCCAGTCCGGCTTGACGCCCGAAAAAGACCAGGCGGCGCCCCTGGCCGTCGAGGATCTTTTCGTAGTCGATCAGAGTCGCTTGGCGCTCCATCATGCGCCTCAGCATGGGCATGTTGTGGGGCTGTCCCTTAATCGTATGGGAGAAGAAAGCATAGACCCGCTCATCCTGGAAGAAATCCTCTGGGATCTCCTTGACCGCCAGCACAATGGAGCAGGACGAGAGATCTTCGGAGACGACGACACCCTCCCGGCGGTAATCCTCATCGGAGAAGACGCGGATCGGCGAAGGCTGGATCCTGATCTCCAGTGGAAATTGCCGGAGAAGCTCTCGGGCATGGACGGGGATAAGGGGAACCCGCCGCTCCCACGGATTTTTGTCCTCGCGGCGTATGCCGAGGCTTATTTTCTGGGCCAATTTTCCTCCAGAGAAGCAATTGATTATGACACAAACAAGAGGTCCCGGTCAACCGCTCGAAGGGCCCGGTGCCTCTCCATTTTCCGGGATGACATCGACAGCGAATGGGGCCCTGTCACGGGGCGTCCCCTCCCTTAATCAACTCGAAAATCCCGGAAACGGAGAGCGGCATTCCTCCATGCCTTTCCTGAGAAATATTGACTCGCCGGGACGTTCTTAATAGTATGCTCCTGTGATCCAATTTTTTAACACGCTGAGCGGGAAAAAAGAGGAGTTCGTGCCCCTAATCCCGGGGGAGGTCAAGCTCTATACGTGCGGACCGACGGTTTACGATTACGCTCACATCGGGAACTTCCGGGCTTATGTTTTTGAGGACCTTCTCAAGAGGTTCCTCCTATTCATGGGCCTCCGGGTCAAACACGTCATGAACATCACCGACATCGATGACAAGACCATCCGGGGGGCCAACGCCCAGGGGGTCGATCTCAAAACATACACTCAAAAATACATCGATGCCTTTTTCCGGGACGTCGATACCCTGAATATCATCAGGGCCGATGTCTACCCCCCGGCAACCGAACATATCCCGGAGATGGTGGCCGTCATCAAACGCCTCATCCAGAAGGGCTATGCCTATGAGAAGGACGGCTCCTATTATTTCAGCATCGCCAGGTTCCCGGACTACGGCCGGCTTTCCAAGATCAGCCTCGAGGGGCTTCAGCCGGGCCAGAGAGTAGATGTCGACGAGTACGAGAAGGAAAGCGTCCACGACTTCGCGCTCTGGAAGGCTAAAAAAGAGGGGGAACCGTTCTGGGAAACCGAGATCGGACCCGGCCGGCCGGGTTGGCACATCGAGTGTTCGGCGATGAGCTCCAAGTACCTGGGCGAGACGTTCGACATCCACTGCGGAGGCGTCGACAACATCTTCCCCCATCACGAGAACGAGATCGCCCAATCGGAGGCGGCCTTCGGAAAGACGTTCGTCAACACCTGGCTCCACTGCCATCATCTCATCCGGGACGGCGAGAAGATGTCGAAGTCCAGGGGCAACACGATTACCATCCCCGAGATATTGAAAGTCAAGGAGAACCCGAGAGCCCTCCGCTTCCTTCTGATCTCCACCCACTACCGGAAAACATTGAATTTCACGTTCGAAGCCCTCGACCAGGCCGAGACGGCGCTCGCCCGGATCGATGAATTTGCGGGAGAAGTGAAATCCGGCCAGTTTCCGGAGGGCGAAACCGAGGCGGGGGCGAAGGTTGTTGAAGAAGCGGAAAGAAAATTCCGGGCCGGCTTGAGCGATGACCTCAATATCTCCAAGGCCATGACCGCCGTGTTCAACCTGATAAAGAAAGCCAATGTCCTCCTTTCTCAGAAAAAGATTAAGAGTGCGGATGCGGAAAGACTCAACGGATTCCTGGATGGAGTCAATCAAGCCTTGGGTGTCATCTCCCCCACGATTAAGTTCAAAGGACCCACAACGGATCACGGCGGCGCGGGCGCCCGCCCGACTGTCACTGCAGCGAGCGGAGAAGCACTCCCTCAACCCGGAATCACCTCCGAGCAGCTCGCAAAAATCCAACTTCGTGAAAAAGCCCGGGCTGAAAAGAAGTTCGCCGAGTCCGACAGAATCCGGGCCGAACTCGCCGCCGAGGGCATCCTCCTCGAAGATACCAAGGACGGAGTCCGCTGGAAGTCCGTCCCCGTCCAGAAAAAGCCGGAATGAGCGACGCCCACGCCCTCGGCAGGTCGGGCGAGGAGGCCGCGGCCGCCTACCTTAAGAAGAAAAAATTCCGCCTTGTCTGCCGCGGGTTCCGCTTCCAAAGGGGAGAGATCGACATCATCGCTTATGACAGGGATACCCTCATTTTTATCGAGGTCAAAACGCGGCGCGGCGCGGAATTCGGCCCCCCCGAGGAATCCGTTACTCCCTGTAAGCAGCGCCAGATCCGGAGGCTGGCCGAAGCTTACCTGATGCTGAACAACCTCGGGGACGTCCCCTGCCGCTTCGACATCCTGGCACTCTCTCCCGAAGGCAAGCGGGGATACCGGGTTCACCACATCCCGGACGCGTTCTAAGCCCGGCCCGGCGGCCTTCCCCCTTTGAGCGTCTTCTCATCTACCATTTATTTATAAAGAGCCTGTCTATCCATGAAGAATGCAAAAGAATTTGTTCCTTCCTTTGCTCCTGTATTTAGAGAATAGTCCAGGTTATCTGGTTTCAGAGAAACACTGGAGCACGAGTGGTGCGTCTCACAAATAACCTGGCAAAGTCAATATCATCGGGAGACGCGCCACCGCGGGGAAGTTTGAGGGGGACGGCGCCGTTCCCCTCAGGGGGTCAGCGAAGCCTCTTTAAATTGCGGAGACACTTTTCCTGATTCTATTCTTAGTGTATTAATCCCACCTACCGCCCTTGAACAATCAAGGGCGGCCACAAAAAGGAAAGTGTCTCCGCTAGCGGCCCGAGGGGGGAGCTTGACTCCCCCCTGGAAGTGTCCCGTCTATGCAGAAGACTTACGCAAGTTATTTACGAGACGGGACACTAGAAGGAATACGACAGTCCCAGGACCAGGTTGCGGCCGGGTTCCTCGACCGATTCCGGGTCGGGCCTGGCCAGGTAGGACTCGTCAAATATATTGGACAGGGCGAGATAGAGCCGGAAGGCGGGCCGGATAAAGTAGGATGCATCGAGGTCGACCTGCCGGGAAGCGGGGATGCCGATCTCTGCCGGCCCGGGGTTTGATTTTTTTCCGCGCCAGGTCCCCTCGGCTCCCAAGGACAGTCGTCCGATCCAGGCGCGGCCGCCGAGGTGCAGCCGCTGCGGCGGGATATCATTCAAAGCGGCGCCGGTCATCAGGCTTTTTCCGTCGAGAACGGCCGCATTTCCGAAGAGGCTGAACCCGCTCCAAGGGAAAACCTCCCACTCCAGCTCCAGCCCACGAATGCGCCCTTTTTCGATATTTCCATAAGTATACGTTTTGTCCGCGACCCGGTAGCGCTCGATCATATCCTTGATCTCATAGGAAAATCCATAGAATCCGACGAAGGCCCGTTTCCCGACAAGCTTCAGCCCGCCGTCGAAGTTCAGGCTGGATTCCGGGGTGAGACCGGGATTGGCGATGATGAAGCCGCGGCCCGTGATCCCGGAGTAGAAGAGCTCGTTCAGGTCCGGCGCCCGGTAGGCCCGGGAGACATTGGCGAAAAGGATCAGTGTCTCCGTCAGCTTGAACGAGGCCGCCGAGAAGCCTGTCACCGCCCGTCCCTCATACCGGTTGACATCGGCCCCGCCGCCCGGGTTGGCCCGGCTGTTCAGAAAATCCAAGCGCAAACCGGCCACGAGGTCCAGGCGGTCAATCCCCGTGTAATCGCCGGAAAGAAAAAGTCCCGCGTCCCTCCTGCCGCCGCCCGTATATGGGCTCTCCTCAAAAACCCCGACGATTTCTCGCTGAGGCCCTAGGGACTTGTCTCGATTGACGGCCTCCGCGCCGGCCCGGCCATACCAGTCCAGTCCCGCCGTCAGATGGAAAACAGAGGCGATGCGCCTAGCGAAAGAAACCTGGGCTCCATAATCCAGGCTCTCTGTCCGACTGAAGGATTCCTTGGTTTTATACGCGGCCACCGTATCCGTCCGGGTCTCCAGGAAATTGGGGTTGGCAAAGAGATGGACGGAGAGATCGCCGCCTCCCCATATATCTTTCTCCTGCCAATGGAGCTGGACCAGATTCTGGTTTTCACGGGGATACCAGGTGGGCTTGGCCCGGGCGTCCCGGTTCGGCTTGCCGATGTTGCGCCCCCTGGCCAAGAGAAAACTCGCTGAGATATTCCTTTTCCCCGTCTCGTGTCGGACCTTCCCGAGGAGGCTCCCCTGAGAATAGCGGGATTGAAAGATTCGGGCGTCCGGAGAGCGATAGTCTTCCGCGTCGACGCCCTGAAAGGACAGGGAGAAACCGAGGGACTTCGACCCGCCCGCGAGCGACATCCCCGCTCCCTTTTCCTCATTGACCGTCCCGAACCGGGTGCTCAACCGGCCCCGCAATCGTCCATCCCCGCCGGGCTCCCGGGTCAGGATGTGCACAACCCCACCGATGGCATCGGAGCCGTAAAAAACCGAGGACGGGCTGCGCATCACCTCGACCCGGCCGATATCCTCAGGGCTGATAAAGGAGGCGCTCGGCCCGGCGCGCCGGTCGCTCGACAGTCGGGCGTTGTCCACCATGAGGAGCACGCGGCGCCGGGCCAGGCCGCGGATGGAAGGAACGAGCGAAAACCCGCCCGACCCGAGCTCCGTCAATCCGGGAAGGTTGTCCAACGCATCGGCGATGTTGGGCGCCATCTTCTTTTGGATGGTCTCGGCTGAGACCACGGTGCTCGCGGCGGGTATGTCGGCCTCCGGCTCCGGATGCCTCATCGCCGTCACCACGACTTCTTCCCGTTGGGAGATATACGGCATGAGGATGACGATCACAAGCTTCTCCCCTTCCTTGTCCCGGAAATCCAGCTCCTCGGCCATGTAATCGGGATGGAGAAATTCAAGAGTCACCTTGGCTTCGGCGGGGAGGTCGAGCGAGAAAAGGCCATCTTCATCGGTCCGGGCCTTGAGGCCGCTCGCCCGGTGAAAGACCGACGCGCCGGCCACCGGCTTCCCCTGGGGGCTGATCACACGTCCCTTGAATTCAGAGCCCAGACAGAGAAGTCCAAAGACAGTCATAAAAAGAATGATGAGGGCGGCTTTTTTCATGGCTGATTATTGCTCCTGAGATTCCAGCCGTCCCCCCTTGCTTTTGATTTTTATCACGGCCGATTTATCCAGACATTGATCCCTCAGTTCGGATATCTTTTTTTGGAGTATCGGGTGGACGGCCCCGGGAGCGATTTCGAGAAGAGGAACAAGCACGAAGTTCCGCTCGGTCATCCGGGGATGGGGGACGACCAGGTTTTTCGTGGACACCGTCCGGTCCTCCGCTAAAAGGATGTCGATATCGATCGGCCTCGGCCGGTTTTTCCGGGCGGGCCGCCGCCCCATGTCTTTCTCCACTTTTTTGATAAACGCCAGAAGGTCGGCGGGTTCAAGTTTCGTGCTCACCTTGACGACTTGGTTGTAAAACCAGGGCTGGTCGGCGAACCCGACCGGCTGGGTGCGGTAAACCGAGGAGAAACGGAGGACCCTCACGCCGCCCTTTTTAAGGGCTGCCAGGGCGCGGGCCAGATGGCCCCGCCTGTCACCCAAGTTGCCGCCGAGGCTCAGGAAGTATCTCATGTTCAGATCGTCGGACGGCCAGTCGGGATATGTTAGCATCCACAGAAAAGGAAGGCAAAGGGCTCTGGGTTTCCACCGAGCGGGAATACGGGCTCGGAAATCCGGCGACGCCGGGAACCAAGACTAGCTCCGAAGCAGTTCGAATCGCTTCAGGACTCGCAACACAGCCAGGGTGACCCAAAGATGGTCCTCGAGGGTCGCTCTTTTGCTGCCGCACTCCCAGAAGCCCTGGCTGTTCTGCCTTTTCTGAAGCCAGGAGAGCCCCTTTTGAATGGTCTCGTTTTCGGCGCTGAAACCGACCTTGGAGAGAGAGTCCAGACTGGCCAGGATATCGGTGTTCCAGAACGGATAGCAGATTTTTTCCCAATCGGATGGATACGTCCGGTCCTCATAGACTTCATCACAGAAAAAGCAGCTCAGCAGCTTCTCCCCCGCCCCCCAGGCTTCCTTGGTGCCCCTCCAGGTGGGGGATTCGGCAAAGGCCCGCAGGACCATCCCCGTCACATGGTGGGAAAAGCGTTGCGACTTGCGCGGTTTGAATGGCTTCACCCTGGGGTTGGCCCAGGCGGGCGCCGCCGTCTTGCCGGGGTTCTGAGACGGCCGCGGATGATAAAGCGCCCAGCCTCCATCGCTCTGCTTATTGGCCAGGATCCAGCGGAATCCCTTCTGCACCCGGCGGTCACTGTCCAGCCCGAACAGGCAAAGAAGCTCCAGAGTGAGGGCATGGAACGTCGGGGTGTAGACGTTGAGCACTGTCCCACGGAAATCTCCCTCCTTGGATTGGAGCGAAAAAAGAAAATCGATGGACCGCTGGACACCCTCTTCCTTGGCCGTGCAGCCGTAATCGTACAGCCGGTACAGGTTTCTCAAGGTGTCCACGCGGTAGAGCGTCCGCTCCCAGTAGATAGGGGTGTCCGAACGCTTCTCCCACCAGCTCCCGTCCGGCTTCTGCGTTTCCAGGATGCGCACCCGGGCGGCGTACTTTCGCATGTTCTTGCTTTCGCGGTCGATGGGCACGTTCAGGATGTCTTTTTTCAGCCAGAAAAGGATGGGCAGGCTCCCCCTGGCCAGGAGATACTCAACCGATTTGCTGGAGTTGATTTTCATCCTA
>Ga0102851_10000655_pt1 | contig 18172 bp, 11 predicted proteins | sample Mud3Dept3metaG_FD_79558 | JGI IMG/M metagenome (GOLD analysis project Ga0102851, IMG submission 79558) | Freshwater wetland microbial communities from Ohio, USA, analyzing the effect of biotic and abiotic controls - Mud 3 Core 4 Depth 3... | ecosystem: Environmental > Aquatic > Freshwater >... | reverse complement strand
GTCCCGACGCGGCCTGGCCCACGATGGCCAGCTTATCCTCGACTTGCATCGCGGTCTTCTCGGCGATCAGGGCCTGCAGATCCTTTCCGGAGAGCCATTCCATCACGATATATGCAGTGGTCCCCTCCCTGCCATGATCGTAAACAGTTGCCAGGTTCGGGTGCTTCAGGACGGCGAGAGCTTCGAATTCGCTGCTGAAACGGGCTTGAGTCCGGGAATCTGTCATGAGGTCCGTGTGGAAGGTCCGGATGGTGAAATAACGGCTGCGGGAAGAGTCGCAGGCACGATACAGACTGCCGAATGCCTCGTCGCACAGTTTCTCCAACAATCCATAGGGTCCAAGTTTTTCCATTTCAGTTGCGTCTCTTCATGAAAGAGGATGAGCTGCTGAGCGGACGACGGGCCGGGGACACCTTCACCGCTGACTCCTTCGATACCACTTCCCTTATCGACCGTTGTGTGCTGCCTGATCACGGTCTGTCGCTTGTTGATATGATTCAGTTCATGAATACGTGGTGGAGTCTTGCGATATCAGTCAGCGCCGCCAGGGGAAAAAGCCCTTCCGGCGCTTCAGCAGTTCTTCCAGATTGCTCGAGACCTGTGCGGCGCTGGCGTACCGGCGGTCCGGCAGTTTGGCCAGCAACTTCTGAAGAATGAGATCGAAGGACTCGGCCTCCTCGGCCTTGAAGAGGCCGAGATCGGGTGTGGGCTCGTTGACGATCGCCTGAAGGGTGGAAGCGGCGCTATTGCGCCGGAACGGCAATTGACCGGTCAATCCCTCGAACAGGACCATGCCAAGGGAAAAAAGATCACTGCGGTGATCCACTGCCTGCCCGCATGCCTGCTCCGGCGACATATAGTCGAGTGTTCCCAGGAGCGCGCCTTGGGCGGTGAGGTCGGAGGAAAAGGGCGCGCCTGCTTCCATCACCCTGTGTTTGGCAAGTCCAAAGTCCAGTATTTTCAATTTGTTATCGCTTATTATCATCAGGTTGGAGGACTTGATGTCGCGATGGATGATGCCCTGCCGGTGTGCCGCTTCCAGGCCGGAACAGGCCTCGATCATCCAGCGCACGAGTTGACGCCATTCCTGGGGGCCCTCATGAACAATCTTGTCTTTCAGGGTTTTTCCGTCCAGCCATTCCATGACCATCGCGACCTGGTCCCCGTGCTCGAACAACTCATAGATCGATGTGATCGCGGGGTGGCTCAGAGCTGCGGCGAGCCGTGCCTCCTGGAGGAACCTCTTACGCGCTCCTTCCATTTGGAGCAGGGTAGGCTTGATGACCTTTACCGCCACCTTCCGGTTCAGGGTAAGATCCTGCGCCTGGTAGACGACACCCATGCCGCCTTCCTGGACGCGGCGCAGAATTTGGTACTGATTGATGCGGGTGTCCGGATCGAACAGCTGGAATTCGCCCCAGGTGGCTTGGGTGGATCTGCTGCCATCTCCGCTCAGGCTGTCGAGTTCGCGGATGCGGTCAGAAAAAACGCTCGAGAAAACCCGAAGGCAATTGGCTTCCCGGATAAGGTACCCGTCCCGTACCAAAGCGCGGCATATATCCTCCTCCTCCCCCTGCCTGGGTTGCTGACCCAACATGAGTGAGCGCAGGAATCGCCGGCAGTCGTTCTGGCACTGCCCCCAGAAATATTCGAAATGCGGACCAGCCTCCTCAAGAAAGCGGGATGCAACCTCTTTGCGATCCGGCTCCTGGCCGGGATTCTCTTCGAGCCAGTCGAAGTAGACGCTGCAGGCGATCTGGATGTAAAAGGGAAACAAACCCGCCAGATCCATGATATCCATGGCAAAGGCATCGAGCGGAATCCCCTCGTCGCGGGACGGGACCGCGATCAGCTCCAATGCTTCCTCCTTCTCGAAGGGCCGGAGACGCAGAGTACTGAAAATATTGAAGAACGGGGAATCTGCGACCTCGGTGGAGTGGCACAGGCGCTGCAGTTCGGTCTTGGTGGATGTGACATATGCGACGGCGGCATTGTTCGCCACCGACCTCAAAAAGGCGTAGAAATCGCGGTCAAACACCGGGTTCGATGTTATGGCATCGAACTCGTCGAACAACAGAACCAGCTGCCTCCCTTTCCGGGAAAGGCGCTCCTGCATTTGCAGCAAAGCGCGGTAGTTGGCGGGATCGGAATCGGCAATCTCGGGATCTATGCGGCGGATCTGACCGAGCAGGGCTTCAAAAAACCCCTGCAGAGTTATGTTCCGCATTTGCTGAAAGTCTAGGTACACGACGATAAGCGAGGACCTGTCAGAAAGGAACTTTTCCCGTACCTCCGGGATGGTGAGCTGGAACAGAAGCGACGACTTGCCGATGCGACGTTCTCCGACGACCGACACCGACTGAGGCCGCTCGACACCGATGCGGGAGAAGATCCGCGACAGCTCCCTCCGGCGGCCGAAGAAGTGTCTTGCGTCCTGAATCATCACCCGGTTGAGATAGGGATTCATGTTGGCCGGTATTGTATCGTTGAAGGCAGTGCGGCAGAAGGAAAATCACGCCGAATGAAACGAAGCAGGCAGCCGCACTCACCAGTCTGGAGCACACGAGGGAACGAAAACACGCGGGCGGAAGCCCTCGCTCACCGGACTCAAGGACCTGTTTTTCGAGCAGCGTGCTCCCCGAACCTCGATTCGTAGTATCATGGGCAGGCGATCCATCCATGGGAGGACCCGAACATCCAGGCACGCGTGCTGCGCTTTCTTTCGGTGCAATCCGAAGAAGCGCCATCGGCGCTTCTCGTGATGCTGTATTTCTTCCTGGCAATGGCCTGCGTCGGCGCGGTCAAGTCCCTGCAGAACTCCCTGTATCTGATCAACCTGGGATTCGACTGGAAATTGCCCATATTGTACGCCAGCCTTTCGCTGCTGGCCGGACCGATCGTTCTTCTGTACCAGCGCCTGACTCGCGGGACGGCCCGTGCAACCCTGCCAGTTTCAACTCTTGGATTTTTCCTGGTGACGTTCACCTTCTTCATCTACTCCCTCGGGCGCGTGCACCAGTCCTGGGTCTATGCCGTCTTTTATGCCTGGGGCGGAATGTTCAACCTCCTGCTTCCGACCCTTGGATGGGTCGTCTCCTACGAACTCTACAACGTGCGCGCCGCCAAACGAGTGTTTGGACTCCTGGCAACGGGGGGAGTATTGGGAGGCGCGTTTGGAAGTTACTGCACTGTGCTTGCTGCCGGTCATCAGGAGTGGCTGCTGCTGCAGGTCCTGGCGATGATGGCCAGCCTCATCGGGCTCCTCGTCCTGATTTACCGTGCTGCCGGCAGGCGATCCGGATCGTCGGGCAGAAGCACTGCCGGCCGCGAGGTCAGCCCCGATACTCCAAAACTAAGCACGGTAACGGAGATGCTTCGCCTGCCGTATGTTCGCTTCCTGGCCGGCATGGTGTTTGTGGCAGCGCTGTCAACGACCTTGATCGATTTGAATTATCTCTGGTTTGTCCGGGACAAGTACCCTGGGGATGTGACTGCCCTGAAGCAGTTAATAGGGAACGTGCTCACGATCCTGTACCTGGCCTCGGCGGTCCTGCAGGTGCTCGGGACCCGGCGGATCCTGCAACGGTTCGGGCTTCCTGCCGTGCTTTTGGTTTCTCCTGCCGGTCTTGGCGGAGCATCCCTCTTCGCTGCGGTCTGGCCGGTTTTCCCGTCCGTGGTCGGAGTAAAAGCGTTGGGCGGTATCCTGGCGTCCTCGCTGCATCGTACAGGCGTGGAAATGATGTATGTGCCCCTCGCATCCAGGTACGCCTCGTTGCCTCTGAAGAGCTTCATCGACCTGGTTGTGTACAAGGCTGGGGACGCCTCCGGCGCATTCCTGTTCCTTGTCCTGCTGCAGGTCCTCACACGTCCCGTGAGTGCGACGCTGGCCCTGCAGACTGCTGCCTTCCTGCTCTGGGGTTATCTGGCGTGGCGAATCGGCAAGGAGTACATACTTCACCTCCGCCATTCAGTCCAGGAGGGGCTGGCGGTCCGGCTTGCAGCTGCGCCTGAGGAAGGGCACGCGGAAGAAATCCTGCTGGAGTTGCTGAAGACCCCGGATCCGGTGAGGACCCGGCTGGCATTCCTGGGACTCAAGAAGCTCGATTTCCTTGAGGAGGAACCGGAACCCGAGTTTCCCTACGAAGGGGAGGGCCTTCTGCACACCAACATGTCCGCGGTTGCGATCGGGCCGGCGCGCTGGATGGCGGCCGCCACATCGCTGCTGGATCATCCGGACCCGGAAATCGGAGCGGCAGCCCTCCATCTGCTGGTACGGCGGGACCCGGCAGGCCAGCTCAGGAGGATGCGCGAGACGTTCAGCTCGGAGTGGATCCCGTCAAATCTCTTCCTCTGTTACATGGACCGCTATGTAGAACAGCCGGGAAAGCTCTTGCGGCCTACAAACGTGCTGCGCTGGTGTCAGGCTCTGCCGCAGGAGCGACAGGCCGTCATGGCGCGTTTGATGGGGAAATCCAGGGATCGCGCCTTCCTGCCAGTTCTCAGGCAATGGGCCCAGCAGGAGTCCGGTTCGGCCGCGCTTGCCGCCATCGAAGCCACAGGGCGATTCGCAGAGCCTCGTCTCCTGCCATGGCTTTGCGCTTTCCTGGCATCCTACCGGAGCCGCAATGCCGCGCGACGCGCCCTGTCCTTCTACGGGGAAGGGGCTGTGGTTTACCTCGCCAAACTTCTTCGTGACCCGGCAGCCGATCCCAGGATCAAGAGAGAAATCCCGTTGATCCTGGGAGATATCTGCTGTTCGTCGTCCAGAAGCGCACTCGCGGGCGCCCTCTACCACACCGATCCCGTGGTTTCGTACCGAGCACTCCAGGCGCTGAACCGCATCCGGGATGCACAGGACCTTTCGTATGCCACGGAGACCTTTCTCCCTTTGATCGAGTTCTGGGCCCGTCAGTACTACGAGCTGGCGGGGTTGGAGTCGGTGCAGGAGGCCGACGGAGGCAGGTGCGCCAGGCTTCTGCGCCGGGCTTTGCAGGAGCGCAAGCAGTCGGCGCTGGAACGGATATTCCGGATTCTCGAACTCTTCCTGCCGCGCGGTGACGCGTATTACTGCTACCGGGTCCTGACTGAACACCGGCACGAGCTTCGCGATCATGCAATCGAATTGATTGACGCTCAACTGAATCCCAGGCTCAAGGCGATCCTTCTCCCTGTGCTCGCCGAAGCCGGCATCGACGAGCTGGTCCGCGTGGGCAGGGAACTGTACTTCCTTCCTGAATCCTCCGAGGGGATCGTCTCCGATGCCCTCACGCTGACGGATCCATGGTTCCGTTGCTGTGTCCTCGCGGCGACGCGGGAAGCGGTGCTCCGGAACAGGGAAGTCGGCGTCAGATGGAGGGAGTCTGTGCAATTGTGTTGCGGCGACACTGACAAGCTGGTCCGGGAAACAGCCCGGTGGACCCTGGAGGGCTTTTCATCCCCGGCGAAACCCCCTACGGAAACGGAACCGCATGCTCAATACGATTGAAAAAGCCCTGCTGCTGCAGGAATTGGATCTGTTGCGGTTTGCGTCTGCGGATCACCTGATGCTGCTGGCGGAAGCGGGCCGCGAAGTCGTTTTCAGAAAAGGTGATGCCATCTACCGCGCCGGTGACCCACCTTCGACGTTTTATCTGCTTCTCCGCGGCCGGGCGGCAATCGGGGGGGCGGACGGCCCTGTCGTCGAAAAGACGGCATTGGATCTTCGATCGTGCCTGAGAAACGTCGAACGTCCCGCCGGGTGCATCTGCATCGAGGATTGCACAGCCCTGGCCTTCGAGACTCCGGACCTGCTGGATCTGCTGGCCAGTGAGCCGGAGCTGTCGCTCGCCATGCTCAAGCATTTCGTTTCAGAGTAAAATGGTGATTGCGGACCCCAGGGCGTCCGGCATGGCATTTGAAGGAGGAGATATGTTACGGCGTCTACCCGTGAGATCGTCCCCGGGGACCTTCCTGGCAGTGCTAATGTCAGTCCTGATGTTTCCCGCCGCTCTGCCCGGGAGCGGCCCATCAACACAAGGAGAGCAGGACTCCGGCCAACCGGCGCAGGCTTCGCCCGAAAGCAGAACCGATGCATGGCTGAAAAAACGGCAGGAGAGGGCTCTGGAAGCAAAACCCCGGCAGCTGTCGGGCTTTGAACGGCGCATGTTGTGGATAGAGAAGGGCGGATTCAGCGAGGTCATGAACTTCAACTTCAGGGGATTGTATCCCAAATTCTCCAGCCTCAGCAACGGCTCGGGATTCGCACCCGGCGTACGTTTCGGGCTGTCGAATCAGTGGGGAGCACATCTCGACTTTCAATCATCCGCGGCGTTGTCGACCCGCGGCTATCGCCGTATCGACCTGCAGATCGGCAGGATACAGCACCATGGCCAGGCTTTCAGTCTGGAGGCCATCGGGACCGGCCCGGTCTCCCAGTTTGACGAATCGCGCCCCAAGAACGCCGGCCTGTTCTTGTATGCGGATTTGCGCTATCGCTACTACCCTCAGGAAGACTACTTCGGCCTGGGTCCTGACAGCCGCAGGGAGGACAGGACGAACTATCTGATCGAGGATGCAATGTATGACCTGGTCAACGGTTGGCAGATAAACCGCTGGGTCGGAATTGCTGCACGGGTGGGTGCTTACAAGGCGCACCTCGGACGCGGCACTGACGACCGTTTCCCCGATATACGGGAACTTTTCGACGACACCACCGCGCCAGGTCTGGATTTCCAACCCTGGTTCTTCCATGCCACCGGCGCCCTGCTTCTCGATAACCGCGACCGGCCGGGCAATCCTCACAAAGGGGGGATGCTTGGGTTTTCGTTCTCCCGCTTCGAAGACACCTCATCGCAGCAGTTCGATTTCAACCGCGCGACGATCGACGGGCGCGAGTTCATTCCCCTCGGTTCGGAACAGAGAATCCTCGCCCTGCGATTCTTCACGCTGTTTGACGCGCCCCGGGGTGGCAGCCGCATTCCGTATTATCTCCAGCGGACCCTCGGAGGCAGCGAGACCCTGCGCGGATTCCGCGAATTCCGGTTCATGGATAACAACCTCATGTTCCTTTCGGCCGAGTATCGCTGGGAGCCGGCCGCGGTAGTGGAACTGGCGCTGTTTTACGATGCCGGGAAGGCCTTCCCCAGACGTTCGGATTTTGGCTTCAGCCACCTCGAGCACAGCTACGGGATCGGAATCCGTTTCAAGACTCCCAACGCGGTGATCATGCGACTCGATATCGGTCGCAGCCGCGAAGGGCAGAGGCTGTTTTTCCAGTTCGGGCCTTCTTTCTAAAGGAGCGCCGCCATGAAAACTTACCGCAACACCTGGATTGCGCTTGCGTGGGTGGTGATGCTGGCGAGCCCCATGCCGGCGCGGGGGCAGAAATTCAGACCCGACGATCCAGTCCGCGTGGATCCGGATCAGCAGCCGGTCGCACGCCCGAACCCTGTCGGAGAGCTGAGCCAGATCGTGGATTTTCTTCAGAACACGTTTCAGAACCGAGCCAAGGGTGCGGTTGTTCCGGCTGAAAACATCAACACCCTTGGAGAGGTGCCTGATTCCAGCTGGTTTACCAATCGCATGGGTCTGCAAGTGATGACCATCGAAGATCTGGTTCGCGGTCCGGACCAGGGAGCGGGACCGGACACATCCCGTGGCTGGGTGATCATAAGCGCCAAAACGCAGGGCGTGACGCCCGGCTTCCAGATCCGAGACGGGCGGGGCGACGTCTACTTCATAAAGTTCGATCCTCTGACGAACCCACAGATGGCGACCTCCAGCGAAGTGATTTGCACCAAGCTGTTCCACGCGATGGGATACAACGTCCCGGAAAACTACCTCGCCTTCGTCCGCCAGGACGACATCCGGATCGATCCCCAGGCGCAAGTGAAGGATGAGACGGGCAGGAACAGGCCCATGAATGAAAAAGACGTTGACAACATTTTCAGCCGGGTTGCCCTGCGCATGGACGGAAGTGTCCAGGTTGTTGCCAGCCGCGGCTTGCCGGGCGAACCGATGGGCCCCTATCTCTACCGGGGCGTCCGCGGCGACGATCCCAATGACATCTTCCCCCATGAAAACCGCAGGGAGCTGCGGGGATTGCGCCTCTTTGCCGCATGGCTCAATCATGACGATTCCCGCAGCATCAATTCCGGGACCTTCTTTATCTCTCAAGGGGACAAAGGCTACCTCAAACATTACCTGATGGATTTCGGCTCCTGCCTGGGGAGCGGCAGCGTACGGATCCAGGGACGCCGGGCCGGGTACGAATACAAGATTGAATGGACTCCCATTCTGAGAGCGGCACTCTCGCTGGGCCTGTGGGACCGGAAGTGGCGTCACATTCCATATCCCGACTTCCCCAGCATCGGCAGGTTTGAGGCTAGAAATTTCGAACCCGAGCTGTGGCGCCCGGAATACCCGAACCCGGCATTCGAGAGGATGCGGAACGATGACGCCTTCTGGGCGGTTCGGATCCTGATGCGTTTCACCGATGAGATGATTCGTACCGTGGTGAAAACGGGCCGCTATGACGATAAGGCTGCCGAAGAATACCTGATCCAGACGCTGATAAAGCGCAGGGACAAGATCGTCCACCATTACCTGGCCGAGATCAATCCATTGGATTCCTTCCGGGTGACCGACAGTCCCAGCGGTGCGGCGCTGGCATTCACAAACCTCGGCGAGCAGGCGGGTGTGGCGGGGGCGGGAGCGTATGCATACCAGTGGTTCCGTTTCGACAACCGGAGCGAAAAATCAGACCCCATCGGTGCGCCCCAATCCGTTTCGAGTGCTTCGATCCCGGTGCCGCGTGACGATGCTCCCTATCTTATGGTACGAATTTCAACAACTGCGAAGGAATGCCCGAAGTGGAAGAAGAGCCTGGATGTGTTCATCCGCCAGTCTCCTGAGAAACAGATTGTAGGGATCGAACGAACGCCTTAAAAACTGTAAAACTGGGGACGCTGTTTCCATACTTCTCCAGTTTCTAACAAGGCCACGTCCCCCGTTTTCGGAACGGTCGCGACAAACGGTCGTTTCGCGAACAATGGGGGACGAGGCGTCGGACTCCCGGCGATGGGAACGAAACGGAAAGGGCGCAATGACGCAAACGACCCCTCTCAGCCTGCGTGAAGCACTGGCACGCATCATGGTTGTGCCTACTCCATCAGACCTCTGGGATCTGCAACGGCAGCTCCTGACGCTCGGCGGCGAAAACGCCGAGAGAGTGCGGATTGTGGCGGGTAGATTCCACGCCTGCCTGCGGGAGCTGGAGAGTAAGATAGCCTCGAGGACGGCGAGCCGCTGGGGCGCCGTCCTGGAGACCGCGTCGGTCGCGAGTGTAGGCTTGCAGGAGGCGCTCGCCGAACAGGACAATCCGCTCCGGCGCATCCTCTCCAGTAGCGTGACTGCGCTGCTGGAGATCGAAGCGGCAAAGAAAAACGTCCAGGCCTGGGAGGTGGAGGCATCGCTCATGTATTACGATGTCGCCTGGTACCTCTCCGGCGAGCTGTGGGCCGTGTCCCGGGAAGGCCGTCCCGAACTCTCTGCGGAAGAACGTCACTCCTACATCGACCAGTTGATCAGCCCACTCCTGGACCGCGGATTCCCGGACGCTTCCAAATGCGCCCTTCTGATCCGGCTTTTCCAGGTCGTGCTGGCAGGAAGGATGCTGCGGCTGCTTCCAGCCGATGGATCTTCGGATTAGGGCGGCACGGATACCGGACTCAGCAGGCGTTGGTTCGTGGCTTGAAGGAGAAGAAGCCCCCAACGTTCTCCCGGAAGACCTCGGGAAAGCTCTTGTCCAGGTAGGAGCGGATCGACACATAGCATTCGTCGCAGGTGTTGTGCCGCGTGAATTCGTTGATCATGCGTGACTGCTCGTGGAGCGAGTAACGTCTGAACTGCATAGAGCAGGGTTGCAGGGACCCATCGCTGGTGACCACCAGAAAACGCAGGCCCGCCTTGCATCCGGGCGACTTGCCGTTTTCGAAGTAGCGCTGGGTGGCGTTCAGAGTGCTCTCGGAATTGGCAACCCAGCGCGTGTTGTTCATCCGCGATTTGATCCCGGACAGCTGCTGCCTCAGGGTGGCAAGCTGTTCCGGCGAGGTGAGGAAGTAATCACGGCAACCGGTTCGCCTCGAGGTGTAGGCGCTGTAACTGACGTTAACTCCCCACTCGCGGGCCTTGTCGGCGACCGCATTGACGTAGCCGACATTCTCGCTTGTGATGCAGTTGTTCAACACAATATCGTCGTAACCGAGCGCCCCCAGCTCCGGCATGATCTCGCTCAGATGCCTGTACAATCCCGGGCACTGCCGAAACTCATCGTGGCGCTCGTCGGGAAAATCGAGGCTGACGGAAAACTGGTTCACCCCTGCGTCGCGAAGCTCGATATAGCGTTCCCTGGTCATGAGCGACCAGTTCGAAACCAGGATGGTATAGGGGATCCCGGACGGGTTCTTGATGTTTCGGACGATGTCGGTAAGCTCCTGCCGCATCAATGGTTCGCCGCCCGAAACCTGGACGACGGCGGGGCGCAACACATCCATGTAGCGACGATAATCCGCCGGCTTCAAATCCCGTGAATTGTCCCTCGGGCCGCCGTGGTCACAGTGCTTGCAATAGCAGGTGCACGAATCCGTGACCTCAAAAGAAACCACAATGGGACGATTGGCAAACCAGTTCAACGACCCGCGCGCTATGATTCCTACCGACTCAGTGAGAGGAACTTTGTGCATTGAACAACCCTGCGAACTCAAAACTGCATCAATTTCTGCCCGGACTAAACAGCGATGCTACCAGAATCCCGTCTCCCAATGCAAGAACCTTGCGCCGAATCAGCAGGATCAGCCCACTGGCGGCCACGCTGAGATCGGCAAGGCACGAAAGCGGCTCGGACGGTTTTTAATCTTATCATCCCACCCAACGAACATGAATCATTATGACGCTTTCAGATTGCGCCTTCCTGCAGCGTTTCGCCGCGCAGGCCGACAACGAGATACCGGATTGGCACCTTGCGTTCGGCTTGCGCAACCGCCCGGCGTGCAAGATGGAGCAACCCGGAACAGCAGGGAACTTGCATGATCAGGACGGTGACGGAATTCACCGCTGCCTCGTCCATCAGACTCGTGAGCTTCTGGAGATATACGTCCTGGCCCTGGTCCAACTTCGGGCACGCAATGGCGAGCGTCTTTCCCCTCAGCTGGTTTTCGTGAAACCCGCCCATGGCGAAGGCCACGCAATCGGCAGCCAGAAGCAGGTCCGATCCGCGAAAGTGCGGCGCGGCCGGGGAAATCAGGTGCAGCTGGATCGGCCAATGAGTCAGCTCGGAAAGCCGGGGACCGGTCTCCCCAAGTGTCGGAGCACCTGCGCGTGGTCCGAAGCTCACTGTCCGGGAGCCGGGACAGCCGCCAGGATGCGCTGAAACATGCCTGCCATTTCCGGGCTCCTGGCCTACGGTGATGCCCTGTTCGCGCAGATAGTCGAGAGCCTGCTGCAGATATGTTGTCTGGTTGTGTTCCCGGAGGTGCTCGAGATGCTCCTGGACCACAGCTTTGCCTTGACGGGCAATGCCGGCGATCACCTGGCGCTCATCGTAGGGGGAGGCCTCGCGCTCCTCGATCGTAATGGCACCCTCGGGACAGTGCCCGATACAGGCGCCCAGGCCATCGCAGAACAGGTCGCTGATCAGACGCGCTTTCCCGTCAATTACCTTGAGTGCGCCCTCGGGACACCCCGGGATGCACAGACCGCACCCATTGCATTTGCCCTCGTCAATCTCAATGATCTTTCGCTTCATAACGCTCCTCTCGATCCAAAACGCCCGTTCATGATACCTGAGACGAAAACCGCTGTCCTTGATCCAGATCAAGAATATCCCGGAAAACCGGCGTCCCTCTGGAGCGCGGCCGTCCCGCCCGCCAAATCCGTGTTTCCAGGGGGGAAAGAGTAGCCTGGCACCGGATTTGATGATATCTTGGCGCTGCTTCCCTGGAGATATGGCAATGAAACCTCGATCAATGACGCGGTATCTTCTCTTATTTCTATTCGTTACGGTCACGTTCGGACTCCTGGCTGCGCAGGTGCCGGCCAAGAAGCCGGAAACCATCAGCGAAGAAAACCTGCTGGCAGCCATGCACTCGATCACCAGCCAGACGCTCTTCGATTACGTGAAGGAGTTGAGCTCAGAGAAGTATGACGGCAGGCTGACCGGGACTCCGGGATACAACAATGCCGCGCAGTGGGCAGCCGACCTCTTCAAAAAGTGGAATGTCAAACCGGGCGGTGACAAGGGCACCTATTTGCAGAGTTTTCCCAATCCTTACACGCTGGTTCTGCCGGGAACTGAGATCAGCATGGAGGTTCCCGTCGGCGAGGGGGGCAAGATCATCAAGTCCTACCGTTTTGAAGACGACTTTTTCCCGGGATCCACTTCCGATTCCGGCACGGTAACCGCGGAGGTGGTCTATGTGGGATTCGGGATCACCGCGCCGGAATTGAACTTCGATGAGTACAAAGGGATCGACACAAAAGGGAGGATCGTGCTGATGGAGCCGGAGGTGCCGGTTTCCCCCGATCGGGAAGCCGAGGAGTTCAAGCGCTGGAGGCCCTACTCATTCCATGATTACAAAGTCAAGAATGCCAAGGAACACGGCGCCTCCGGGATGATATACAATTATCACATCGCCAATCCGAACTGTGTATTTGTAAGAGATTTCATCCTGACCTACGTCGGCCCCGGTGTGATCAACGATATTTTCGCCGGGACCGGGAAGAAGCACGCGGAACTGGTCGGAAGCATCCGCACGTCGAAAACACCGGTCTCTTTTGCCACCGGTAAGACATTTACACTGAAAAACACCACCGAGCACCACCCGGAAGGCATCGGCGCCAACGTGATCGCTTTCCTTGAGGGGAAAGACCCGGTCCTGAAAGGCGAGGCGATTGTGGTCGGCGGTCATCTGGACGGCCAGGGCAGGAATCCGGAGCTCATGCCGAGCGCTCACGACAACGCTTCAGCGGTGGCGGTCACGCTCGGCGTTGCCGAGGCAATCCAGCGCCTGGCGCTGCCGCTCAAGCGGTCGATCATATTCATCCTTTTCGGAGCCGAAGAGCAGGGGGTCAAAGGCTCGGAATACTACCTGGCCCACCCGCTCATTCCCAACGACAGGATCAAGGGATTTCTCAACCTGGAGAGCGTAGGCCGGGGCGAGCGGATCACCGCCGCGAACGGCAGAAACTACCCGCAGCTGTTCGAATTCATCGACCGCAACAACAGCAAATATATCCACCGCCCGGTCAGCCCGGGGAACTTCAATCCCAACCTGGCCCGGCCGCGCCAGGATGCGGCCCATTTCATGTGGGCCAACATCCCGACGATCTCATTCGGTACTTCGGGTGCCCCGCGCCTGAATGTTGCCACTTACCACACGACTCATGACTCCATCGAGATCATCACCCCGGAGATCATGCAGGACCTGGCGCGGCTGGTCTTCCTGTCGGTAGTTGAGATGGCTAACAACTGAGATCCAAAGACTGCAACCACGAAATACCAGAAAAACACGAAATTGCTTTCGTGTTTTTCGTGTATTTCGTGGTTTAAAAATCAGTTGCCGCCGCGCCGCCCTCCGCCTCTGCCGCCTTCCTGTGTCTCGCCGCGCCCGTCCTGTGCCTGTTCTCGGGCCAGTTCCACGAGGTCGACGCTGCTCGCGAAGTCGCCGAGCAGCCACTTGCAGAAGTAATCTGCCCGGATCCAGTTGCAATATGGCGAAACGGGGCCGTACGAGTGCGCTTGACCTGGGAAGATCATCATGTCGAAACGTTTGTTCGCCCTGATCAGGGCGTCCGCCAGCCGCATGGTGTTGGCTGGGTGGACGTTGTTGTCGGCATCGCCCGTTACCAGCATGAGACGGCCCTTGAGGTTTTTGGCCAGATCCGAATTCTTATCCATGGTGTATTCGAAAGTAATGTTGCCTTTCTCGTCCTTGACCTCACGGATGCCGTAATTTTTTTCGCTCCAGGGCGCGTTGTAGATGTTGTTTTCATGGTTGCCCGACTCCGACCAAGCCACCTTGAAGAAGTCAGGGTAAACCAGGATGGCCGCCGCAGACATGAAGCCGCCGCCCGAATGCCCCCAGATCCCGACCTTGTCGATGTCGATGAAGGGAAACCGGCGCGCCAGCTGTTCCACGGCGGCTTTCTTGTCGGCCAGGCCGTAGTCGCGGAAGCTTATATTGTCAGGAGACGTCAAACGGTAGCTGTAGTTGTGATACCACTTGGAACGCTGCGGGCTGCCGCCCCGGTTTCCCACCTCGATCACGATGAACCCAAACTGGGCGAGGAAAGAGCTGTAGTTGCTCGGTGAGAATCTCTTTGTGACACTCTCGGTCTGGGGACCCGGATATACGTACAGAATGATCGGATACTTTTTACCGGGGTCAAAGTCAAACGGCTTGTACATGACACCGTAAAGGTCTGTGATGCCGTCGTCCGCCTTTACCTTGAAGGGTTCCGGGAATTTGAAGCCATGTTCCAGCAATGGCTTGATGTCTGTCGTTTCCAGTTCGATCAACAGGTTGCCGGCCGCGTCGTACAGCAGTGAGCGCGGGACGGCATTGATCCGAGTGGAGTTGTCGACAAAATACCTGGCCGACTCGCACACGATTACTGCGTGATCTGCGTCCCCGGGATCAAGCAATTTCATCCCCGTGCCGTCCAGATTGACCCGGTACAAATGAGCGTAATAAGGATCCTCGCCGGCTTCCCTGCCTCGGGCTGTGAAATACATCACCCGGCCCTTCTCGTCAATTCCCTGAATGGCGTCGGCGACGAACTCACCGGAGTCGACTTGGTTTTTCAGCGTTCCGTTGATGTCGTAGAGATAATAGTGACCCCAGCCATCCCGCTCCGACCACCAGAGAAACTCCTGGCCGTTATTAATGAGGCGCGGCGGCCTGGTCTCGATGTAGGTGTTCAAGCGCTCTTCGACCAGGGTTTTGACTTCGCCGGTGTCGGGATTGGACACGCAGATGTCCAGCCTTTGCTGGTTACGGCTGAGACGGGTGAAATAGATCTTGTCGGCGGCGTCGGTGAACCAGGTCTGTGCCCGGCCATATATGGGCGGTTCTCCGAACTGGGGCGGAATGCGAGCGTTCCAGGTCGACAGACTCTGATCCTTAAAAGCATCAGCCTTGATCTTTACTTGCGCCTTGGTGTCGCGGTCGAACACGATCAACTCCCGTTGCGGGTAGTTGGCCTCGCCGGGCATGGCGTAACGATAGGTATTGAGCCTTGGCCGGGGATTCTGAGGGGTCGCCAGCGGATTGATCACCCACAGGTCGGCGACCTTCCGTTGGTCGGTTCGCATAGTAGTGAACTTCCTGGAATCCTTGGACCAGGAAATGGCATTGGGCGGCGTCCGAACGTTGGCGCCCCGCCCTTGGCCTTCCGTCGTTGTGACCTCCTCCTGCTGTTGCTGCTCCTGCTGTTGTTCTCCGCCGCCTCTGCCGCCCCGCCCGCCGAAACTGTAGTGCTCTATGCCGTCCGTCGTGAGTTGGACTTCGACTATGGACTTGTCGTTCTCATCCTTCTTGGCCTTCTCGAAATTGACGTCGTCCATCATGTAGAGGTTGTGGTTGCGGGCGAAAACGACAGTCTTGCCGTCGGGCGAGACTGAGGCCCAGTTCTTTCTCTGTTCCGGGTCTTTCCAGTCTTCGAGGAGCTGCACTTTTGCCGTCGCCAGGTCATATTCAAAATGAAGGGTCTTTGTCCTGGGAGCGGCGGGCTGTGTTCCTGCTCCTCGCCCTGCCTGTCCCCTTCCTCCCCGCTGGCCTGTCTGGCCTGTCTGAGTAACCTCCTCTTTTTTTGCCGCGGTCTGATCCGGTTTTTTGGTCATGACAATGTCAGCATCCGCAGGCACGGTGAACTGGAATTGGAAGGCAGTGTCCTTCTTTACAAAGTTGATATTGGAGAAGGGAAGATGCTGTCCGTCGTATGGAATGCGGGTGATCGCGGTCAGCATTGCGGCCATCTTGGCGTTGTCGAAGAGCAGCGTCTTGGATTTTTTGGCCGGATCGACCAGGTAGAAGTCCCTTCCCTGGGGCGTTTGGTATGCGTACCAGAATCGATCGCCGGTTTCCAGCCAGCGCGGCGTCACGGAAGTGTCGAACACCAGCTTGTTGTTGACTTTCTGGGAAGTCCATTGGGCCGCCAGCGCGTAATTGGCCTTCGGGACGAGGTTGTTTTCCACCGTGTGACCGGTGGGCATGAATGCTAAAACCAGCAGGGCAACGGCCACCAACGAGACCAGTCCCAACTGGATCCGGTACCTGGATTTGGCAGACTTCGGCATAACCAAACTCCTCCTTGCGATGCTAAATGTCGGGTGTGTGATATCCTTCAAAAAAACGCCACTCTGTACTAAGATTGTTCCGGCCGCGCGAGAATAACCTCTTCCCCGCTACGATGGCAAGTAAAACCCTCTCACGCCCGGGGACCTCAGCCGGCTGGAAAAAAAGAACCGCCAGGCCCTCGGAGACCTCAAAGAACTTTCTTTGAGGTCTCCGAGGGCCTGGCGGTTCAGCTTGTTCAGCCGGATAAAAGATCACCCGGCTTCACGTATTATAAGCGGCGCCACCAGGAATGATGGTTCTTGTGGAGCTCATCCATGGAGGGCATTGGATAGAACAGAATGCTCTTGCCGTCCGCAAAATAAAATCCGCGCCGGATGGCTTTGTAGCTCATTACATCCAGATTGGGATTCAGACTGACGGTCTTCGTTATCATGGCGGGATTTTCACGCAGTTCCTTGAAAGCGGTCGGCAGGTTGGTGGGATTGACATTGGGCAGCGGGCCGGTGCCGAAGGCGCGCACCTCGTTCGCTTTCACAACTGCCTCCACATCGATGTCATACTGCGTGAAGAATATCTTGGGCGCGCCCTTGGACCAGGTTTCCCGGGTGATGTAGTTGCCGAACTGGCTCGGGTTCAAGTGCGAAGCCACCAGCAGCCGCAGTGGACAGATTTCCTGATACAAACGGATGAGTTCGGGGCCGCTGTACTGCGGCGGTCCAGAGCTTGGATCGAGGCCCAGCACCGCCCCGTCCGTGGTTACAAGAAACAGCTTTTGCAGCGCCGAGAGATCGATGTGCTCGAGAACACGATAGGATTTCACGAACTTGGTCCGCTTCGGCACGTTCGGATCTTCCGACCGGGTGTATTCCAGGTTTTCATCAATCCTCAGGAACTCGTCCCTGTAGTTGATGTCCACTTCGCCGAAGATCACTTTGCCGGTGAAGTGGCGCGGGCTTCCGATCGAGTAATGCTTGCCGAATGCTTCCGGCGTAAGCTGTGACGCCACCAATGCTTCGTTAGGATACAGGATCAGGTATAAGTGCTTCTGAAACTCGGGCATAGTCGCTCCTTGAATGATGGATGAATCGGTCCCGCGACTTGAACAATCCAGGCAGATCAAGTTGAGGACGGAAGGCACAGCGGTTATCGATTCGTCCTTTCAATATCACACTCCTCAGCCATCCGGGCCGGCCTCCACGGAGCATGATGGTAGCATCGAGGATGTCTGATTGCAATGCCATGCGGAGGGCGTACATCAACCGGAAAGAGCTGAACCGCCAAGGCCTCAGAGAGTTTTCTTTGAGGTCTATGAGGCCCCGGCAGTTCAATCTGTGTCAGGTCGCGGCCTGTATCGGAGAGAAATCGTACGCCGTTCGAGATCCAATGTGCAGAGAGTGCCCGGGACGAAGTCCTTGAGGTCGAATTCGAGGTCCCGGTAACCTTCTTTTTTTGCAACCAGGCTCACGGAATGCTCCAGGAACAGCTTGTCCAGCGTCAACCGGCCTTCGGAATCGGTTTTCCCCAGCGTTCCGCCCTGGCGCGCCGAGGAGAAAAGTACAATCAACGAAATCTCCGCTCCGGGGACGGGCGACTGGCTGGCTTTGTCCCGGACCAGGACAGACAGATTCACAGGAACGCGTCTGTAATACCGGATAGCTCCGTCGGCGCCGTCAAACCTGCCGCTGACGATCGTGGTGAAAAACGCCATGCCGGGTGCGCAGTAAGCGCACTCCACCACACTTTTGGTTCCGCACGCATAGTCGAAGCTGTAGCGGAAATTTCCGGCTCGCGGCAGGACCAACCTTCCCCGGTCGTCGGTCGCGGCCGGGAACATCCTG
>Ga0102851_10000653_pt1 | contig 18198 bp, 17 predicted proteins | sample Mud3Dept3metaG_FD_79558 | JGI IMG/M metagenome (GOLD analysis project Ga0102851, IMG submission 79558) | Freshwater wetland microbial communities from Ohio, USA, analyzing the effect of biotic and abiotic controls - Mud 3 Core 4 Depth 3... | ecosystem: Environmental > Aquatic > Freshwater >... | reverse complement strand
GGGTGTGAATAGTAACCACAAGATTCCAAAAAGATTGCCGGGTACCCTAATGGACGATGGATTGGAGGACTTGTTGGTGTTGGCCCCGGTCGGAATGATCATATCGGTAGAAAATCGGCAACAGACGTTCATTTAGACTTACCCATCGTCTAGGCAACCCTTCTATTGAATGGGTGATCCATTCTTAAAGACGGCGCTCTTAAGATCTGAAGCGAATATATGAAAAACGCTAAGAAAGTACTACAGAATTTTGATGACACCGGGGCGGTAGTTGCCCTAAAAAACATTTCCAAGACTATATTGAGGGATGAAACATACGCATCTCTGAAAAAAGCTATACTCACTGGCAAAATTGCTCAAGGCGAGAAGCTCACGATTAGAAAGCTCAGCGCACTGAGTGATTTTAGTCCCACCCCCATTCGAGAAGCTCTTCTTAAACTCGAGCAAGACGGTGTTGTAACTCGTGCTTCAAGCGGACAATTTTTTGTGCGCCGGTTTTCAGAGAAAGAGGTGGGACAAATCTTCCAGCTGAGAATTCTCCTGGAGACCTATGGCGCAACCGAAGCCATAGGGTATGTGACGGAAAACGATATCATTTATCTTGAGGAAAATATAAAGGAATCCGAAATTGCTCTTGGACAAGGCCTCATCAGTGCTGTGAGTTTGCTCAATACCGAGTTTCACAACTTCCTGACAGGCATCCCGAAGAACGAAATACTTCAAGATTTACTTCAAAGGATCAGTGATAAGATTTGGATCAACAGATCAACAGCTCTCTGGGCCTCAGGCAAAGCCAAAACTGCCATTATCCAGCATAGGAAGATCGTCGAATCAATCAAGAACAGAAATATAGAGGAACTGGAGCAAATTCTGAAAGAACATATTTTGACGGCACAACAGATTGTGATGGAGGAGGCAGCAAAAAACGAAGAACCTTGAGATCCTCCTATGAGCAGCGTGCTACTAAGAAAGAATAGGAGAACATACTCTGTTTGAGGTTTCGGCCAGGAAACGGAATTCTTGATGAAATAGCGATAAGAAGAGGTGGTAAAAGGACCAAAGATGTCAAAAGAGCAGACATTCTGGAATCAAAGAATCGAAACGATGGGAAGGGATGAAATAAGAAACCTCCAGATAAGCAAACTGCAGAAGCAATTGGTCTATAATTATGAGAATTCAACTTTCTACCGCCACAAATTTAAGGAAGCGGGTTTAGACCCAAGAAAAGTTCAGACACCCGAAGATCTCAGAAACTTACCTCTGACGACCAAGGAAGATCTCAGGAGAATGCAGGAAGAATCGATCGAAACCTTCGGCCACCCGTATGGCCCGAATACTATCACATGTGCACCAGTTGAAAAAATCGTCAGAATAAGCAGTACTTCGGGAACGACAGGCACCCCTACTTTGTACACTTTGACCAAGCACGATGTGGATGTGGTCAATGAACTGCTTGGAAGAAGATTCTGGATGGCAGGTATAAGACCGGGCCATGTAGTCATCCAGGCACTCTCTTTGAGCATGTTCGCAGGGGGGCTTCCGTTGTCTCAAGGGATTATACATATGGGAGCTTGCGTTGTCCCCGTTGGAGTGGAAGGGGGCACGGAGAGAGTCATCGAATTCATCAGGCTGACTGCACCGGCAGCGATCTTCACTACCCCTTCTTTCGGACTTTATCTCATTGAAAAATGTCCGGTAACTATTGGGAAGCCGGCTAATCAATTGGGAATAAAGTGGTTTTTTACGGCTGGGGAGCCGGGTGGTGGAAATCCTGAAGTCAGAAAATTATTGTCTCAAGGTTTCGGAGGAGCAAAGCTCTTTGATCACACTGGAGGGACACATTCATTTACGGGAGCATCGTGCCCTGAACCTCCCGAAGTGTACAGTGGGATGCACTTTATGTCGGAAGATTACTGCATCATGGAATTGATCGACCCTCAAACAAAGAAATCTGTTAGCATAGAAGATGGTGCCACAGGGGAATTGGTCATAACATCCTTGGACTGGGAAGGTGGACCCTTCATGAGATATGCTTATGGCGACATTGTTCAAATCTCCACAGCTCCCTGTGATTGCGGAAGAACGGGAAGCAAATTCAAAATCATCGGCCGAGCAGATGATATGCTCATCGTAAAAGGCGTGAATATTTATCCCGAAGCCGTGAGGAAGTCAATCCTGCGGTTCGCTCCTGATGTAACAGGTTACTTCAAGATCGTTCTCGATAAGCCGGGGCCACTCGTGGCTTCCCCCCTGAAAATTAGGATCGAATATAGCTCCGAAATAGATGAAAAAGCTATTCTCTCTCTGGATCGGCGGATGGCCGAATATTTCAAGGAGAATTTGAGGGTTTCGCCGAAGTTCATTTGGGTTCCTGAAGGTTCGATACCGCGAGAGACGAAGAAGATGAAGTTTATTGAAGTCAAATCCTAACAGAAGTTAGCCGAGGTTCTTAGTTTGACAGAAAACCATTTTTGAATCCAAGGGGATTATTCCTCGACCGACAAACTCGAAGATGATCAAATTAGACGGTTAAGTCCGTTAAACTTTTGTACCTCATAGATCAGCTTAAAGGGGGCGATTATTATGAAAAAGAATATTGGGTTCATTGGTATTGGTACAATGGGTAAGCCAATGGCATTAAATCTTGTAAAGGCCGGATATTCACTGGTTGTCTATGACATTAACCCAAAGCCTTTAGAAGAAGTGAAGGAAAAAGGGGCTGCTATCGCCCAATCGGGAAAAGATGTCGCCAGCCGATCAGAAATCATCATCACAATGCTTCCGAAGTCCGAACATGTTGAGGAGGCGATCCTAGGGGTGGATGGAGTGCTCGAAGGAGTCAAGAGCGGGTCCACGGTCATTGACATGAGTACTATTGACCCAAGGGTTTCGAAAACGATAGCCCAGGTCCTGTTATCAAAGGGCGTCAACATGTTAGATGCTCCGGTGACCGGTGGGGATACGGGCGCCCAGGCTGGCACTCTAACCATAATGGTTGGCGGGACCGAAGAAATTTATCACCAGTGTCAGGATATCTTTAAAACCTTGGGGAAGAATATTTTTTACTGCGGTCCCAATGGAAATGGGGAAATTGTCAAGATTGTCAATAATTTCTTTGGGGGGGTTCACGCAATATCCACGGCTGAGGCTCTTTCCCTGGGCGTCAAGGCAGGGGTCGATTTCAAGGTTTTGTACAACGTTATCAGCGAAGGTACAGGGGCGACAAATTTTATGAAAAATTATTGTGCGGTGAAAGCGTTCAAAAGTAATTTTGATCCTGGTTTTATGGCAGAGCTCATGCATAAGGACCTGGGATTGGCCATGAGCCTGGGTAAAGAGACCGGGGTACCGCTACTGATGGGCAGCCTCACCTACCAGATGTTTTCCCATCTAATCGCCTCGGGGCTGGGGAAAAAGGACTTTTCGATCATCATCAAGGTGTTTGAGGATTTGCTCAATGTGAAATTGAAATTGTAATGAAGATGCTCCTGCTTTTTTCACAGGACAAAAAACCAATTCTAAAAAAGGAGGATGTAAGATGAGACAGATGATGAGGCACATAAGAACAGTATTTCTTTGTTGTTTATGTTTCTCCCTAGTTGGACTTTCTTTTTCTATCAACCCTGCTTTCTCCCAAGCAAAGTTCACTTACTCAACTCAGTTTCCAGCCAATCATGCTCACACAAAGGTGACCAATGAGTGGGGCAAAGAAATCGAAAAGAGGACAAATGGAAAGGTTCAAATTACTGTTTTCCCAAGCGGAACATTGACTCCTCCCGATCAATGTTATGATGGTTTACTCAGGGGATTATCAGATTTCGGCATGGCAACCTTTGGCTATTCTAGGGGAAGATTTCCTTTGTCAGAGGTCATCGACCTCCCACTAGGTTACAAGAGCGGTTTAGGTGCAACAAGATTAATAAATAGATTTTATGATAAATTCAAACCAAAAGAATTTGATGGCGTAAAGCCATTGTACTTCCATGCCCATGGGCCTGGTCTTATCCACACAAAGAAGCCCGCATATAAACTCGAAGACCTTACGGGTATGAAGATTCGCTGCGGAGGCCTAATTACAAAGACGGTAAAGGCCCTTGGGGCGGTCCCGGTATCTATGCCTCAGAGCGAGGCCTATGATGCGCTAAGCAGAGGTATTGTCGATGGTTCCATTGCGCCGTACGAAGCGCTGTTCGGGTGGAAGTATGGGGAACTCGTCAAGTTTTCAACCGAATGCTGGGGAGCTGGTTACAGTTCCGGTTTTATCGTGGCCATGAATAAGAATAAGTGGAATGCCTTGTCCCCTGACATCCAGAAGATCATCGAACAAGTCAGTGAGGAATTTATCGACAAGACGGGAAACGCCTGGGATCAAATGGACAAAGAAGGGAAAGACTTCGCAATAAAATTGGGGAATAAGATCATATCTCTCTCGGATAGTGAGAACGCGAGGTGGGCAAAAGCAGTTAGACCTGTCCTGGATGAATATGTGAAATATGCCCAGGGGAAAAATTTGCCTGGAGACGAGGCACTGAAATTCTGTCTCGAGGAGCTGAAGAAGCCTTAGTGAGAAGGAATAGATGGGGGAGGTTGAAAAAACTTCCCCCCTTTTTTAGAGCGGTGATAATAAGAAAAGGAGAGAACCCATGGTGAGGCTTTTAAAGGAAGTCGAAAGACTCACACACCTTTTGAGTGTTGGCGCGGGAGTCTTCCTTGTATCCATGATGTGTCTCACAGTAGCGGACGTGGTCTTGAGATTCTTCTTTAACAGACCCATTATGGGAACTTTTGAAATCGTAGCTTTTTCGGGAGCGATAGTAATGGGACTTATAAATCCTTTGACCTCTCAGAAAAAAATCCACGTCTGTACCGATTTTTTAGTTTTAAGGTTTCCGCTCAGGACGAGGAAAGCCTTCCGAATTGTTACGAGATGTTTGGCAATAGGATTATTCTTGATGTTTGGCTGGAACCTCATAGCGTTCGGTACCCATTTACGGGAAGCAGCTGAAGTTTCCTCTACTTTAGCATTTCCATTCTATCCTATCGCTTATGGATTAGGGATCTCGGCATTCATCCAATGCCTGGTGTTTCTCTGCCAGATTATAGGAGAGAACCATGAATGAGGTAATGGTAGGAATCGTAGGTCTGGTGGTGGTGCTGGCTTTCTTCCTCACGGGTATTGAATTAGCCTTTGCCATGGCATTAGTTGGGTTTTGGGGTTTCAGCTATCTTGTTTCAGTAGAAGCGGGATTGGATCTCTTGGCTAAAGATTTATTTAATGTCTTCAGTTCATATGGGTTTACTGTTGTCCCTCTATTTATTCTCATGGGGCAGACGGCCTACCATGCGGGAATTGCTCGGAGACTATACAATACCGCTTATAAATTTATCGGCCATATCCCCGGAGGCCTGGCCATGGCCACCGTGGGAGGAGCAACTGCCTTCGGCGCGATTACTGGCTCCTCCAGTGCCACTGCAGCAACCTTTGCGAGTATAGCGATTCCTGAAATGAATCAATACAAGTATGACAGCAAACTTTCTGCGGGGATCTGTGCTGTGGGAGGCACTCTTGGCAGTCTCATCCCGCCAAGCGTGGTGCTCATCGTCTATGGAATGATCACAGAACAATCCATTGGGAAGCTATTTACGGCAAGCATTATTCCGGGATTGATGATTGCCTCTTTATTTATCATGATCATCTATACGATGTGTAAAATTGATCCTAAACTGGGTCCTGCGGGTCAGGTATCTTCATGGAAGGAACGATTAAGATCTCTCTCTGGCGTGTGCTGGGTCCTCTTGGTTTTCATCATCATGATCGGAGGAATGATTATGGGGGCGTTTACTCCCACAGAAGCGGGGAGTGTTGGATGCGCCCTCGTGCTCCTTTTGTCCATGGCACAAAGAGATATCACTTTCAAGGCGTTTGCTCAATCGATAATTGAATCAATGACATTAGCATGCATGACCCTCATGCTCATCGCAGGCTCCACAATCTTCGGCCATTTTCTCATGGTCACGAAGATACCAATGTACGTAACAGACTGGCTTGTGCAGCTCCCCTTGGGTCCTTCAGTTATCATGTTCCTGATTCTTATCCTTTATCTGGTTGGGGGCTCTTTTATCGACGATTTGGCCTTTATGGTCCTAGCCACCCCCATTCTCTATCCGGCTGTTCTAAAGCTCGGGTATGACCCGATATGGTTCGGTATAATCCTTCATATCTTCGTCATGATCGGGATCGTCATCCCTCCGATGGCGCTTAATGTTTTTGTAGTAAAGAATCTTACTGGACTTCCGTTTGGTTTAATCTATCGAGGAGTCTATCCTTTTTTGATCGGTCTAATTGGTGTTGCCATTTTGTTGTTCTTGTTTCCTCAATTCGCGCTATGGCTCCCGTCCGTATTTGCGGCTCGTTGAATGGCATAATATTCGTCCAAGGATGTCCAGCCAGTCGAGGGTAAGAGCGAGATGCAATCCAGCATCATTGTAGGCCAGGATTTCTTTGGAGAAAGAAAAACAGAAAACTAGGAGGCAAAATGGGTATCGGAGGATACGTGAAGAAGGTCCTGAGAGCAGATCTGTCCAGCGAAAGGGTTTCTATCGAAGAATTGGAGCCATCATTTATTGAAAAATGGGTGGGCGGAGTCGGCTTTGGGGCGAAATATCTGTATGACGAGGTTCTTCCGGGTGTCGGCTGGTCAGACCCGAAGAATCGGATGATCTGGGCCTCTGGCCCGCTTGCAGGAAGCGGTGTGTATGGAGCCGGAACCTTCAATGTTGTCTCGAAAGGTCCGATGACCAATCTTGCGGGTTCTTCCCAAGCAAATGGTTTTTTTGGAGCCTTCCTGAAATTTTCCGGGTACGACGCAATCATATTGGAGGGAAAAGCACCAAGTCTAGTCTATCTTGTGATCAGTAATGGGAGGGCAGAGATCAGGGATGGACGTCCTTGGGCCGGAAAAGACATATGGGAAACGGAGGATGGTCTTAGAAAGGAGCTGGCTGTAAAAAAAGGTGACGTCAGCATTTTCGCAATCGGGCCAGCCGGTGAGCAGGGGGTATTCTATTCCTCCATTGTTGGGGATGGAGGCCATGTGGCCGCCCATAACGGCTTAGGGGCCGTGATGGGATCAAAGAACCTGAAGGCAATAGTGGCGTACCGGGGCAAGAGAAACTTCGAAGTCAAGGATCCGGAGCGTCTGAAGGAGAAGAACGCTGCGCAATTCGAGGTCGCAAAGGTAGCTGGCCCCATATTCCGATGGGGGACGGGTGGGGCATTTTCCGCTTTGTACGGAATAGGGTGTCTCCCGGTCAAAAACTACACCACTAACATCTATCCTGAGCATGAGCGGATGAATGGGCAGTATATGCGTAACCACTTCGAGATTCGACCCAAACCCTGTTATATATGCCCGGTAGCTCATTGCAAAGAAGTTACGGTTACGGAAGGTCCCTATAAGGGGTTTAAGGCCGAGGAGCCGGAGTATGAGCAGCTCGCGGCCTGGGGTCCGCAGATTGGGAACTCAGAGCTCGGTGCCGTAGTCATGCTCTCCAATGAGGTGGATCGCCTAGGCATGGACGCCAATGAGGCCTCTTGGACCATCGGGTGGACCATGGAGTGTCACGAAAAGGGAATATTCTCGCGGAATGACCTTGACGGGCTCGATATGAAATGGGGCAACGTCGAAGCAGTCAAGGCCATGCTCAACAAGATTGCGAAAAGGGAAGGGATTGGTGATCTCCTGTCGCAGGGTGTCATGCGGGCCTCTCAAAAAATCGGGGGCGAGGCAGCAGACTGTGCTATCTACGCGTTGAAGGGGTGTACCCCAAGAAGTCACGATCATCGAGGGGGGAGATGGGCAGAGCTTCTTGATACCTGCCTTACCAATACAAGTACCCTTGAGTCGATGAGGGGCCCGGTTCAACCGGAGTTGGTCGGTCTTCCTCCTGTAAGCGATCCTTTTTCCCCTGAGGAGGTCTCAACAATTAATGCGAAGCTCAACGGAATAGGACAATTCGAAGACTGCCTGGGAATCTGCCGATTTGCCTCTCCCGACCCTAAGCTTCAACTGGAATGTGTGAATGCCGTGACGGGCTGGTCGTTGAGCCTTGAAGATGTCTTCTCCATTGGTCGCCGGGTGATTAACCAGCTCCGGGTATTCAATTTCCGTCACGAAATGAAAAAAGAAGATGAAAAGCCTTCAAAGCGCTATGGCTCTATCCCGACAGACGGTCCTGCAATAGGCAAAAACATTATGAACAAATGGGAGAGCATGGTGGAGAATTACTACACTCTGATGGGATGGGATGCAAAGACTGGCAGGCCCCTTCCCAAGACGTTGAGGGAACTCGGTCTCGAGGAACTGATCAAGGATCTGTAAGACGGATGAACCGTGTTACGATTGAATTATGGTTGTGGTTAGGCGAAGAATTGAAAGGGGATTTTGAATCGCGATCGGAGATGTGTTCCGCGAGAGAAGAAGTTATAGAAGAGGGAATAAGCATTGGAGATCTATTGATCCGTTTGGCAGACCGTTATCATCCGATTGCGCAAAAACTTTTCGACAAACGGGGGAAAGAGATACATCCAAATTTTGTGGTTACTTACAATGACCGAGTCATCAGTCCCCAGATTGTCTTTAAGCAAGTTTTGAAAGATGGGGATAAAATCACGATTATTCCTATGTATACCGGAGGCTGAGAAAAAGAAGAGAGCGAGGGACAAGAAAAAGGCGCAGACTAACGGCCTATTCTAAACTAAAATATTCAACTAATGATTCGTGCAATTAAGGGAGATTTGAAGCCTGCTTTCTAGAACATTTTAAAGAAAAAAAATGAAAAGTCCGCTGTTAGAGCCATTCGCAATAGGCGAAGTGGTTCTGAAGAATCGTATAGTTCAATCGGCCATGGCAACGAACTTTGGCGATAAAGATGGGTTTGTTACACCGCGCCATATAGACTATCTGGAGGCTCGCGCCAGGGCGGGGACCGGACTCATAATAGTTGAATTCACCTATGTTCGTAGGGACGGCAAGACTTCACCCGGCCAGCTGGGAGTGAGTGACGATAAGTTTATTCCGGCGATGCAAACACTCACTGACGCAGTTCACCGGCATGGAACCAAAATAGCCCTACAACTCCACCATGGCGGAAGACTGGCGAATTATCGAGAAAGCCATACACCGGCAATAGCTCCCTCTCCAATCGCGTTCACGACAGCCACGGGGAGTGAAGTGCCCAAAGAGCTCACCTTAAAAGAAATTAAAGAGCTCGTCTCCTGCTATGCCGAAGCTGCAGCAAGAGCTAAAAGAGCAGGCTTTGACGGCGTGGAAGTGCATGCGGCTCACGGATACTTGATTGATCAATTTCTTTCGCCTACTTCGAACATCAGGCAGGATCGATTTGGGGGAAACGTCGAGAATCGGGCCAGATTCCTTCTGGAGATCATAAAGGAAATCAAGGGGAAAGTGGGGAGAAACTATCCTGTCTGGTGCCGAATAAATGGACAGGAATTCGGAGTGGAAGGCGGGATATCGAAATCCGATGGTCAAAATACCGCGCGCTTGGCTCAGGCTGCGGGTGCAGATGCAATCCATGTTACGTCCTGCGGGCCCACCAATCCGATCAACATGACGACTCCCGTTTTTGTCCCGGCGGTGATAGCCGACCTAGCAGGGGACATCAAGCGGGTGGTCACCATTCCGGTCATAGTAGTAGGGAAAATGACTCCAGAAACTGCTGAGAGAGTTCTGCAAGAAGGTAAGGCCGACCTTGTCGCTTTCGGCAGGCAACACCTTGCCGACCCAGAGTTTGCCAGAAAGGTGGCTTCGAACAAATCGGAGGATCTGACCCCCTGTATTTACTGCATGAAGTGTCGAGACGACGTTCCCATCGGAGGCATCAGGTGTTCGGTTAACGCTGCATTAGGAAAAGAGGCTGATTACAGGATCACTCCGGCTCCCAATCCGCGGCGGTTACTCATAATAGGTGGAGGCCCGGCGGGAATGGAAGCTGCGAGAGTGGCCGCGCTGAAAGGACACTCGGTAACTTTATGGGAAAAAAAGACAAAGCTAGGAGGGCAGCTGCTATACGGATGCATGCCTCCACATAAAGACAGAATCGAGGTGTTGAGGGGTTACCTGGAGAGGCAGATAATAAAGGCTGGAGTTAAGGTAGAATTGGGTTTTGAGCCAACAGCAGAGAAAATACAAGCATTTAAACCGGACGTCGTCGTCTTTGCGGCCGGAGGACTTCCTTTTACCCCCCCGATTCCAAATAGGGGGGATATTCCCGTTTTACAGTTTGTGGATGTTTTGAGCGGGGCGGCAGAGGTGGGAGAGCGTGCAGTTATAATAGGCGGTGGGCTGGTGGGCTGCGAATTAGCCGAGTACCTTGCAGAAAAAGGGAAAAAAGTCACGGTGACCAATATCCTTCCCGAAATGGCAGAGGGAGTCAGTCCTGTACTCAGAGGTTATCTGCTTGATAGGCTGGTTGAAAAGGGGGTCGAGCTTCTTACCAATGTAGCGTACGATCACTTCGGGCCCGGGGGAGTTTTTCTATCGACCAAAGAAGGAACCCGGCGAACTATCCAGGCGGATACCATTATTCTGGCTGCGGGTTTTACCCCATGCCGGCAGCTTTATGAAGAAATCAAGGAAAAGGTACCGGAAATCAAACTTGTAGGCGATTGTGTGGAAGCAAGATCAATACGGGACGCAATAGCGGATGGTTATAGGGTGGCATTGATGTTTTGAAACTGAGCTGCTTGGGCATGACGCTCCAATCCCATTTGGAAATATGCAAAAAATAGAAAATTAGTTAATTTCATTTTAGGTAATTACAACCTATTACCGAAAGGAGGATAAAATGAAATGTAAATCCGTTATTCTCACATTTGCAGTAATCATCGGTGTTACTTTATTGATCATTAGCTCGACGAATGCAGCCCCGGCGAAGGTGTGGACCCTAAAGCTTTCTATCGAGGTGTCGGATACAGCTCCCCTTTGCGTTCATGGATTCAAGCCCTGGGCACAGGAAGTGGAAAAGGCAACCAGCGGTAGGGTGAAGGTAGTTATCTACCCTGGCGGGACTCTGTGTAAGGTGGGCGAGATGCTCGATGCTATCGGAACCGGCATTGCCGATCTCGGATTTGCATGGCCAGGCCTCCATGAAGGTGTTGCCCCATTATCTATGGCAGGCACCCTGCCCATGATGTTCGAGAAGGCTGAAACCGGAAGCAAGGCAATCTGGGATACCTATGAAAAAATTCCGGCGGTCCAGGCAGAATATAAGGGTTATAAGCTCGTGTCACTCTGGACTACTGATGCCTATTTCTTCATGACGACCAAAAAACCGATACGAACCATGGAAGATTTTAGGGGAATGAAGATAAGGGGAGCCAATGCGCTGGCGATAGATTTCATGAAGCGCGTGGGAGCAGCGCCCGCAATGTTGCGAATGCCTGACGTTTACATGGCCTTAGATAAGGGCACTCTGGATGGTACAACAGCCATAGGAGAGGCTATCCTCGGCTATAGATTTTATGAGGTCATCAAGTACTATATGAAGCCTGGCCTGCTTCCGACATCACATTTCCTGATTATGAACCTTAATGTATGGAATTCAATGCCCCCCGATGTTCAGAGCCAGATCATGAGCGTCAGCGGTGGAGTTCTAAGTGCCAAAATCGGCCGTAACGTGTTTGACGCTGCCACCCAAGAATTCCCACAGCGCATTAGCCGAGAAGGAGCTAAGTATGAGATAATTAACCTTTCACCTGAGGAAGTGGAACGGTGGAGAAAGACTGCTGCGGAGCCAATCCAACAAGATTGGGTGAAAGGGCTCGAAAAGAAGGGTCTACCTGCACAGCAGGTTCTTGATGAATTTAAGAAGAACGTAGCGAAATATGGTCGATGATATGAAACAAATCGTAAGTAATTGTGTGAAAACAGTTTCCAGAATCCTTGATCAAGTAGTGCGAATTCTAGAAAAAGTGGCTAATTTACTAAGCTACAAGATCGTTTTTGTCGCTGCAGCAATCCTCACTGCGATGATGCTGTTGGTGGCCGCGTCTGTTTTTATGCGATACCTCTTCAACAACCCAATGTTAGGTGACATAGAGCTTGTTGAATTCATGATGGTTGGGCTGGTCTCTTTCAGCTTGGCTTACTGTGCTGTAGAAAAAGGCCATGTGGCTGTAACCTTCGTGCTTGAGTGGGTACCATACCGGGCACAAGCAATAATTAACGTTTTAATAAGCCTGGTGAACCTGGGCTTTGTTGTTATGATAGCCATATGTTCTATACAGCAGGCTGCAGTTTTGTGGAACCGCGGCTCCGCTTCAATCATGTTAAAATTGCCCCTTTTCCTTTTCCCATTGGTCCTGACCTTAGGTAGCGCGGTTTTTTCTCTGGTCCTATTGGTAAGGTTTCTTGATTCTTTATCCGGTTCTTTATCCAAAGAGGTAAAGAAATGAGTCCAGTCGAAATCGGCTTCGTTTGCCTGGGAATCCTTTGCCTCCTCTTATTCATGGGGGTACCAGTTGGTATCACTATGGGAGTGGTTGGCTTCGTGGGTATGGTATGGGTATCCGGGTTAAACGCAGGCTTGGGAATTCTTAAGACGGTCCCTCTCGCAACCGTTTCCAACTACGACTATAGTGTTATCCCCCTGTTCTTACTCATGGGTGGGTTGTGCTTCTATTCAGGATTAAGTGAAAGTCTCTTTCGGACTACAAACAAATGGTTAGGGCGTCTGCCTGGCGGTCTCGCAATGGCTACCGTGGGGGGGTGTGCTATTTTTGCTTCTGTCAGTGGTTCCGCCGTGGCAACAACGGCAACGATCTGTACAGCAGCTCTTCCCGAGATGAAAAAATATAAATACGATTCTGGTTTAGCTACTGCCTGTATCGCCGCAGGGGGGACAATTGGTGTTTTGATTCCCCCCAGTGTCCCCCTGATGATTTACGGGATACTCACGCAGCAGTCGATTGGTAAGCTTTTCCTCGCCGGTTTCATTCCTGGAGTACTACAAGCTATCTTTTATATTGTTACGATTTATATTCTCTGTAAGCGTAATCCTCTTCTAGGGCCACGAGGTCCCAAAACAAGCTTCAGGGAAAAGGTTTCATCTTTAAAGGACATATGGAAAGTTCTGTTTTTGTTTATCTTTGTGATCGGGGGCATTTATCTAGGTGTTTTTACCCCTATTGAAGCGGCTGGAATCGGTGCTTTTTTCGCTTTCGTCATCTTCGCCCTCGCAGCAAAAGGACTCCGCCAGAAGTTTACTGAAGTCCTCCTTGAAACCTGCAAAACCACCGCGATGGTTGTGCTCATAATAATTGGTGCGGCGATATTCAATTACTTCCTGGCAGTGACCAGACTTCCCGCAGAGATTGCCAATATCGTTGCCAATTTACACGTTAGCCGCCACATTGTTCTTGCTGTAATTGTTATAGTTTACCTGATGATTGGCACCGTAATGGATGAATTGGCAATGATATTACTTACGATTCCAATTTTCTTTCCAGTAGTGGAGTCTCTTGGCTTTAACCCTATTTGGTTTGGGATAATAATTATAAAGGTGTTTGAGCTAGGGGCTATTAGTCCTCCGGTCGGCATGACTATATATGTGACCTATGGAATGGCCAAAGATGTACCCTTAACTGTAATTTTCCGTGGAGTAGTTCCGTTCATAATTTCTGATATATGCCATACATTTCTCTTGATAGTCTTTCCACAAGTTGCCTTGTTCTTGCCTGATCTTATGAAGTAAAGGCGAGGTGCTGAGGATAGATCTTCTCGTTGAGATTCTCTGGCGGCAAAGCTGCTTGCCGGGCAGTCCTTGAATTACCAGAAGTCGAGAAATCCGCGGAGAACGCCCCTTCTGGGGTAGGTAGCCCTGAATGCCGAAAAGATAGCAGAAAGCTTGAGAAAACATCGTGAGAGCCTTAGCAGACAAAAATGCGAAGAAGACACGTCCAATAAAACGGAATGTATACTTTGAAAAAGCTCGCGAGATTCCAATCATCGCGAGGAAGGACGTTTTAGTAGGGGGAGGGGGGCCAGCAGGTCTGTCCGCTGCGATCTCTGCAGCCAGGGCGGGAGCGGACGTTCTTCTGGTGGAACGGTGTGGGTATTTGACGGGGGCCCATGCCTCGGCAATCATCGGGACGTTTTGCGGAATATTCAATTTGGTCGGCGGAAGGCCAAATCAGCTGATCAAAGGACTTACGAGCGAACTCCTGGATAACCTCAAATTGCACAACGGCTTAAGCGAGCCCATCCGAGACGGCAACGCGGCCATTGTGGTGTATGATCCATTCTTGTTCAAGCAGCTCTCTGAGGAATTGGTTCTGAAGGCAGGCGCCGAAATCCTTATGCACGCTTGGATTGCGGATGTCATCATGGAAGGGAACCAAATCAAGGGTTTGATCATTGAAAGCAAGGCCGGGAGACAGGCAATCTTGGGGAAAGTGGTCATCGATGCAACCGGAGATGGCGATATTGCGGCTCGGGCGGGCGTTCCTTTTAGATTGGGCGAGAAAGGATTCATGCAGTTCCCTTCGACGATGTTCCGGATGGAAAATGTTAATCAAGAGAAGGCGAAACATGTTACATTCGCGGAGCTACGGCAACAAATAAGAGCAGCAAAGGAAACAGCGAGATTTAGACTCCCCCGGGAGGATGGGCTTTTCTTTTTCACCCCGCGAAAGGGTGAGGTCGTTTGCAATGTGACGACCGTCAGCAAGGAAGGAAAAGTAATCAATGGCACAGACCTTGTGGATTTGACCTTCGCAGAGATAGAAGGGAAGCGGCAAGCCAGAGAGTATGAACGGTTTTTCAGGGAGAAAATTCCGGGTTTCGAAGAATCCTTTATCGATGATACCGGCGAAATTGGAATACGAGAAACGAGAATCATAGATGGGGAATATATCTGAAAAAATGAAGACGTAATGGAGGGAAGGAAGTTTGAGGACGCCATCGCGAGAACCTCATGGCCGATTGAGCGGCACACGTTGCACGAAGTTAAATTGGCGTGGTTAGAAGAAGGAGATTATTACGAAATACCCTTTCGTTGCCTTTTGGCCCAGAAGGTGGAAAATCTCCTCGTTGTTGGCAGATGCATTTCGGCAGAACATCAGGCACAGGCATCCGTGCGGGTGGCGGGGCCGTGTTTTGCGGAAGGAGAAACGGCAGGAACAGCAGCTGCAAAGGTAGTTAAAGGAAAAATGCGGTTGCGGGATCTGGATCCAGTGGAATTGAGAAAACAGCTTCAACGGAATGGAGCTAACCTCTAGAGATCGAGGAGGAAATTGTACCGAAAGAGGAAGAAAACCGGATGGCCAAAAGAAGGGTGAAGGATAAGCTATTTTGGAATTACACGCATTCCGTATTGCGGCAAAATAAATTTCCACCTGGTTAGGGGGTGACAAATGCGACTAAACAGTGATGAGTTGTCCATGCTGGATGGCAAACAAGGACCTGCTAGGCAGAAAGCGATGGAACTGCTCGTAAAGTACGGGGAAGCCCTCGGGGCAGAGCGTCTGGTCGATACGAATAACATTTGTGCTGGTGTGGCGGGGTCGGCACCAGCAGCCAGGGAGTTTGCGGTCAAAGCCGGCAATATGGACGCGGTTTTTTCTGAGTTTCACCTGGACAGTGCGGAGTCCGTCGAGATCCCTGACGTAAAAGCCTTTAGCTGTCACATAAACCAGGCCATCGATCCGGCCAATTGGAGGATTCAGCGGGTCCCTCCCGAAATGTACGAATTATGCATGAGGCACGAGTGGTTTTTTGCGAGAATAGGTGTTCAGTTATTAAATACGTGTGCACCCTATCTCGTGGGAAACATCCCAATCAAGGGCCAGCACTGCGCCTGGATGGAATCCTCCGCGGTACCGCTCTGCAATTCAGTCTTCGGAGGCCGTACGAATACAGAGGGATGCGAAAGCACTGGTGCAGCAATGCTCACCGGAAAGATTCCCTACTGGGGATACCATCTCGACGAAAATCGTCTAGGTACCCATCTGGTTGATGTTGGGTTCGATCTGGAAACCGTCATGGATTGGGGGCTTTTGGGGTATTGCGCCGGCGAAGTCGTCCAGGAGAAGGTTCCTGTTCTCAACGGAATCAAACAGATACCCAATCTTACTCGCCTTCAACATTTTGCCGCCGCCATAGCGTCATCCGGCGGCGTCGAGATGTTTCACATCGTGGGAGTCACCCCAGAGGCAAATTCACTGGATCAGGCTTTTGGCAAGAAGAGGCCGACGACCAGCTTAAGGTTCGGCTCGGTTGAAAGGCGGGAGGCCTATGAAAAATTGAACTCCTCTGCCAAAGATTCAAATGTGGATTTTGTGGTCCTTGGCTGCCCTCACTATGGAATAGAAGAGATTTGGCGTGTGTGTCGGTTGTTGGAGGGAAAACGAATCCATGCCAGTACAAACCTCTGGATTTTTGCACCGAGGGCGATCAAGGATATCGCCGATCGAAGCGGATATACCGAGATCATTCGAAATTCAGGCGCTGTACTGATGACCGATAATTGTCCTGCTCTAGGTCAGGTAAGCCCGAAAGGGGTGAGGGTGGTTGCAACAGATTCGGCCAAACAGGCACACTATCTGCCCGCTCTCTTAGGTTTTTCCACGTGGTTTGGAAGCCAGGAGGAGTGCGTTCGAGCAGCGATCACCGGCAGGTGGGAAGGAGAGCTCAAATGAAAAAGATCATTTTGCATGGTAGAAAAGTGGTTGGAGGGTGCGCTGAAGGCGAAGCGATTGTCACCCGGCAGACCATATCCGGTTGGGGCGGAGTTAATCCAATGGAAGGCACAATCATTGAGAGAAGGCACGAGCTCAAAGGGCAGAGTTTCAAGGGGAAAATTCTCGTATTCCCGGGAGCAAAGGGATCTTCGGGTTGGTCGACTACTTTCCATACGGCCCGCCTGGCCGGTTCTGCACCGAAGGCCATGATTTTTAATCAGATGACTACCAAGATCGCCCTCGGAGCAGTTGTTACACATGCTCCTGCCATTACAGACCTTGACCGCGATCCATTGCAGGTCATTTCAAGCGGGGATTGGGTGAAGGTTGACGCCGACAAGGGGATCGTTGAGGTGACCAAAAAGGATTAGAAGAGATCAGACAGAATAGCTTTTACGCCATGGGAGGCTCGATGAAAAACCAAAAATCGGATGCAGTGAATGTTTTGAATCCACGGGGCCAGCCTTATCAGACCCATTTTGTGCCTATGGCACCCCGCCATGACACCCTGGATGGCAAAACGGTCTATTTCGTCGATTTGCGATTCCTGGGAGGATACACATTGCTGCACGAGATGATAGGTTGGTTTAACAGAAATATGCCTCAGGTGAAGACTGTATTCAGGGAGAAAGTGGGGGATTACTTCAAGGATGATCCGGAATTATGGGCTGAGATCAAGGACAAAGGGGATGCAATGGTTACAGGAATCGGGCATTGAAGCAGCTGCTCACCAGCAGCAGTCGTGCACTGCCTCAAACTGGAGAAGCTGGGAATACCGACCGTTCCGATTGTAACCGAGGCCTTTGCTGAACTAGTCAAGGCAAGGGCTCTTAAAGACGGGATGCCCTTTATGCGGTTTGGTTTTACGCCCCATCCCATTACGGGCAAATCAGCATTGGTACATCGAGAGTATGTTGAGGGTACTGATCCAATTACAGGCAAGCCGCTGATGAAGGAGATTGTAGAATTATTGACCAGGCCTCTCAGCAAAGAAGAGAAAAAAGAAGGAGAATTGGAGAGATCGGTACCGAGATTCGTTGGAGCTGATTCTGAGGATGCTTTACAGCAGGTTTTTTTGGAGAACCATTGGACCGATTTCCAACCGATAGTGCTTCCAACGGAGGAAAGGGTTGCTGAAATGCTGAAAGGAACCAGCCATAGACCAGATGAGATAGTCGGTGAGATGCGCCCGGCTGCAACTCATGAGGCATGGCAATACACTGTGGAGAAGGTTGCGGTGAATGCTGTCATGGCAGGAGCCAAACCGGATTATCTCCCGGTGATTTTGGCGCTGGCATCGACCGGATTGACCTCTCTTTTCAGTTCCACAACCTCATTTGCCAGGATGGCGGTGGTTAACGGTCCGATACGAAACCAGGTACTTATGAACTCGGGTATCGGCGCGCTCGGACCTTTTAATCATGCCAATGCTACCATCG